>RRZT010548473.1_pt1 | contig 15175 bp, 9 predicted proteins | sample 2165551 | NCBI WGS metagenome assembly RRZT01 (sample SAMN10456910, study PRJNA506462) | wastewater metagenome | biome: wastewater; feature: sludge; material: wastewater sludge; isolation source: wastewater sludge with Escherichia coli K12::gfp cells carrying plasmid... | place: USA: Moscow, Idaho ... | reverse complement strand
TTGATGGTGTTGGAATATGCCGATGGTGCCAAGCTCTATGTCCCTGTGTCGCACTTAAATTGCATTTCCCGTTATGCCGGCATGGCCAGCGACAAAATCGCTTTGACTCGCTTGGGTTCAACACAATGGGAAAAAGCGCGTAAGCGTGCTGCCGAAAAAGTTCGGGATACTGCGGCTGAATTGCTCAACTTATATGCCCAACGCGCAGCGCGGCGCGGCCATGCCTTTGCGTTGGATAGCCATGACTATGACGCGTTTGCCGAGAGTTTTGGTTTTGAAGAAACCGCCGATCAAGCCGCCGCTATTCAAGCCGTGTTAAGCGATATGACCTCGGGTAAACCGATGGATCGTTTGGTGTGCGGTGATGTGGGTTTTGGTAAAACCGAAGTGGCTTTGCGGGCGGCTTTTGTCGCGGTGATGGGGGGTAAGCAGGTGGCCGTATTGGTCCCCACCACGTTATTGGCAGAACAGCATTATCAAAATTTCAGCGACCGCTTCGCCGATTGGCCGGTCAAAATTGCCGAATTATCGCGTTTTCGCAGTGCCAAAGAACTGAAAACGGCGCTGGCTGGCATCAAAGAAGGAACGGTGGATATTGTGATTGGCACCCACCGCTTATTACAGCCTGATGTTGACTTTGCTCGTTTGGGATTGGTGATTATTGATGAGGAACACCGTTTTGGGGTTCGCCATAAAGAACAACTGAAACGCCTACGGACTGACGTTGATGTTCTGACGCTAACGGCCACGCCTATTCCGCGCACCTTGGCCATGAGTTTAGAAGGGCTGCGCGACTTTTCCGTGATTGCCACCGCGCCCAACCGCCGGTTGGCAGTGAAAACCTTTGTCAGTCCAACCGCACCTGGGGTGATTCGGGAGGCGGTGTTGCGTGAGTTAAAACGCGGCGGTCAGGTGTTTTTCCTCTACAACGAGGTCGATAGCATCGACAATATGCGGCAGCGTTTGGTTGAGCTACTTCCCGAGGCGCGGATAGAAATTGCCCACGGTCAAATGCGTGAGCGCGAGTTGGAACAGGTGATGCGCGATTTTACCCAGCAGCGTTTTAATGTGCTGTTGTGTTCAACCATCATTGAAACAGGGATTGATATTCCGAATGCCAATACGATTCTTATTCATCGCGCTGATAAATTTGGCTTGGCTCAGCTGCATCAATTACGCGGGCGTGTTGGCCGTTCTCACCATCAGGCCTACGCCTATTTGCTCACCCCCGATCACCTAACCCGCGATGCCCAAAAGCGTTTGGAGGCGATTCAGGCGATGGAGGACTTGGGGGCGGGCTTTGCGTTGGCGATGCACGATTTAGAAATTCGTGGCGCGGGTGAGGTGTTAGGCGAGGGGCAGTCGGGCGAAATGCAAGAGGTGGGTTTTAGCTTATATACCGATATGCTGAAACAAGCGGTGCGTGCTTTACAACAAGGTAAAGAACCCGATCTTGACCAACCTTTGGGTATTCACACTGAAATTCACTTGGCTGCACCGGCCTTATTGCCAGAGGATTATTGTCCTGATGTGCACGAACGCTTGGTGTTGTATAAGCGGATGGCGTGTGCCGATGCTGAACAAGAGATTGATCAGCTACAAGAAGAATTGATCGACCGTTTTGGTTTGTTACCCTCGCCGGTGAAAACCTTGCTCGACAGTCATCGCTTGCGCTTGATTGCCCACGCGATCGGGATTAAAAAATGTGTGGCAACGGCAGAAGGGATGACATTGATTTTTGATAAAACCACCACGGTTGAGCCGATCAAGATTATCCAGCTGATACAAAGTAAACGGCATTACAAATTGTTGGGACAGGACAAGTTAAAAGTGGAAGTGGCGCTGCCTGATGTCGCCATGCGGGTAGTGAGATTAAAAGAATTATTGCGTGAATTGGTTGCTTAACGATGCAGTTTTCTTCGCATTTAACTGTGGGTGCACTGACTGCGATTGTCAGTGTGAAAGCAGGATGGATTGGTTTGGAATCGCTGGATATTTTGGCGGTGCTGATCGGCTGCATGTTGCCGGATATTGATCATCCTCACTCTACTTTGGGACGGCGGGTAAAGATTCTTTCTGTGCCAATCTCGAAGCTGTTTGGCCATCGTGGTTTTACGCATTCCTTGCTTATTATCATTGTTGGGCTGTGGTTCTTATTGTATTACCTCAACACGCCACCGGGCTGGGCGACGGGGTTGGCCTTGGGTTATTTATCGCACTTGGCTGCTGATTTTGTCACGCCCTCCGGCATTCCCTTATTATGGCCTTGGCGGCAACGCTTTCGCTCGCCAGTCACCGTGGTAACGGGGGGTGTCGGTGAGAAGGTGGTGGTGGGGATGTTGATGGGCTTTACTGCCGTGTGGGTGGTGTGTGGTGGGCATCAATGTCGTCCCTTTTTCGATTGGCTGGTGCAGTTGTTCAGTTAAAAGATACGATGTCAGAATGGATAATGCGGCGCGGGCCCGCTGAAAGTGACAGTTCACATGAATGAATTATTACCGTACCAACAATGGCTAGACTGGCTGCGCCATAATTTGCAACGGGGTTGCCTTGCAGCCGATCTATGGCGTGATATGAAAGAAAAAGGAGGGCTCGATCACGCGATTATCGTCAAACTATTCGCCGCCGCCGAAGCGCCCCTCCATGCTGCCAGCAGTGATATCAATACCCTGATTGCACCGAAACCGGCGGTGAGCGGGAATAGCGTGTCAATTGCTGGGCATGAAATTCAAATTGCCCTACACCTAAAAAGCCCAGAAGTGATTGTCTTCGACAATGTGCTAACAGCAGATGAATGCCGTGAGCTGATTAGTGCGGGTGAAAGCAAATTAACCCGTGCGACGGTGGTGGGGGATGATGGTCAGCCGGTGTTGCATCCAGAACGCCGCAGCGATGGTGCCGGTTTTCAGCGGGGTGAAAGTCCATTGTTGGCGACCATTGAACAGCGGTTGGCGGCGCTGGTCGATTGGCCGGTCGAACATGGCGAAGGCATTCAAGTATTGCGCTATACCCCTGGCGGTGAGTACAAGGCACATTATGATTGGTTTGACGTTAACAACCCTGCCATTGCTGCGCGTTTAGGGCACGGTGGGCAACGTGTGGCCACATTGGTGTTATATCTCAATGAAGTGGATGAAGGTGGCGCCACTGAGTTTCCTGAGTTGGGCTTATCGGTGCGGCCTCGTACTGGACGTGCATTGTATTTTAGCAATGTCGACGAACAGGGCCGTTCCGACCGGCGCGCACTCCATGCCGGTGCACCGGTGCGGGCTGGCGTGAAATACATCGCCACCAAATGGCTCCGCCAGCGGCCTTATATCTAAATACGTTGTCAGCACCAATCCACCAGAACGACTTTGGCCTGATGTTTAGGCCAAGCGTGGTAATCTCCCCGGTCTTTGTATTGTTTCAAACTACGCCTTTTTAGAGTAAAAATTCATGAATCACAAAAATAATAAAAAATATCAGGAGCTTGTTGCCAAACTACGCGAAATCTTCCAAATCGACCGACCTGAACTGGACTTCGGTATCTACCGCATTCTAAACGTGCGTGCAGATGAAATTAGCGATTACCTTGAAAATCGTCTCGCCGAGAAAGTCCATGCTGCACTCAGCAGTGGCAACGACACCCAGCGTCAACAACTGGCACGTGAACTGAATGAAAAAGAGGCTCAGTACCAAGCTGATGGTATCAACCCCGATACGGTACCCAAGGTACAAGAACTCCGCCAGAAGTTGGCGCAGTACAGCGCAGGCAGCAGCGAACACGAAAATGCCGTGTTCTCACACCTGCTAATTTTCTTTTCCCGCTACTACCAAGATGGCGACTTCATCAGCCAGCGCCGTTACAAGGGCGACACCTACGCTATCCCCTACGCGGGCGAAGAAGTGATGCTGCATTGGGCTAATAAAGATCAGTACTACACCAAGAGCGGCGAGAACTTCAGCAATTACAGCTTCAAGCTGGCGGATGGCCGTACGGTGCATTTCCGCCTCGTTGCTGCTGACACCGCTAAAGACAACCGCAAGGACAACGATAAAGACCGTCGTTTTGCCCTGATAGCGGCCAAGACCGTTATCCGCGTGGATGACAACGGTGACGAAGTCGAAGAAGATCTGCTGCCAGTGGAAGAGATGCAAACCACCCACGGTAGCAAGGAACTGATCATCCGCTTCGAATATGCCGCACAGCCTAAAGGCACCAAGCAAGAGACGCTTAACAGCAAAGCGGTAGAGAGCATCCTTGATACCCTCGCCCTTTTGGGGAGAGGGCAGGGTGAGGGGAAAAGCTGGCACCATGGGCTTAGCCAGCGTGCCCCGACCGAAAAAAACCCACAACGCACCCTGCTTGAAAAGCACCTGAGCGACTACACCACCAAGAACACGGCGGACTACTTCATCCACAAGGATCTGGGTGGTTTCCTCCGGCGTGAGCTGGACTTCTATATCAAGAACGAAGTCATGCACCTGGATGATGTGCAGAACGCGGGCGCATTTGCCGACATCGAAAAGAACCTGCGCATGATCCAGTGCCTGCGCAGCATCGCGTTGGAGCTGATCACGTTCTTGGCCCAGTTGGAAGACTTCCAGAAAAAGCTGTGGCTGAAAAAGAAGTTCGTGGTTTCCAGCCACTACTGCATCACGTTGGATCGGGTACCGGAAGCGCTGTGGCCGGAAGTAGTAGCGAACGCGCAGCAATGGGCACGATGGAAACAACTGGGTGTTTGGGATGGCGATGCGCCAGGGACTGTGGACGACTTGAAGGTTGCACCGTATCGGATGGTGGATACCAGTCTGTTTGATGCCGAGATCGTGAACAAGCTGGTGGCACACATCGAGGACATTGATGCAAGCGTGAACGGCCTGCTTATCAACGGAGACAATTTTCAGGGACTTTCGTTATTGCAGGAGAAATACCGCGAGCGTGTGAATTGTATTTACATTGATCCTCCCTATAACACGGATGCTTCCGCGATTATTTACAAGAATGGATACAAGGACTCTTCTTGGTTATCTTTACTTCAGACGAGGCTTGATCTTGCAAAGCGTCTCATGCAAGAAGATGCCCTGATTAGTGTTGCCATTGACGATCAGGAGGCATCCCCGATGGTTCAAGTTCTCGATTCAACATTTGAGAAGCAAGTTGGTGTTGCTGTCGTTAAATCGAACCCTCAAAGCCGAAAAACGAAGGGTAAATTTTCCCCTGTTCATGAGTACGCCTTTTTTTACGGGAAAAGTGAAAAATCGTTGCCGTACACCATTGGGTACAGCGCAAGCAAAGCTGCTCGATATCCATTAGAGGATGAGCAGGGCAGATATTCATGGATGAATTTCATCCGCGCGGGTAATGGCGATCGTCGCGAGGATCGTCCAAAGTCGTGGTACCCGATTGCAGTGAACTCACAGAACAAGATTCGCATCTTGAAAATGGAGTGGGACGAGGAAACGCAAGACTACAAACTCCTGGAGCGACCAGCGGCGGATGAAACACTTGTCTATCCCGTCAAGTTTGAGAACGGACAACGCATCGAGAAGCGGTGGCAGCGCGGCTATAAGCGAGTGGCGACTGAGTATGAGGAATACCGAGTTCGTCGCGCTAATGATGGTGATATAACCATTGACTTCAAGACGCGCATGGATGATGAAGCGCCACCAGTTACTTGGTGGGATAAGGGCGAGTACGCCTCTGCAAATTATGGCGCATCGGAGTTGAAGGATTTCTTTGGAGAAAAGACGTTCGATTTTCCGAAAGCTAAGAAGCTTGTCGAGGATGCAATTCGCTCATGTGGCGCGGCAGAACCTGAAAGCATTACATTGGATTTCTTTGCTGGTTCTGGCACCACAGGTGAAGCTGTATTGCGGATTGGGCGAGAAACAAAAGCTGCTCATCGCTATATTCTTGTTGAGCAAGGAGCCTATTTTGATACGGTCGTCAAGCCGCGAATTCAGAAGGTTGTGTATTCCGCAGACTGGAAAGAAGGAAAGCCGACCACACCCGAAACGGGCATCTCCCACTGCTTCAAAGTCCTCAAGCTCGAAAGCTACGAAGACACCCTGAACAACCTGCAACTGCGCCGCACGTCCGCGCAGGGCGATCTGCTCAACACGCTGCCGCAGCAGGCCAAGGACGACTACCTGCTCAAGTACCTGCTGGATGTGGAAAGCCGTGGCTCGTTGCTGTCGGTGGAAGACTTCAAGAAGCCCTTCGACTACACCCTGAATGTGGCCGTGGATTCGGCGGGCGCGTTCGAGCCGCGCAAGATCGATCTGGTCGAAACCTTCAATTACCTGATTGGCCTGCGCGTCAAGCACATCGACGCCCAGCCGCAACGCGGTTTTGTCACCGTCACCGGCACACTGCCAAGCGGGGAAAGCTGCTTCGTGCTGTGGCGCGATTGCGATGTGCTGGACTACGAAGGCATCAGCAAGCTCTGCGACAAGCTGGGCATCAACCCGGCGGACAAGGCGTTTGATGTGGTTTACATCAATGGTGACCACAACATCCCCACCATGCTGACGCAGACGGCCGAGGAAGGCGGTGCCACCCGCGTGCTCAAGCTGCGCCAGATCGAACCGGAGTTTCTGGAGCGCATGTTCAGTGTGGAGGATGTGTGATGGCTGAGTTTGAAACCCCAACGATTCAGCATAAATCGCTGGAGCCCGCCCGCATCAAATCGGTCACCATCGAAGGCTTTCGTAGCCTGAAGAACATCCAGCGCCTGGAGCTGCCACAGCTCACCGTGCTGATCGGGGCGAACGGCGCGGGTAAGTCAACCCTGATCCGCTTCTTCGAGATGTTGAGCTGGATGCTCAAGGCCAAGAACCTGCAAGAGTTCGTATTGCGCCATGGCGGTGGCGATGACCAGTTTTTCATGGGAGGCCGAGCCACCCCTGTGATCCAAGCCGAAGTTGAGATTGAAGTGGTGGACTGGCTTTTGACCTATGGATTTGAACTAGGACACCTCTCGGCAGGAGATGCCGTTCTTATTCGGCGAGAATACTTTAAGGAGAGTCATCCCAGTTTTCCAGTTAGTTTCAAAAAGTCACATTTGGGGGGGGGCGTTTCTCGTGAAGCGCTGCTGCCTGAGCTTGAAGATCAAAATTCAAAGAGAATTTGCCATTTGTTGCAAGAGTGTACTGTTTACCAGTTCCATGATACGTCGGACAAGGCATCTATCCGGTTACGCTGGGATGTGACCGATGCGGTACGGCTGCGCTCTGATGGTGGTAACCTGGCTGCTGTGCTGCTGGCATTGCGTGAAAATCATTTCAAACGCTACCAACTCGTGGTACGCCAGATTCAGCGTGTGCTGCCCACCTTCAAGGATTTTGTACTGGAGGCCCAGTACGGGAAAGTCGATTTGCGCTGGGTGGGCCAGCATAGTGATAAGGTGTTTGGCCCACATCTCACGTCTGACGGCTCGCTGCGCTTATTTTGTCTATTGACTCTGCTGAATCTACCGCCGGAACGCTTGCCGAATGTGATGCTATTCGATGAACCAGAACTGGGCCTTCATCCGCACGCCATCACCCTGGTAGCGGAGATGTTCAAGCGCTTGTCAAAAAAGCGGCAAATCTTTATTGCTACGCAATCGCCTTATTTGGTGGACTGCTTCGAGCTGGAAAACATCATCGTGGCTAATGCTAACAACGGTGAAACCGTGCTGCGCAATCTGCCGCGCGAGCACTATCAGCGTTGGCTGGACGAGGAATACCAGTTGTCCGACATCTGGTTGCAGCAGGCTACAGGTGGTGTGGCTTGGTTGGGTGATACTCAACCAGTCCAGCGTGAAGGGTCTTTGGATGTGGGGCAGATCGAATGATCCGAGTGTGCATCATCTGTGAAGGCCCTACTGAGGTGGAATTCGTCAACCGCTGTTTAGAACCCTATCTGCGGGCCAGTGGTGTCAGTGCCTATGGCACCGTATTAAGTGCCCGGTCGGGCCGTCATCGGGGCGGGCGTGTCACCGTAGATCGATTGGCCCAGAAGATTTCGTTGCATTACAGCGAGGCCGATCGCGTCTCCACGTTGGTGGATTTTTACGGTTTTCAAGACCGTGCAGGCCGCACTAGGGCCCAACTGGAAGCTGACATTGCCAACGCTGCGCGGGCCATCACCACGGGTTATGACCCGCGCTATGTGCTGCCCTATGTGCAGATGTATGAGTTCGAGGGTTTGCTATTCACCAATCCCGAAGACTTTGAATGGGCAGAAGATGGCTGGAGCGAAAGTGTGAAATCTGAGTTGATGGCGGTGGCACAGGCGTTTCCAAGTCCAGAAGATATCAATGACAGCCCCGAGACAGCGCCATCCAAGCGCATCCTACGCATTTTTCCGGAAGGCACTTATTCAAAGCCAGAGCATGGCCCATTGATCGCCGAGGCCATTGGGATTGACGCAATACGCCAGAAGTGTCCGCAGTTTGATGCTTGGGTTGCTCATCTGCAGATGTGGGGATATTGAAATGGCACGGCAAATCAAAAATAAGCGTAGTTTTCATCAGGATTTGGTTCTCAATCGTTGGGTATTGAGATTTTTCCAAGGCGGTACGCTGGCAGCGCTCAAAATACGCTTGGGTGATGACCGCTTCGAAGGTATCGACGAAGACGGTCAGACCAAGTTCTTCCATGAGCTGACCCGAGGCTTGTTCGATCCCAACAAGGTGCCCGAGGCCGACCTGCTGCGCTACGATTTGAACGTCGTCGCGCACTGGCAGGCCATCACCGCCCAGCGCAACAAGCTGGAAGGCCATGAATTGCAGATGAAGTACTTCCAGTACCTCTCGCTGCTGTTCACTGAGCTATATCTGGATTGGTACTTCAACCACCGTCAGGATTTGCTCGACGGTTTGAACGAGGAAATGGCACGCTATCGTGCCGAGACAGATGCAGAGTCATTTCGCGATTTTCAGGCGGACGACCTGAACAAGATTGCTTTCTGGAATGCCACTGGCAGCGGCAAGACACTGCTGCTGCACGTCAACATCCGCCAATACATCTATTACTTCCAAGCAGGGCGCAGTGATCACTTTCCGGACAAGATCATTCTGCTCACGCCTAACGAGGGGCTATCACGTCAGCACTTGGAAGAGTTACATCTGTCCGGCTTCGTTTCCTCGCAGTTCTTTAATAAGGCGCAAAGCCCCACACACGGGACCATCGAAATCATCGACATTAACAAGCTGGGCGATGAGATGGGCGACAAGACCGTGGCTGTGGATGCCTTCGAGGGCAACAATCTAGTGCTGGTCGACGAAGGCCATCGTGGTACAGGTACGGCGGCGGGTGCGTGGATGGCACGGCGCGATGCGCTGGTGCGTGGCGGTTTTGCCTTCGAGTACTCGGCTACCTTTGGGCAGGCGGTTGCCAAGGGTCTAACCGTGGCGGCGGCGGAAGAGGATATCCAGAAAAAGCGTGCCAAGATGCTGTTCGATACAACCAGTCTAAAAAAGTTAGATCATAGTCAACTGGCGCAGCTTGCTTTGAGCACTGAAGACAAACGTCGTGCGCGAGTCACTGCCACTCGCGAGATTTATGCTAAGTGCATTCTATTCGACTACTCGTACAAGTTCTTCTATGAGGATGGCTATGGCAAGGAATCGCTGATCCTGAATATGAATGGCGAAACCTACAAGCAGGCGGACAATGCACATAAGTATTTCACTGCCTGCCTGCTTGCCTACTACCAGCAACTATGGTTGTGGAGTACACACCGAGACAAACTCACCGACTTCAACATCGAGAAGCCACTGTGGGTTTTTGTTGGCAATACGGTGTCAGGCGAAGAGTCGGATATTTTGGAAGTGGTGAACTTCCTTGCCTACTTCTTGAACAACGATAGACAGATCAAGACCTGGCTCGCTGACCTCATTGCGGACAAAGCTCAGATTTTGGACATCAAAGGTAACAACATCTTCAGTGAGCGTTTTATACCTCTGATGGTTTTCGATGGGCGAGTGGATGAGCTCTATGCCGATATTTTGGTGCGTGTATTCAATGCCTCGGCCCGCCAGCGTTTGAAACTGGTGAACATCAAGAGCAGTAAGGGAGAACTGGCTTTGCGCGTCGGCGATGCCGATCCCTTTGGCCTTATTAACATTGGTGATGATGCAGGCTTCTTCGGTATGGCGGAGAAAGACGTTGAAAAAACAGAAGCATTCGACACCGAACGCGATGACTTCGGCGGCGCGCTGTTCGGCACGCTGAACAACAAGGACAGCCGCCTCAACGTGCTGATCGGCTCGCGCAAATTCACGGAAGGCTGGAGCAGTTGGCGCGTGTCCACGATGGGTCTGCTGAACATGGGCCAGGGTGAAGGCTCGCAGATCATCCAGTTGTTCGGACGCGGGGTGCGCCTCAAGGGCAAGGGCTTCTCGCTCAAGCGCACTTTGCCGCAGGACCGGCCCAAGGGTGTTTATCTTGATAAGCTGGAAACACTGAACATCTTTGGTGTGCGTGCCAGTTACATGACGGCATTCAAGGATTATCTGAAGGAGGAGGGTATCACTCCGAGTGACGAGGTGCTGACGCTCGACTTCGAGACACGGGCTAACCTGCCTGCCTGCAAACTCAAAACCCTGGCCTTGAAGGATGGCTACAAGGATAACCAGAAGCTGGGGTTCAAGCGCGTGCATTTTCCATATCTGTACGAGGAGCCTGCCGAGTTCAAGGGCAAGATCAAGCCACCTCACGTGACGCTTGACCTGTACCCACGAGTTGAAGCGCTATCCAGTAAGGATAAGAATTTAGTACCCATCAAAGAGATTCGCAATAAAGGTAAGCTGAATCAGATGCTCTTCCCTGTTTTTAACTGGGACCGCATCTATCTGGCGCTGCAGAATTATAAATTGCAGAGTAGTTGGAGCAACTTGCGTTTGGATAAGCAGAAATTGATCGATTTCTGCGCGGGTGCGCAGGATTGGTACACGCTGTTCATCCCGGCGGTGGAACTGAATGTGACGACCTTCGCTGATATCCGCAAGCAGGAAGATATCTTGCTCCGGCTACTGACGGACTATACCGACCGCTTTTACAAATCGCTGAAGACAGCCTATGAAGGCCAATTCTATGATGTCATCCACATCGATGAAGACCACGGGTCGATGCTCAAGGTTTATCACTTCCAGATCGATGACTCGGATGATGGCCTGGCTTATCTTCAACGCTTGGACGTGCTGCAGAGGCTGGTTGCCGAGGGCAAGATCGGTGAGGCCAGCCAGTGGAATGCACCACACATGGTTGCCATCAGCTTTGATCGGCACCTGTACTACCCACTGCTGTCGCTGGAGGACAAGAATGCCGTGCCGCTAAGGCTGCGCCCATTGGCGTTTGATGCGTTGAGTGAAGTTAAATTCGTGCGTGACCTTGAAGTCTTCTACAATTCACAGGACGGTAAGAAGGTGATTGGCCAGCGTAGCCTGTACCTATTGCGCAACGCTGATCGTCAGGAGAAAGGGCTAGGGTTTGCGTTAGCAGGTAATTTCTATCCAGATTTCCTGCTTTGGCTAGTCGATGATACGACTGGTAAGCAATGGCTAACCTTTGTTGATCCGAAGGGACTGCGCAATCTCGACTTGTCGCATCCTAAGCTGGGGTTACATAAAGAAGTAAAGGTTTTGGAATCGACGCTGGCGGGGCAGACTAAAGCGGGTGAAGTACCTCTGGCCTTAAATGCTTTTGTCCTTTCACCAACGAGGTTCTCCGATTTACTCAATGTAGGTGATTCAATCAACAAGGCTGAACTGGAGGATCGCCATGTGCTCTTTATGGAAGACAAGGACTATTTGCAAAAAATGTTTAAGGTAATCCAAACATATTAGCTGTTTGCAGACTGACGCAGTGCACCTAAGACCCCGAGCAATAAAACTCTCGGGGTTTTAAATGGTGTTATTAAGCCTGTGGCGGGGGGATGAGGCGACTGTGGCCGTGTTCATCAATCGCCACCAGCGTCAACACCAATTCCGTCACCGGCAACACCTCATGTAACCGATGGACATTGGCACTGACTTTCAAAGTCAGTGAGTGCTGCCCAACCCGCAGCCGTTTTACATATAAGCTCAACACATCACCGCGAAATAGTGGTGTGTTAAATTGACAGGTGTTGATGGCGACCGTGGTAACCCCACCAAGGGTCAATCGTTCGGCAATCAATACCGCCGCCTGTTCCATCCGTGCAATCAACCACCCTGCTTGCACTCGACCGTGGGCATTGACACTGTGGCTATCGGCTTCAAGGCGCAATGCCAACACACCATGCGGGCCAGACCAGTCTAATAAAGAGGGAAGTGGGGTATCACTCATATTGACCTCACAGACAGAGAAAAGGCAGTTTGTAGATTAGCTTAGGCTCTGTGACGTAAACGTGATGTCAGAAGGGGGGGCTAATAGACCTGCGACCACATAGGGTACCAAGTGTTTCGCCACCAATTCTGGTTCTCGCGCCGTCACTGCACCTTGCCGTTTGAGGAAAATCTTTAACACATCGTTCCCGGCAAAGGCGTTAAACATCAAACTAAAACTGAAATGTAAGCGCCATGCCAATTCATCTGCCGATAAATGTGGCAACACTTTGGCAAAAGCGCGGCTATAACGGCTGACAAATTCGCTGTGTTGCACCGAAATTGCTTCGCGCAGTAGCTTGTGGTTTTCGATAAAAGTCCGCGATAACAAACGGACAAAAATCGCTCCACCCCGACTGGGATCGCGTGACATCGCCAGCGATGGCAAGATAAAAGCCATCACCAAGCGTTCTACGGTCAATGCCTCTTCCAACGCTTCAAGCGCGTCTAACTCGGTGACACAGGCTTGGCTCCACGGTGCAAGGCGGCGGATGACTGCCTGTTGTAACAGGGCATCTTTAGAACCAAAGTGGTAATTCACCGCCGCCAAGTTGACCTCGGCCTGTTGCGTAATCATCCGCAGGCTGGTGGCCTCAAAGCCGTGTTCAACAAACAAGCGCTCCGCCACATCTAAGATGCGAGTTGCAGTGTCTTGCCGCACAGGTTCGAGTGCGGCATCCGAGGCGTAAAAAGAATAGCTAGAGTCAGTCATGAATCAACGGCTTCTTAACAAGACCATCACATAATGGCAAAACACGCTTTTAACACAGCGCCGACAAAATTAAAACGATTGTTTTTTTAGGTGTGGGTGCCACCGACGGTTAAACCGCCATCGATGCGCAATGTGGGTTGTCCTACGCCCACCGGCACACTTTGCCCTTCTTTGCCACAGGTGCCCACGCCCGGGTCAAGCGCCATGTCATTGCCCACCATCGACACATAATTCAACACCTCGGGGCCATTACCAATCAGGCTGGCGCCTTTGACTGGATAGGTCAGTTTGCCGTTTTCAATTCGCCATGCTTCGCTGGCAGAAAACACAAATTTACCGCTGGTAATGTCCACTTGCCCGCCGCCAAAATTGACGGCATATAGGCCATCTTTGACCGAGGCAATAATCTCTTGTGCATCGTGTTGACCATTGAGCATGTAGGTGTTGGTCATGCGTGGCATTGGTAAATGTGCATACGATTCGCGGCGACCATTACCCGTCGGGGCCATGCCCATTAAGCGTGCGTTCATGCGGTCTTGCATATAGCCTTTGAGAATCCCGTCCTCAATTAACACCGTGCGTTGTGTCGGGGTGCCCTCATCGTCGATATTCAACGAACCGCGCCGATCTGCTAACGTGCCATCATCAATTACCGTTACCCCAGGGGCGGCAACCCGTTCACCAATTTTGCCCGAGAACGCCGAACTGCCCTTGCGGTTAAAGTCGCCTTCCAAGCCATGACCAATCGCTTCATGCAATAAAATCCCCGGCCAACCATGCCCCAGTACCACCGTCATCGCACCGGCAGGTGCAGGGCGCGCTTCTAGGTTAATCAAAGCTTGTTGAACAGCTTTTTGCACATAATCGAGTAAACGCGCTTCGGTGAAGTGAGCAAAATCAAAACGACCGCCGCCGCCGGCACTGCCCTGCTCACGGCGGCCATCTTGTTCCACAATCACCATCACCGAAAGACGGACTAAGGGGCGCACATCTGCCGCGCGGGTGCCATCTAGGCGCGCTAAATACACCACATCATATTCTGCCGCTAAACCAGCCATCACTTGTTTAACCCGTGGATCTTGTGCGCGAGCCAACTGTTCTACTTTTTCTAATAAGGCAATTTTGGCGGCAGAATCAAGGCTGGGGATGGGGTCGATGCCGGCGTAGAGTTGATGGCCTTGGGCGCGCTGGCTTAAACCAATTTGTTGCGATTGACCGACTTGGGCAATGGCGCGGGTGGTGTCGGCGGCGGCCAGTAACGCTGGCAGGCTAATATCATCTGAATAGGCAAAAGCCGTTTTATCTCCACAAATCGCCCGCACGCCCACGCCTTGGTCAATACTATGGCTACCCGATTTCACAATACCTTCTTCCAAGCTCCAGCCTTCGCTGCGGGTAAATTGGAAATATAAATCGGCGTCGTCAATAGCATGACTGTGTAAACGAGAAAATACCTGTTGTAAGGCTTGTTCATTTAAGCCAGCAGGCACAAGTAACCGCTGTTCGGCTTCGGCAAAGAGGTGGGTCATGGTCTGGTTGTCCTAAATTAAAAAATACGGTGGCGAAGGGCAGGCAAGCGTGTCCGCACCGATTCGGTGAGGCTGGGGTTGATTTCTGCTATGACTACGCCTTCCCCCTGTGGTAACTCACCGAGAATTCGTCCCCACGGATCGATAATCATGCTATGGCCGTGTGTTTTACGGCCATTCTCATGCTCACCCCCTTGGGCTGAGGCCAAAACATAACATTGGTTTTCAATGGCACGGGCACGCAATAAGGGTTCCCAATGTGCTTGTCCGGTGGTGGCGGTAAAGGCGGCGGGTAGGATGATTGCATCGACTTCGCCCATGCCACGGAATAACTCTGGGAAACGTAAGTCGTAGCATACCGACAGACCCAAACGGCCAAAGGGGGTATCTGCAACCACCCGCGCCGTGCCTGGCTCGATAGTGTCGGCCTCGGCGTAACGCTCGCCTAAACCACTAAAACCAAATAAATGCACTTTGTCATAGCGGGTGCAGCATTCTCCGGCTGGGTTAAACACCAAGGTGGTGTTCCACACTTTTTCGTCATTGCCGGCATCGAGAGGTAAGGTGCCGCCGATTAACCAAATTTGATGCTGTTG
>RRZT011905203.1_pt1 | contig 15177 bp, 13 predicted proteins | sample 2165551 | NCBI WGS metagenome assembly RRZT01 (sample SAMN10456910, study PRJNA506462) | wastewater metagenome | biome: wastewater; feature: sludge; material: wastewater sludge; isolation source: wastewater sludge with Escherichia coli K12::gfp cells carrying plasmid... | place: USA: Moscow, Idaho... | reverse complement strand
GGGTTTACGGTCGCCATCTTCGCGACGCGCGAAGGGTTTGCGGTCACCCCGATCACCACGGTCACGATCATCCGCACCGCGCGAGCGGAAGGGACGGTCCTTTTCCTCGGTCTCGCCGGTCAGCAGCCCACCCAGCTGGTCGCGCAGCGTGCGGCGCTTGACCTCGCGGACTTCGTTTTCTTCCAGCCCAGTCAGCTTGAACGGGCCGTAGCCGATGCGGATCAGCCGGTTCACCTGCAACCCGATATGGGACATGGCGCGGCGGATCTCGCGGTTCTTACCCTCGCGGATGCCGACGGTCAGCCAGGCATTCGCGCCCTGCTGGCTGTCCAGCTTGATCTCCATCGGGGCGAAATCCTCGCCATCAATGGTCACGCCACGGCGCAAAGACGCGAAGGTCAGGTCGTTGGGCTGCCCGTTCACGCGGACGCGGTAGCGGCGCAGCCAGCCGGTCGAGGGCAGCTCCAGCCGCCGCTTCAGCTCACCATCATTGGTCAGCAGCAGCAGGCCTTCGGAATTCAAATCCAGACGCCCGACAGACATCACCCGCGGCAAATCGCGCGGCAGGGCGTCGAACACGGTCTGCCGCCCCTTCTCATCCGATTCAGAGGTCACCAGCCCCAGCGGCTTGTAATACAGCCACAGCCGGGTTTCCTGCGGCGCTTCCAGGGGCGTGCCATCAACCACGATCTTGTCGGTGGGCAGCACATCCAGCGCCGGGCTGTCGATCTTCTTGCCGTTCACGGTGACGCGGCCTTCGATGATCATCCGCTCGGCCTCACGGCGGCTGGCAACGCCCGCGCGCGCCATCACCTTGGCAATGCGGTCGGCATCGCTTTTGGTCTCCGGGGTCACTTCCGGGGTATCTTCGGGGGTATCGGTCATGGCATCTCTCCTTTGGCGCATCGCTGCGGCGAATTGGGCTGTATAGCGCCCAACGCACAGCAAAGGAAAGCGTTTCATCACACCTCTTGCCAGCCCGCACGCCCCGCGCGACAAGATCGCATGACCGCCTTCACATCCCACATGCCCCGCGCCCTGGCCGAGGCCCGCGCCGCCGCCCTGCGCGGCGAGATCCCCGTGGGCGCCGTCATCACCGACCCCCAAGGCCGCATCATCGCCGCCAGCGGCAACCGCACCCGCGAACACCACGACCCCACGGCGCATGCCGAAATCGAAGTCATCCGCGCCGCCTGCCAAGCCGCCCGCAGCGAGCGCCTGACCGGCTATCACCTGTGGGTCACGCTAGAGCCCTGCCCGATGTGCGCCGCAGCCATCTCTGCCGCCCGCATCGCCACGCTGTATTACGGCGCTGACGACCCTCGCATGGGCGGCGTCCGCCACGGCGCGCGCGTCTTCGACCACCCCCAGTGCCACCACCGCCCCGAAATCCACGACGGCATCGCCGCCGAAGATTCCCGCACCCTGCTGCGCGACTTCTTCGCGGCCCGCCGCTAACATCTCTAGTGCCCAAATACCTCGGGGTAAGCCGCGCAGCGGCGAGGGGCAGCGCCCCTCACTAAAGTATATCGACCATTCGTTGAATGGCCGATATACTTTAGGTCTTTGATTTTGCGCATTTCCGGGCGCAAAACCGGTATCCACTTTTGCTGGAAATGCTTTAAAGAAAACTCTGCGGATCAATATCGACCGACAGCCGCATATTGGTCGGCAGCTTCACCGGCCGCAGCCAATCGGCAATCGCCTGCTGAATCGCCGCCTGACGCGGCGCGCGGATCAGCATGCGCATCCGGTGCCGTCCGCGAATGCGGGCAATGGGCGCGGGCGCAGGCCCGAACAGCTCGGCCCCCGCTGCATGGATGGGCCCGGCGCGTGACGCCAGATGACGCGCGAAATCGGCCAACACGCCCGGATCGGGATGGGACAGGATGATCCCCGCCAAACGCCCGTAAGGGGGCATGCCCGCCGAACGCCGCATCGCGGCTTCGGCATCCCAGAAACCTTCATCATCGCCCGCAAGGATCGCGCGGATCACCGGATGTTCGGGCTGATGGGTCTGCAACAGCGCCAGCCCAGGCCGTTCGCCCGGCATCCGGCCCGCACGTCCCGCCACCTGCCGCATCAGCTGAAAGCTGCGTTCAGCCGCGCGCAGATCGGCCCCTTGCAGACCCAGATCGGAATCGATCACGCCCACCAAGGTCAGCTTCGGAAAGTTATGCCCTTTGGCCACGATCTGTGTGCCGATGATGATGTCGCTGTCGCCCTGCGCGATCTCGGCAATGGTTTCCTTCAGCGCCCGCGCCGACCCGAACAGGTCCGAGGACAGCACCGTCGCCTTCGCATCCGGGAAACGCGCGGCGACTTCCTCGGCCAGCCGCTCGACCCCCGGCCCGATGGGGGCCAGTTTGCCTTCCACCCCGCAAGACGGACATTCAGTCGGGATCGGCCGCGATTCCCCGCATTGGTGGCAGACAAGTCGGTTCTGGAAGCGATGTTCCACCATCCGCGCATCGCATTGCTGGCAGGCGATCTGTTCACCGCAGGCCCGGCAGACCGTGACCGGCGCATAACCACGCCGGTTCAGGAACAGCAGCGATTGTTCGCCCCGCGCCATCCGCGCCTCGACCGCCGCCGCCAGACTGGGGGAAATCCACTGCCCGCCCGGCATATCCTGCGTACGCAGATCAATCGCGGCCATGTCGGGCAATTCCGCCTCGCCATAGCGCGAGCGCAGGTCCAGCCGCGCATATTTGCCGCTGGCCGCATTCACCCACGACTCCAACGAGGGCGTGGCCGAGGCCAGCACCACCTGCGCCCCCGCCACCGATCCGCGCAGCACCGACATATCCCGCGCCGAGTAATAAACCGTATCTTCCTGTTTATACGAGGAATCATGTTCCTCATCGACGACGATCAGGCCCAGATCGCGGAAGGGCAGGAACAGCGCCGAACGGGCGCCGACGACCAGCCCGACCTCGCCCTGGCCGGCCATATGCCACAACCGGCGGCGTTCCGTGCGCGAGATGCCGGAATGCCATTCGCCGGGGCGGGCGCCGAAACGCGCCTCGACCCGGTCCAGAAATTCCGCCGACAGCGCGATTTCGGGCAGCAGCACCAGCGCCTGCCGACCGCTGCGCAGACAGGCGGCGACGGCTTCCAGATAGACCTCGGTCTTGCCGGACCCAGTCACACCCCGCAGCAGCGTGGTGCCGTAAGAGCCACTGGCCATGGCGGTGCGCAGAGCCTCGGCGGCGGCGGCCTGATCGGGGGCAAGGGGCTTGCTGGGCAGGTCGGGATCCAGCCGGGGATAGGGATCGTCTTTCGGTGCGGTAATTTCGACCAGCGTGCCCGCAGCCACCAGCCCTTTGACCACGCCACTGCCGACGCCCGCCAGCTGCGCCAGTTCAGACGGCGAAAAGCTGGCCCCGCCATGTTCGTCGATGACGCGCAGGACGGCGGCGCGGGCCTCGGTCATGCGCGACGGCTCGGGGCCGCTGCGCAGGATGATGCGGCGTTCGGCGGGCGGCTTTTCCAGATCGGGCGCGCGCATCGCCATACGGATCATCAAGGGCAAAGGCGTCAGCGTATATTCACCCGCGCGGGTCAGAAACTCGCGCATCTCATCCGAAAGGGGGGCCGCATCGACGGCGCGCACGATCGGGCGCAGCTTGGCCAGATCGAACGACCCCTCGCCCGGCCCCCAGACCACGCCCATGACCCGGCGCGGGCCCAGCGGGCAGATCACGATCTGGCCATCGGCCACCCCACCTTCGGGGGCCAGATAATCCAGCAGCCCCACGGGTTCGGTCGTCATCACGCCGATGCGTTGGCCTTGGTCGTAGAAACTCACGTGCGGATGCCTGCCCAGAAGCGAAGTCCCGCAGACTTGGCCCGCCGGGCGCGGAAAAACAAGCGCCCCGGCTTTCAGCGCGCCTTTCAATGCGCTATCACTTTGCCAAATGCAGCTGAGGAGAGCGCCATGAAATTCTTTCTCGATACCGCCGATGTCGATGCCATTCGCGAGCTGAACGATCTGGGCATGGTGGACGGGGTGACGACCAACCCCTCGCTGATCCTGAAATCGGGCCGCGACATCATCGAAGTCACCCGTGAGATCTGCAACATGGTCGAAGGCCCGGTCTCGGCCGAGGTCGTGGCCGAAAAAGCCGAAGACATGATCCGCGAAGGCCGCCTGCTGGCCGATATCGCCCCCAATATCGCCATCAAGGTGCCGCTGACCTGGGACGGGCTGAAGGCCTGCCGCGTCTTCGCCGACGAAGGCCGCATGGTCAACGTAACGCTGTGCTTCTCGCCCGCGCAGGCGATTCTGGCAGCGAAGGCCGGTGCGACCTTCATCAGCCCCTTCATCGGGCGTCTGGACGACATCCATCTGGACGGCATGGACCTGATCGCCGACATCCGCGAGATCTATGACAATTACGGCTATGACACGCAGATCCTGGCCGCCTCGATCCGGTCGGTGAACCACATCATCGAAGCCGCCAAGATCGGCGCCGATGTCATCACCGCACCGCCGTCGGTCATCAAGTCGATGGCGAACCACCCGCTGACCGACAAGGGTCTGGAACAGTTCAACAAGGACTGGGCCAAGACCGGCCAGAAGATCGGCTGATGAGCGACGAGGCCTTGACCCCCGAATTGCGGCAGGCGCTGCTGGATGATCCCAGCGCGATCCTGATGGACCGCGACCTGATGCGCGCCATTGTCGGCGCGCATGAGGACGGGGTCGGCGCCAATGTGATCGACATCCGGGGCCGCGCCATGACGGCCCTGGAAGCCCGGCTGGACCGGCTGGAATCGGCGCATGAACACGTCATCGCCGCCGCCTATGACAACCAGTCCGGCATGAACACCGTCCACCGCGCCGTGCTGTCCCTGCTGGAGCCGGTGGATTTCGACGGCTTTCTGGAAAACCTGCAAACCGATCTGGCCGACATCCTGCGCGTCGACACGCTGGTTCTGGTGATGGAAACCGCGACCAAGGAAGGCACGCCGGAACTGGGCGGGCCTTTGACCATGGTGCCGGTGGGCACGGTGGCGCGCGCCATTGCGGGCGGCAGGCGCGGCCAACCCTCGGGCGAGGTGATCTTGCGCCGGGTCGCCAATGCGACCGCAGGCCTGCACGGCGGTGCCGTCGCATCCGAGGCGCTGATCCCCCTGGACCTTGGCCCCAACCGCATGCCCGCGCTGCTGCTGATGGGATCGGACGAACCCGGCCGGTTCAGCGCCGCCCAAGGCACCGATCTGCTGCGCTTCTTCGGGCAGGCCTTCCGGCTGGTCCTGCTGCGCTGGCTGGAGGAATGAGCCAGCCGCTCGCGCTGACGCCCGCCATGGCGGATGCGTTGGCGCGCTGGCTGGAAGCCGAGGCCGCGGCCCGCGACCGATCCCCCCACACAATTACCGCCTACCGCGATGATTGCATTGCCTTTTTGTCCTTCCTGGGCGGCTATCACGGCGCCGGGGCCACGCCCGCATCCTTGGCGTCATTGAAGCAAACCGATATGCGCGCCTTCGCCGCTGCCGAACGCGCACGCGGCTTGTCGGCGCGGTCCTTGGCCCGCCGCCTGTCGGCCATCCGCAGCTTTCTGCGCTGGATGTCCGACCGTCAGGGCTATGACCTGTCCGCCGCCCTGTCGACGCGGGGGCCGAAATACCAACGATCCCTGCCCCGGCCCTTAGGCACCGAACAGGCGCGCGAACTGCTGGATTACGCGGGCACCCACCACCCCGAACCCTGGATCGCCGCCCGCGACGCCGCCGTGCTGACGCTGCTTTACGGCTGCGGGCTGCGCATATCGGAAGCGCTTGCCCTGCAAGGCCGCGACTGGCCCATGGGCGAGGCGCTGACCATTCGCGGCAAGGGCGGGCGCGAACGCATGGTCCCGGTGCTGCCTGCCGCACACGAGGCCATCGCCGCCTATCTGCGCCTGACCCCCTATCCGCAGGAACGTGACGGCCCGCTGTTTCGCGGCGCACGCGGCGGGCCGCTGCGCGCGGGCGTGCTGGAAGGCGCGATGGCGCAGATGCGGCAATCGCTGGGGCTGCCGCCGACGGCCACCCCTCATGCGCTGCGCCATTCCTTCGCCACGCATCTGCTGTCTGCAGGCGGCGATCTGCGCACCATTCAGGAATTGCTGGGCCACGCCAGCCTCGCCACCACGCAGGTCTATACCGGCGTCGACGACGCCCACCTGATGGAGGTTTACCGCCGCGCCCATCCTCGGCGCTAGCGGTTCCCGAACACCCGTGGCGGCTCGGGGCACAGATCGGCATTCTTGAGGCCGTCGCCCACGGCATCCGCCCGCGTCGAAAAGTCCGAAAGTGTTTTGACCCCAGTGGCGACTTTTTCCAGCAGGACGGCATCCTCGCGGCCTTCACGGCCTGCCGCCCGATAGGCGGCGGTGTCCAGCGACCATTGATCAAAGGCCCGCTGCCCGGCGTCGAACTCGGCCAGCGTCATCGGCGCCATGGCCGCAGGCAGCGCCGGATCCCCGTCCGAGATCATCCGCGTCAGGCACCCAAAATAAGGCATCATCGGAAACCCCAACCCCTGCACGATGCGCATGGCCGCATCGGGGCTGCCTGCGGCAACGCGGTGATAGGTCCGCGTGCGCGCGGTCCAGATACGCTCAATCGGCATGGGGGCGTTATAGCTGACAACCAGCGTATCGCCTGCCAGCGCGAAGGATATGCCGCGTTCAAAGATATTCAGCCGGCTTTTCAGGAACAGATCCTGCGTCCGCTCTGGCACAATCATGATGTCGGCATAGTCCAGCGATGGCTGGTATGGATCATCCACATAGCCGCCCTTGCCGTCCTGTATCAGATACCCCGAGACGATCAGCCCGAAATATTCGTTCTTCTCGTTCCAGACACCGGACCGAGAAGGCCCATAACCCTGATACCAGTATTGGCTGACCGGCAGGCTGCCTGGAAGCGGGCCCGCAAAGGGATCCGGCGGCGTATCCGAAGGCGGCACTGGCGCGCCGATGACCAGCATTTCCTGCCCCGGAACGGTCACCCCGGCAACCGACAGCAAGATGTCATCCGACATCCAGGTCCCGGCAAGCGCCTCGGGGGTGGCGGGGGGCTGCGCGGTCTCAATGGCGGCGAAATTGGCGGTCAGCATCGCCATCTCGGGCAGCGAACAGCCGCCGGTCCCGGTGATCTCGGGCTGCGGCATGGTTGCGCCCTCGGGCAATGAAGGCACCTGATCGAGGTCGAAATTGATCGGCAACAGCGCTTGTGTCACCGCCTTCAAGGCCACCTGTTCGGTCAGACTGTCCGGCGCCGCGGGAATGCCGTAGGCCGCTGCCAGTTTGGCGCAGGTGGCGGCGGGTTGGGACAAAGCGGCGGCGGGAAAGGCGGACAGCGAGAACGCAAGCGCGAAACGAAACACGGCAACCTCCGGGGACAACAGGTGACAGATCACCGCCAAGGTTAGCCGCGCGCCCGACCGCCGCCAAGACGCGCCCTGCCATGCGCGGGTTTGACATGCCCGCCATTTCCTCGGAAGCTACCCGCGTTTCAGTATGAGGTCGCCATGTTTCATTCCCCCACCGCACACTGCGCCTTGGCCATTTTGGGCCTGTCCCTGTTGGCCGCCCCGCCAGCACAGGCGCTTGAAGTCGCCTCGCAGCGCGAGGGGGTCGAGATCCGCGCCATGGACAGCCTGCCCGCCAATCCCGGCCCGGCGGTGGAGTCGGACGGATGCAGCACGCTAGACGCCGGCCCCGAGACCGCAGGCGGCAAGGCCGCTGCCGCCGCCAACTGGGCCGTCACCGGCGAGATCACCCAAGGCGACCTGACCTTCGTCAGCTTTGTGGCCAAATCGACCCCCGGCACCAGCGGGTCCTGCCTGCTGGAAGGCGGCAATGTCGGCATCTTCCGCGGCCCCGACCTGCTGGGGCTGGTCTATGCCGCCGAGGGCCGCAACCGCGCACCCGGCACCCTTCAGCCCCTGCACCCGGACGGTGTCCGCATCTGGGATGGCGATTACGGGCAGATGCCCTTGGCCGATCTGCATCTTCATGGGGATGCCCTGCTTCTGCTGCGGCCCCCGGCCGATCGCGACAGTTTCTGTGACGGCGCGGTCACCGTGCCCAGCCTGTATGCCCTGCCGATCCATCAGGCCCGCATCCTGCTGCTGGCCGAAGGCTGGCAACCCGCGCGCCCGAACGAACAAAGCCCCTCCGGTTATGTTCAGGCGATGGCGAAGACCATGCCGGAACTTCAGGACTGTTCGGGCACCGGCTTTGGCTATTGCAGCTATGCCTATACGAAGGACGGCGGCGCGGCCCTGACCGTCACCAGCGCTGGCGAAGGGATGGAGGGATCTTCGCCCGCTGTTGTCGACTACGCCGCCCGCTGCGAATGACGGCGCTGATGCGCGCGACAGGGCCCCGCTAAACGCGGTTCATTCACCTTGCGCGCATCCTGACGGGATGCGAAAAAGCGGCTATGGAAACACGCCTCAAAGCCCTGTCTGTTCACCTGCTGACCGCCACCGGCGCCGTCTTTTCGATGCTGGCCATGCTGGCTGCGGCGGACGGGCGATGGGCGCTGATGTTCTTCTGGCTGATCGTGGCGCTTGTCGTCGACGGCATCGATGGCCCGCTGGCGCGGCGCTATAAGGTCAAGGAAAACTGGCCGCTGTACGACGGCGTGCTGATGGATCTCATCATTGATTTCTTGACCTACGTCTTCATCCCGGCCTTCGCACTGTTCAAATCGGGGCTGCTTCCGGGCTGGACGGGCTGGTTCGCGATCATCGCGATCACCTATGGCTCGATCCTGTATTTCTCGGATACCCGTATGAAAACGCGGGATAATTCCTTCGCGGGCTTTCCGGCCTGCTGGAATATGGTGGTGCTGGTCCTGTTCGCGCTGAAGCCGAATTTCTGGCTGATCCTGCTGATCGTCACCGTGCTGACCGTGGCCATGTTCACCAATGTGAAATTCATCCACCCCGTCCGGACCGAGCGTTGGCGCGCCATCTCGCTGCCGATGGCGGCGGCTTGGGTGTTCTTTGCGATCTGGGCGATCCTGGTCGATTTCCACCCGGCCAGCTGGGCCAATTGGGGCCTGATCATCACCAGCTTGTGGCTGATGTGCGCAGGCGCCCTGCAACAGCTGACCGAGCGCCGCTAGGGCGCTGCCTTCAGGTCAGCGCGGATTATCCTTGATTGCGTGCAATATCCTCCCATTATGGCGGCCAGTTTTGACCTCTGGGGGGAACAATGTTCCACGACTGGAAATCTGCCGTTGCCGCATTCGCGCTGATGGCCACGCCTGCACTGGCGGCGCAGGACACGCTGACGCTTGGCATGGTGCTGGAACCGCCAAGCCTTGATCCGACCGGCAATGCCGCCGCCGCGATCGACGAGGTGGTCTATGCCAATATCTTCGAAGGCCTGACCAAGTTCGGCCCCGACGGGTCGATCCAGCCCGCCCTGGCATCCAGCTGGGATGTCGCGGATGACGGCAAAACCTATATCTTCCACCTGCATGAGGGCGTAAAGTTCCACGACGGCGCCGATTTCACCGCGGAAGACGGGGTGTTTTCGCTGGATCGCGCCCGCGCGGCGGATTCGACCAACCCGCAGAAGACCCTGTTCGAGAACATCGAATCGGTTGAGGCCGTGGACCCGAAGACCCTGCGCGTCACCCTGAAGGCGGCTGACGGCATGTTCCCCTTCAAGATGGCTTGGGGCGATGCGGTGATGCTGGACCCCGCCTCCATCGCGGATGAAGCGACCAAGCCCATCGGCACCGGCCCGTTCAAATTCACCGAATGGAAGCAAGGCGATTCCATCAAGATGGAGGCCTTCGACGGCTATTGGGGCGAAAAGCCGGCGCTGAAAACCGCCACCTTCCGCTTTATCGGCGACCCCACGGCCGCCTTCGCCGCCATGATGGCGGGCGACGTGGATGCCTTCCCGATCTATCCCTCACCCGAGACGCTGGCCCAGATCGGCGCCGATCCCCGCTTCAAGGTGATCGTCGGCACCACCGAGGGCGAGACGATTCTGACCATGAACAAGGCTGTGCCCCCTCTGGATAACGTCAAGGTCCGCGAGGCCATCGCCCATGCGATCAACCGGCAGGAGTTGATCGACGGTGCCATGTTCGGCTACGGCACCCCCATCGGCACCCATTTCGCGCCGCACCACCCCGATTACATCGACCTGACCGAAAAATCGGCTTACGATCCCGAAAAGTCCAAGGCCCTGCTGGCCGAGGCGGCCGTCAAGGATCTGAAACTGCGCCTTGCCCTGCCGCCCACGCCCTATGCGCGGCGCGGCGGCGAGCTGCTGGCCGCCCAACTGCGCGCCGTGGGGATCGAGACCGAAGCGACCAATATGGAATGGGCGCAATGGCTGGAGACGGTCTATAAGGGCAAGGATTACGACCTGACCATCATCAGCCATGTCGAGCCGATGGATATCGGCATCTACACGCGTGACGACTACTATTTTAACTACAAGAACGACGCGCTGAAAGCGGTGATGGCCGAGGTGAACACCACCACCGACGACGCCAAACGGTCCGAGCTGCTGAAGCAAGCCCAGACCATGATCGCCGATGATTACGTCAACGCCTATCTGTTCCAGCTGGCCAAGACCGGCGTGGCCAATGCCAAGATCGAGGGGTTGTGGGAAAACGCCCCCACGCCGGCCAATGACCTCTCGAAAGTGCATTGGACCGAGTGATCGGCTTCCCAAAACCCAGAAGGGCGTCGCATTGCGGCGCCCTTTTTCGTTGGGGCACCGTTGCGGTTTACGCGCCCGGCTTATCTTGGCATCCTATCTTGCATTCGGGTCGCACCGCGCCCGCAAACCTATCCGCTTCAGGTGCCCCTTGGACCGAACGTCCCTGGATTACATCGCGGCTGCCTTTGCGACCGTAGGCGGAATGGCCTTTTTCGGTCTGCCGATGGTTTGGCCGGGGCAACCGATGCCGTCGATGGATCCGCTCAAGGTGGCGCATATGCTGGCAGCAAGCGCGGCCGGGCCGGGCCTCGCCGTATGGTGGTTCTTCCCGCTGCTTGGGACGCGGTCCGGGTTTGCGGGGGTCGTGAAGGATGCCCTGTTGCTGATTCTGGCCGCAGCCATCGGCAGCATGATCACGGCATTCCTGCTGCTTCCAACACTGGCCGTACTGCTCTTGGGGCCTGTGTTTGGCTTCATGATGGTCATGACGCCATCCTTGCAGACACTGATCTGCCTGTCGGTCTTTCTGACCGTGCTGACCCTTGGCCGGCTAAAACCGCGCGAATAGGTCCGTCAGTTCTTCAACACAATACAGTTCACGCCCACCATCCGCGCCTGCTGGCAGAATTTGTTCGCAGCACCGCGTGAATTCCAGCCGACCTGCGCGGTATAGACCCGCCGCGCGCCCACCCGCAGGCTGCGGCGCACATAAGTCACGTTCTTGCCCGCCAGCAGCGGGCGCAGCGCCCGGTTCAGCCGCGTCACCTGCCCCTGCGCGCCGCCCTTGGTCGGATGCGAGGCCAGAATCACGCCCCAAGGCAGCACGGGATCGCGCGGCTCGGTGCTGAAATCGCGCAGCTTGCGGTTGCCCGCCATCTCGACGCAGGCGTCAAAGAACGGCTTGTCGCCGTTCAGCCGCAGGTCGACCTCCTCGGGTTTGGGGGGATCCTCGCGCCATTTCCAGGCGTTGAAGCCGGTGATCGACTGGACGTAATCCTGCGTCTCATAGGGCAGCGTCCCGCCCGAGCGCATGAAGCCGTCCGCCCGCCCCTCGCCGCCATTATAGGCGACGGCCGCCAGCCCAATAGAGCCGTAGAACCGCGACAGCCGCGACAGATATGAGGCCGAGACCTGAATCGCCTCGGCCGGGTTGAAGGGGTCGTGCAGGCCGACGATGCGGGCGGTGCCGGGCATGAACTGGGCGATGCCCTCGGCACCCACGGGCGAGATGGCGCCCGGCTCAAACAGGCTTTCCTTCCACAGGAGGCGCGCGAAAAAGCCCTTGTCCAACCCCTCGCGCGAGGCGGCGCGTTCGATGGCGCGGCAGACATCGGGCACATAGGTGGCGACGTTGATGCAATGCAGCCCGTCGGCGGTGCAGCGGCGGTCCTTGACCTCGGCCACGGGCGGCAGGCCATAGATGGCATCCACCGCCGGGCGCGCCTGGCTGGTGCCGACGGTCAGCAGAACTGCCGCAATTGCTGTGAACAGACGGCGCATGACCGGAACTCGCGCTAGCATCAACCTCTGCCGGATTAGCAAATCGGCGCGGCATGTGAAACCGCGCCGAGGCAGAATTTCGATAATCCCGCGCCGCTGTGTCAGGTCAGGTCAGCCGCCGCCTTGCGCGCCTGCCGCACGGTCTTGCGGGCCTTGCGGTCGGCCTTGCGGGCCTTCTCCTCGGCCTTTTTCGACACCTTGCGGGATTTCTTGTCGCCCAGCTTCTCGGCCTGCCGCGCGGCCTTGTCGGCCTTGCTGCGCGCCTTGTCGGCCTTGGCGGCTCGGCGCGCGGCCTTTTCGGTCAGGTCCTTCACCAGCGCCGTGGGCGTCGGATCGGCCTTGGTGGCGGGTTCAGCGGCAGCCACCGGCGCAGGCTGGGGCGCTGGCGCCGCCACCGTCTCGGCGGTCGGCGCTTCCGGCGCGGCTACCAGCGGGGCTGGCTTGGTCTTGGCCACCTTGCGCGCGCCGCTGCCGCGCCGGTCAGTCGCTTGCGCGGCGGCCTTGGCGCGGGCGCCCCGGGCGGCGGCATTGCTGCGCGTCGCGGGCTTGCGGGCCACCTTGGCTTTTTTCGGGGTCGCCGGGGGCAATACGGCGTCTGCTGCCACCACGGCCTCGGCCGGCTGCGGCGCGGCTTCGGTTACCTGCGGGGCCGCGTCAGCCACCTGCGCGGCATCCTGACGGCGCTTCCGCTCCATCGTGGCGCGGCGCAGGGCGGCGGCCAGGTATTTTTCCTTCTGCACCGTGCCCGCATTGCCACTGGCGGGCTGGATGCCTGCGGGATCGGCCTTGCCGCGCGCCTCGCGCGCCTGGCGATTGCCCCGGCCCCGCGCCTTGTCGCGCGCCGCCCGCAAGCGCGAGATCAGCGTCGACAGCGCCTCGTCGCTGAGCGCGGCCAGCTGCGGCTGGCGGGATTGGGTGGCGAGATCCAGTTCCTCATCGGAAAGGGCGCGGCGTTCTTCGACGGAAAAATTCGGCATGACTGTCCTCGGCAGCTGTCTTGGATGTGATAGCCGACCTGCCCCGGCAAGGAAAGCTCCGCGTGCGGCCCCAGCGGGCAACAAAAAGCCCCGGTCCTGATGGACCGGGGCAATTGTCTTGCATCAATGCGCGGGCGATCAGCCCTGCACGGCGCTTTCAACCGGGCTGACGCCCGTGGCCGAAACCGGGGTCACGGCCGGGGTCTGGTTGGCGGGCAGCGCATAGCCTTCGGGCGATTCCACCACCGGGCCTTCATATTGCACGCTTTCCGACTGGGTGCGGACATGGACCTTGGTGCCATTCGGGACGCGATCGAACAGGTCGATGATGTCCTGGTTGAACATGCGGATACAGCCAGCCGAGGTGGCCTTGCCGATGGACGACGGATCCAGCGTGCCGTGGATGCGGTAATAGGTATCGCGGCCGCCCTGATACAGGTACAGCGCGCGCGACCCCAGCGGGTTGTCCGGGCCGCCCTTCATGCCGCCTTTCAGCGAGCCATAGAGTTCCGGCTGGCTGCTGACCATGTTCTGCGTCGGCGTCCAGCTGGGCCATGCCGCCTTGCGGGCGATGGTGCCGTTGCCGGCAAAGTTCTTGCCGGCGGCGCCCACGGCCACGCCGTAACGTTCGGCCATGCCGCCCGGCTGCACATAATACAGGACGCGGGCATAGGGGTCGACAACGATGGTGCCCGGCGCGTCCGGCCCGTTATAGGGCACGGTCGTGCGCATGGTGCGCTCGTTCAGATAGGCGGTTTTCACGGCCTTGATCTCGATCGGTTCGCCATTCGGGCCGCTATCGGTGCGGGCCTCGTAATAGGTCGGCACCACTTTCGAGGGGGCGGTCACGACAGGTTGGGTGGGGGCACAGGCCGCAAGCCCGAGAACCACCGCAAGCGCGACGGGGAGAATGCGCATTCTGACTTCCTTCCATTGCACGCCGGGCAGCTCCGGCGGCGCGTAAATACAGGCTGGGCGCGATGATGCGCCCTCAGACTATTTGGCTATCGCCCTGACATGCGGGGAAAAGCAAGCGCCCGGCCCCGAAGTTCCCATAGTTTTGAACGAAATGCAGTCTTCCCGCTGCACCCGTGACGGATTTGCCGCAGTTACTTCTGCCGCGCCGCCTTTCGCTGCGGTGCGGCAGGCAACATCGGCGCCAGATACCGCCCGGTATGGCTTTCCAGCACCCCGGCCACATCCTCGGGCGTGCCCTCGGCCACGATCCGGCCACCGCCATCACCGCCTTCGGGGCCAATGTCGATGATCCAGTCGGCGGTCTTGATGACGTCGAGGTTATGTTCGATCACCACCACCGTGTTGCCCTGATCGACCAGGTGATGCAGCACCTCCAGCAGCTTGCGCACGTCTTCAAAATGCAGGCCGGTCGTCGGCTCGTCCAGAATATACAAGGTCTTGCCGGTCGAGGCCCGCGCCAGTTCCTTGGCCAGCTTCACCCGCTGCGCCTCGCCGCCCGACAGCGTCGTGGCAGGCTGGCCGACCTTCACATAGCCAAGACCCACCATCATCAACCCGTCCATCTTGCGCCGGATCGAGGGCACCGCCTTGAAGAACTCCTGCGCCTCTTCAATCGTCATATCCAGCACATCGGCGATGGATTTGCCCTTGAAGTGAACCTCCAGCGTTTCACGATTGTAACGCTTGCCCTTGCAGGTCTCGCATTCCACGTAGACGTCGGGCAGGAAATGCATCTCGATCTTGATCAGGCCGTCGCCCTGACAGGCCTCACACCGCCCGCCTTTGACGTTAAAACTGAACCGGCCGGGCTTATAGCCGCGCGCCTTGGATTCGGGCAGGTTCGCGAACCAGTCGCGGATATGGTCGTAAGCGCCGGTATAGGTCGCCGGGTTGGACCGAGGGGTCCGCCCAATCGGCCGCTGGTCGATGTCGATCACCTTGTCGAGGTTTTCCAAGCCCTTGATGGTCTGGCACGGCGCAGGCGTCTGGCGCGCCCCGTTCAGCCGCATGGATGCCGTCTTGAACAG
>RRZT010585471.1_pt1 | contig 15179 bp, 13 predicted proteins | sample 2165551 | NCBI WGS metagenome assembly RRZT01 (sample SAMN10456910, study PRJNA506462) | wastewater metagenome | biome: wastewater; feature: sludge; material: wastewater sludge; isolation source: wastewater sludge with Escherichia coli K12::gfp cells carrying plasmid... | place: USA: Moscow, Idaho... | reverse complement strand
GATGTACAGCTCGAACTCGATCATCCGCGTCGACTTGCCGGGGTGCAGCACCACATCGTTGAGCGCGTCGCTCTGGCCGATGAGCTCGTCGCCGCGGCGCACCAGGCCTTCGAGCAGGAAGCGGCTCTCCATCAGGTAGCGGCCTTCGAGCACCTCGCTGACCTTGGCCTCCAGCTCGTCGGGGCGGATGTCGGTGAGAAAGCCCAGGCTGCCGCGGTTGATGCCCAGTACCGGGGTGCCGTGGCGGGCCATGGCACGCGCCGCGCCGAGCAGGCTGCCGTCGCCGCCGACCACGATCACCAGATCGCAGATCTCGCCCATCAGCTTGCGGGTGCAGGTCTGCATGCCGTGGCCGGGCAGCATCTCGGCGATGCTGTCTTCGAGGATCACATGCAGATGCCGCTCGACCAGGAAACGCTTGAGGCGACGGATGGTGTCGAGCACCTGCGAGCTGCCCAGGCGCCCGATGATGCCAATGTTGCGAAATTGCTCCATGAGAACCTGCCGGCTTCAGTCTGCGAAAGCCCGGATTATGGAGGATGCGTCGAGGGCCGGGCAAACCGGGGCAAGCCAGCGCTGACCGCGCCGCGACAAGCCGCGCTCCGACACCGCCACACCGGCTGCGCGCGGCCCTGCGACGAGCCTTTCGCGCAGGCCGCCGCAGCCGGCGCAACTGCTATGCTCGGCCCATGAACCCGTTCGCCGTCCTCGCCGACCTGCCCGCCCGTCTGCAGCACCCGCAGGTGCGCGACCTGGCCTGGGTGCTGTGCAGCCCGCCGCTGCTGGCCCGTTACGACGGCCTGATCCCCCGCCACCCGCTGCGGGCCAGCGCCTGGGCCGCCGCACCGCAGCGCCTGGAGCGCTGGCTGCAGGCCCTCGACCGCGCCCCGCAGGCACTGCTCGCCAGCCTGCCAGCACTGCACGGCAACCGCCTGGGCCGCTACTACGAGGAACTCTGGCAGTTCGCCCTGCGCCAGGCGCCGGACGTGCGCCTGCTGGCCGCCAACCTCGCGGTGCGCGACAACGGCAACACCCTGGGCGAGCTGGACCTGCTGCTGGAGGACGACGAAGGTCTGCAGCACATCGAGCTGGCGGTGAAGTTCTACCTCGGTCCGCCACATGGCGACGGCCGCGCCCTCGACGCCTGGCTCGGCCCCGGCCGGCACGACCGCCTCGACCTCAAGCTCGCCCACCTGCGCCGGCACCAGCTGCCGCTGGCGCGCCGCGCCGAAACCCGCGCGCTGCTGCAGGCGTTCAGCGCGCGCACGCCGCAGTCCAGCCTGTGGCTAGGCGGCTACCTGTTCTACCCCTGGGGGCACGCCTGCAGCGCGCCGGCCGTGGCCAGCGCCGATCACCTGCGCGGCCGCTGGCTGGGGCGCAGCCAGTGGGCGAGCCACCCGGCCGCTGCCGACGAGCACTGGCAGCCGCTGACGCGCCTGAGCTGGCTGGCACCGGCGCGCTTCGCCGCGGCGAATCTGGCACAGGCACCCTTCGCCGACTGGCTGCAGGCGCTGCCCGCCGACGCCGAGCCGCGTCTGCTGGTGCGTCTGCGTCAGGACGCGCAGGGCGCCTGGCAGGAGTGCGAGCGGCTGTTCCTGGTCAGCGATCGCTGGACGGAGTGAGTCCGGCCAGCGCCTGCAGACGCGCCTCCAGGGCGCGACGACCCTGCAGGCCGCCGCTGTGGACCGCGACGATGCGGCTGCCGGCGGCGATCTCGCCGCGCGCCAGCGCCTCGCGCAGAGCCAGCAGCAGCTTGCCGGTGTACAGCGGCTCCAGCGCCACCCCGGTCTCGCGCTCGAAATCGAGGATCAGCCGGGCCAGCTCGCCGTCGAGCCGGGCGAAACCGCCGCGACTGGCATCGCGCAGCCGCCAGCGGCCGTCCGCGCCCTGGCCGGCCTGGGCGAGCAGCCGCTGCAGGGTCTCGGCCACGCCGTGGTCGGCCGGCAGCGCCAGACAGCCGACCACCGGATGGCGCCCCGCTTCGCCCAGCACCAGGCCGGCCAGCGTGGTGCCGGTGCCGGCGGCCACCCACAGTTGCTGGTAATCGTCCCAGCCCAGCGCGCCCAGGCCCTGGCCGATCAGCTCGACCAGCACGGCGCAGGACTGCGCCGCCGCCAGGCTCGCGCCACCCTCCTCGACCGTGACGAAGCCCGGATAGCGCTGCCGCCAGGCATCCCAGAAGTCGGCGCGGTGGCGCTGCCGATAGCCGGCGTAGCCCAGCCAGTGCAGGCGCATGCCGAAGGCCGCAAGATCGCGCACCGTCGGGGTGTCTTGGGGCTCGCCGCGCAGCAGGCCGACGCTGGCCAGCCCGAAACGCGCCCCGGCGGCGGCCAGCGCATGCAGATGGTTGGAGTGCGCGCCGCCCAGGCTGATCAGCCCCGGCGCCCCCAGGCGGCGCGCCTCGGTCAGGTGCGGAGCCAGCTTGTACCACTTGTTGCCGCTGAGCAGCGGGTCGACGAGGTCCAGGCGCAGCAGCGCCAACTCGATGCCGGCCGCTTCCAGCCAGGCGCAGGAGACCCGCTGCAGGGGCGCCGGCAGCGCCTGCCAGAGCGCCGTCACAGCCCGGCCGCCAGGCGCGTGCCCTGGGCGATGGCGCGCTTGGCGTCCAGCTCGGCGGCGATCTCGGCACCGCCCACCAGATGCACCCGCTGGCCGGCGGCGCGCAGGCCGTCGAGCAGCTCGCGGCGCGGCTCCTGGCCAGCGCACAGCACCACATTGTCCACCGCCAGCAGACGCACCTCGCCGTCGACGCGCAGGTGCAGACCGGCATCGTCGATGCCCAGGTACTCGACGCCGCCGAGCATTTCCACCCCGCGCCGCGCCAGGCTGCTGCGATGGATCCAGCCGGTGGTCTTGCCCAACCCGGCGCCGGGCTGGCCGGCCTTGCGCTGCAGCAGCCAGACCTGGCGCGCCGGCGCCGGCGGCACCGGAGACACTCCGGCCACCCCGCCGCGCGCCGTCAGCTGCGGGTCGATGCCCCATTCGCGCCAGAACGCCGCGATCTCCAGACTGCTCGACGGCACCTCCTGGGTGAGCAGCGTGCAGACGTCGAAGCCGATGCCGCCGGCGCCGATCACCGCCACCCGCGCGCCGAGCGGGCGCAGACCGAGGATCGCCTCGATATAACCGAGCACCCGGGGATGCTCGATGCCGGGAATCGCCGGCCGGCGCGGCAGCACGCCGGTGGCCAGGACGATGTCGTCGAAACCGCCCCGCACCAGCTCGCCGACCTCGGCGCGCCGGCCCAGACGCTGCTCGACGCCCAGCAGCTCCAGCTGGCGGCGGAAATAGCGCAGGGTCTCGGCGAATTCCTCCTTGCCGGGAATCCGCCGCGCCAGGTTGAACTGCCCGCCGATCTGCGCCTCGGCCTCGAACAGGGTCACCGCATGGCCGCGCTGCGCCGCCACGCAGGCCGCCGCCAGCCCGGCAGGCCCGGCGCCGACCACCGCGATGCGCTTGCGCTGCGGCGCCGCGACGACGTTCAGCTCGGTCTCGTGGCAGGCCCGCGGATTGACCAGGCAACTGCTCAGCCGGCCGGCGAAGGTGTGGTCCAGGCAGGCCTGGTTGCAGCCGATGCAGGTGTTGATCTCGTCGCTGCGCCCGCTCGCCGCCTTGGCGACGAACTCGGGATCGGCGAGCAGCGGGCGGGCCATCGACACCAGATCGGCGCAGCCGTCGGCGAGCACCTGCTCGGCGATCTCGGGACTGTTGATCCGGTTGGTGGCGATCAGCGGAATGCCCACCGCCCCGCGCAGCCGCGCGGTGACTCGGGCGAAGGCGGCGCGCGGCACGCTGGTGGCGATGGTCGGGATCCGCGCTTCGTGCCAGCCGATGCCGGTGTTGAGCAGGCTGGCGCCGGCCAGCTCGACCGCCTGGGCGAGCTGCACGACCTCCTCCCAGCTGCTGCCGTCCTCGATCAAATCGAGCATCGACAGGCGGTAGATGAGCAGGAAGTCCGTACCCACCGCCGCGCGGATGCGCCGCACGATCTCCACCGCCAGGCGCATGCGGTTGGCGTAGCTGCCGCCCCAGCGGTCGCTGCGCCGGTTGCTGCGGGTCACCAGGAACTGGTTGATCAGGTAGCCTTCCGAGCCCATCACCTCGACGCCGTCGTAGCCGGCCTCGCGGGCCAGACAGGCGCAGTTGACGAAGTCGGCGATCTGCCGCTCGATGCCGGCCTCGTCCAGCTCGCGCGGCACGAAAGGGTTGATCGGCGCCTGGACGGCGCTGGGCGCCACCAGTTGCGGGTGATAGGCGTAGCGCCCGGCATGCAGGATCTGCAGGCAGATGCGCGCCCCGGCGTCGTGTACCGCGGCGGTCAGCGGACGGTGACGGGCCGCTTCCTCCGCGGTGGACAGGATCGCCGCCCCGGCGTGCAGCGCTCCTTCGGCGTTCGGCGCGATGCCGCCGGTGACCATCAGGCCGACGCCGCCCCGCGCCCGCTCGACGAAGTAGGCGGCCAGCCGGGCGAAACCCTGCGGGCACTCCTCCAGACCGGTGTGCATCGAGCCCATCAGCACCCGGTTGGGCAAGGTGAGGTGGCCCAGGTCGAGCGGAGCCATCAGGTGTGGATAACGGGAAGTGCTCATCGACGATCTCCTGGCGCGGGCGCCGCTTGCGGTTGCGTGGCTGCGACCATAGGCCGAGTCGACCTCGCAACTCAACGCACAGCGGGCCGGAGATGAACGCCGCCCCAGAAAAGCACAACCCCGGCCGGCGCAGAGCGCCGGTCGGGGTTGGGTGTCGCGGCGTCGGGTGCCGCGAAGTGCGACGCCCGCAGCCCGTCGGGGCTGCAGGCGGTTACCGGATGGGGGGTTACAGTTCGGTGGCGTCTTCGGCCAGGTCCGGGCAATCGCGCTCGGCTTCGCGGCGGGCCAGCAGTTCTTCTTGATAGTCTTCCATGGAATTTCCTCTTGCTCTGATTGTTCGCGCTCTTGGACACGAGTATCAGGCTAAAGATTCCCGGTGACGAAAAGATGAATGTTTCAGAAAGTGAAAAAGCCCTTCGAGATCGCTCTCGAAGGGCTTTCGATATGGCGCAGTGGACGGGACTCGAACCCGCGACCCCCGGCGTGACAGGCCGGTATTCTAACCGACTGAACTACCACTGCGCGTCGGCCGGACTTACGTCCGAATACTTCATTGTGCTGCAAGGCTTGGTGGCTGATGACGGGATCGAACCGCCGACCCCCTGCGTGTGATGCAGGTGCTCTCCCAGCTGAGCTAATCAGCCATTACCGTTTGCCTTGCGACGAGGGCGAATTTTACGCACGCACCGAAGCTAAGTCAACAGCCCACAAGGATTTTTTTCATTTTCCGGGAAAATCGCGGCGCCCTCCTCCGGCGACTCAGTGCGGATAGATCATCCGCCGGCTCATGCCGCCGTCGACCACGAACTCCTGGCCGGTGACGAAGCCGGCCTGCGGCGATAGCAGCCAGGCCACCAGCGCGGCGACGTCCTCGACGCTGCCGACCCGTCCGGCCGGATGCTGGGCATGCTCGTCGGCCGACAGCGGCGCGGCGCGCTGCGCCGAGAGATCGCGGGCGTCGATCCAGCCGGGGCTGACCGCATTGACCCGCACCTCCGGGCCGAGGCTGATCGCCAGTGCATGGGTCAGCGCCAGCAGACCGCCCTTGCTGGCCGCATAGGCCTCGCTGTCCGGCTCGGACTGGTGGGCGCGGGTCGAGGCGATGTTGACGATCGCCCCGCCACTGGCACGCAGGTAGGGCGCGCAGGCCCGCGCCAGCAGCAACGGGCCGCTCAGGTTGACCGCCAGCACGCGGTTCCAGTGCGCCAGGTCGAGGCTTTCCAGCGGTGCATGGTGGGGCTCGGCCAGCGCCGCGTTGCTGACCAGTGCGTCGAGGCGACCGAACTGGCCGAGCACCTCGGCGACGCACTCGCCCACCTGGCGCTCGTCGGCGACGTCCAGGCGCAGGAACCAGGCCTGCTCGCCCAGTGCCTGGGCCACGCGGGCGCCGCGCGCACGATCGATGTCGGCGAGCACCACCTGCCAGCCCTCGGCGACCAGCCAGGCGGCGATGCCCAGGCCGATGCCGCGGGCCGCGCCGCTGACCAGCGCCACCGGCCGCGCGCCCTCGACGCGCAGCTCCATTACAGCGCCGCCAGGCCGCGGGCCAGGTCGGCCTTGATGTCGTCGAGGTCCTCCAGGCCGACCGCCACGCGGATCAGGCTGTCGCCGATCCCCGCCGCCGCACGCGCTTCGGGGCTCAGGCGACCGTGGGAGGTGCTGGCCGGATGGGCGATGGTGGTCTTGGTGTCGCCCAGGTTGGTGGTGATGGAGATCATCCGGGTAGCGTCGATCACCGCCCAGGCGGCAGCCCTGCCGCCGGCGACCTCGAAACTGACCACCGCGCCGAAGCCCTTCTGCTGCCGCTTGGCCAGCTCGTGCTGCGGGTGGCTGGGCAGCCCGGCGTAGTGGACCCGCGTCACCTGCGGCTGCTGCTCCAGCCACTCGGCCAGCGCCTGGGCGCTGGCGCAGTGGGCCTGCATGCGCACCTTGAGGGTTTCCAGGCCCTTGAGGAACAGCCAGGCGTTGAACGGGCTGAGGGTCGGCCCCGCGGTGCGCAGGAAGCCGACCACTTCCTGCATCAGCTTGGCGCTGCCGGCGACCACGCCGCCCAGGCAGCGGCCCTGACCGTCGATGTACTTGGTCGCCGAGTGGATGACGATGTCGGCGCCGAGCCTGAGCGGCTGCTGCAGCACCGGGGTGCAGAAGCAGTTGTCCACCGCGAGCAGCGCACCACGGGCGTGGGCGACCTCGGCCAGCGCGGCGATGTCGACCAGCTCGGCCAGCGGGTTGGACGGCGACTCGACGATGAACAGTTTGGTGCTGGGCTTGCAGGCGGCGGCCCAGGCGTCTAGGGCGGCCAGCGGCGGGTAGTCCACCTCGATGCCGAAGCGCTTGAAGTACTTGTCGAACAGGCTGATGGTCGAGCCGAACACGCTGCGCGACACCAGTACGTGGTCGCCGGCGCTGCACAGGCTCATCACCATGGCGAGGATGGCGCCCATGCCGGAGGCGGCGGCGACCGCCTGCTCGGCGCCTTCCAGGGCGGCGATGCGCTCCTCGAAGGTGCGTACCGTGGGGTTGGTGTAGCGCGAATAGACGTTACCCGGCTGCTCGCCGGCGAAGCGCGCGGCGGCGTCGGCGGCGCTGCGGAACACGTAGCTGGAGGTCATGAACAGGGCTTCGCCGTGCTCGCCCTCCGGGCTGCGGTGCTGCCCGGCGCGCACCGCCAGGGTGTCGAAGCCGGCGCCGTCGAGGTCGCTGTCGAGCCTTCCGGCCTGCCATTCTTGAGTCATTTGAGCCTTCTCCTCGGCGTGGCGGGAGCAGGCTGCGAGGCTGGCTGCGGCCGCCGCCGGTCAGGTGGGCGACGGTGCCGGCAGGACGCCGGCGCCGTCGCGGGTCACGGATCAGTTGTTGTGCAGATCGATGATCGCGCCGGGCGCGCCATGGGCGGCCTTGGCCAGGTCGTTGCGGGCCTGCTCGATGCGGTTCAGGTAGGCCTCGTTGACGTCGCCGGTGACGTAGTTGCCGTCGAACACCGCGCTGTCGAACTGGCCGATCTTGATCTTGCCGCCGCCGACCGCTTCCTTCAGGTCGTCGAGATCCTGATAGACCAGCCAGTCGGCACCGATCAGCTCGGCGACTTCCTCGGTGCTGCGGCCATGGGCGATCAATTCGTGGGCGCTGGGCATGTCGATGCCGTAGACGTTGGGGTAGCGCACCGCCGGCGCCGCCGAACAGAAGTAGACGTTCTTCGCCCCGGCCTCGCGGGCCATCTGGATGATCTGCTTGCAGGTGGTGCCGCGGACGATGGAGTCGTCCACCAGCATGACGTTCTTGCCGCGGAACTCCAGATCGATGGCGTTGAGCTTCTGGCGCACCGACTTCTTGCGCGCCGCCTGGCCGGGCATGATGAAGGTGCGGCCGATGTAGCGGTTCTTGACGAAGCCCTCGCGGAACTTGACGCCCAGCTTGTTGGCCAGTTCCAGCGCCGAGGTGCGGCTGGTGTCGGGGATCGGGATGATCACGTCGATGCCATGCTCGGGACGCTCGCGCTGGATCTTCTCGGCCAGCTTCTCGCCCATGCGCAGGCGCGCCTTGTACACCGACACGCCGTCCATGATCGAGTCCGGGCGGGCCAGGTAGACGTATTCGAAGATGCACGGCGAAAGCTGCGGGCTCTGCGCGCACTGGCGGGTGTGCAGCTGGCCCTCGGGAGTGATGTAGATCGCCTCGCCCGGCGCCAGGTCGCGGATCACGGTGAAGCCGAGCACGTCGAGTGCCACGCTTTCCGAGGCGATCATGTACTCGACGCCCTCGTCGGTATGGCGCTGACCGAAGACGATCGGGCGGATGCCATGGGGATCGCGGAAGCCGACCACGCCATAGCCGGTGATCATCGCCACCACCGCATAACCGCCACGGCAGCGCTGGTGCACGCCGGCCACCGCGGCGAACACGTCGTCGGCGCTCGGCTGCAGCTTGTTGCGCACCGCCAGCTCGTGGGCGAACACGTTGAGCAGCACTTCCGAATCGGAGTTGGTGTTGATGTGGCGCAGGTCGGATTCGTAGATCTCGCGCGACAGCTGGTCGACGTTGGTCAGGTTGCCGTTGTGCGCCAGGGTGATGCCGTAGGGCGAGTTGACGTAGAACGGCTGGGCCTCGGCGGAGCTGGAGCTGCCGGCGGTCGGGTAGCGCACATGGCCGATGCCGACGTTGCCGATCAGCCGCTGCATGTGCCGGGTGTGGAACACATCGCGCACCAGACCGTTGTCCTTGCGCAGGAACAGGCGGCCATCATGGCTGGTCACGATGCCGGCCGCGTCCTGGCCGCGGTGTTGAAGAACCGTAAGGGCGTCGTAGAGCGCCTGGTTGACGTTCGACTTACCCACAATACCAACAATGCCGCACATGTGACGCAACCCCTAGAAAGTCAGGCTAAAGCGGAAAAGCCGCACGACCGGGAAGGCCTGCGGCATTGGACGACGGATCGAAGAAACCGAGCAGCAGGTTCTTCGACCAATCGGCAATCATCAGAAAATCGGGCAGCAGTACCGACTGCTGCCACCAGGGATCCTGCTGCACCGGCGCCAGGCTGAGCAGCCCGACCACGATCACCACCAGCAGGGCGCCACGCGCCACGCCGAAGACCATGCCCAGCAGGCGGTCGGTGCCGCTCAGGCCGGTGGCCTGCACCAGCATGCCGAGCAGGTGGGTGAGCAGCGCGCCGACCATCAGGGTCAGCACGAAGAGGATCGCACAGGCGGCGATCACCCGCGCCGAGGGCAGCTCGATATAGGCGGCGAGATGGCCGGCCAGGGCGCCGCCGTACAGCCAGGCCACCGCACCGGCACAGCACCAGACCAGCAGCGACAGGGCTTCCTTGATGAATCCACGATTCAGGCTGATCAGACCGGAAATTCCGATCAGCGCGACGATGGACCAGTCGACCCAGTTGAATGACACGATGCTGCTCACCCGCGAGGCGGTAAAAAGTGCGCGGATTCTAGCAGAGCGACGGCTTTTCCGTCAGCGCGAATCGCGCCCGCTCAGCGCCGTTCGGGCTGAAAACGCACCACGATGGGGCTCAGCCGCTGCTGGCGACCGATCTCCTGGGCCAGGCGCTGGGCCTCGCTCTTGTCGAGCAGCGGGCCGACGAACACCCGCTGCATGCCGTCCACCGAACGGATATAGGCGTTGTGCCCCTGCTGGCGCAAGCGCTGCTGCAACTCCTGGGCACGCGCGGCATTGGACAGGCTGACCAGCTGCACCGACCAGCTGAGCGGCAGGCCATCGCCGTCCAGGCGGCTGGCCGGCGCGGCGACCGGCTCGCTGCGGACCGGCGGAGCGACAGCCGGTGGCGCGGCGGGAACGGCAGCCGGCGGCGGGGCAACCGGCTCGGGAACCGCCACGGCTGCCGCCTCGACAGCCGGAGCCGAGGCCGGAGCTTCGGCCAGCGCGGGTTCGGGCACGTCCGGCTCGGGCGTTTCGATCTGCAGCGGCGCCGGCGCCGCCGGCATCGGCGGCGCCTCGACCCGCACCGCACGCGGCTGGTCGGCCCGGTTGAACAGCATCGGCAGGAACACCGCCGCCAGCGCCAGCAATACCAGCGCCCCGACCATCCGTTGTTTCAGTCTGCGATCCAGCAAGGCCATGCGCCCTCCCCTTCAATCGATTGCGCACGGCACGTGCCGCAGCGATGCATTCAGCTCCGCGACTGTAGCCAGGCCAGCGCCTCGGCGACGCTGTAGAACGAGCCGAACACCAGGATCTCGTCGTCCTCGCCGGCCTGCGCACACTGCGTTTCCAGCGCCTGCGCCAGCGACGACCAAGCCGTGACCCGCGCACCCAGCGCTGCCAGCGGCGTCTGCAGCTCATCCGCCGTGCGGCTGCGCGGCGTCGGCAGCGGCGCCACCGCCCAGTCGGCGATCAGCCCGTGCAACGGCGCCAGCACGCCGTGCAGGTCCTTGTCGGCGAGCAAGCCGAACACCGCCAGACGCCGCCCGCGCGGCGCGCGGCGCGCCAGGCGGCCGGCCAGATAGACGGCGGCATGGGGGTTGTGGCCGACATCCAGCAGCAGGCTGAGACGCCGCCCCTGCCAGTCGATGCTGCGCCGCTCCAGGCGGCCGGCGATCCGCGTGTCCTGCAGGGCCTGGGCCAGTGCGGCCGCCCGCCACGGCAGGCCGAGCAAGGCATAGGCCTGCAGGGCCAGTGCGGCGTTGTCCTGCGGCAGGTCGAGCAGGGCCAGATCGTGCAGGGCAAGAGGCCGGCCGTCGACGTCGCGCCCCCGCCAGGACCAGGCCTGCGCCTGCTCGTCGAGGTCGAAATCGGTGCCGCGTAGATACAGCGTGCAGCCGATCTGCGCGGCCCGCGCCAGCAGGCTCGCTGGCGGCTGCGGGTCGCCGCACAGCGCCGGCCGGCCGGCGCGGAAGATCCCGGCCTTCTCCACCGCCACGCTGTCGCGGCTGTCACCCAGCCACTCGACATGGTCAATGCCGATGCTGGTCACCACGGCCAGGTCGGCATCGACCAGGTTGACCGCATCCAGCCGCCCGCCGAGACCGACCTCCAGCACCACAGCGTCCAGCGCGGCGCGCTCGAACAGCCAGAAGGCCGCCAGGGTGCCCATCTCGAAGTAGGTCAGCGAGATGTCGCCGCGCGCCGCCTCGACGGCGGCGAAGGCCTCGCACAGTTGCTCGTCGCTGGCCTCGCCGTCCGCCAGCAGCACGCGCTCGTTGTAGCGCAGCATGTGCGGCGAGCTGTACACCCCGACACGCAGGCCGGCGCTGCGCAGCAGGCTGGCCAGGAAGGCGCAGGTCGAGCCCTTGCCGTTGGTACCGGTGACGGTGATCACCCGCGGCGCCAGACGGCCGAGGTTCAGGCGCTGCAGCACCTGGCGGGCGCGCTCCAGCCCCATATCGATGGACACGGGATGGAGCTGCTCCAGGTAGCTCAGCCAGTCGGCGAGGCTGCGGGTCATGCGCTGAGCGGTTCGGCGGCCGCGGCAACCGGGCTGGCCTGGTGGGTCAGTTGGGCCAGCAGGCGGGCCAGGCGCGGACGCAGCTCGGCACGCGCCACAATCATATCGATGGCGCCGTGCTCAAGGAGGAATTCGCTGCGCTGGAAGCCTTCGGGCAGCTTCTCGCGCACGGTCTGCTCGATCACCCGCGGGCCGGCGAAGCCGATCAGCGCGCGCGGCTCGGCCACGTTGACGTCGCCGAGCATCGCCAGGCTGGCGGAAACACCGCCGTACACCGGGTCGGTCAGCACCGAGACGAAGGGAATGCCTTCCTCGCGCAGCCGGGCGATCACCGCCGAGGTCTTGGCCATCTGCATCAGCGAGATCAGCGCTTCCTGCATGCGCGCACCGCCCGAGGCGGAGAAGCAGATCAGCGGGCAGTTGCGCTCCAGGGCGACGTTGGCGGCGCGCACGAAGCGCTCGCCGACGATCGAACCCATCGAGCCGCCCATGAAGGAGAACTCGAAGGCGCAGGCGACCACCGGCAGGCCGAGCAGCTTGCCGCTCATGGCGACCAGCGCATCCTTCTCGCCGGTGTCCTTCTGCGCGGCAACCAGGCGGTCCTTGTACTTCTTGCTGTCGCGGAACTTCAGGCGGTCCACCGGCTCCAGCTCGGCGGCGATTTCCTCGCGGCCGTCGGCGTCGAGGAAGTAGTTGAGGCGGGTACGCGCGTTGATGCGCATGTGGTGGTCGCACTTGGGGCAGACGTCTAGGGTCTTTTCCAGCTCGGGGCGATAGAGCACGGCATCGCAGGACGGACACTTGTGCCAGAGTCCTTCCGGAACCGTGCTTTTCTTCACCTCGGAACGCATGATCGAGGGGATCAGTTTGTCTACCAGCCAGTTGCTCATGCCGTGTTCTCCGTAGGCCCGGACCGGCGCGACCTGCGCCGCACCTCGAGCGGATTCATGGGGTGCCGCAATCCGGTGCGCTACGTCCGGCAACCCGTGCCGGCACGCTCACTCCACACCTCCTGCGACCTTGCTGAGCGCAGCCATCGCCGGCCACGCCCGAAAAATTCCCGGCCACCCGCCAGGGGCAGCTCCAGGCTAATGGACGGCGGCCCGACGGCGACCGTCACATGCCACACACTCAGGCGGCCCGTACCGCCGCGAGAAACGCCCGCACCTTGCCGGCATCCTTGATGCCCGGCGCCGCCTCGACACCGCCACTGACATCCACCGCCCAGGGGCGCACCTGGGCGATCGCCGCGCCGACGTTGCCGGCGTTCAGGCCACCGGCCAGAACGATCGGGCAACCCGGCTCGGCCGGCACCAGCGACCAGTCGAAGGACTCGCCGGTGCCGCCCGGCACGCCGGGGACGAAGGTGTCGAGCAGAATGCCGGCGGCGCTCGGGTACTCGGCGCAACGAGCCGCGACGTCCTCGCCGGGACGCACGCGCAGTGCCTTGAGGTAGGGGCGGTGATAACCCTCGCAGTCGGCCGCGCGTTCGTCGCCATGAAACTGCAGCAGGTCCAGCGGTACCGCATCGAGGATCTCGTTCAGTTCGCAGCGCGAGGCGTTGACGAACAGACCAACGCTGGTGACGAACGGCGGCAGCGCCGCGACGATGGCGCGCGCGCGGCGCACGTCGACCGCCCGCGGACTGCGCGCGTAGAACACCAGGCCGATCGCATCGGCGCCGGCCTCGGCGGCCAGCAGGGCATCCTCGATGCGGGTGATCCCGCAGATCTTGCTGCGAACGACTGGCAACGGCCGACCCTCGTGCGGACAAAGCGCCGATGGTAGCAAAAGCGCTCCGCGATCAGCCAGACGCCCGCCCCCCCTTCAATCGTCGAGGGCGGACAGGAAGTGCGGCCCCAGGTAACGCTCGGGCAGGCGGAAGGGTTCGGGGTATTCGACCCGGACCAGATACAGGCCGTAGGGGTGGGCGGTGACCCCGCCCTGGCGACGGTCGCGCGCTGCCAGCACCTCGCCGGCCCAGCCGGGCTCGCGCTCGCCGGCGCCGATGCTCATCAGCACGCCGGCGATGTTGCGCACCATATGGTGGAGGAAGGCATTGGCGCGGATATCCAGCACGATGAACCGCCCATGCTCGATGACCCGCAGGTGGTGCAGGGTCTTGATCGGCGACTTGGCCTGGCACTGCACGGCGCGGAACGAGGTGAAGTCGTGGGTGCCGACCAGCGCCCTGGCGGCGACGGCCATGCGCGCGGCATCCAGCGGCCGGTGGTTCCAGGTCACCTCCTCGGCCAGATGCGCCGGGCGCACAGGGTCGTTGTAGATGACATAGCGATAGCGGCGTGCCATCGCAGAGAAACGCGCATGGAAATCGGCCGGCATCACCTTCGCCCAGGTCACGCTGATGTCCGCCGGCAGGTTGGCATTGGCGCCCATCACCCAGGCCTTGAGCGGTCGCTCCACCCGGGTATCGAAATGCACCACCTGGCCGCTGGCGTGCACCGCGGCGTCGGTACGTCCGGCGCACATCAGCGACACCGACTCGGCGGCCACCCGCGACAGCGCCTGTTCGAGAAAGCCCTGCACGGTGGGCACGCCGGACTCCTGGCGCTGCCAGCCGCGATAGCGGGCTCCCTTGTATTCAACGCCGAGGGCGATTCTGGAAAAGCCGACGGCAGCCCTTTCGGCTGCCGTCGTGGAAGGGTATTGCTCTGGGATCATTCAGGTCATGCGTCCGATCAGTTCGCGGGCTTCCTGCTGCTGGGCGGCACTCCCTTCCCGGAGCACCTCGTCGAGAATGTCACGGGCGCCTTCGACGTCGCCCATGTCGAGGTAGACGCGCGCCAGCTCCAGCTTGGTCGCCGCCTCGTCGGCATCGGTGGGCAGATCGAGATCGCTCTCGCCCAGGGGCGCAGCCGACAGGTCGAACTGCAGGTCGTCAAGCGTGGCGCGGCCGCTCTGCGGCGCAGGCGCCATGGCGTCCGCCTGGGCGGCGTGAGCCATGAAGGCATCGAAGGCCGCATCCAGCTCCGCATCGACGGCCTGCAGGTCGTCCAGCCCGTCACCGGCCAGCGTCTCCTGCACCGCGGACTCCTCTGCGAGAACGGGCAGTTCGATGTCGAGGCTCAGCGGCTCAGCCATCTCCGGAAGCTCCGGCTCGGCCTGTTCGGTCAGCAGCGCCGCACCCGCGGCAGCCGGCACAGACTGTGGGTTGTCGTCGAGCATCAGCGCATCGAGATCCAGTTCGAAGTCGATCTCCTGCGGTGCCGCGGCATCGCCGTCCCGAGCAAGATCCGCGGCGTTGCCGCCCGGCGCCAGCTCGCGCTCGAGATCGGCCTGCAGATCGTCCAGGGTCAGCTCGATGGCGGGTGGAGCGTCGTCCGAGCTGGCCGGCGCCTCGCTCGCGGGCATTTCAAAGCTAAGGGCATCCAGTCCAGGCTCGTCCAGCTCGGCAGCGGCATCGGGCTCCGCCGCGGCCGCTGCGACGCCCGCTGCGGCAATGCCGGCTGCGGCGAACGCAGTCATCGACGGGTAGCGGCTCCGCAGCTGTTCGACCTGCGCCTGAGCGCCACCGGTCTCGCGCAGTTCGGCTTCCTCGCGGACGAAGCCGTCGCGATCGCCCATTTCGGCACAGACTTCCATGAGTTTCAGCCGCAGGTCGCTGCGCTGCGGCTGCTCGTCGAGCGCAGCGCGCAGCAGCTCCGCTGCCT
>RRZT010664984.1_pt1 | contig 15187 bp, 11 predicted proteins | sample 2165551 | NCBI WGS metagenome assembly RRZT01 (sample SAMN10456910, study PRJNA506462) | wastewater metagenome | biome: wastewater; feature: sludge; material: wastewater sludge; isolation source: wastewater sludge with Escherichia coli K12::gfp cells carrying plasmid... | place: USA: Moscow, Idaho... | reverse complement strand
GCAGGCTGCAGACTCGCCGACTGCTCATAAACCGTGCTGGAAAAATCTTCGGCAGCCTCTGCAAATTTACGCTGAGCTGCTTCACGCTTGAGCTCGCTCTCGATCTCGCCACGCACTTCGGCCATTGCGCGAATTTTCCCTGGCTTGATGCCGGTCAGCTTGATGATGTGAAAACCAAACTGGGTTTCCACCAAAGCCGGGGCCTCGCCTTCCTTCTGCTTGAAAACGACCTCTTCAAACGGCTGAACCATCGCGCCGGAAGCAAAAAACCCTAGATCGCCACCCTTCTCCGCCGAACCCGGATCCTCCGAATACTTTTTCGCCAATTCGGCAAACTTCGCCGGCGACTTTTGCACTTCCTTCAGAACCTCTTCAGCCTTGGCTTTAACCTTTCCTTTGTCGGTATCGGCGTTAATCGCGATCAGAATATGGCTCGCCCGACGCTCTTCAGGCTGCTCAAAGCGCTTTTTCTCTTTTTCGTAGCGATTCTTGACGTCTTCTTCGCTCACCGTAACCTGATCAACAAGCGCGTCAGGCGACAGCAGCAAATACTCCGCCTTAAGCTGTTCTGCCACTTCAAAGCGTGACTTGTTTTCGTCGTAATACTTCTGCACCGCCGCGTCATCGATCTTGACCTGAGCAGCGAACTGCTCGGGCGCTACCTTGTACTCGCTGAACTGACGCTCTTCGGATTGTAGCCTCAACATTTCCTCGGCTTGGGTAGTGGACACAAAAGCCGTTTCCGCTACCGCGCCGACCAGCTGCTGCAAAGTCAAATCCTGCCGCATCCGGGCTTCAAACTGCGCTTCCGACATGCCTTGTGCACGCAGCAGCATTTGATACCGAGCCTTTGAAAACTGGCCATCTTCCTGGAGGGCGGGAATTCTGCTGATTGCATCAATTAGCGTTTCATTACTCGTTACCAGACGATTTTTGTCTGCCTCCAACAACAACAGACGCTGATCAATCAAGGAGTTCAGCACGCCGAGCTTCACTTCGGGCGAATTCATGATTTCCGGCTTGAAGTTCGCGCCAAGCGACTGCCGCATTTGCTCCCTACGCTCGCGCAGTGCCTGATCAAACTGCTGCGCAGTAATCTTTGAATCGCCCACACTAGCAAGATCCCGCCCAGCCCCGGAGTTCTTGACATAAGAATCGACGCCAAAGAAAGCAAATGGCAAAGTGATCAAGGCAAGAAATATCTGAACAATTCTCTTGTTGTTACGTACCGAGTCGAACATGGTGATTGCCCGCGAGTTCAATTGAATGATTGAGACAAAACAAAAAAGGCGAACTTTCGTTCGCCTTTCGGTAATTGGCGGAGTGGACGGGACTCGAACCCGCGACCCCCGGCGTGACAGGCCGGTATTCTAACCAACTGAACTACCACTCCAGAACAACAAGAAACTTTACCAACACAACAATGGAACGGCCATATCTGTTGGTTGCTGGTGGGTGCTGACGGGTTCGAACCGCCGACATCCAGCTTGTAAGGCTAGCGCTCTACCAACTGAGCTAAGCACCCACTCTGCCGAAGCACGAAGGCGACTAGTTTACCGCATCCTTGAGACCTTTACCAGCACGGAACTTAGGAACTTTTGCGGCTTTGATCTTGAGTGCTGCACCAGTGCGTGGATTTCTACCAGTACGCGCGGCGCGTTTTCCGACGTAAAACGTTCCAAAACCAACCAAAGTCACCATGCCGCCCTTTTTAAGGGACGTCTTAACTGCAGCAATAGTCGCATCAAGTGCGCGACCAGCGGCGGCTTTGGACAGATCCGCTGACTTGGCGATTTGATCAATCAATTCAGATTTATTCACGATGCCCCCTTCGGTTGTCTGTGGAAGAGCAGGAAATCCTGCATGCGTTTTATAGCAAGGCCGAAATCTCTGTGTCAAGCGGACTATTGAGGTCAAAAGTAACGACCCCAAACGTTTCGACGCCTCTTGAGGCTGCACAAAAATCAATTTGGGTATATCCTCAAGCCACAAGCTTTTCATTCGAGTCAATGTGATCAACTAACCAGCATTGGAGCAAGCGATGACATCCAGCATCAAAGGAAGCCAAACGGAACGAAACCTGATGAAAGCGTTCTCAGGAGAATCTCAGGCGAGAAATCGCTATACATTTTTCGCCGGGGCCGCGCGTAAGGAGGGCTTAATGCAAATTGCGCAAGTATTCGAAGAAACAGCATCACAAGAAAAAGAACATGCAAAACGGTTTTTCAGTTTCCTGGAAGGCGGTGACGTTGAGATTACTGACAGTTACCCAGCCGGCAAAGCTGGAACAACGCTCGACAACCTGAAAGCTGCCGCTGCTGGCGAGGAGCATGAGTGGAGCAGGCTGTATCCTGAATTTGCAAAAACCGCACGTGAAGAAGGATTTGCCCAAGTCGCCGTAGCCTTTGAGCGCATCGCCATCGCTGAAAAGCAACATGGCAAACGTTACAAGGAACTGGCGGCCAATCTCGAAGAGGGTCGCGTTTTTGCACGTAACGGCGCAGTCACTTGGCGTTGTATCAATTGCGGGTACCTGCACGAAGCCGCGCAAGCTCCGCAATTGTGTCCAGCTTGCCTGCACCCGCAATCCTATTTCGAATTGCTGGGCGAGAACTGGTAACAAGCCGATTTTTTAGCAAACAATCTGCCCTTCGGCCTACCCGAGGTCGCAGTTTTTGGAGATCACGCATATGAGCAAACCGGAAATTGCAGCAAAAGTACCGTGTGCCGTCGATGTGGAACAAGGCAAAGACTACTGGTGGTGCGCCTGCGGAAAAAGCAAATCGCAACCTTTTTGCGACGGATCGCACAAAGGGACGGAATTTACGCCGATAAAATACACGGCCAGCGAGACCAAGAAAGTGCACTTCTGCGCATGCAAGCAAACCAAGAACGCCCCTTTATGCGACGGCACGCATAAGTCCCTAGACTAAAGTATAGCTGTGCCAAACCCGGCATCTTATCGGCCGGCGCTCTGCGCTGGCCGCAGTCTTAATAAATGGCCGGACTTGGCTGAAATGGCAACTTGGAGCATGACAACATGAGTACGTATCAATGCCTTGTTTGCGGTTGGATCTACGACGAGGCGGCAGGCTGCCCGGAGGATGGAATTGCTCCAGGAACGCGCTGGGAAGACATTGCTGACGACTGGTGTTGCCCGCATTGCGGTGTTGGCAAAAGCGACTTTGAAACGATCTCCATCACAGTAGAAACCGCAACGCCCGATCAGGCAAAGTCGGCCGAGGCTACCGCCATGCGATCCGACGCACTGGTGATCCTGGGTTCTGGGCTGGCTGCTTACACGCTGGCTCGCGAATTCCGCAAACTTGATAGCCAATCTCCGATGACGCTGGTCAGCCGCGACGACGGCTGCTTTTATGCCAAACCGGCGCTATCCAACGCTTTAGCCAATCACAAAACACCGGATCAGTTGCAAAACAAGACCGCCGAACAAATGGCCACCGAACTGACCGCCGAAATACACGCTCACGTCGAAGTCACTGCCATTGATCCGGCCAATCGGCAAATCATCCTTTCGGACGGCCGCCCTCTGACCTATGGTCGCTTGGTCATCGCCTGCGGAGCCGATCCGATTCGCATCAGCTTTGAAGGAGACGCGGCCAACGCGGCACAATCGGTCAATGATCTCGACGACTACCGCCGTTTCTATTCCGGCCTGGCCAACGCCAAGTCGGTAGCGGTGATCGGTGCCGGCCTGATCGGTTGCGAATTTGCCAACGATCTAGCCAGCCGCCAGATTAAAGCACACCTTATCGACCCATCGGCATGGCCGCTTTCCCGCCTGCTACCTGAAGCCGCCGGGCAGTCATTCGCCGCCGGATTGCAAAAGCAAGGGGTGGACTTCCACTTCAGCACTTCAGTCAAAGGCATCTGGACGAACAACAACGGATTCCGGCTCGAGCTTACCGACGGGCAACAGATTGAAGCCGACCAGATATTATCCGCCATCGGCCTGCGCCCGCGCACAACCCTCGCCAAAGCAGCCGGCATCACCTGCCAGCGGGGCATTGTTACCGATCAGTTTCTCCAGACCAACATAGCCGACATTTTTGCCATGGGCGATTGCGCCGAAATCTCGGGGCTGCTCTTGCCCTTTGTCCTGCCAATCATGCATCAAGCATACGCTTTAGCCAGAACGCTGACTGGAACGGTAACAGCACTACACTACCCGGCAATGCCCGTCGTCGTCAAAACCCCTGCTTGCCCGACGGTGGTTTGCCCTCCCGCAGCAGGAACCATTGGCGACTGGGAATGTCACAACACGTCGGATGGCTTGCAAGCCAATTTCAGAAACATTTCGGGTGAGTTGTTGGGGTTTGCTCTACTCGGTAGCGCAACTACGCAAAGTCAGACGCTGGCAGCGCAAATCCCGGCAACACTCAACTAGTTCGATTTAGAGCGCCAACGACCGATCGACACATCAACGCCCACATATTTGCCCCATTCACCTGGGACCAAGTAAGCACAGGGTTTGTAATGACTTGGTGAAAGGCGCAATCCTCTTTGTCACATTCTGCGTACACTTTTGGCATTGACCGGGATGCCGAAGACAAGGATAATTTTGTCCGTGCGGCTGAAACACCTATATTTTGGGCAGATCGTGCGGAGTCAGAATGCGCTTGATACCTTAGAGTCGCTAGTAGTTCTGAAGTTCCTTTCCACTCCAAGCCGCTACACTCAACCCAGGTCATAGTACCAGTTGATTATTGTGCGAATTTTATTTTACAGAGGTTATCCATGAACGTTGATTTTGATGCCGTCAAAAAAGCCGCGGAAGGCTACAAAGCAGACATGTCCAAGTTCCTCCGCGACATGATTGCGATTCCTTCCGAGTCGTGCGACGAAGAAAAAGTTGTTAAGAGAATTGCTGCTGAAATGGAAAAGCTGGGCTACGACAAGGTTGAAATCGACGGCCTTGGCAACGTCATCGGCTGGATGGGCACCGGCGACAAGATCATCGCCATCGACTCCCACATCGACACGGTCGGTATCGGCAACATCAACAACTGGGAAAAAGACCCCTACCAAGGCTGGGAAGATGACGAAATCATCGGCGGCCGTGGCGGTTCTGACCAAGAAGGTGGCATGGCTTCCGCTACCTACGGCGCCAAGATCATGAAGGACATGGGCCTGATTCCTCCTGGCTACAAGATCATGGTTGTTGGTACCGTCCAAGAAGAAGACTGCGACGGCATGTGCTGGCAGTACATCTACAACGTCAGCAAGATCGTTCCTGAGTTCGTGATCTCCACCGAGCCTACCGACGGCGGCATCTACCGTGGTCACCGTGGCCGTATGGAAATCCGTGTTGACGTGAAGGGTATCTCCTGCCACGGCTCCGCTCCTGAGCGCGGCGACAACGCTATCCACAAGATGGCTGACATCCTCCAGGATATCCGTGCCCTGAACGAGAACGATGCATCCGAAGGCAACGCGATCAAGGGCCTCGTCAAGATGCTCGATCCGAAGTACAACCCCAAGCATTACGAAGATGCTAATTTCCTCGGTCGTGGCACCTGCACCACCTCGGAAATCTTCTTCACCTCGCCTTCGCGTTGCGCCGTTGCTGACTCCTGCTCGATCTCGATCGACCGTCGTATGACCGCTGGCGAAACCAACGTGTCCTGCCTGAAGGAAATCGAAGATCTGCCGAACGTCAAGAAGTATGGCGACGACGTCAAAGTTTCCATGTACTGGTACGACCGTCCATCGTGGACCGGCGAAGTCTACAAGACCGAGTGCTTCTTCCCAACATGGATTAACAAGTCCAACGCCGCTCACGTTCAGTGTCTGGTCGACGCGCACCACGCCATGTACGGTACCGAGCGTCTGTGCCCACCGAACGCTGAAGCCAAGTCCAAACGCGAAGGCCGTCCGCTGACCGACAAGTGGACCTTCTCGACCAACGGCGTTTCCATCCAAGGTCGTTATGGTATCCCCTGCGTTGGTTTCGGTCCGGGTGCAGAATCGCAAGCGCACGCTCCGAACGAAGTCACCTACAAGCGTGACCTCGTTATCTGTGCCGCCATGTACGCTGCCGCTCCGGCTCTGTACAAGGAAGAAAACAAGATCACCGAAGCCGCATTCCGTCAGGAACTCACCGGCAACGTGATCAAGTAATTCCTGCTAGCACAAGCATTAAGTTGTACGTGAATCGGGGAGTCAGGCGAAAGCCTGACTCCCCGATTTTTTGTAAGCAAACATTCCTTACAGAGACTACGCCACCAAGCCCGGCACCTATGTCGGTCCGCTTCTAATCAAGGCGCGCCAGAGTCGATTTCGCCAAAGGCGGGTTCTTGGCAAAATACTTCCTCATCCCCGAAAGAATGGCTTCAGCCATCTTGTCCTGATAAGCGTCATCGTTAAGACGCCGCTCCTCTTCCGGATTCGAGATGAAGGCGGTCTCAACCAGAATCGACGGGATGTCCGGCGCCTTAAGCACGGCGAAGCCAGCCTGCTCAACACTCGCCTTATGCAAGCGGTTAATGCCGCTTAGTTCGCCCAGAACCGACTTACCCAGTTTCAAGCTGTCACTGATCGTGGCTGTTTGCGACAGATCGAGCAGCGTGCGCGCCAGCATCCGATCCTTGACGTCGATATTGACCCCCCCGATCAGGTCAGCCGCATTTTCTTTTTGCGCCAAATAACGCGCCGCCGAACTCGACGCACCGCTCTCGGACAAGGCAAATACCGAAGAACCATTGGCGTCTGCCCGTATAAACGCATCGGCATGAATCGAGATAAACAAATCTGACCGGACACGGCGCGCCTTTTGCACGCGCACATGGAGCGGCACAAAGTAATCGGTGTCGCGCGTGAGCACTGCTCGCATGTTGGGCTCGGCATCAATCTTGGCCTTCAGGCGTTTTGCTACCGCCAGAGTCACGTTCTTTTCGTAACTACCCGCCGCACCCACTGCGCCCGGATCTTCACCACCGTGCCCCGGATCCAGCGTAATCGTTACCATGCGATCAACCACCGGCTTACCCTGCCGAGGCTTTTCCGCCTTAATTTCCGTATTTTTGCCCGGCGCTTTTTCGATTTGAACGCCCATCTCACTCAACATCGTCTCATTTCTTTCGAGCAGCATGAGCAATGGATCCGGCGGCTCCAGCGGATAGACATCAAGCACCAGACGATGGCCATATTCCCCAACGGGCGGCAAAACAAAGACCTGCGGCTTGACCTTGTTCTTGAGTTCCATGACCAAACGCACAACGCCCGGCTTATAACGTCCAGCGCGTAACAACTTGATATTGGGGTCGTCCGGGGCGATCTTGTTGGCCAGACCCTCAAGCACGCTGTTGAATTCGATGCCCTCAAGATCAACGACCAGTCGATCAGGGTTCTCGACCGTAAAGTGGGTGTATTTCAGGGGCTCACTATGCTCGATGGCCACCCGCGTGTAATCGACGGCGGGCCAAACGCGGACGGCGAGAATCCCGGGAGCACGATTGACGGCAGCACGCCCAACGGGGCTAACCAGTAGAAATAAGGATGCGCTGGCGAGCTTTAGGATCCCCCTGCGCCCAACTGAAATTTGCTGAGTTCGTTTAGACATTTTTGCCCGACCTCGCTGCGGGCAAACAGCTCAAGACGGCGACCGGAATCGACGGCTTCGTCCGGAAAACTGAATACGAGGGCGAGATCGGCCGGCGGCACGTAACCAGCCGCCTTTTCTGGCCACTCGACCAGGCACACGGCATTTTCCCGAAAGTACTCGCCAAGACCGGCATCTGCAAACTCTTCTGGCTCATTGAAACGATAAAAATCAAAGTGATACAAGTATATGCTCGAAACCACGTAAACTTCAACCAGAGTGTAGGTAGGGCTTTTCACTGGTCCGGTATGACCAAGCCCTCGCAGCAAGGCTCGAGCAAGCGTCGTTTTCCCCGCCCCGAGGTCACCATCGAGCCAGATAACCATGCCAGGAACCAGCAACGACGCCAGTTCCCGCCCGAGAGCGATGGTCGCCAACTCATCCGGCAAACTCAAGCTCAGCGTCGATTGATCGCAAACAGGACTATGATTCTGGCTATGCACGAGACGAACTCCGATACAGGGACAAACGCACCAGCGACATCGACGATTACCGACAAGAACAAGGTCGATGGATTTGCACTGGTCAAAAAAATAAAAGCCTGGGGACACGAATTGGGCTTTGCCGAGATTGGCATCGCCAGCACCGACGTTTCCGCCGCCAGCCAAAAACTGCTGCTTTGGCTCGAATCGGGGTACCACGGCGAAATGGATTATATGGCCAAACACGCCAATCTACGCACCACGCCAGCACTGCTCGTACCCGGCACACTGTCGGTCATTTCTGCCCGGCTCAACTACTGGCAAGAATTTAAAAGTAAGCAAGTACTTGCCGACCCGGAACACGCCTATATCTCGCACTACGCCCTTGGGCGTGATTATCACAAAACCATGCGCAAGCGCCTGCAAAAACTGGCTGAGCGCATTGAAAGCGATGTCGCCACCAGCAACCCCGGTCTGCAACTGTCCTATCGGGTGTTTTCAGATTCTGCGCCAGTTCTGGAAGTCGAGTTCGCCCGGCAATCCGGGATTGCCTGGCGCGGCAAGCACAGCTTATCGCTCACACGTAAAGGCTCTTGGCATTTTCTCGGCGAAATCTACCTCTCTTTGCCGCTACCCGCAGACAAGCCGATTGACGACCACTGTGGCACCTGCCAACGCTGCATTGACGCCTGCCCGACCAAAGCGATCGTCGCCCCCTACAATGTAGATGCCCGCTTATGCATCTCCTACCTGACAATTGAGCTTCCCGGTTCAGTCCCCGTCGAGCTGCGCCCGCTGATCGGAAACCGCATCTATGGCTGTGACGACTGCCAACTCTGCTGCCCTTGGAACCGCTTTGCGCAACTTGGTGATACGGCCTTTGCTGCGCGTCAAGGCCTTGAGAACACGACGCTCGCCGAACTTTTTGCCTGGACCGAACAGGACTTTGAAAGCCGCCTGGCAGGCAGTCCGATTCGTCGCATCGGGCACGAACGCTGGCTACGAAACATTGCCGTCGCGCTGGGCAATACGCCAAGTTCGCCCAATGCGACTGCCGCACTCGAAACGCGCCGCCATCATCCATCGGCACTGGTACGCGAACACGTCAGCTGGGCGCTCAGCAATATCTGCTGACAAACACCTTGATTTCCAGCCGTTTTTCATTAGTATTAGAGCAAGATGCTGTATCTCGGATACTTGTTGGCTATCAACATCCGACGCGCAATATTTCCGAACGACACCATTGACCGCGGCCGGCTCAGTAGTCGGCCTCTGAAACAGGGCAACCCCGTCGAAAGACGGCGACGCAAAGTTACCGGCCTAAAGTCGTATTTGATCACGGCAACGGCAGCGGGACCACCAGAAAGCAGGGTTAATCGTGAACCACTATTTTCAGCCCATCAAGTCCCTCCATTCAGCGTGGCTGCCCGCCAATTTGTTATATTCTGACGACTTCAAACGAGTAGTCTCATAGCGGGAACAAGGTCATGGCAACCATTTCTTCTAACGCCTCAGCAAACAGGGTTGTTTCACTGAATGGGCTTGGCCCGGGCCGCAGCCCGGGGCACCGCATTCTCAACGAATGCCGCGATCAGCTGGTCAGCAAGTTGTGCCTGTGGCTGCGAGATATTGCCGCGCCGGTTTCAGAAGAGCTCTTTGTTCTTGCCGATTCAACGCGCGAACGACTTCTGCAAACACGCTACCTCGATCTACGTGCCGAAATCGAAAAAGACTGGTCGCATCTTGTCGAAACATTTCGCAGAGATCTTTCGACAGAAGCCGAGCGCTGCCAAAACAAAGATGCAGAGAACGAGGGCAGCCGCGAATCGACGCTTGAAATTCCTGACTTCGAAGGCTTGCAGCTACTCGCCGATGAAGACCTATCCGAACACATCGTCATTCGTGAATTTTCCGCTCAGCTTTGCGAATCCTGTGACGAAGAGTTGTACACACTCGACCGTCGCGTCGCGGCGCTGCTTGGGCTCGACGAGTTGCCCGACAATGCCAACCCACTGGCCCCCCCTGTGATTTGTCGAGCACTATCCGATGCCTGCGCCACATTCGGCTCAGATTCCGAAAAACGGCTAATCCTGCTGCGTCGCCTGGAACGACATCTACACCTTGGCCTCCCCCCCATCTACAAAGAAATCAATGCCTACCTGATTGAGCGCGGCATCCTTCCCGACCTCAAACGCAATTACCGGAAGACGCCGTCGACAACGGAAACCAGTTCCGCACCTGCATTGGTGGCACAACCCACGGGCGGCGCCACAGGCACAACTCCCATCGCCGCCGAAGGCATCCTGGACGCTTTGCAGCGGCTTGCGCAAGCGCGCACCAGCCAGATGCAGACGCCCATCGGCGGCACCTTCAGCAGCGCAGGAATAGCTTCTGGCGTTCCATTTAACGCCGCCCCCGGCAACGCAATCGGAGGCCAACAAGGCGTCATGCTTGATGCCGCAACGGTCAATCAGCTGCTGCTCGCATCACTTAACGAAATGCAGCATGCACCGCTTGGAGAAACCGGTGGCGCGATCGTCAATCAAGTACGCATCGTTCGTGACTCAGATGGAGCCAAGCAGGTCAGCGGGCTCGAAGCGGTAACGATTGACATCGTGGCCATGCTCTTTGACTTCATTTTCGAAGACACGCATATCCCGGTAGCCATCAAGGCGCTGATCAGCAGGCTGCAGATCCCGGTGCTCAAAGTGGTGATGCTCGACCCTGGCTTCTTTGCCGATCGTCAGCATCCAGCCCGCCGCCTCCTTAGCAGCATCTCCGGAATTTCAGTTCGCTGGGGTAATTCTGTTGATGAAACAGACCCGCTCTACAACAAGCTGGCCGAACTCGTCGAGCGAATTCAAGCCGAATTTGAAAACGACGTTGAAGTATTTGGCACCGCGCTGACCGAGCTGGAAGCCTTCGTCAATGAACGCGAGGGCGAAGAAGACACCACGGCATTGACTGCCGCCAATATCGTCATTCAGCGTGAGCAGGAGGCCGAAGGCTGGGAGCGTGCGCAGCGCGCCATCAAGACTTTTCGCGAAGAGAACACACTACCGGCGCTCCTTGACAGTTTTCTGACCGAGCTCTGGGTCGGTGTCCTGCAAGCCATTGCCGCCAAGGACAGCAATGACGAGTCCGCCTGGAACGCCGCAAAGCAACTCATGGCTGATCTAGCCTGGAGTATCGAGCCCAAGAAGGCCCCGGCAGACCGCCTGCGGCTGGTCAGCCTGCTGCCACAACTGCTTGGCCAACTCAATAAAGGGCTGGACAGTATTAATGCCGAAGCTGCTGCACGCAGCGCCTTCCTTGATGCCCTGATGCAGCTCCATTCAGCCGCCCTCAAAGGCGAGGCTCCCATACCGGAGGCCGCCCCCGCTGCCGAAACCGCTGCACCGGCACCTTCGCCCAGCCCTTCTGAAGAGGGCGACCTGCTGGTCACACGCAGCATCGACAACGGCGTCGAAGTTGAGGAAGTCATCCTCGTTGGCGCCAGCCCGGTCTGGCGTGCCGATGATCGCGAGATTTCCCGTCAGGTCAGCGATCTCAGACGCGGCGACTGGGTCGAGTTCCGCGACGAAGAAGGCAACACCAACCGCGAACGACTCAACTGGATCAGCCCGCAACGCGGCATCCTGCTCTTTAGCAACCATCGCTCATCAAAAGCTATCTCCATCGCGCCTGACGCCCTGGCACGGCAAATCCGCGACGGCAAAGCGACGATTGTTTGTGAAGAACAGATCTTCGAACGAGCTTTGAGCGGCGCGCTGGAGTCGATCAACGCGGGTTGAGTATCGCTTCGCTGCAAGCAGCGCCCCTGAAAATCAATTAACCACCGCGAGCACGGCGAACGCAGCGAAAGAAACTTGGGCTTGTCACCGTGTGCGCTGTGTTCACCGTGCATGAACTGAGGCAGCAAAATTCAATAACGCTTACCTTGGGACCAAACCCATGCCCGACCGCTATCCGCATCTGCTTGCCCCGCTCGATCTCGGCTTTACGAGCTTGAAGAACCGGGTCTTGATGGGGTCAATGCATACTGGCCTGGAAGAAGCAACGAATGGCTTTGCACGCTTGGCTGCGTTTTATGCCGAACGCGCTCGCGGCGAAGTTGGGCTGATCGTGACCGGCGGATTTTCACCAAACCTCTCCGGACGCGCCTACCCGCATGCCGCGCAACTGAGCTTTCCGTGGCAAGTTGGCAAACATCGGCTGATTACCGATGCCGTGCATGCCGAGGGCGGAAAAATCGCCCTACAAGTCCTGCACGCGGGCCGCTACGCCTATCATCCGCTGGCCGCCGCCCCGTCAAAGCTGCGCGCGCCAATCAACCGCTTCACGCCACGCGCGCTGACGCGCTGGGGCATCCGCAAGACCATTGCCGACTACGCCTGCTGCGCCTCGCTCGCGCAACAAGCCGGCTACGATGGTGTCGAGATCATGGGCTCGGAAGGCTACCTGATCAACCAGTTTATCGCCCAGCAAACCAACAAACGAACCGACGAATGGGGCGGCAGCTTCGAAAACCGCATCCGCTTTGCCCTTGAATCCGTGCGCCGTGTGCGGCAGGCGACCGGAACCAATTTCATCATCATCTTCCGCCTCTCGATGCTCGATCTGGTCGAGGGCGGCAGTTCCTGGGACGAAGTTGTCGCCCTGGCCAAAGCCATCGAAGCCGCTGGTGCAACGATCATCAACACTGGCATTGGCTGGCATGAAGCACGCATCCCGACCATCGCCACCATGGTGCCGCGTGCGGCGTTTGCGTGGGTCACCCAGCGCCTGATGGGCGAAGTGAAGATTCCGCTGATCGCCACCAATCGCATCAACACGCCCGAAGTCGCAGAGAGCGTCCTCGCCTCCGGTTGCGCCGACATAGTGTCGATGGCGCGCCCCTTCCTCGCCGATCCGGCCTTCGTAAAGAAAGCGTCCGAAGGACGGGCAGACGAAATCAACACCTGCATCGGCTGCAATCAGGCCTGTCTCGATAACGTTTTTGCCGGCAAGCTCACCTCCTGCCTGGTCAACCCGCGCGCCTGCCATGAAACCGAACTGGTGATCGACCCATCGGCCAAGCCGCTCAAGATCGCCGTCGTCGGTGCCGGGCCCGCCGGCATGGCTTGCGCCGCGACCGCGGCCGAACGGGGCCACCACGTCACACTATTTGATACCGCAGACGCCATCGGCGGCCAGTTCAAGCTTGCTTGCCGCATTCCGGGCAAAGAAGAGTTCAACGAAACCCTGCGCTATTTCGATCACCGCCTAAAAAGTGCGGGCGTCACCTTCAAGCTCGGCCAGCGTGTCGAAGTCGGCGATCTGGCGCAAGGCACCTTCGACCACGTCGTACTGGCCACCGGTATCGTGCCACGCCGCCTCGACGTCCCCGGCGGCGACCACGCCACGGTGGTCACTTACATCGAGCTGATCGAAGGACGCAAAGTTGCAGGCGACAAGCTTGCCATCATAGGCGCCGGCGGCATCGGCTTCGACATCGCCGAATTCCTCACCCACCCCGGCGACAACAAAACAGCGCTCGAACGTTTTCAGGACGAATGGGGCATCGATTCCACCCTGGCGGCGCGCGGCGGCCTCAAGCCCCCGGAAAAAGAGACGTCGCCACGCCAGGTCTGGTTGCTGCAGCGAAAGACATCGAAGGTCGGAGACGGCCTGGCCAAGACCACCGGCTGGATACGCCGTTCGCTGCTCACGATGCGCGACGTGCGCATGCTCGCTGGCGTCACTTATGAGCGAATCGACGATACCGGCCTGCACGTCAGCATGGGTGGAAAAACACAGTGTCTGCCGGTCGATACGGTGGTGATTTGTGCCGGCCAGGACCCCTGCCGTGACCTCGAAACCAGCTTGCGTGCTGCAGGCATTCCGTACTCGTTGATTGGTGGTGCCGACCTCGCCGAAGAACTGGATGCCAAACGCGCCATCGATCAGGGCACAAGGCTTGCTGCAAGGCTGTAAGCCCCGTAAACAGGCGATCTTTGAGCATCACAAGCAGCCTTGGTAAAAACCGACCACAAGCTGCGGCAAGAGCATTACGGAGAAATCAACCTAACACATGGCAAGCTTGGTCTGATTGGTGGTGCGACACAAAAGCTAGCCCCATAGATAGGCTGTTCTGAGACAGCCATGCCTGGAGGCCGCATAAAAAATACGCTTCCTAGTTAGCATACCTGGAGATGCCCGTGTCTATTGGCTTGCAGAGCACCTCGATAAAGCACCTAACTCACCGCGCCACCGGCCGCGCCGGGTCGCTGCACCACTCGCTCCACGAACCCGCATAGAGCTTCGCGCCGTGCAACCCAGCAATTTCCATCGCCAGCAGATTGTGGCAGGCGGTCACCCCCGAGCCGCATTGCATGACGATCTGCGTTGGATCAACACCCGCGAGCAAGCCCAGATAGTCGTTGCGCAATTCAGCGGCGGAACGGAAACAGCCGTCGGCGTCGAGGTTGTCACGGAAGAAACGGTTACGCGCGCCGGGAATATGGCCGCCGACCGGGTCCATCGTTTCGTTTTCGCCACGAAAGCGATCGGGTGCGCGGGCGTCAATCACACAGAACTCGCTACGCTCGATGTTGGCCAACACTTCATCGGCACCAACCACCCAATCCCGCAGTTCCACCACAAAATCAGCAGGCGCAGACCTTGGCAAATCCGTCGACAACGGCCGACTCTCCTTAATCCACTGGTTGATTCCGCCATCGAGCACGGCCACACGGTCATGCCCGAGCCAGCGCAGCAGCCACCACAAACGCCCAGCCATCATGCCGCCCGCGTCATCATAAACAACGACCTGCGTCTGCCGCGAAACACCGGCCGCGCCGAGCTGCTTGGCTAACAGCTGTGGATCAGGCAAAGGATGACGCCCGTTGCACCCCGCCTTCGGGCCCGACAAATCGCGATCCAGATGCAAGAAAAACGCACCCGGTAGATGGCCTTCGGCGTACGCCGTTTCGCCATAATCGGCAGCAGACAACTGATGGCGGCAGTCAAAAACTCGCCAGTCGGCATCGTTCAGATGCGCGGCCAGATCGCCGCAGGAAACGATGGTCGAAGCGTTCACGCGACACCTTCCTCCGCATCAAGCCAAGAACGCGCTTCAATCTCGTCGTCAAACACCCGCATC
>RRZT011960455.1_pt1 | contig 15188 bp, 10 predicted proteins | sample 2165551 | NCBI WGS metagenome assembly RRZT01 (sample SAMN10456910, study PRJNA506462) | wastewater metagenome | biome: wastewater; feature: sludge; material: wastewater sludge; isolation source: wastewater sludge with Escherichia coli K12::gfp cells carrying plasmid... | place: USA: Moscow, Idaho... | reverse complement strand
CTTTCGTGTTTTTATAATTTTTTGACATAACCGTGGGAGCCATGGGAATAGTGCCAGCAAAATCAGAATAATAGTTATAAACTCCCTGGTTGGGGTCATATTTTGTTGCTTCAACGAGCAAACCTTTTTCCTCGAGAAAAGTATCTGGACTACTCAAAGCCGTTCCAATATTTTTGAGTCTGCCCACGAATGATTCGAGAATGGGGCGCGGATAATTTACTTCCTGAATCGTCATTGTATTGGGAAAAAACAAACGCATTTGCTTCTGCACAATGATCTTATTGTTATAAAAATTAGTTACCTGGGCATTGGTGAGTGGTTTGATAGGCTCCCCCATAGCGGTTTCTATCATGCTGATACCCTCAAAGTAAGGGTGCGAGTTATAACGTTTTCCCATTGCCTTGAATAAGGCAGTCAGGCGATTCTGCACTTGCAAATTCCATAACTTAATATTACGTCCCGTAACTACTTTATTTCCATAATCACTAATATCGAATTCACCGCCTTCATATGCAGGTGACTTCATGTAATTGGGCACAACTTGCCTGCCATTAAATGATTTTGTTTGCACTTGAATAACAAGACGTTTCCCTTTGGCGGACAGCTCAGCAAGCCGTTTATCAATCGATGAAAAATCATACACGCCTTTTGCTTTTTCCAGATCATTCCAGAAATATCGTATCATCATCCCTTTCAATGCAGGTGTCGCTTTGAGTTCACTATATACCTGTGATAAGTAGGTGGCATTGTTCTTTTGTGAACCTTTTATTATGTAATAGTGGCCTGGATGCCATTTGACAGCAGTGGGATCTATCGTCGCAGCTACGACTCCTAGCGGGACAAAAATCATACTAATGCAAAATAATATTGCTACCAGCAGTTTATGTACTTTGTTATTTAACCTGTTTGTGGTCGGCATTAAAAGACTGATATGAGTATTGATTCTCATAGAATAAATTCCTCTCTAAAGTTAAAAGATAGGAACTGAGAGAATACGCTCCGAATTTTTTGCTCGAAAATCTTACATTCTTATTCGAAAGTAAAACGAGTAAAGCGATCTAACAGTTCTGTGATCTGAATTTGCCCAATCTTTAGGAACCAGACAGATTCTCAATGGGTTAAAAATATTCTAAGATGTTCTACAAATCAAAGATGCAGTTCATGCACTGATAAATGAGCATTTTGAGCCTGCACTTAAAGCAACAACAGCAGTACAAAAGCCTTTGGTCTGCCTGCCAGACTTAGCAACTTTGTTTATCATTCAGCAGTTGCAAAGATCGCACTTTTTACATTACAACATTTAGCTGGGCTATAGACTCTTTTTAGATTAGAAACATCATGATTGACATCTAATCTTTATAAAAATCTGATTAGTCATCTGTTAATAAAAGAACTAAGCCCTATTAAGTTAGATCGAGAAATCTTCTAGTCAGCACAAGATGGATAAGCAGCTGGACAGGTGGGATTTAATCCTCCCGCAGGAGCATTCTTTTGTGCATTCATATTTAATACTTCCAATACTTGCTCGTAATGCTCTTCTCGTGTCCAGAAGATATAGTTGGCATTTAAAGTATTTCGCGCAAAAGCCAAAATCTGAGAAATAGTTGGGACATAACCCGTTCCGTCACCTTTCGTATTTTCATAATTTTTTGGCATAATCGTGGGAACCATAGGTATCACGCCAGCAAAATCTGAATAGTAATTATAGATTCCCTTATTGGAATCATATTGCGTTCCTGGATAAAGCAAACCTTCTTCCTCAATAAAAGTATCCGGACTACTCAGTGCCGCCCCAACATCTTTAAGACTACTCACGAATGATGCGAGAATTGAACGCGGATAATTTACTTCTTGAATCGTCATTGTATTAGGAAAAAACAAACGCATTTTCTGATGCACAATAATTTTATTATCATAAAATTCAGAAAGTTGGTAACTCGTCAGTGGTTCCATAGGATTCCCCATGGCACTTTCTATCATGCTGATGCCTTCAAAGTATGGGTGCGAGTTGTAGCGTTTACCCATCGCCTCGAATAAAGCAATCAGGCGATCGCGTACTTGTAAATTCCATAATTTAATATTACGTCCGCCTATTACTGTGCTGCCAAAATCACTAATAGTAAATTCACCACCTTCATATTCAGCTGTCTTCAAGTAATTGGGCACAACTTGCCTGCCATTAAATGATTTCGTTTGCACCTGAATAACAAGACGCTTTCCTCTCGCAGCCAGTTCGGCAAGACGTTTATCGATGGATGAAAAATCATACACGCCCTTTGAATCTTCCAGATCTGCCCAAAAATACCGGATCATCATTCCATTCAATGCGGGTGTTGCATCGAGTTCACTATATACTTGCGATAAGTATGTAGTATTGTTCTTTCTCGAACCTTTTATTATGTAATAGTGGCCAGGATGCCATTTGACTGCGGTGGAGTCTGATGGTGCTGCTACGGCTCCCAGTGGGACCAAAATCAGACCTATACAAAGCAATAGTGCGGGCGACAGAATATCTGCCTGATCATTTATCTTGTTTGTAATCGATGTTCTGAGATTCTCTCCCAATAAAGTTTGCATATTAATTCTCATGTACCATTTCCTTCTACTAAAGTTAAAAGATCCGAACTGAATAAATTTGCTCCGCGCGCCCTGCGTCTATCATCGTGGCAAACCTCTGAGAATCGCAAGTTCAATAAATAAGAATCTTGAGCCTATTCCTCAGTGCAATAGTGACGACACGAAGGTATTAAGCCAGAAATGGCAAAGGCTCAAATGTTTCCACGAAGAATAATTTAAAACTGCAACGAGTAAAGCTCACAGAATGGCGATCAAACAGGATATTCGAGCAAAAATTTAGCGTTTACTCATACGGATAGGAGTCAGAAACGGGTATGTTGAATTTAAAAACCCAGATTTATATCTAATTGGCTCCCCGACCAGGGCTCGAACCTGGGACCTGCGGATTAACAGTCCGTCGCTCTACCGACTGAGCTATCAGGGAATTGGTGAGATGCGCATGTTAACGTTTTGAAGCTTCATGGTCAACCATGATATACACTCAAATACAAAAAATCATATCAATTTATTTTTTAAATCCATACGGACTTTGAGCAATCGCCACAACATTCACATCACAATTTAACGTTTCCTTGAAAGATCAACATCGAACTGTACCTAATGCGTGAACCCGCATTCAATCGACGAATCTATATAGCATGCCGTCAGAAAAATATCCCCATTTTCGCCGCAGCGGCAAACAAAAACTAATTAATTCAAAGTAATCAAAGCTTATCAATGCTGCTCTGAGGCAAACTGGCGGTCAGTTATAATACAGTCGCGTGTAGCATTAATGCTACTAACCGCAACTCAAATAGCCTTGTTATTTATATTCGCATGCTTCAACCTGTCCCTCCCATTCCTCGTTCAAATACAATTGACGGCATAAAAAATAATGTTACTGAGGTTGTTATTATAATAAAAAGCGTATTCAATCTTACGATCTCCCAATATAAATATGCACTTAATTGTGGATTAAGAAAATACAACAATCTCCTTTTAATAATCCAATCCCCTCTCATCCACAATGTTAATTCTGTCAGAATCAAAAAAGTTCAAATCGTAATGAAAATTACTCATTACCTTCGCTTTTATCATTGAAGAAAGAAATAAGTTAATTTTGCAATGCTTCTTTCTAAATACTGCGCATTGAGAACCAGATACTCTGTTGCAGAATTAAATAACAAAATAAAACCAATAAGACTTGAATTGCTAAATGAAACTCTACGCAGACAGCTTTTTATTTTTCAGCAAAACACGTCGTCATTTCTCGATCATTTATTTGCAAAGAGAATCAATCATAGCCCCCGAATCAGTTTCAAGTATTAACGGCCCTAATCAAATAACAATGCATCCCATACATTTATGCAGTATTTTTCTTGGATTAGCGTTATGCCTTACTAATCTGCCAGACTGCTATGCCCAACTAAATGGAAGTATTACAGGAACAACAGATTATTTTTGGCGAGGTTACTCAAAAAGTGATAGCAAACCAGCCGCACAAGCCAGCATTGATTATGAGTCCCGATCTGGCATATATCTGGGCACTAATATTTCAACTGTCAATTTTGCTGATTTTGGATTCGAAAATCGCTCTAATTTGGAATTCCGCCCTTATCTAGGCTGGGCCTATAAGTTATCTAATGACTGGCGTTTTAATGCTGAATGGACACGCTATATTTATAACGGAAAAGTATTTAATCAAAAGGTTGACTATAACGAATTTTATATCTCAGGCCATTTTCGTGACACACTGACATCCAATTTCTTTTTTTCTGAAGATAGTTATCAACAAAATCATGTGGGTTTCGGGTATGAGGTTATCGGACGTTATCCAATTACCAATTCAATCCAAATATCCAGCACCCTAGGCTATAATAATCAGAAAAAAATACTAGAGTACAATTATCTTTATTGGACTGCCGGATTAACTTGGCATTTCGCCCGCAATATAGGCGTCGATGTTCGTTATTATGGAGCCACACATACTGCGACAAGAAATTATGTACCGTCGTCGCCACACTGGGGTTTTCATCCACATGCCGTTGATGATCGTGTATTATTCTCTTTCACAGTTGGATATTAATTTTTCAAAACCGCTTACTCTAATGAACCTTTAGTTCAATTTAGGTAATATACGAGTAAATTTAATAAGGCAGCAATATGTGGAAGTACTTGACTTAAGTATGATGCAAAAACCCTTTAGCTCGCATGAACAACAGGCTAAGGAACGGCATTTGATCGCAGAAGCCGCGGCTGGCAATGGAAAGGCTTTCGAACAACTATATCAACTCTATTTTAATCGGCTATATCAATTTATTTTTCGTATTAATAGACATCATGATTGTATTGAAGAAATCATTAATGACGTGATGTATGTAGTTTGGGAAAAAGCCGCCACGTATGATCAAACGTGTCGACCTTCAACGTGGATTTTAGGCATCGCTTACTTAAAATCATTAAAAAGTGCTAAAAAAAGCACAAAGAGAGAGGATGAATCAGTCGAATTTAATGATGAGCTGGATTACTTTCCTGATCGAGGGGCTCGTTGGGTTTCGCAAGTGGAAGATAGTAATTGGCTCGAAGCTGCGCTTGAAAAGCTATCGGCGGAACAACGTGCCGTTGTGGAAATGACATATTTTCAAGGATTACACTACAGTGAAATTTCAGAAATTATGCAATGTCCCGAAAATACAGTAAAAACCAGAATGTTTCATGCGCGCAAAATTTTAGCTAAATTTTTTCTAGAGCTTAATAGCAGGAGTTAACGGATGTTATCTACACAGATCAAATTGACCAATCAAAGTGAACATCAAAAGGCATGGGATCTTTTACCTTGGTATATAAACCGATCGTTGGATCCCGTTGAGCATGCTATTGTGAAAAATCATGTTAGAACCTGTATCACGTGTAGAATTGAATTAAATCTGCAAGAGCGATTGTTGAAAAAGATACAACAAACCGATCTGTTACAGCAGGTATCACATGCTTCATTTGCTCAATTAAAAAAACGAATTGAAACACACCCTGAGGTTTGTGCTTCGAATAAATGTACGGTCTCAAGTAAAGATCTTAAATTTTTTCCATTTCAGCTTCAGTTTCTTGGCTTTGTAAAATACACTGCCTTAGCAGCTAGCTTACTTTTGTTAGCAGCGCCGTTTATGCTAAATTCGTGGGTTGTCCAGCCTGAAATGGAAGGCGCATACAGGACGCTAGCCAACTCAAGTGAAAACACAAACAACATAAACAACACAAACAACACAAACAACATCGTTCGAATTGTTTTTGCAGACCAACCTGATTCAGAGCAGATTGAAATTATAGTGAATAGCGTTTCAGGACATATTATTAAAGGGCCATCTCCGAATGGCGTTTATGAAGTTCAAATTGGCAATCATCAAACGGATACTCAACAAGTAAATGATGCAATTTTCCGCTTGCGAGACCACACATCTGTTATTTTTGCGGAGCTGGCTCAAGGGTTATCCGTTTCTGAATAGGCTCATACTTTGATGTCAAGTAATCAAATAAAAATTTATCTGGGTATTGTTTCGCTATTGATGGTAATGGTTATTGCTTTCCCGGCAAAAGCCGTGCGGGATTTATATATCGATCCCGACGTTTATGATAGTAAACATACAAATCGTACCATATTAGTGACCTATACCGATATGCATATCAATAGTATTCCCATTGGGATGTCCAATCTGACATATCGGCAAAGGGGTGACTATAGCGATTCGACTTGGAGCAAAAGAATAGCATCCAATATTGGAGATGACTACAAGTTAAAAATTCTTACCCAATGGTCAATCAGTGAAATTGGTGAACACTGTGTTGTATATGTAGTTGATGAGGATCGCTCTATCGAGGACGTCATTAATGCATTAACAAATGACAATCGCGTCAATAGTGTTCAGACAATGAGCACATTCCAAGTTATGGCAAGTGCATACACTGATCCTTACTACCGCTTGCAAACCAACATCCAATCAATGAATATAAATGAAATACACAAGCGGACTACAGGCAAGAATGTAACTATCGCAATCATTGATACCGGTGTTGACACGAGACATCCTGACTTAGAGGGCCAAATTCAGCACAGTAAAAATTTTGTTACACAAAAATCAATAGAGCAACAACCATCCAGCGAACTTCATGGTACAGCGGTTGCTGGCGTTATAGCAGCTAAAGCGAATAATGGAGAAGGCATAGTCGGCATTGCACCGGATAGCAATGTTATCGCCCTAAAAGCTTGCTGGGAAGTTAAGGCAGGCAGCTTAGAAGCAATCTGCAATAGTTTTACATTAGCGTTAGCGATCAATACTGCTATCGAGATGCGGGCGGATATTCTTAATTTAAGCCTAACTGGTCCTTATGATCCTCTCTTGGCTAGATTGATCGAGAAAGCTGTTCAACGTGGCATCATCATCGTTGCATCGAAAGCTGATAAAGATGATGAAGAATCTGGTTTCCCGGCTCAGCAGCCAGGCGTTATCGGTGTTAGCAGTATTAACACCCACAATATCATGCAATCGTTATACGAAAATCATCTTCTTACCGTATACGCACCGGGCGAGGAAATATTAACGACCTTACCCAGAGGAACCTATGACTTTGTTTCTGGCAATTCTTTAGCCACAGCGCATGTTTCAGGCCTTACTGCCTTACTATTACAATTAAAGCGTGATCTAACTAATCATCAGCTTTTCAATTTGTTAGTAAAATCAAACGAACCAAGTTTTCATAAAATATTCACTAATCGCCAATTAAATAATGCCATTAAGCTCACGCTGAAATCCGAAAAGCAAAGCAAAAATAGAATTAACTAATCCTACTGTGTTGGTCGATTAGAAAACCATAAATTACTGGGATAACGAGAAATTATCTGCAAGATAGACTCGACAATTCTATCAATCCTTCCTCTCAGTACTCCCTGATCCTAATATTTACTGGCGCACGGTTCTGAACTGGTGAGCGAATTCGATTTAGCCCCAATACTGTAATACGCTGTGCGGCGTTGAAACTGGGAGCGCCATCTTGATCCCGTAAAATGGACGATACTTTATATTCCAGGCTGTTTGAATCTGGGTCAAAACGGATATCGTGTAACCAGATTCCGGCACGCTGCACTTGCTGATGTTCACACTCATACGAGAGATCCCAGCCAGTCAGCAAGGGCACAGCATAGTCAAAAGGTAAATCGTTGATACGAAATGTGTGGGTGCGAACAACACCGTCGACATTTTTGCGACAAGTATCCGTGGTTTTTCCTGCGCGAGGATTCAATGCCAGAAAATCTGCACGCAATTTGACACTACTGCCGCGAATCATTGCAGCGCGTGTTTTCACTTGGTATGTGCGCGTGCTATTGCCCTTAAATACAGTTTGTGCGGCCCAATGTAGGCTGCCATCTAAACTGGGCGATGCGCTGGATTGAGAGAGATTGTAGGCTACTTGCAGCAAGCGATAATCCGCACGATCTCCCCACTTACAAGGTGGGAACCGCCATTCACATTCAAACGTATCGTCGAACTGAAAATCAAATCCCCGCGGGATGATCGCGATCGCGGCATTCCCTTTTAGCGTGCCTCTGTTCCCAGCATTCTCCAGCGTAGCAAGTGCACCCTGATTTTTATTCTGCAGTGTTGATACTTCAACCCCGTTGTAATCACCTTCAATCGCGGCATCGAAATGAACTGAGCGGTAGCCAAAACCGGTATAAAACACACAAAATTCATAAGCATCTTTGCGATTCTGGTCATCCAGCTTACCTTGCGCCTCAAATACTAAAAAAGTAGAACCTTCATTCTTTACCACCTTACTGTGTGTGATGTCTGCACGCATCGAATTGATTTCGCGGTCGCCATGCAAAAATCGCAGATCCCAACCATTCAATATCACCGTGCCGCTATCCACATAACTAGGTAGCTCGAGCCATTGAAGCACGGTGGCTGTCTCTTCACCATTGCTGCGCTGAGCGCATTTGCTTCCTTCAATCAAAATAAATTTCCCTTCATCCTCAAAAACCGTTTTCCCTTCTGATTTGAAGGTCAATTGTTCAAAAGATGTCGGATTCTGTACTTTATCCGTTGCATTGACCACCTTCAGTTCTTTGGATTTGCTGGCGCAAGCAAAAAACGAGAACAGTATAAATAGCGCAAGCAATATATACCCATAGCGAATCATGCATTCCCTCCAGAAATTAGTGTAGTCATGCCACACACAGATATTTGCTCAATTCACTTTGAAAAAATCTATTGTCGCTAGAATAGCAAAATAATTCTAGCGGTTGGAATAAATCAGGTTAAAAAATTGGCGATCGCAACAAACTTCTCCACAGGTAAATTTTCAGCGCGTAACCCAGAATCAATATCCAGCGTGCAAAAATCCTCCGCTATCAAATACTGCTGCAGCGCATTACGCAAGGTTTTACGGCGTTGCGAAAATGCAGCCAACACAACTTGTGAAAATAATGTTTCATCAACAGCCACCAACGACGACACTGGCCGAGGAGTCATGCGCACAATAGCCGATTCGACCTTCGGCTGCGGACGAAAAGATTCCGCTGGCACGTTGAATACATACTCCATATCGAATCGGTACTGCAACATCACGGAAAGTCGTCCATAATCAGATGTTCCCGGCACGCCCACCATGCGCTCCACCACTTCCTTCTGCAACATGAAATGCATATCGAAAATATGATCAGAAAATTGACTCAGGTGAAACAATAATGGCGTGGAAATGTTGTAAGGCAAATTGCCGATGATGCGTAGTTGTCTTCCAAAAATAGAAAAATCAAACTTCAATGCATCAGCTGCATGAACAGTCAGTTTCTCATGCGAGAATTCATTGTTCAGCCTGTCCACAATATCACGGTCGATTTCTACCACATCCAGATGATCAATCACTTGCAATAGAGGCCGTGTCAACGCCCCCAGACCTGGCCCTATTTCAATGATACGGTCATCTTTTTTCGGATAAAATTCAGTGATAATTCTCGATATAATGTACTGATCATTAAGAAAATTCTGACCAAAACGCTTGCGAGGATTATGTCGCATGACTATGAGAAAATATTTGGTTGTTAGCCAGCTGCGCAGCCATGTCAATGGCTGCCAATAGGCTTCCAGCATTTGCCTGTCCGGTTGCAGCCAGTTCCAGAGCGGTGCCATGATCAACGGAGGTTCGAATAATCGGCAACCCTAATGTAATATTTACACCACCGCCAAAACTGGCGTGCTTTAAAACAGGCAAGCCCTGATCGTGGTACATGGTAAAAATACAGTCAAACTGTTTGAGTTGTGTGGGGCTGAATAACGTATCCGCGGGAATAGGGCCGGTTAATTGCATACCTTCAGCCCGTAGTTTATTCAAAACAGGAATAATGATATCAATTTCTTCGCGTCCCAGATGACCGGATTCACCCGCATGCGGATTGAGTCCCGCGACTGCAATGCGTGGCTTCTCGAGTCTGAAACGGGAAATTAAATCATACTGAATAATGCGCAATTTACTTTCGATGCTATCTATTGTAATCGCCTTTGCCACGTCTTTGAGCGGCAAATGAGTTGTCGCCAGCGTGACCCGCATATCCCCGCCCACCAACATCATAACAACCGGGCTATGCATCAATTCCGACAAGTATTCCGTATGGCCGGTAAAAGGAAAACCGGCATCATTAATTACTCCTTTATGCACCGGCGCAGTCACCATGCCGTTAATTTGTCCTGATTTACAGGCATCAACAGCCCGATCCAACGTAGTCAAAACATACTGTGCGTTCGCCGGGTTGAGTTTCCCTGCTATTACCGGTTCCGCAACTGGAATATGCAAAATCTGCAAACTTCCCGCAGTGTGTTGAGCCGGAGAAATCGTAGAAACATCAATCAGATTTAAGGGAAGTCTAAGTTGTTTTGCACGTTCCAGCAAGACATCGCCATCCGCAATCACCACCAGCTTGCATGACAATGGCTGTTGTGCAAGTTGTACACATAAATCAGGACCGATCCCTGCCGGCTCTCCTGCAGTGAGCGCTAATGTCGGAATCAATTTATGATTCATAATTCCTGATCCAGACGATATTCTACATAGGCTTGATCACGCAATTGCTGTAACCAATCCTGAATAACCACGTCAGACTTGCGAGTTCGTATTGCTTGGCGTGCCGATTGTCTGTGTCGGTCAAGACTGATATCCTGCGTACGACGCTCCATAACTTGAATTATATGCCAACCAAATTGAGATCTTACCGGATCGCTGATTTCACCCGGCAAAAGCGCGTTCATCACACGCTCGAAATCCGGCACGGTATCACCAGGCGAGAGCCAACCAAGATCGCCACCGGACGATGCGCTGGCATCCTCGGAATAGAGCTTGGCCACTTCTTCAAAACTCTCCCCTCTATCTAATCGTTCTTTAAGCGCGAGAATCTTCAGCTTCCCATCACTTTCAGAAATCAATTCATTAATTTTTATCAATATATGGCGTGCATGTGTTTGGTCTATAATGACTGTCGGTGTTTCTTGAGTACGCCTGCCCAGTAATTTGAAGATATGAAAACCGTTCGGGCTTTGCACGATGGATGTGATTTCACCTGGTTGCAGCGTTTCTAGCATTTGAGCAAAATCCGGCCCCATTTGAGAAATTGGGCGCCATTCAATGATGCCACCATTCTTTGCATCCGCTGCATCAGAAAATTCCGCAACTACCTGAGAAAATTCGACACCTTCTCTCAGTTTTGTCAACGCCATCTCAGCACGTTCAGCTCTTTGCTGAATCTGATCTGAGTTCATATTTTCCGGCACCAGGATTAAAATATGCCCAAGTCGATATTCATCATCGCCCTCCGCCGATGCTTTCTGCGTCTGCAGGAAATTATCCACCTCTCCTTCTGTAACATTGACCTGATGGTTAACTTCACGCTCTTTAAGTCGCGCTATAATCATTTCTTCCCGGATTTCCTCGCGAAACTTGTTATAGCTGATACCATCATTCTCCAGTACAGCATGAAATTCAGGTAAGGTCAGTTGATTATCGACGGCAATGCGATTAATAGTTTCATCTAATTCAGTTTCAGCGACCGATAAACCGACTTCCTGGGCATGTTGAATCTGTATGCGTTTTGTAATAATGGACTCCAACACCTGCTCTTCTAAAGTGTGTTGATCCGGTATTTGCAACCCTTGTTGCTGCATCCGGCCGATAGCTGTTTTTATTGCTTCATCAAGCTCATATCGAGTAATGGCGTCCTCATTTACAACAGCAACTATATGATTAATCGGTATAGCTACCGGAGCAAACGCCAATTCTTGTGCGGTAATTTGGGCTGGCAAGAAAACAAACAGTATCAGGACTATCCAAAAATCTTTTCTTTGAAGCATAGAATGATGATACGTGATGAGTGCGATATGCAAAACCAATGATTAGTGGACGCTGGTGTATCCAGGAATTGTCTGCTGTAATACTTGCAGCGGATTGTTACCAAGCCCCATCAATCCTTTAAGCTCCAGCTGCAAAAAGAATGCTGTCGTTGTTGTTTGTGTTGCCGTCGTCAGTCGTTGCAATACAACCCTTAAAGCCCAGCAGCAAGAACTGTATTCAAGTCCCGCCAGACCCGCCAAAATTTTTTCGTCGTTTAACGAGTAATTGACCCGTGAAACACCACGCCAACCTCCATAAATCGGCCACTGTACCGATGTATCAACCTGTTCAATCGACGTATCGACTTGTTCACGTACGTCACGTGTAAAACGATAGCCAAAATTCAGTACTTTCCCAGGCTCCGGTTGATAGCTAACACCGCTACGGACCTTTTCAACGATTCCTCTGGATTGATCTATCTGAATATTGGAATCCGTACTGATATCCTGTGTTAAGCGGCCTGATATTGCAGCAATAAAATCTGATTTTCCACTGGTCACCTGCGGCGGCAATAACTGAATTCTGGGATCAGTGAAATTCACCATCTGACCGACAGCCAGTCGCAAAAATTCGACGCCTGTCTCTTTATCAACAAAACGTGATGTAAGTGCTGCTACACCACGGTTAGCATCGTTAATACGATCGCCACCACTGAATCTATTTTCAGTCAATATCTGCGCAAAACTGAAGTCATTGATTGCCGAATCAAAATTCGGCAAATAATCTTGATTGCGGTACGGTGCATAAACATAGAATAAACGCGGCTCAAGCGTTTGGATAACGCTTCTGTCGCCAAAATTGAATTGACGATCAAATGCAATCCCACTATCCAAACTCACAATAGGGACCGTGCGATCCACGTTTTCACCTTTGGTATCCACTGGTGCAGCTAGATTGTAATGCGTGTAATGCAAGCCAAACTTGGGTGTGATATAGCCATATTCGTTACGTAATGGCGCACTGACACTAGGATAAAAAATGGAACGATTTCCGTCGACAAGCGTTGGGTGATAAAAATTCGTCCAGCTACTTTGCAGTTCAAAATCCAATTTGCCAACATTATACTTAGCCGCATTCACAGCAAAATGTGGCAGCCTCTCATAAGGCGACACAATTAGCGCAAAGGGATCCTGAATGGTCTGAAATCGTTGCGCAAATCCGGTAAAATTCAAAACACCATCTGTTCCCAATCTACCGTTATAGTTGACTCCACCCTGTTGTGACAAATTAACCAAACTGGTCTGCGCCAAATTGGGTGTCAGCTCACGAAAATAACGATCATCCGAAACCGCGTTGTAATTCATAAAGCCCTGCCAGCCTTTTCCAATATTTTGCGTGTGTGTAAATAAAACACCCCAGCGGGTTCGATTTCTGTCGATATCCTGCGGCAAAATATCAAACAACAAATGCCCATTCATATTGTTATTGCCGATATACCGAAATTCATTACTTAGCAGAAAACCACGCTCAGTCATAATTCGCGGTGTTACTGTCGCATCAATATTCGGTGCAATATTCAAATAAACTGGCAAACCCACATCAAAACCGGTTCTAACGTTATAGCCTGCAACAGGTGCCAGTAAGCCGGTTTTGCGTTTACCGCTATAGGAAAAATCCAACCAAGGTGAATACAATATCGGCACATCTTTAAACACCACACTGACATGCCGTGCAGTACCGACCTCTTTCTTGTTATCAATTTTTAGTTCTTTGGCACGCAAATACCAATCATGGTTCCCTTCCGGGCAAGCAGTATAATTGGTATCTTTAATCCGGTAATTATCTTTACCCTCGAACAACAAAATATCACCTGCACCACGCCCCTTACCTTCTTTCATTGAGTAACGGGGTTCGGTTAAATGACCCTCTTCGGTCTGCAGATTAATTTCAAGTTGTTGGCCTTGCAGGATATCAGTGGGTCGTTCCAGACGCACATTTCCTTCAACTTCAGCGTCTTCCGTTTGCTGATAATATTTCATCCGGTCTGCGGTGAGAACATTATCACCATGATGCAATTCTGCATTTCCAGTCGCTTCAATTTCCTGCTTGTAATAGCCAGTAATTTTGTCAGCTTCAATCGATACCGGTTTTTTCTGCGGCTTTATGATCGGTTTTTGCTCGTTTTCTAATTTGACGACGGATGATTCATTACTCCAACACGTCAGCGGTAAACCAAGCAAGATCAGAAAAAGTATACTTCGAATAATTCGTCTCATCATTCTGCTGTTAGTTCAGGAAATCCTGGTGGAGTTGATTCAATTGTTCGTTTTTCCTTTTGTCTTGATTCATGCGCCAGAATCATCTCAATATTTAGCAAAAATGGTCATTTGAATTATTAAGCATTGTACTATTTCTTTTAACAGGTAATCCATCAAAAAACAGAATAATAATTCAGCAAGATAGTCTAATCGCAATTATGATTCATGAAGCCCAAAACAAACCACCCTCGCCATGCACAGCACAACCTGCAAATAATTCAGTTTCAGCAATTCTTTCAAATACAGTCGAAAAAATGGTAAAAAATTGCAAACATAACTATTCTCTACAGTTGCAACCCATATCTTTTATATGCATTTCGGGCAATCGCCAGAAATGCATATTCACGGTCAATGACAGAATGATTTGTCAAATTTTTCACAGCAAATCAAATTCCCAGTTCTTGCCATATCATATCGACTCGTTTCTTGGTTGCAACATCCATCACAATCGGCTTACCCCACTCCCGGTTTGTCTCGCCAGGAAATTTATTCGTCGCATCCAGTCCCATCTTGCCGCCCAATCCCGAGATCGGACTGGCAAAATCTAGATAATCTATCGGAGTATTTTCAACCAGCAAAGTATCGCGCACCGGATCGACACGAGTGGTAATCGCCCATATCACTTCTTTCCAATCACGCACGTTAATATCGTCGTCGGTGACAATAATGAATTTGGTATACATAAACTGACGCAAAAAACTCCAGATGCCAAACATCACGCGCTTGCTATGTCCTGCATATTGCTTTTTCATACTGACTACCGCCATGCGATATGAACATCCTTCAGGCGGCAGGTAAAAATCGGTGATTTCCGGGAATTGCTTTTGCAATAAAGGCACGAATACCTCATTCAATGCCACACCAAGAATCGCGGGTTCATCAGGTGGTTTGCCGTCATATGTGATGTGATATTTTTGTTTGTTCCCCATCGTGGTGCGAACGGTT
>RRZT010787803.1_pt1 | contig 15192 bp, 11 predicted proteins | sample 2165551 | NCBI WGS metagenome assembly RRZT01 (sample SAMN10456910, study PRJNA506462) | wastewater metagenome | biome: wastewater; feature: sludge; material: wastewater sludge; isolation source: wastewater sludge with Escherichia coli K12::gfp cells carrying plasmid... | place: USA: Moscow, Idaho... | reverse complement strand
TGAATGTTAGTTGCTTATGGCGTTCTAATAAATCAGACACTGATTTTTCAACACCAGTGTCTCTATTTTCATAGATTGATTTAGTATCACCAATAGCGTGGATGGTAATATTTGTACCATCCACTTCATCTTCAGGACTATTAAAATTAATAGTCATAGATTATCCTATATCCGAATTTTAGAAACTGCTGGATTATGCATCTGTTCAATGACATCTAGGTCTTTTAAAATTAGTCGGGTTACTTTTAAATGTTTGATAACCAACCCTTCCCAAGCACGAACATTACTAATTAATAGTAAATAAGACTTGGCAATATCTTTAAAAGAGTTGGTCATATTAGTAATAGTTTTCTTAACTAATAATCCCATCTGTTTACGATCTGCATCATTAACGCCGTGTGCAACCAATTCAGCATCAAGGGTTTTGAGAACATCATCCATATTCATACTAGAGATACCCTTATAAGCAGCAGTACATTCTGTTTCTGCTTTTTCTAAGGATTGGATGAACGTTGCATCATATACGTTGGTTTTCATATAGTCAGTCAACTGGGTAGTTGTTACCGTAGTACCCTTGATTTCATTTGGGAACTTAAGACCATAACGTTGTTTTAATGCAACGAGATCTTGATCAATAGCCGCACATACTGCACGCATCTCTGTCAAGTTCTTAACATTATCAAAACGTTTGTCAAACAATTCTTCAAGTAAACCGTCAGTCATACCTTTCATAAAGGCTGAATATGTAACAAATTCCTGACTAACTTTAAATTTACTAAAGTCATAGAAAGCAGCAAGCTTAACACCATTGTGCGCATAGCTAACACTGTTCGATTTAATATCCTGAATTGGATTACCCTGTAAGATTTGTTTAGATAAATCTTTAGTGTCACCCGTAACTTTAAGATGATTTAACTTTTCTTGAATTCGTTTTGATTGAGCAGCGAAATCAACATTAGTAGTTTTAGCTGGTTCTTTTAACGTAATGTTAATTGCAGCCATATCTTTATTGATTTGATTACGCAAAGCCTGTACATCACTAGTGTGCTTAGCCGCATTCTTAAAGAAGGTAGCATACACAGCCCACGCCATCAATGCACCACCTAGAATCATAAACATAATACCCATCTTTTGGGTACCAGTCATTGCTTCAGTAGAGATGCTACGATATCTATGAAAATCACGTTGATTATAAAGATTGTTTAATTCAATTAATGCTGATTCATTTGAAACCAACATTTCTTCCATACGTTTTTGAATATCTGCATGGGATTCTGGTTTATTAAACATTTGATAAAATGGGGTATCAATAGGTAAGTGATCTAACTCATGCAGAACACTACGCTCTAAATGTTCCTTACGGACATCGTATACACCCTTGACCATACTAACAATATATTCAATTAATTCTTCTTTATTACTATTGGTAATTGCTTCTGACATATTTTTAGATAATATATCATTAGTAGTTAGAATAGATAATAAACCACGAACAGTAGCTACAGGTTCATATGTCAACTCATAACGCGCTTCTATGGTAGAGCGATATGCTGCAAATAAAGAATCTGTATCAATGGTAAGTTTTTCAACTAACTCATTTGTTAAAGAAACCGCAAATGGATATGCGGTAGTTGCATAGTACTCATTAAAATCAACGGCTGTACTAGGTAATGGTTCAGCATATCCAATTATTAATCCGGCTACAACACTGATGATAATTGAAAGCTGGCGTTCATCTAAGATATCTAAACGTGTACCATCAGAAGTAATGCGTTTAGCACTCTTAATAATGGTTTCACGGAAACCATTAAGTGTAACTAATAAACCCTTTTCACGAGTATTAGTTATAAGTCGATGGAATGGAATATCTAAACTTAGATCATACTTCATTAAGATATTTTTTGCTGCGTTAATCTTAACACCATTATCCATAGCATTTTGATTAAACTCAATGCGCGTAATTACTGAAAACACATTGTTAAGTGTGTTTAATGGATGCTTACGACCTGTAATAAAGATATTACGGATATCACTAATTGTGCGTGCACCTGAATCATACCAAGATTTATTTAAGACGATATAATTTTTAAGAACGTTAGATAGACCATTAACTCTATCAGACACAGTTGCATCATATCCTTTAGATAACGATGTATCTGCATCATAAAAACAATCCGTTGTAAATCCTGCCACAATACCTGCAGATAGTGAAGCTAATTTAAGTTTTTCCATACGGTTAGGTATGATAGAACTCATTTGATTTAGATTACGGATACTTACCGCAATATTTTGATCACACATTTGTATACACCTTATCTGATTTTGAAATCTTTAGACTTAGTAAGATTAATAATTTCTTCATGATATTTATTAATCAATCTTATTCCATCACCCGCAACAACGTTATTAGAAGACACTACTTCTTTACATGTATCAGCAACGTCTTTATAAAATTGCCCAATCTTTTCTTTAGCCACAGCGTTTTCGGAAGTAAGCGCGGGTAGGATATTACTAACAATCCATCCATCAAATGCTAATGATTTACGAGTAAAGAATGAACGATCACTAAATTGTGATTCTATCAGTGATAACGCACTAAGGTTCTTTTCACTATAATCGATTACTAATTCATCCCGCACAATCATTGTGTTTAATAGGTCATGTACGACCTTGTATAAACTTTGTACACGATTTTCAACTGTAGACCAGTCTTTAATCAATGCATTAAATGGACCATAGTTTTTATCTAATATGATCTTTTGAACCGTTCCTGTAAACTTATCGTAATTTGTAGCTTCTGAAGTATTTACAATAGCTTCATCTACTTTAAATCTGAATGATGTACGGATGTGTGGGTAAGCTGCAATATCATCAGCAATGAATTGTGCGATAGATTTATTATCGTCTTTTAACATTAAAGAAAGATCTTTCTTATTGATAAGATCTTTTACACTATTGAATAATGCTTTAAATTTCCCATCAGCATGTTCATTTAGATATTGTGCTACGCTAGTTTTATCACTAGTCTTAATAGCTGTTTCAAGACCATATTTAAATGAGTTCTTTTGTGCCTCATGATGTAACTTTATACCGCGACTATAATGTTTTTGACCAGTACTATCCCATAGTTTAGCAAAAGCCATAACTGCTAAACGTATACCTAATCCAGCTAAGACAGGTATAGCTTCTTGACTGATTACTGGTAATGGTGCATCTTCATTTTGTAAGTTCATAATAGTTCCTTAGTGAGCGGGGTAATACCCCGCTCGTTATTTGTTAACCCGGTGTATTTACATATTCAATATACATAACAGTAGATGCTTTATAGAAAGAGATCATGCGGTTCATATGTTTATTAACAAATAATAACCAAGTAGAAATTTCAGCTAAATCACGTTCGAAGTATTTAATGGCATCAAACATATCTTGAATATATTCACCAAGACCTTTATTTACATAACCAATTAATCGATCAGGATTTTCTGTTCCCGATTTCTTAATTTCTTCTTCAAATACTTTTGATGCTTCAGTTATAAGATGTTCTTTAGATGACTCTAATTGTTTAAGTAACTTAGCAACCCTGGTGTTGATACTCGTAACATCGATAGAATCAGTAATGGTTACTTTATCTAACTTATTAAGAATAGGGGCATCTAAAATAGTACTTTCACCAAAGTCCATTAAACGTGCTGAATTGACTAAATCATCCACAATCTCTGGTGTATTGTTCCCATCTTTAGGAGCAATAGATGCTAGCATTTGTGGAGTAAAGTAATGGTTAAGATAATTACTAAGTGTAAGCTTAGATCCCATTATGCGTGGAACTTTCTTATCATCAACACTACCATACTTCTTAAAGTAAGCACGGAGAGTTTCAGGTTTAATAGCGGTTATCATGCCATTAATTAAAACATCTAATTGATTACCTACTCGATTTGCTCGAGAGATAGTTGCATTAAGTCCTTCAACAGTGTTAATACTAGTATTAACATAATGTTTACTATTTGCTTTCAAGTACTTATGTAAATGACCTTTGATAGTATCATTAAAGAAGTAATCAATGTATACACCAAGTTGTTTAAGATCATCTAAACCTTTAGGTCCAAACTTCTTAACTAACTCTGGATCCATCTTACTGTGGATGGCATATAGTTTAGCAAATGACACACTTTCACTAGTGAAGTCATCATCAATTACTCGACCTAGAATACCAAACATTGGTGAATCAGACATCCGTAATTGTAATGGGTTAGCTACTGGTTTCTGTGGTTCTGGAGTTAATGGATTAGGTTTAGTAGCCTTATCTACAATGTTACTTAACTCTTTAGTGATACCCAAACTTGCTTTAAGTTCTTTATCAATTTGAGCTAAAGCTTTATCAATCTCATCTGGGGTTTTAGCACCCGCATTTGTCGCAGCTTTAATAACTTCCACTACCTTTGGTTTTTGTGCAGCGATGTTTGCCATTGGTTTTTCAATTTGCTCTAACGCTTTACTCTTTTGAGTAATCTGTTTTGGAGCATTTTTAATATTACCACCAGACTCATTAAGTTTCTTAATGATTTTCCAAATAATAGCAGCAATAGCGGCAATAGCTACAACGATGGCACCAATAGCAAATCCAGTTAATGCCTCAGTAGAAACTACTTTTAGTTTAAACGATTCATTACTAACATTACTATCTAATTTGTATTTACTAACAATGGCGTTAATACTATTTAACTGCTCATTACTAACTTCACCAGTTTCAATGATAGATGTTTGTACTTCATTTAAATAATTAACGTCACTATCTAATTCATTAAAGTTAACACCATCAGACATGTCATCTTCTAATGCATCTTCACGACTTTCAAGTAATGCAACTACCGCATCATCCACTAATGGATTAAATTCTTCGATAGAATCAAAGATAGCAGCTTTTTGATATAGATCATTAAACAAAATACCTTCAAGGATCTTTTGCGATTGTTCTTGTTTAACACCGCGACGATATGATGGTGATAATACTGTCCAAAGTAAATGATCTAAACCTTTATGGTCTGATAAACGATTAGCATGTTTACCAGCAGCTTCAATACTAGCTAATAATGATTTACGCATTTCTGGATCAAGGTTACGATTTTTTAATGTACCACGCATTTGCATTTCAATATACTTAGCACGTGCCGCAGGATCATCATAACGTTTAATAGATGGGTTAGTTACCATGATGATTAATAATGACACTGGTAATGTTAATGGTGTCAATAATAATTTAAAGAATTCACCAATCAAATAAATTGGATATGGTAAGATAGCATCATGCCCACACATTTCATAGAACTTATTTAAACCACTAATTAAATGTGGTCCAGCACCATGCATAGTTGCAAAGTAATCTGCTAATTGTTCGCATGAACGGAAATCGTAAATATCGGTACCAGTAGTATTTGCTAATGTATAACGATGCGCATTAATGAATAAAGTTTCCATCTTATTTTTATCTAATGATGGTTGTTCCGCTAAAGCATTAGGGTTGTAAAGCTCTGTACCTAAACGACGTTCTGCAGCCTTTATTAGTATTTTACGTTTCTCAACGTCACGGGTACCAACAATCTCTTGAGCATATGAGCTAATTAAGAAGTTAGCAAAGAACATGCGACCTAAGTAATAGAAATATGTAAATGCATGACCTAGTTCATGTAAAAGAATGGCTGCAATTTCTTCAGATGTGAAATGAGATTTAAAGAAATCTTTACCGATATAAATACTTACAGGTACATCCGAATATACACCCCCAACAGTTGCATCTTTATAATTAATCTCAGCAATTGGATCCCCTTTACCACGAAGGATCATTTCGCCACTTGATGCAAATAGTGGATAGTCTACAAAGTAATTATTTTGAAATGGGTGACTATTATCCATTGGTGGCATATACATATATGCGCCCCAACCTTGTTCAATACTAATAGTAACATTCATACCAGTAAACTTATTAGCTATCCCACTAAGATTAGCTTCTTTAACACTAGCTGTGTCAAATTTACCTTTTTCTTTAATTTTCTTAATACCGCCAACAAGGGCAGATAAAAAGTTTTCACCCTGATACATCAGTGCCTCAATACCAATGAAGGTTTTTGCACTACTTGTATCAAGGGCTAATGGGAATAAATTAGAATTCATTATTCTCTCCGAATGTGAAATGAAAGTTAATTTTAACGTCACATGATTACGTCGATTGACATATTTAATTTTACATTTATCCTTATTTAATGTAATCAATTAGAGCACCGTATCATGGGTAATGACTTATCAACCTTAGGGATTAATAAAGACGATATTAAAGGCTTTGAATGCCGACATGCAACATATACTACTACTGCAGATAAAAAACACGATTGTGTTACTGTTAAAGAATATATTCATTTGAAAGACGGAAGACGCATTCCGAACATAAGAACTATTATAGATTTTAAAAGACCATTTTGGGTAACGGGTAAAGCTAATCGTACACACAAAGATCATTTAGAGTGGGATAAACTAGAAAATTTAGTTAAGTATGAATCTACACAATCAAATCTTTTAGAAAGTGTTGCGCGTGCAACTGGCCAATACCTTGGTCCGCGTACATCATTAAAAACCTTGGCACAAACACCTGGGTTATATGGTACTGACATTCGTTCTACTGAACTTATTAAACATTCATATGGTAAGAAGTTTCCAGACTGCATTAGCCCAACAGCAGGTGTAGCTGCACTAGATATCGAGGCAGACATTGTATATGGTACTGGAGATATTATTTGTGCTTCATTAACGTTTGGTAGCAAGGCTATTCTTACAGTTAATAAATGGTGGCTTAGTCCAGAAAATGAAGCTAAGTTACATGCTGCATTTGATAAGTACTTAGGTAAGTATAAACGTGAACGTAATATCGTACTTGAAATTGTCTTCTGTGATAATGAAGCTGAATGTGCTAAGTTATTGATTGATCGTGCGCATGAGTGGAAACCTGATTTCATATCTATATGGAACATGAACTATGACTTAAAGAAAATTGATGAAGTATTCAAAAAATATAACTATGATTCTGCTCGTATCTTTAGTGATCCTGCTGTACCGGATGTTTTCTGTAAATGGAAATATAAGGAAGGTAAAACACAAAAGGTAACTCAGTCTGGTAAAACAACTGGTTTACATCCTGCGGATCGTTGGCATATTGCTGAATGTCCAGCATCATTTTATTTCATTGATGCAATGTGTTTATATAAGCGTATTCGTTTAGCAGCGGGTATGGTTAGTAGTTATTCATTAGATGCTACATTAAAGCGTCATTTGGGTATTGGTAAATTAAACTTTGCTGATGTTGATAAACTTAACGGTACTGCATGGCATAAAGAAATGCAGACGTCTTATCGCGTTGAATACTGTATCTATAACATATTCGATAACATCGGTCAAGAATTACTAGATGAGAAAACTGGTGATATTAACAAATCATTTACTGCTTTAGTTGGTGTATCTGATTTTGATAAGTTTAACTCTAATCCTCGACGTATTGTAGATGATTTACATTTCTTCTGCTTAGATCATGGTTTAGTAATATCTGCAACGCCAGATGATGTTAAACATGAGCTTGATAAATATGTTGTAGGTTTAAATGGTTGGATTGTAACTCTGCCAGCTTATTTAATGAGTGATACTGGGTTACCACTTATTAAAGATAACCCGGATTTATTGTCTTTAGCACATCCACATTGTGCCGATATTGATATTGAGGGAACATATCCAAACTTAGAAGACTGTATGAATATTTCTAACGAAACCACATATCGTGAACTTGGTACTATCCAAGGCTTTACAGATGAGGAACGTAGATCTATTGGTATTAATCTAAGTGGAGGTGTTGTTAATTCTGTTGAGTTATGTACTAAACTATTTGGGTTACCTAATTACGAACAATTAGAAGCAATATATCTAGCACATCGATAGCATATTAGAGAGAGTGTCCTAGGACACTCTCTCTATGATTAATTATTGGTAGTAATATTGTAATAACGAATTAAATTTTCTTTGGCTAATTGAATGTTTAATTCTTCTGCTACTAACACAAGATCTACACGGCGTAGATTAACACGACGAGTACCTGTATTTGCTGTAGCAATAAATAGATGCATCAAATAACGAAAGCTTTTCAATTGTTTTTGTGCCAATTCTACGCGATCAATAAAACGATATGCAAAACTTTCTGAGAAAATAGAATCTGAGAAAAAGTTATAAATAAACAATATGATATTTAAACACATAAATGAAGTACGAGCATCAACATTTAATGCCATAATAAATGTGTTATATAAATCACGTTGTAAACTAGCACCATCTTTACTGCTGGTAGATTTGCTTAAATCCATAACTTCTACATAGCGCTTAATGCGGTTATAAACGTTACGCACTTGAACACTGTGTTCGGTGATAGGTACATTTGTAGTGCTAAGAATGTATTCATCTAACTTTACAAATGCTTCTTCAACTTTATTAATTTCAGCCATGGGTGTTCCTTAGGAAAATACAGAATTGATATCTAAAACTTTGGTAGATAATACTTTACCGTGCATTGCTTTCATTGAGTCATTCATAAATATCGATAAGATATCTGAACCCGCAATATGTAATCCTGTTGGGGATTTTGAATAGGCCTCACCAATACATTGTGGGCAATAAGACATACCTGGTGATTTACAATACATAGGTGAACGAACAATTACGTTTTTACCAATATTTTTAGTTAGCCATTCTTTAGTGATTAAAGATGATTTACCACCACCAAGATCTACCGAATATCTACCAACTAACTCATCAATATTCGTTGATTCAATTGGTAGTAATAAACCTAACTTCGTACCACAGTCAGATTTAGCCACCGTTACATTCTGTAATGCTCGATAGATTTCTTTTACACCTGCACCAGCTAATGCTGTTTGGTTACCACGGTCATATGATGCTGCGCGTGAACTGTCAACTAAGGCTGGTAGATCTGTAACACGAATACCTTCTGATAATGATGTTTTAATAACAGTAGGTGTTAAGGATGTTTTATCCATACCATATTCAATACCGTATAGAATATGGGCTTTCATACGAGATACGAAGAAAGATTTATCTTTGATAAAGAAACCATTTGCAGGATCACCTTCAAAGTCCTTCATATCCATTGTAGCCAATTCATTAATGATATTAGCCATAACAACTGGATCGTGAAGTTTACCTTCATTCTCTTGCAATAATACATCTCTACGTTTAATAATCTCAGGATTAACCGACATTGTTTTAGTATTACCAGCAGGTGCGGCAATAGTAGAGAAACCTGGTAAAGCTGCTAATGCAAATGAATATTTCTTTAATTCATGTACATAGATATTAGGATCATTAGGATCCAACTTAGCTATGCAGTCTGCCAAGTATTGCTCATCTTGAGATAAAAAATCCGGTGGATACTCTTTCGCTAATGACACAATTAAGTGATCTAACTTATCACCCTTACGCATATCATGCATATACGGTATCTTACTACCAAACGCATATATTAATACATACGCATTAATAATTGCTGCTGAATACGTTGTAACTATTTCTTCTTTAACGTTCTTTAAATCATTAGGTTTGAATCTAACTGGTTCATCGATCGCAAATAATGGATTAGTAACATTTGTACCAACTAACTGAATTAATTGAGTTGTATCACTTGGATCAACACAGTAGTAATTGCTATCGCGCATATTAGATTTAACTAATTGATACGGGTAACATTTATCAGGATTATGATCAGGTAGTTTAGTTACTGCAAATAAAGACAATACCCAATCTTTACGTTTATACGTATCAGCCTGGATCCCTTCAATAAAAAATTGACGCTTATCCATTAATACCTACCTCAGATAAAACACTACTAATAAAGCTTAGTGTGCTGGTTCTAAATACTGGACTATTAAATAATTGGGAAACTGTTTGATTGGCTTTTTTACGAACATCTTCAATTGCAGTATCACTCATAATAAGTAAACCAACAATTTCAATTGCAGCTTGTTTAGGATCACCTGGTTCTAATTGTGAGATAGTATTTTGGAATCTATCTAGAATGAAATCATAGTTGATATTCATTCTGTAACCCATACTTATTGCTAAAACTAAAGCTCCACGACCATAAGTTGTGATATAAGTTTTAAACAATTCAATACGCTCAATTGTAGGAGGTTGAAGAATATCATAATCATAATCATTTATTTTAGCATTTGCCTGTTCAGCAACCTTATCTATAAATGAAGGATGGACACCCCAAATAGCATGCTCATATCTATGCATACCAACACCAGATACAAATTCTAGTATCTCTACAAAACGTTCTCTAGTATCGTTAATACTGACATCGTCTGTAGCTAAGAAATAAATACGTTCTTGATCATCGTGATCTTCAATCATTGCCACTGTTTCAAGAATAAATAACTTTTCTTGAATAGTTGCTTCTGTCAATTGTATAGTATGATTAAGAATCAACACATCTAGATTTTCTTCTAGTACAGTCATTATGCGGTTAAGTAGATCTTCATTAGGCATATTGCTAGCTTGTTTTAAAAGATAGTCAATAGCAACGCCTGCTGTTTCATAATCATATGTTTGAAAAACTAAATCACAGCGATGAACCAACTCAATTTTTTCTTCACTCCAAATACCTTCGAGTGTTTTAATTAATGTTTCTAGCATACGCTATATTCCTATTTATGTTAAAAGATACATAATACTAGTTCATATGAAGTGGGTATATATATTTTTTAAGAGGTTCAGATGAGTATTGTAAATAAAACCAGACGCGATGTAAATTCGCGACATACACAAGCGCATAATTTAATGCAACAAAGTGTAGCTTTAAATGCTATTTTACAATCACCAGAATATATGAATTGTCTTACGATTGATAAAGCATATGTTAACAGTATTGCTGCAAACATTATTAATGACTTTAATGTAGCAGTAGCTAATTTAACGACGTATGATGCTTCTTTAAATGCATTTAATTCTCGTCAATTATCCCTAGTGGATCACGTTCCATTGTTAAATCTTGATCAACTATATATTGCATGGTGTGATCATTATACTAACATCATTACCCCAGCCATCTGCACATTAGTAGATTATATTCAGTCACATTTTGGAGTTGTAGTAAATGGATAACGTACAAATCGTTACAATGCCTGGTTCAAATGAACAATTTACCGTTGGTACAGATGGTCAACTCTTACCATATGTTGGTACAGCAGTAAAAACAAATGTAGTGCCTGTTGGTAATGCACCTACAGAACCATCATTGTCACCTGCGTCTGATGTTGATTTAACAGCACCAGTTGAACATCTTCGCGGTCAACAAGCTAATGTTATGGCAATTGATGATGCTGGCTTTATTAGTAAAGCCGATGTTGCGCTAGAGGCAAATGTAGATCAAGTCAAAATGACCGATGATTTAAATAAAATAACCGATATTGCTGATGCAATGGCAACTGTACATAATACAGTTGTAGCACGTGTAGATGTTAAGGTCGAAGAAACCAAGACTGAAGAAACAACTCAGTCTGATGATACACAAAATAGTGAAGAAAGTAAGTACAATGAAATTAACGCTATTAACTTGGCTAATATCAAGTATAAGATTACTTCACCAGTATCTATACCAATTGATCCTAAAGCAACAAATGCAAATGCTCGACCAATTTATGTACCTATGGCTACACAAGCTGATTTGGATAAGATTACACAAAACTTACCTACTATCAGTGATGACGTGGCACGTACTTTGAATAAAGATTGGGTTGGTTCATTCTATTCATGTATTGAAGATCAGTCTACTACAGATAGTTTTGCTGAATCAATGAAGATCCCTGGTAGTATGTGGACACAGCGTATTGAGTTTACTGGACAAAACATTGGTCCTAAACGCGCGGCTATTGGTGACATTCGTGATCAGAAACTTACAGGTGCCGCTGCAATCTATCACATGCAGAATTTGTTAAATGCTGGCACATCGGTTACACATCCGTTATGGGCATCTGGCTTATGGCTTACTTTACGTAATCCAACGGATCCAGAATTGAATCTATTGGAAGAAAACATTAAACGTGAAAAGATTAGTGTTGGTCGACGTACTCTAGGTGTTGCATTTAATAACCAATCTGTTTACTTGGTTAAACATGTATTTAACTTTATTAAACAACACATCTATGAAACTAATATCAAAGATCTTGCAACATCTGAAGATATGGATATTGGTGACTTGATTCTTATTACAGATTTATATCCGTTATTCCATTTATCTGGATGTACAATTTATCCAGAAGGTTATCCGTATAAATCACCATGTTTAAATACTGCACCAAGTAAATGTGGTGGTGTATTAACGGAAATGCTTCAGTTGTTTAAAATGTTCTGGAATAAAGACAGTAGCATTACTCCTGACATGCGTAAATTTATGGCGAATGCGCAAGCTCGTCATACTGTTAAAGAAGTTAAAGAATATCAAAGTAAGGTTGCTGAAAACTGCTCTGAAATCATTGATGATATTAACCCTGGATTTAAAATCGTTGCCCGTATTCCTACGGTTAATGAATACATTGAATCTGGTGAACGTTGGATCAATGAAATCGCTATGAGTGTTGACAGTGTATTAGGTGAAGATCTTAGTGATGCTGCGCGTAATAACTTGATTACAAACCAAGCACGTTTAACCCGTTTACGTGAATATGTGCATTGCTTTGAAAAGATTATTTATACAGAAAATGAACAGGTCGTTGAAAAACGCGCTGACATTGAAGCTGTATTTAACGTAATGTCTGGTAATAGTGAATTAGTACAGAAGGTAGCAGATTCTTTAGCTAGTTTTATTTCACGACACACATTAACGGTTATTGGTATTCCTAACTACATTTGTCCTGATTGTAAGAAACAACATAACCCTGATGTTTCACATGAACATACATTATTTACACCAGTGGATCCATTAAACCTTTTTTTTACCCTAAAGGACCGAAAGATATTCCGTCCAGAATAGAAGCAAGGGCTAGATACCGTAGTTTATCAAATCACATAACTGATACTAGATTTGGTTTAGTTGAAGATGAGGAAGGTAATGATCATTCTATGTTATACGATGTATTGAAAGATATATCTAAGAACGTACCTGACATACATAAGTTTACTTCTATTAATAGAGGCATAGCTGTTGCTGAAGCATACGCTATTGTGTATGGGTTGATGAGACCTAGTGATCCAAATCCATTGTCACTTATTTGTGATACTCCTATGGAGGGATTAGATGAGTTATCAGGATGGGATTTACGTATAGATCAGTATAGTAGATTACGAATAGGTGACAATTTTAAAATGTCTTTACTTGAATTTATAAATTTACCTCGACGTATGATAACTAAATTAATCTATAGCGCAGAAGCATTAGAAATTGCTGAATTAAAACAGCAAAAAATAAATGATGAAAAGCGTGAACGTGAATTAGCCCAAATGAATGGTCAATTACCAAATGGGTTTTCCCATACGGTACCAAAAATAAAATAAGGTATTACTTTGCTACTGCTTCCTAGGAAGCAGTAGCAAATATGCTCAAAATTAACAATCTATAGAACTTGTATCAAATGCATCACCGTCATCATTGACATCATCATCGACATCTTCAGGTTCTTCTTCGTCATCCACTAATTCTTCCGCATCAGTTTCCGGTTGTTCTTCAGCAGTTAATATCAGCGGTAGTTCAATTAGTTTTTCCATTTGTACATTATCAATGAAATTAACTAATCGTAGATATTCTACAGCTTCTGTACATTTTTCAATGATATCATCTTCTGTAGTTGTACCATCTTCTACATAATCATTTACAACAATTTCAATGTCATCAATGAAGCGTTGACATTCTTTCATCTCCACATCTGCAAGCTCATAAGAATTAATGGCTTTCTTTAGTAGATCGATAATTTCGGAAGTATTCATGATTACACCTTAAAGGGGGTTTCTAACTCTATCTGTGATAATGTTATAGGTTTGAAAAGTTCTCGCTTACGGTAATGATAATCCATATGCTTCTTAACTTCCCTATTAACTAAATAATACATCTCAGGAGTTACTTCTGGATTCCATGTAGGTTTACGTAAACGGAATAGTAATTGGATGTTAGTATCTTCTTTACCTAATGCCGTTGTTAATAACGTATATCTAAGTTTATACACATCATGCGCAGTACCCAAAGAACCTGGGGTACTGATAATAATATCTGAATCCTCCACATGTGAGTATGGGTCTAAACTTACAAAACGATTGATGATATATTTATCACCAAAATGTGCTTTGTAAATATCTGTTAATCTAGTAGCCATGTCCTGTGTACTGACATAGATAATCATCTTTTCACCGGGTTCATGTCTACCTTCCCGATCATAGATGTTAACACCCATTTGTAAAAGCATATCCGTGTATCGTTTTAAAACCTTAGGTTTATTAATGATACTTTCTTCATACATTGTGTGGCTGTACTTAGCGTTACGGAAACACTTGATTTCTTTAGTATCTGCATGTATCCCATAGAACAAAGCTTTAACAGCGATGTACTTTGTATACGCGGGTTCTGGTGCAATACATTCTTTAGGGAATAGTGTATCATGAATTAATTTCATGAAAGGTCCATCTGGGATCATGGTTCCAGATAGTGCTATTGTTTTAGGTACGTGATTATACATTTCACGAATAAAGTTCATATGGATTAACATGTGAAATTCATCTGTGATCAATATACCGACATTTAATAATTGCCATAATGCCACTGGGTGTAATCCACCATATTCAGACATATCGCCATCATTGTCGAAATAATGTTTATAATAATTGTTTAAGGTATTGGTACTAATTAATAAACCTTTAAATTCCAATTGATCAGTAAGTGCTAATTGAATAACTACCTTTAAAGCTTCTGATCCCTTTACAACTATTATGTCTTCGTTAATTAAACCAAGAACACTATCATCACCACAACAGTCACGCAACCAACGTGTAACAAATCCACCCTTAGTTGCTAAAACAAACCGTTGTTCACTTGCTGCTACCGTGGCTAAGGCAATAAAGGTTTTTCCATAACCTGGTTGAAGTGTGATTAATTTTGCCAAT
>RRZT011622405.1_pt1 | contig 15197 bp, 12 predicted proteins | sample 2165551 | NCBI WGS metagenome assembly RRZT01 (sample SAMN10456910, study PRJNA506462) | wastewater metagenome | biome: wastewater; feature: sludge; material: wastewater sludge; isolation source: wastewater sludge with Escherichia coli K12::gfp cells carrying plasmid... | place: USA: Moscow, Idaho... | reverse complement strand
GCTGCATCGCCTGAACGAGCTCGGCGGGCGTGCGCTCTCCCGCAGTGATAACCCACGGGCGCCCGGCAAACAGGTCCGCATCGGCCGCGATGGCCCCGGATCGTTCACGACCGGCCATCGGATGGGAACCAACATAGCGATCAGACTCGGGAGATTCGTCCACCTCATCCACCACACGCTGCTTGACCGACGCAACGTCAGTCACCCACGCATTCGGGTAGCGTTCCAAGGCGGAGACCACCACGCGCGAGGCCACATCCGGTGGCGTAGCCACCACCACGAGTCCCGGCTCGGGATCGTCCGGGCTCGCAATCTCACCGGCGCCCAAATCGCGTGCGAGCGCCTGGGCGGCAAGGGACATGTCCTCCAGCTGCACCGGCACACCCAATTGGCGTAGGCGCAAGCCCAACGAGGCACCGAGCAACCCGGCGCCGATAATACGGACGGGTGCTCTCATCTCACATCCCGACGGAATGCATGAGCGCGCTCAACTCGTTGCCGGCAACAACGCGGGTGCGGCCCGGCTTGAGGCGCCCCACTTCGATTGTGCCGAACTTGGTACGCACGAGCTCCATGACAGGATGACCCACCTCGTCCATGATACGACGGACAATGCGGTTACGGCCCGAATGCAGCGTAATCTCGACGATCGAGTTGCGGGGTGCAGACTCACGCAGCACGAACTTGTCCACCTTGATGGGGCCGTCCTCCAAGGTGATGCCATCGGTGAGAACGCGGCCCAATCCGCGGGTGACCGGCCCTTCAACGCGAGCAATGTAGGTCTTGGGAACCTCGTAGGAGGGGTGTGTGAGACGGTGGGTCAGTTCGCCGTCGTTCGAGAGCAGAATAAGGCCCTCGGTGTCCTGGTCGAGGCGTCCCACGTGATAGAGCCGCGTGGGAATCTCAGTGACGTACTGGGAAAGGCCCGGCCGGCCCATGTCATCTTCCATGGTGGAGACGACGCCCGGCGGCTTGTACAGCGCAATCGTCAGTTTGGTCTCGTCAATCTGAATCGGCATTCCATCAACGTGGATGGTGACCCTGGAGGGATCAACGCGGGCGCCGAGACGGGTGATGATCTTGCCATCAACTTCAACGCGTCCCTGCTCAATGAGACGTTCGCACAAACGACGGGATCCGACGCCGGCGTGAGCCATAACCTTCTGAAGGCGCTCACCGCGGGGGTCAATAATAGGGCTGCTCATCGCAATTCCTGTTCTGTTTCGTCCAGTTCGGACAGTTCCGGCACCAGAGGTGCCAGCGGTTCAAGTTCTTCCAGGGAATTCATCCCCATGATCTCCAGGAAGAAAGGGGTGGTGCCGTAAAGAACGGCACCGGAGGCCTCAGTTGTTCCAACTTCGGCTATGAGTCCGCGCATCATCAATGTGCGAACGACGGAATCTACACTAACACCTCTGATCGCCGCAATCTGCGCCCGGGAGACAGGTTGGCGGTACGCCACAATGGCGAGCGTCTCAAGTGCGGCCGTCGAGAGTTTCGCCGAGTTCTCTCGGGTGACGAATCCGGCGACGACGTCGGCGTATTCCGGGTTCGTATAAAGCCTCCAGGCCCCGGCGACCTCCCGTAGTTCATATCCCCGACGACGGCCGCCGCTCGCGCCCGAGTATTCGTCTCGGAGGGCGCGGAGGAGTTCGAGCGCGGCGGCGTCGGTGAGGCCGGTGGCGCGTCCAATATCCGCGGCAGAAATCGGCGATGCCACAACAAGAAGAATCGCTTCAACGGCGGCAAGATCCTGCTCTCTCATGACGTTTCCTCCGCTGTGATAGTTAAAATTTCCAGGGCGTCCGACTGTTGCACACGAATCTCGCCCCGGCGAATGAGTTCGAGGATTGCCATGAAACGTGACACGACCGTTTGGCGATTCGGCGCATCAGCGCACAGCTGCGAGAAGGTGACGCGGTGGCGCCGCGTGAGAAACTCGCAAACGTAGGCGATCTGACTGGAGACCGAAACGAGCGGGTTGTGCAGGTGCTCCAGGTTGACCGTTGGTTCGCTCTGGTCGCGGGAGAAGGCCTGGACAGCAAGCATCGCCAATTCCTGCGGCGCCACATTGAGTTCAAGCCGTGGGATTAGCCCAACAAATTCAGGGTCGAGCGGAACGTCGCGAGGGTAGGCGCGCGCTTGGCTCGCCATTGTGCGCATAAGACGCTGCGACGCGCGCTTGTAAGCGCGGTACTGCAACAACTTGGCGAACAACAGATCACGCTGCTCCAAAAGTTCAAGTTCTTCTTCGGATTCCTCGCGGCCGGGTAGCAGGCGGGCCGCCTTGAGATCCAGAAGGGTTGCTGCAACCACCAAGAACTCGCTCGCCTGCGACAGGTTGTACACGCTGTGCGAGCGAATAAAGGCGATGAACTCGTCAGTAACCTCAGCCAGCGCCACCTCCGTGACGTCGAGGCGGCGCTTCGAGATGAGAGAAAGTAGTACCGAGAAGGGACCGGAGAAGACGTCGAGAGTGACGGCGAATGCGCCGTCGCCCTCACTCAGGCGCACTGCCCCTTGGCGATCACTTCACGTGCCAAGTGACGGTATGCCTCCGCGGCCTGGTGGCTTGGTGCGTACTCGGTGATGGGCTGAGCGGCAATCGTGGCGTCAGGGAACTTCACCGTGCGAGAAATGTAGGTGTTATACACCTTGTCTCCGAAGCCCTGGCGCACCGAGGACATCACCTCTCGCGAATGCAACGTGCGCATATCAACCATCGTCAGCAGCACGCCGTCGAGCTGAAGACGCGGGTTGAGCCGATCCTGCACTCGCTCGATCTGCTCGGTCAGGAGGGCCACGCCACGCATCGCGAAGTACTCTGCCTCCAGCGGGATGAAGACGCCGTGCGCGGCAGTGAGCGCATTGACCGTGAGCAACCCGAGCGACGGCTGACAGTCGATAATGATGAGGTCATAGTCATCAACGACAGGCCGTAATACGCGCGAGAGCGCCTGCTCACGGGCCACCTCGTTGATAAGAATGATCTCGGCCGCCGAAAGATCAATATTGGCCGGAATGATATCCAGATTCGGGACTCCGGTGGGAACGATGATCTCGCGAATATTCGGCTTTGCCGAGATTAACTCGTTGTAAATGGTGCGCTCCATGGCACGCGCATTGACACCCAAACCAGCGCTAGCCGCGCCCTGAGGATCAAAATCGACGATGAGGACACGACGCCCATACTCGGCCAAAGCGGCGGCGAGGTTGATCGTCGTCGTCGTTTTTCCAACGCCTCCCTTTTGGTTCGACATCGCGATAATGCGAGCGGGACCGTGCGTTTCCAGCGGCGCGGGCTCCGGGAAATCGCGTTCGGTGGAGTCGGAATTCAGAGCGTCTTCATTAGTCACGCTCCAACAATACCTAAGAGATCGCCCGAGGATGCGACGATGCGTAGACCTCTCGCACCGTGTCGCGACTAACATGCGTGTAGATCTGCGTGGTAGTGACGGAGGAATGGCCCAGCATCTCTTGCACGATCCGTACGTCCGCTCCGCCCTCCAGCAGGTGGGTGGCAAAGGAATGTCGCAGGCTGTGAGGTGAGATGTGCGTGGTGAGGCGTGCTCGGCCAGCCACATCTTGCAGAATCCCCCAGGCGCTCTGGCGCGACAACCTGCGTCCTCGCGTGTTGAGGAAGACAGCGGGAACGCCGCTTCCTCGCATGGCTAATTCGGGTCGGCCGCGCACCAGATACGCCTCCAGCGCCTCGATGGCATAGGTTCCGAGGGGAAGAACGCGCTCCTTGCGGCCCTTACCGAAAAGCCGCACCTGTTTGGTGGTGGTATCGAGATCGTCGAGACCTAGCCCCACCGCCTCCGAGATTCGCGCGCCGGTGCCGTAGAGAAACTCGAGCAGGGCACGATCCCGCAACGGTACCGCGCCCTCTCCGATCCCTGAAACGTCGAGGAGAAGGTTCACCTCTTGCACGGACAACCCCTGGGGAAGGCGCTGCGGTATTTTCGGAGGCTGCACGTCTGCGGCAGGATCCGCCTCGGTTAACCCTTCGTCGAACAAAAAACGATGGAAGGAGCGGGCACTCGTCAAAGACCGGGCAACACTCGCCGGGGCCATCTGTTGGAGCGATTCCGGAAAGGAGGCCACGTCCTCGCGCGTCACATCCTGTGGAGAGTCAATCCCGCGCCCTTCCAAGTGGCTGAGATATTTCCCGAGATCACGCCCATAAGCTGCAAGTGTGTTCACTGACAGCGAGCGTTCCACCATGAGATGGTCGAGAAACTGGCGCGCTGCCCGAGCTAGGGGCGTAGAACCGGGGATATTCACGGGTGCGAGAGCCATGCCTCAAGTGTAAGCTCCCAGCAATCACAGGCTTGTCAGTTGGCGCGAACACGCCCCCTGACCTGTACCCTTGAATATGTATGGTCTTGATAATGGCCAGAAGCGCTCCGAGCGAGTCGGGCGCCTGCACTGAAACAGAAACTAAGGAGATGCTGCGATGGCGGAGCTCAATTGGACCGATCTTGATCAGCGCGCTGTAGATGTTGGCCGCACTCTGGCGGCGGATGCCGTGCAGAAGGTTGGTAATGGCCACCCGGGAACCGCAATTTCCCTCTCACCCCTGGCCTACACCCTCTTCCAGAAGGTCATGCGCCACGATCCATCTGACCCGAATTGGGTTGGCCGCGATCGTTTCGTGCTGTCGATTGGTCATTCCTCCCTCACCCTGTACAACCAGCTGTACCTCGCCGGCTACGGCCTCGAGCTTGAGGACATCGCATCCCTGCGTACCTGGGGCTCTCTCACTCCCGGCCACCCGGAGTACGGGCACACCAAGGGCGTCGAGATGACCACCGGTCCGCTCGGCCAGGGCCTCGCGTCCGCGGTAGGCATGGCCATGGCCAGCCGTCGCGAGCGTGGACTGCTCGATCCGGATGCCCCGAAGGGTGAATCTCCCTTCGATCACTTCGTCTACGTGGTGGGCGGCGAGGGCTGCCTCGAAGAAGGCGTCACCTCTGAGGCCTGCTCGCTCGCGGGCACCCAGCACCTGGGCAACCTCATTTTCATCTATGACGACAACCGCATCTCGATTGAAGACGACACCATCATCGCCTTCTCCGAGGATGTCCTCATGCGCTACGAGTCCTACGGTTGGCACACCCAGCACGTGGACTGGACCAACGGTGGCTCCGAGTACGTTGAGGACGTCAATGGTCTCTACGCTGCTATCGAAGCTGCAAAGGCCGTGACCGACCGTCCGTCGATCATCAAGCTGTCCACCATTATGGCGTGGCCCTCCCCCACCAAGCAGGGCACCGGCGCCGCCCACGGTGCCGCCCTGGGTGCGGACGAGATCGTAGGCCTCAAGAAGGCCCTCGGATTGGATCCGGAGAAGTCCTTCGATGTGGCCGATGAGGTCATCGAGCACACCCGCAAGCAGGCTGCGGACAACGCCGCTGCTGCTCGCGGCGAGTGGGAGAAGCAGATCGCCGCATGGCGTGAGGCCAACCCGGAGCGCTCCGCGCTTCTCGATCGTCTCGTTGCCAAGGAACTGCCCGAGGGCTGGGACGATGTGCTGCCCACCTTCGAGGTTGGCAAGTCGATCGCTACCCGCGCCGCCTCTGGCGAGGTGCTCTCGGCACTGGCCCCGGTGCTTCCGGAGCTGTGGGGCGGTTCCGCTGATCTTGCGGGCTCGAACAACACCACGATGAAGGGCGAGCCGTCCTTCCTTCCGGCTGACCGCGTCTCCGAGGATTGGTCGGGTCATGAGTATGGCCGCACCCTCCACTTCGGTATCCGCGAGCACGGCATGGGTGCCATCGTCAACGGCATCGTGCTGCACGGTCTCACCCGCGCCTACGGCGGTACCTTCTTCGTATTCGCCGATTACATGCGTGGCGCCGTGCGCCTGGCTGCCGTCATGAACATCCCGTCGATCTTCGTGTGGACGCACGATTCCATCGGCGTGGGCGAGGACGGCCCCACCCATCAGCCGGTCGAGCACCTGTGGGCATACCGCGCCATCCCCGGCCTGGATATTGTCCGCCCGGCCGACGCCAACGAGACCGCCGCCGCCTGGAAGGGCATCCTGGAGCGTCGCGAGGGCGGCCCTGCGGGCATCATTCTGTCGCGCCAGAACCTCCCGGTTCTTGAAGGCACCAGCGCTGAGGGCGTGGACAAGGGCGGCTACGTGCTATCTGACTCTCCCACCGGCACCGTGGACGTGCAGCTTCTCGCTTCTGGCTCCGAGGTGTCCCTCGCCGTTGAGTCCCAGAAGGCTCTCGCGGCCGAGGGCATTGGCGCTCGCGTTATCTCGCTGCCCTGCCTGGAGTGGTTCACCGCTCAGGATGCCGAGTACCGCAACTCGGTGATCCTTCCTGACGTCAAGGCTCGCGTCTCCGTTGAGGCTGGCGCGACCTTCGGTTGGGCCCAGTATGTGGGCGAGGCAGGTCGCAGCGTGGGCATCGACCACTACGGCGCATCCGCCGCTGGCGACAGGCTCTTCGAGGAGTTCGGCTTCACCGTGGATCACGTGGTGTCCGCCGCCAAGGAGTCCATCGCCGCCGCCTGAGTGAATCTCACATAACGGCAAGGATGCCGTGTACTTTCGAGTGCACGGCATCCTTTTCTTTTCCACTATATGGCCCTCCTGTCACGCGGAACGCACGTGGTGGAAGACTGGGTCATTGGTCCTTATTCCCATGGCTATACCCAGCCAGACAGATGATGGTGAGACTATGAACAACCCCTTGCGATCAGCCCCCGACTCTCGCCTTCAGCGTATTGCCGGGCCGTGCGGAATCGTGCTTTTCGGTATCACGGGTGACTTGGCGCAACGCAAGATTTTGCCGGCGCTCTATGACCTCGCGAACCGCGGCCTGCTGCCGCCGTCGTTCTCCATCGTCGGTGTGGCGCGCCGCCATATCGAGAACATCGAGAAGGTTGTCGAGGCCTCGATCCGCCGCGGCGCGAAAACCGCCGTCACCTCCACCACGCTGAGTCAGCTGTTGTCCGGCTTGCGTTTGGTCGAGGGACAGTTCGACGACGACGCCACCTACCAGCTTCTTGCCGACACCCTGGCCGATGTGGACAAGGCTCGCGGCACCGGCGGCAACTGGGCCTTCTACCTGTCCATTCCTCCGGCTCTCTTCCCCACGGTGCTGGGTGGATTGGGTCGTGCCAAACTGCAGGCGGGTGAGGAGGACGGCTGGCGCCGCGTCGTCGTCGAGAAGCCGTTCGGTCACGATCTCGCTTCAGCTCGCGAACTGGACGCCGTTGTTACCAATGTCTTCCCGCCGGACTCCGTTTTCCGGATCGACCACTATCTCGGCAAAGAGACGGTGCAGAACCTGCTGGCGTTGCGTTTCGCCAACGAACTGTACGAACCCGTATGGAACTCGAATCATGTGGACCACGTGCAGATCACCATGGCCGAGGATATCGGTATCGGTTCGCGCGCCGGCTATTACGACGGCATTGGTTCGGCCCGCGACGTCATCCAGAACCATCTCTTGCAGCTGCTCGCCCTCACCGCAATGGAAGAGCCCAACAACTTCTCCGCCGATGCGCTGCGTATCGAGAAGGAGAAAATCCTGGAGGCCACCACCTTCTACGGTCCCATTGAGGAGTCCGCAGTACGCGGGCAGTACGAGGCCGGCTGGCAGGGTGGACAAAAGGTCAAGGGATACAAGGACGAGGACGGCATTCCCGCCGATTCCATCACCGACACCTACGCCGCGATTCGCCTCGGTATTCACACCCGCCGCTGGGAGGGCGTGCCCTTCTACCTGCGCGCCGGAAAGCGCCTGGGCCGCCGCGTCTCCGAGATCGCCATCGTCTTCAAGTACCCGCCCTTCCTGCCTTTCGATTCGACAGCGGGTCTGGGCCACAACATGCTGGTGGTGCGAGTCCAGCCCCAGGAAGGTCTCACCTTCAAGGTGGGATCGAAGGTCCCCGGATCATCAATGCGCCTGCGTGACGTAACCATGGACTTCGCATACGGCCACGCCTTCACCGAGTACGCGCCGGAGGCCTACGAGAGACTCATCCTCGACGTGCTTCTTTGCGATCCGCCGCTCTTCCCCCAGCAGCGCGAGATCGAGCTGTCGTGGAAGCTCATCGACCAAGCTGAGCAGTACTGGGAGTCCAGCCCCGAGACGCTCGGTACCTACGCCCCCGGCTCGTGGGGCCCGCAATGCTCAGACGAGATGCTCGAACGCGACGGTCGCGTCTGGCGCCGGCCCTGATGTTCTAGGAGAACCCATGATTATTCACATGAACAACACCTCCTCGGCGGCCGTCGGGTTGAGGATGGAAGAACTGCGCGACACCGTCGGTTCGGTAGCGCTGGGCCGCGTACTCACCCTCGTCATTGTTGCCAAGAACGACGGCGGCGTGCGCGACGGTATCAAGGCCGCCGCCGGTGCGTCTCGCGCCCATCCCTGTCGTATCGTCACCATCGTTCCCGTTGAGTCCGATGTGGACCGGTTGGATGCCGAGATTCGCGTGGGTGCCGAGGCCGGGCTCTCCGAGATTGCTATCCTGCGCTGCCATGGCGAGGCGGGCACCAATCTGGAGACTCTCATTACTCCGCTGTTGCTTCCCGATACCCCCATCGTTGTGTGGTGGGTGCAGGACGTTCCGGACAACGCTGCCGCAACCTCTGTGGGTTCGCTTGCCCAGCGCCGTATCACCACGGCCCGATACCTTGGCGATCCCATTAAGACCCTTGTGCGTATGCGCGATTCCTACCGGGACGGGGACACCGATCTCGGCTGGGGTGGCATCACCCTGTGGCGCAACTATTTGGCTGCAATGCTTGACGAGGCTCCTTACGAGCCGATTCAACACGCCCGCGTGCACGGCGCTCCCACGCATCCCTCCACGTACCTGCTGGCAGGCTGGCTGGCACTGCGTCTCGGCGTGCCAGTGGAGATTGAGTACAACCGTGGAGCGGTGCTCACCCAGGTGAGCCTGTGGCGTCCCTCCGGTGAGTTGAAGCTCGTTCGGCCACTCGGCGAGGAACTTGCCGATATGGTACGGCCGCGCCGTCAGGTCCAGCGCGTCAACCTGCCTGTGCGCACCATGGAATCGATGCTCATCGAAGAGCTTCGCTCAATGACAGCGGATATCGCCTACGGCGACGTACTGCGTAATGGTCTGAAGCTGCTCGATATTCCTGAGTTCCAGCGGTAACGCGGGCAGGCCGCATCCTCACCGTTCAACGGCTATTTCTGGAAGGATCCAACCCCGTCCCGGTCTGGGGGAGAAACGTACGTATTCTCCCACCGGGCGGGGGCGATCGGGATCCCACTCGTGAACAACAAGCGTTCCCAGCTCGCTTTCTACTTCGACGACGGCCCATGAACCGGCAAACGACGACTCGATAACTTGGCCGATATCGCCGAGAATCTCGGAGCCGGAGGGAGCCTCCTCCAGCACAATGGACTCGGGTGGCAGGACAACGGCAACGGGTCCGGGCGTCACGTCGGGTGGTGCGGGGACGTCGTCGACAATGCGCCCCATTTTGACAGTAACCGTGCCGTTGGACGAACAGGCGAGCACGGATCCCGCAACGATATTGACGCGACCGAGGAGGTCGGCAATGTAACGCGAACACGGCCTGCGATAGACGTGGATCGGTTCCCCTTGCTGTTCAATCTTTCCCTCTCGCATCACCGCCACACGGTCGCCCACGAGGAACGCCTCCTCCACATCGTGGGTCACGTACACGGCGGCGAGTTTGCGACGGCGCACCTGCTCCACAATGTCCTTGCGGATCGCACGGCGCATGGGCGGCTCCACGTGCGACAGTGGTTCGTCAAGAAGCAATACCCGTGGTCTGCGTACCAGGGTTCGTGCGAGAGCCACCCGTTGAGCTTGCCCTCCGGAAAGAGAACTCGGGGCGCGATGGGCGAGCCCTGAGATGTTCATGCTGGCCATTGCGATGTCGATGAGGTCCTCTCTCTTCTCGTTTGGCATGCGCGCGTCATCCAGGCCATAACCGACGTTCTCCCGCACCGTCATTCCTGGGAACAGCACGGGAGATTGCAGAACAAGCGCTGTTGTTCGCTGTTCCGGCGGGACGTGACTGACGTCGTCGTCATCGATAAGGACAACACCACTGGAGCGTCGCATGCCTGCAATGGAGTGGAGAAGCGTGGTTTTTCCACATCCAGAAGGGCCGACGACGGCCAGAATCTCGCCCGGCGCAACCGTCAAGGAGACCGCGCTCACGTGGAACGCACCGACACGGGCTCCAAGGTCTCTGAGGACGAGCCCACTGACGCTGGTCATGTGTTTATTCCTTTCCTTCGCAGCGACGATCTAAGCATGGTCAAAACCACCGCGATGATACCGGCCATGGCGCAACAGGTGAGAAGGCCGGCGATGCCTGCCAGCGCGAATGCCTCGTCGGAGAGCGAACTGGCCGTCAGTCTCATGAGAGTGGGCGTGATGAGTTGGACTCCACTTGGCTCGACGAAGGCGAGAGGTGCGATACTTGTCAACAGCATTCCCGCTTGCAAACACAGCGAGGCGATGACAATCGGTAGCACGTACGGCGCCTCCACGGTCAAGAGCACACGCATTCGTCCCGCCCCTAAATCTCTTGCCACAACCGAGTGCTCAGTGGAGCGAAGCGACATTCCAGCCATGACCAGGACGGTGGACAGTGGCAGGCACACACTCACGGCGGCCATGAGTAGGCCCAACCACCCACCCCAGACCGCGCCACCGCCAACGAGCGATGGAAGGACACTGTGGCCATTGGCGGTGACCGGAAGACGGAAGCCCATCGCCAACACCGTCCCGATTGCAGCTGGCGATGTGTACACCATGAAGAGCACGAGGGCACGCCCGTAGAGACGCATCCGGCCCGTGATACGGACCATGGCAGCCGCAAGGATCAACGCGCCACCCGAACTCAGAGGAACGGCAACAATGATGAGAATGATGGTTGGAATGAGCATGGAGGCAGTGGGACCGTCACCGTGAAATACTGCCCGCAGAGCCCCTCTCGTGACCGTTGCGAGCAGGCAGATAATCGCGAGCCACACGACGGCGGAGATGGCGAGACAAGTTGCACGAAGCCAGCGGGGAGTATGCAACCCGCGGATGAGGTCAGCGATATCACCGCGCTGCCGTTCACGTGGCAGAGTGATCCAGCGTGGTCGGAGTACAAAGAGCACGGCCACCACAAGTGCCGGGAGGAGAACGAAGATGAGCGCTCGAAAGACTGCCCACGTTGGCGCACCACCCGTCACAGCGCGGAGTAAGTGGGAGGCAAGGTAGGAACGCGTTCCGCCGTACACCTCATAGAGGCCGGGATCGGAGAAGAGGACGAGGTGTCCCCACGCCCATCCACAACCCGCTCCGCGTACCCACAGGTGCCGCAAGGTGAGTCTCCATACCTTTAACGAACCGAGTGAGAGATCCCGAGCCGTCGCGAGGAGTGCAGGATCAGCGAAACGCAGGCTCACCGCTTGGTCAAACACCGCATAGGGCAGCGCCGCAATGACCATGGAGAGCATGACCATCGGACGCCCCACAAGGATATGGATGGCGTGCGCGGTAATAACAGGGGGAAAGAGAAAAGGCACCGCGCATGCCGCAAAAAGTGCTCGCCGGGTCCATCGTGGAAGCACAAGATACCCTGCGGCAACGACGGCGGCAGCAACGATCAGGGAGATTGTCACCGCCACAGCGGGAAGCACGGCAGATCTCAGTGCCATGACCGCCAACGCGGAGTATGGCGTTTGAGGAAGCGAGGTGCCCGCCTCCTCTCGAAGCATCAGCGCGAAAGGTGCCAGCATGACGAGAGCAACGGCAACAACAGGGAAAAGGTGGCGCCGTCGCCTAGTAGAGACCATGACGCACCTCCTTCGCCCACGTTTCGATGAGCAACGGCCGTATCCGCGCTGCCTCATGAAGGTCCCCCGCCAACACAGGAACGGTTAGCTGTTCCAGGGCTCCCAAGAGATTGGGAGACACGTCAGGGCTTGTCGCAAGCTGTGAGACCATGCTGGACGACATTCGTTGCCCGTCTGGTGAGACCACAAAGTCAATAAAAAGCCGGCCCCTCTCGGGATGTGCCGCGTGGGACAGAAGGGCGATGGCACCCACCTCATATCCGGTCCCTTCGCGCGGATAAACGGAGATAACCGGATGGCCCTCATCTCGCTCAGCCTCGCAGTAGGGAGCGAACGACACCCCTACGGTTGCGCTTCCCCGCGCAACGTTACGGGCCACATCAGTGCCCGAGTCGAGGTATCCCTGCAGCTGATCCTCAAGGTCTCGCAGGTATCCAACAGTCTCATCCAGATTCTGAAATCGACCGTATTGTACGGTGAGCATCGTCGCTGCGGTTCCCGACAGTAGAGGATGCGGGGCCAGAATCTCTCCTGTAAGTTCCGGATCGAGAAGCCCCTCCCATGAATCCGGGATACCTCGGCTGCCAAGACGGTCAGTGTTGACACAGAGCGAGAGGATGCCGCCGTAAATGCCGGCCCACTGTCCGTCGTCGTCGCGAAGGTCCTCCGGGAGTTGCCGAACCGAAGGAAGGTCGCCGATGATATCGAACAACCCTTCGTCAGCGCCCACCACATAGGACTCCGCAGGGCCTCCCATCCACACATCAAACTCTGGCGTCGACGTGCTCAAGCGCAACCGTGCGTATGCCTGAGAGGTAGGAAGACGAATCATCTGCACGCGGTGTCCGGTTCGGTTCTCGAACGCTTCTGCGAGGGTCTGACACGATTGTGGATTGTTAGAGCAGAGCACGGAGAGGCTCGCTCGCGGCGGCTGGAGCGCAACTAGGCCGCCCACAACGAGCGCCGCGAGCACACAGAACACGACAAGACGCAGTACCTGCACCCGAGCCCATCGCGACTGCATTGTCTTCCTTTCGTGGCCGATCCCCGTTCGCTGCCACCATTGGCAGAACACAGTGGGTGGGCCCTCCATCTTAGGCGACGGCGGACCCACCCGGGTGCGAGGTGACGTTACCGCGCAGCGGCGGCGAGATCCTCTGCCTCACGCTGACGCATGAGCTTCTTCTCGTCACGACCCACAATGACCATGAAGAGCACCGCGAGCACAACGATTCCCACCAGGACACCGTAGGTCACATCCCAACCGAAGTTGTGGATGAGGACGCCAACCCCCGTAGAGGCAAGGGAGGCACCCAGCAGGTATCCGAACAGGCCGGTGAAGCCAGCGGCGGTACCGGCGACATGCGAAGGGGACATGTCAATGGCCTGAAGACCGATGAGCATAACCGGACCGTAGATAAGTCCACCGATGATGGCAATGAGGACGTAGAAGAGCCACAGCGGTGCGGTGGTGGGCAGCTGCCAATAGGCAACCAAGGCCACGCCAACACCGGCGAGGAAGAGGATACCCGCGCCCGAGCGCCACCCCCTGAACACCTTGTCCGAGAGCCATCCACACAGCAACGTACCCACGATGCCCGCCAGTTCGAAGATGGCAAAACCAAGCATGCCATCCTTGATGTTGGCATCGGAGAAGTCGCCGAGGTAAACGGGAATCCAGTTAAGGACGCCGTAACGCAGCGTATAGACGAACACGTTGGTGAGCGCGAGCAGCACCACAACACGATTGGTGAGCACGTACTTGACCATGATCTGGCCCCAGGACATGCCCTCCAGCTCGGCATGGGAAACCTTCGCCTTGGGAGGGTCGTTACGGTACTCCTCGATCGGGGGAAGTCCAACGGCTTCCGGGCGATCGCGCATGAGCCAGAAGGCGATGACTGCCACGCCGAGGGCAATGATGGCTGGGAACCAGAAGGCCGGGCGCCAATCCGCATCTGAGACGGCCCAGTGGTGGAGAGCATAGGCTCCGGCAATACCGACGCCGGCGCCACCGACGTTGTGGGCACAGTTCCAGATCGAAGTCTTCCACCCGCGCTCGTTCGTGGAGAACCAGTGCACAAGGATGCGGCCAGAGGGAGGCCATCCCATGCCCTGGAACCAGCCGTTGATGAACATGACGGTGGCAAAGAGTGCCACCGAAGCGCTGATGGCCGGGGTGAAGGCGATGAGAATGTTGGTCAGAGCCGAGAGAGCAAGGCCGAGCGGTAGGAAGAATCGGGCATTGGAGCGATCCGACAGCATGGCCATAAAGAACTTGGAAAGTCCGTAGGAGATGAGCACCGCGTTGGCAACGATGCCAATCTCAACGGTGGTCATGATGTCATGCTCTTTGAGAATCTGTGAGACCAGAGAGACGTTGTTACGAATGAGATAGAAACCCGCATATCCGATGAAAATGCCCATGAAGACGTTAAATCTCATGCGGGGGTAGAGTCGTGCGATTTCCGCCTCGCTCTTGCGAGGTGCCGGCGGGGGCGCGGCGAGGAATCGCAAACCATTCTTCGACGATGAAGACATTGCCTTTTCCTAAGGTAGAAGGACGAACAATCGTTGTTCGCTAGTACCCCTTCATCCTCGAACATTCTCGGTTACATATCGGGCCACCCAGGTCACCAATGGTCACAGAGGTGTGACCAAGAGCATGTATCCTCTCCCCCGCACAGATTTGATGATGCTCGGATCTCCTCCCGACTCCGCCAAATGCTTACGGAGACGGTAAATTGCCGTTTTGATCATTTCTCGTCCCCCAACGGTGCTACTCGTAGCCCATGCCTCATTGAGCAGCTGGTAGGGGGTGACAGTCTCGCCCGCATGCTCCGCGAGCGTCGCAAGCACGCGAAACTCGGTGTTGCCGAGATCCACTCGGACGTCATTCCACCAGACCCGCTCTGCCTGGAGGTCAAGACGCAGCGCACCAAACTCCACAACATGACTCCGGTGACTATCGTTGCCGACAGTTCGCCTCAGCACCGCCTGCGTGCGCAACGCGAGTTCACGCGGGCTAAAGGGTTTGGTGACATAATCATCCGCCCCAACCTCGAGCCCCTTAATTCTGTCAGTCTCTTCCGACAGCGCGGTAAGCAAGATGATTGGAACAGTCAGGCCTGCTCCCCTGATGCGACGTACCAGGTCAAGTCCCGTGGAATCCGGCAGCATGATGTCAAGAACAACGATATCGACGCGGTTGTTCTCCAGGATGGCCCAGGCATCCCTTGCTGTAGCAGCGGTAAGGCAGGTGAAACCCTGCGTTTCCAACGCAAAAGTCACGATAAGGATCATCTGTTGTTCGTCGTCGACAACCAAGACTCGTGCGCTCACGCCTCCCCCTCCTGCGATACCGGT
>RRZT010001909.1_pt1 | contig 15199 bp, 9 predicted proteins | sample 2165551 | NCBI WGS metagenome assembly RRZT01 (sample SAMN10456910, study PRJNA506462) | wastewater metagenome | biome: wastewater; feature: sludge; material: wastewater sludge; isolation source: wastewater sludge with Escherichia coli K12::gfp cells carrying plasmid... | place: USA: Moscow, Idaho ... | reverse complement strand
GAAACCATTTCCACTCTCAAAAATGCCTCGGCATTCGAGCTGTATCGTCTGCGTGCCGCCATTGATCGCGTCCTTGATCAACCGGGCTGGATGGATGCCGTTCGCTCGCGCTTACGGGTCGGCCAACCTATCCAATATTTCGATCCCGGAGCGAATCGTTCCCAACAAGGTCAGGTAGTGGAGCTGCGACGCAAGCAAGCGGTGGTTCTTGATCTTGCCACGCAAAAACGTTGGCTGGTTTCCTACGCGGCCATCAACCTTGATGGGGCCGATGTCGAAATCCGGGAGAAGCCCCGTAAGGGACTTGGGCGCAATGAAGTCGCCATCGGTGACGTGGTGGGCTTCTTGGATCGCGACCTGCAACAGCGCAGCGGGCAGATTTTGCGGCTCAATGACAAAACCGTCACTTTGATGTGCGGCAAACAACAGTGGCGCGTGGCCTATGCTTTGCTCCATCGTGTCGTTGACGGCAGTGCCGCATCGGGAGAACTGCTGGAACTTGATCTCCGGCACGACACAATCGATTCTCCGCGCGATGAGTAGAGCTTCCAGCAAACACGTATGGACATTTGCCTCGCGCTTTCGCCGTGGGGCGTTCGGTTGGCGATCAGATCCCGCCATTACCCGCATCAAGGAAGCGCTCACTGAAATCAAAGCGGTCAACCGTAAGGAGCCTATGCTCGCTGCCGAAGGCGCCGTATTGTTTCTGACTAAGCTTTCCCCATCCCTCGAGAACATCGACAGTTCATCAGGAGCGATTGGCACGGCCGTCAATCGGGCGATTGAAGTCCTCGTGCCGATCATTGCCAAATCGCCTGCCGATCAGACAACCCGACGCAAATGGATGGAGCAGTTGTATCAGGCACATGCCGACGATCAGATTCCGTACATCGAAAGCCTTGGTGATTACTGGGGCGAACTGTGCGCCTCAGCGGAGCTTGCCGGGGAATGGGCTGACCGGCTGACAGAAACCGTGAAAAATGTGTGGTGCCGCGCACCAAGAGAATATGGTTTCTTCCATGCAACGTCCATGTGTTTGTCCGTATTGCTTGCCGCGGGACGATACGAACAACTGCTGGCGCTGCTTGATTTATGTCCGTATCCATCCTGGACGTATCGCCAATGGGGTGTGAAGGCGCTCGTCGCCATGGGCAAGAAGGCTGAAGCCATTCACTATGCAGAGTCTACTCAGGGACAAAATGATCCATTGGAGCTAATTGCTGAAGCTTGTGAGGCGATCCTGTTATCGTCCGGTCTGGCCGATGAGGCGTATCAACGCTACGCGCGAGCGGCAAACCAAGCCAGCACCTATCTCGCGACATTTCGTGCAATTTGCCGGAAATATCCCCACAAGCAGCCCACGGATGTTTTAAATGATCTTGTGGCGAGCACCCCGGGCGAAGAGGGGAAGTGGTTTGCTGCGGCTAAAGATGCAAAGCTTTATGACTTGGCGCTGAAATTGGCGCAGCGTTCACCGGTGGATCACCGCACGCTGATTCGTAGTGCGCAGGATTTCTCTACGACCGAGCCCAACTTCGCGCTCAATAGCGGTCTGCTGGCACTCTATTGGATCTGTGCGGGTCGCGCGTATGAAGCCACTGTCGGTGAGGTCCAAAGGGCCTACGATCTGACACTCCAAGCGGCTGATACGGCGCAAGGCACAGAATCTGTCCTGAAACGGATTCGACAGATGCTCGAGAATTTTCCACATGAACGCTTTGTCAGGGGAGTGCTGGCCAAAGCCGACCGTGAGCCTCGGTCTGTGTCGGGCGGCAATGCGACGGTTATCTGCCGCACAGATGCTAATGGCGGTCAATGACGGTTTGCCACTTCAGGCGACAGCCGGACTCGACCGAGGTCGTGTGGAAACGTGCTTGAGTTTTCGCCGTCTTGGGTAAGCGATACGCGCCGGGTCATTCGATGCAATAGACGCGTTCATATGTGCTCTTCAAGGTCCGAGAACAGGCGCATCACCACCGCGGGTGAGATGTCCAGTGATCGTGCGGCGGCGAAACCGCCTTCGTCAATCCCCCGTTGAAACGATCACATTGAGTCCAGTTGATTCATGCTTCCTCGCTATCAGCGATACACCAGCACCGGGATTTTGGTGTGACTCAGTACCTTTTCAGTCACCGAGCTAACTAGCAGCCGGCCAATTCCGCTACGGCCGTGCGAGGCCATGAAGATCAGATCGCAAGCGTTCTTTTCGGCTGCTTCGATGATGGCTTCGTAGGCAGATTCGCAGACTAGGATCAGAGAGGTGCATTGGACGCCAGCGGCACGTGCAATCTCTTCGGCAGCGCTCAGAATCTGGTGGGCCTGGCTATCAGCCTGCTGGTAAAACTTGGCCGGGGCGTTCTCATCCATGATCGCCCCCTCGCCGAGATACATGGCGGGGAACGCGTGCTCGATATTGAGGAAAGTAATACGCGCGCTGGCATCGCTGGCAAACGAGGCGGCACGCCTGACGGTCGCCATGGAAAACTCGGTGCCGTCGGTTGGAACAAGTAGGTGCTTGAACATGATGTGTCCTGTTGAGTGTTCGGGAGAGATCAGTGTCCGCCAACAGAGGCGTCGACAACCCGCTTCGGCTTTGGCGCAAGCCAGATGGCCAAGGCGGCAAGGATAAAGGCGAGACCGACGACAGTCATGATCTGGTTGGTCGCCAGCATGACAGCCTGGCCGTTGATCAGGCGATCAATCGACTGCAGGACGGCGTCTGGCGCCATACCGGAGATTTCCAGCATGGATTGGACGGCTAGGTCGCTATCCGCCAGTCCGACAAGTTCGGCGTGGTTGCGCGTGATCTGGTCGTCCCATTGTGTGGTGATCAGGGAGGTGGCGAAGGCGCCCGACAGGGTGCGCAGGAAGTTCATCAGCCCCGCACCGGAGGCTGTTTCATGCTCATCGACGCTGGCCAGCGCCAGCCCGGTCAGCGGGATGAAAAAGAACGGCAGGCCGAGCCCCATCAGCATGATCGGCTGCGAAACGTCCCAATAGCCCATGTCGGTGGTGGCAGTCGTGCGCAGGAGCGTGACCATTCCGAGCCACATCACGCCGCCGAACACCAGCTTGCGCGGATCGACCTTGCTTGACAGCATGGCGGCAATCGGGGCGACCAGCACGGCAAAGACGCCGGTCCACGCCGTTGCCATGCCGGCGCTGGTTGCGGTGTAGCCCATGAAGCTCTGCAGCCACTGCGGCGTCAGCACATTGGCACCGAAGAAGGCGGCGAAAGCCAGGCTGATCGTTAGCACACTGACGGAGAAGCCGCGATGCCGGAATACCCGCAGATCAACGACAGGGTGCTCCTCGTGCAATTCCCAGATGATGAAGGCGGCAAAACCAATGGCGGCAATGATGGTCAGCGCGACGATCTCGGGCGAAGAGAACCAGTCGAGATTCTTGCCTTCATCCAGCATCAGTTGCAGCGAACCGACCCAGACGACGAGCAGGGTCAGGCCAACGCGATCGATCGGGTTTTTTGTCAGCGGCTGCTCGTAGCGCTTGAGCATGTTCCAGGCGATGAAGGCGCAGACAAAGGCAATCGGCAGGTTGATGTAGAAGATCCACGGCCAGCTGTGCTGGTCGCACAGGTAACCGCCAAGAATCGGGCCAAGCACCGGGGCGACCAGGGTGGTCATAGACCACAGACCAATGGCCGCCGCCGCTTTCTCTTTGGGGAAGATGCGCAGTAGCAGCGTTTGCGACAGCGGCATCAGAGGGCCACCGGCGAAGCCCTGGCAAATGCGGGCAAAGACCAGCATGCCGAGTGATGTGGATGTGCCGCACAGCGCGGAAAAGGCGCCGAACAGCGCCATGGCGATGACAAAGACCCGCACGGCACCAAAGCGTGCCGCCAGCCAGCCGGTAAGTGGCACGGTGATTGCCTCGGCGACAGCGTAGGAGGTGATCACCCAGGTGCCCTGGCTGGTGGTGGCGCCAAGCGCGCCGGCAATGTTCGGCACAGAGACGTTGGCGATGGTCATGTCGAGCACGGCGATAAAGTTCGCGGCGGCCAGGATGATCGCCGCCGCCCACAACATGCCGCCGGTCAGCGGTGCGTCGATATCTTTAAATGACGTTGTTTGACTCATGTCAGACTGCTCCGCTTAGCTTTTGCCGCGCGTATCGATCTTGGCCGTCATCGACAATCCGACCTTGAGCGGATTCTTCGACAGTTGTTCCGGGTCGAGCTTGATGCGGACGGGGACGCGCTGGACAACCTTGATCCAGTTGCCTGTCGCGTTCTGCGCCGGGATCGCCGCGAAAGCCGCACCGGAACCGCCCGAGAATCCTTCCACCGTTCCGTGGTAGCTGACCGAGCTGCCGTAGATGTCAGCGGTCAGAGTTACAGGCTGGCCGACACGGACCTTCTCCAGTTGTACTTCCTTGAAGTTGGCGTCGACGTGCATCTCATGCACCGGTACGACGGTGAGCAGCGGGGCGCCGGGCTGGACGCGCTGACCGAGTTGAACCTGGCGCTTGGCGACCACACCATCGACGGGCGCGCGAACGACAGTGCGTTCCAGATCGACGGCCGCCTGATCGCGACGAGCGCGGGCGACGGCGACTTCCGGATTGGTCTCCTCCGTGGTGTTGGCGATCAGGGCGGCATTGATTTCCTTGCTGCCGATCGCGGTGTTCCGGTTGGCCCTGGCTTGGGCGATGGCAGCTTGTGCCACCGTCAGATTAGCCTGGGCAGCGGCAAAGGAATTCTGGGCGCGCGTCAATTCGTCGCCGGACACCGAACCGGAAGTAGACAAGGCTTCACGGCGTTGCAGGTCGATCTTCGCGCGTTCGAAATCGCTTTTGGCAGAGGCCAACTGTGCCGCGGCGCGCTTCTCATCGGCTTCACGTGCGGCGATCTGGGCGGCCAACCCCCCGTCGTTGGCCACGTAGCCCTTGACGCGACGAATCGCGCTGCCCAGCGTTGCTTCGGCCTGAGCGAGAGTCAGCTTGGCGTCGGTCGGGTCGATCACGACCAGCACATCGCCTTTCTTGACGGCTTGCGTGTCGGTCACGTGCACTTCGGCGATCGTTCCGCCAATCGAAGGAGTGACTTGGGCGACCTCAACGGCAGCATAAGCGTTGTCGGTCGAAACAAAGTGGGAGCCGTACAGGAACCAATAGGCGGCGGAGGCGACGGCAGCGGTACAGACTACGCCGCCCAGGGCCAGAAGCAACTTGTTGCGGCGCGGTTCCTTGTTGTTGGAGGAAGCTGGAGCGTTTGGGGTGTCGATTGTGTTTTGTGACATGGCTGGATTCCTGGTGATCAAGTCAATTCGTATCGGGTCTGGCTTCCGGGATTGTTCCGGAAACGCATGGATTCTTAGTTGGCTGCAACCGTCGCCTCGTGATAGCCACCGCCCAGCGCGTGCTTCAGGGCGACATCGAGAGTAAAAGTGCGCGACTGCAGATCGGTCAGGCTGCGCAGGCTGTTAAGCAAGGCGTCCTCGGCCGAAAGCACTTCGATGTAGCTGGAGAGGCGACCCTCGTAACGGTTACGGGCAATGCGATGTGCTTCGGTGGCGGCGGCGACGGCTTCTTCGCTCTTGGCCAGCCGGGCTCCCAGCGATTTCTGGCTGAGAACGGCGTTGGCAACTTCCTGCAGGGCCTGGGTTACGGTGCGGTTGTAATTTGCCACCGTTTCGTCGTAGGTAGCGGCCGTGCTGCGCAGCTCGCCACTCAGGCGTCCACCGGTGAAGATCGGCAGCGAAATGGCCGGGCCAATGCTTCCGGTTGTGGAGCCGCTCTTTGACAGCATGTTCAGACCGAGCGATTGCAGCCCGATGAAGCCGGCGAGGTTGATGTTCGGGTAGAACTCGGCTTTCTTCTGGTCAATGCGCTTGAGTTGGGCTTCGGTGCGCAGACGGGCGGCTACGATGTCCGGGCGGCGCCCGAGCAAATCGACTGCCAGATCCTTGGGCGAACCGATCGCGGCGTGCAGATTGATTGTCGGCCGTTCGATGGCCAGGCCACGATCGGGACCGGCCCCCAGCAAGGCGGCCAGGCGGTAGCGCTGCAGCCCGATCTGTTCTTCGGCCTGAAGCAGATCGCCTTCGGCGCCGGCCCGGCGTGCATCGGCTTCGCGCAGGCTGCCCTTGGTCTCAAGGCCATTGGCAAAGCGCTCCGCGAACAGGGTGGCGGTCTTGCTGCGAACTTCCACCGAGCGTGCGGCGGTGTCACGGGCTGCGAACAGTCGGGCCAGTTCCATGTAGTCGGTCGCGATGGCGGCGGCCAGGCTCAGACGCGTTTGCGCGAACTCAGCGCGGCCGGCTTCGGTTTCAGAGGTGGCAGCGGCCAACGCAGCGCGGTTCTTGCCCCAGAAGTCGAGTTCCCAGCTGACATCCAGTGCTGCCCGGCCGTAATCCTGCCAGCCTTCCGGGGTCATAAACTTGGGCGTCAAGTAGTTGGAACTCTGGCGCTGCTCGGTCGCTGAACCGTTGGCGCTCAGCTGAGGCAACAATGCGGCGCCAGCGATCTGCCCGACCGCTTCGGCACGACGGAGGCGGGCGCTGGCCGCCGCCAGATCCGGAGAGTCGCGCAGTGCCTCATGAACCAGCGCATCCAGCTGCTGATCACCGTAGGCCTGCCACCAGTTTTCGTCAGGCCAGCGTGTGGCCTGCCCGGCAAATGACTGGCTCGCCTCGTAGCTCTGGCTGTCCTTGGGTGTTGTGAGTTGGCCAAGCGATGGAATCTGGGCACAACCTGTGATGGCGGCAATGAGGCCGGTGAGCAGCATTCGCCTCGGGAACGCAGCGATGGATGGTCGAGACATGGTCACTTCTCTTCGTAAATAAACTGTACGGTACAGTTTATGGTTGAAAAAATTTCGTGTCAAGCTAAAATGTACGGACTGGTTCAGTTATAGGAAGGGTGATGAAAAAGAAGACGGAAACGAAAAGTCAGGCGATCGTCGACATAGCGGCAGAGGTATTTCGTGAGATGGGCTTCCAGCGTGCCTCGATGTCCGAGATTTGCCGGCGCGTCGGCGGTTCGAAGGCGACCATCTACAACTACTTTCCTTCGAAAGAGCTCCTATTCTTCGAGGTGATGCGTCAGGCGAACGAGTCTGAATTCATGGCTATTCACCAGGCCCTGGATCATGCGGCCAAAAACATTGCCGAATCTCTTCGTCATTTTGGAGAGGGTCTGTTGACATTCGTGTACTCGCCGGAGGTCATGGCTATACGCCGACTGGTGTTAACCAACTTCGGTAATAGCGAACTCGCCCGAACCTGCTTTGAACTTGGGCCGAAGCGGAGCATGAATGAGGTTTCAGAGTTTCTGCGTACCGCGATGGCTAAGGGGAAACTACGGCAGTGCGATGCGGGTGTGGCCACCTTGCATCTACGAGGTTTGCTTGAATCCGAACTGCTGGACAGCTTTATCTTTCAGATTGACGAAGATATTTCTCCGGAGAGAATCAAGGGCATTGTGCAGCGGGCTGTGGCCGTCTTCATGGCGGCCTATGGGCCCGTTTCGACCACGGCTTGACGGGGTGGTGCCACTCGGGCACGCGAACTTGCCTATCGAATCCGGGGTTTTCGACAGGGCAATCGCGTGAATCTATTGATCCGGCCCAGCGCCGGGGTTTTTTTGCGCAATTGTCGAACCATCACGGACGGTTGCGCTTGCCGAGGTTTGTCGGGCTTCGCCACGCATAACGGCTGGTCATGGCCACATAACTGCCGGTCAAGATTAACAATTTGTAGCGTACTGAAGGTCCGCCTCTGGCCGATAGCAGAGATCCCACTATTGCCAGAGCAACAGCTCTCAATCAAGTTTTATCCGAATTTCGACAAGCGCAGAGATGTAACACCACCCACGCAACACCGAAAATCCAGTCAAAAACAGCCCAGCTTTCGCCCCTTGTGCTTGACAATCAAGGGCTTGGCACGTAAATTCACGGCCTTGCCCGACCCCGCGACGGGGTTCGCGCCGATTTGATCTATGCAGATTGCGGGCGCGTAAAAAATTCCGCTAAAGCGAGGCCGCCGATAGAACCCGCCGCGCTTTACGCCGTCGGGTTCTTTTGTTTTGCGTAGCACCATTGCCACGATTTTGTGCACCACCGAACGCCTATAGAAAGCCTTTGCCATGCAAGCCGACCGCACCGCCGAACTGAAAGCCCTGCTCGAACAACGCATTCTGATTCTGGATGGCGCCATGGGCACGATGATCCAGCGCCACAAGCTGCAGGAGGCGGACTATCGCGGCACCCGCTTTACCGGCCACTCGCATGACCTGAAGGGCAACAACGATCTCTTGCTGCTGACGCGCCCGGAGGTCATTCGCGGCATCCACGCCGAGTATCTGGCCGCTGGCGCAGACATCATCGAGACCAATACCTTCAACTCGAACGCGGTTTCACAAGCCGACTACAAGCTCGAAAGCCTGGTTTATGAGTTGAACGTCGCCGGTGCAAAACTCGCTCGCGAGGTGTGCGACGAATTCACCGCCAAAGACCCGGCCAAGCCGCGCTTTGTCGCCGGAGTGCTCGGCCCGACATCGCGCACGGCAACCATTTCACCCGACGTCAACGACCCGGGCTTTCGCAACACCAGCTTCGACGAACTGGTCGAGAACTACAGCGAGGCGATTCGCGGCCTGACCGATGGCGGCGCCGACATCCTGCTCGTCGAAACGATCTTCGACACGCTCAACGCCAAGGCGGCGCTGTTCGCCATCGAACAATTCTTCGAAAAAACCGGTCGCGAGGGTGGCAACCGATTGCCGGTGATGATTTCCGGCACGATCACCGACGCGTCCGGCCGCACGCTGTCCGGACAGACCCCAGAAGCTTTCTGGAACTCGCTCAACCATATCCGCCCGCTGTCCTTCGGTCTCAACTGTGCGCTCGGCGCTGCCGACCTGCGCCAGCACGTCGAAGAGCTGTCGCGCATCTGCAACTGCTTTGTTTCGGCGCACCCGAACGCCGGCCTGCCCAACCCGCTGTCGCCCACCGGCTACGACGAAACACCGGAACAACTGGCAACGGAAATCGTTGACTGGGCCAGGCACGGCTTCGTGAACATCGTCGGCGGCTGCTGCGGCACTTCGCCCGATCATATCGCCGCCATCGCGCAAGCCGTGGCCAAGGTACCGCCGCGCGCCATCCCCGAGATCGAGAAAAAGCTCCGCCTGTCCGGCCTCGAACCCTTCAACGTCGGCCGCGATTCACTGTTTGCCAATGTCGGCGAACGCACCAACGTCACCGGCTCGAAAGCTTTTGCGCGGATGATTCTCGAAGGCCGCTTCGACGACGCCTTGGCCGTTGCCCGCCAGCAGGTGGAAAACGGCGCACAAGTCATCGACATCAACATGGACGACGCAATGCTCGACGGCAAGGCGGCGATGGATCGCTTCCTCAAGCTGATCGCCTCCGAACCGGATATTTCACGCGTGCCGGTGATGCTCGACTCGTCGAAGTGGGAAATCATCGAAGCGGGCCTCAAGTGCCTTCAGGGCAAGGGCATCGTCAATTCCATCTCAATGAAGGAAGGCGAAGCGGCCTTCCTGCACCACGCCAAGCTCGCCCGCCGTTACGGTGCCGCCGTCGTGGTCATGGCTTTTGACGAAGCCGGGCAAGCCGACACCTATGCGCGCAAGACTGAAATCTGCCGACGCGCCTACGAATTACTGCTCGGCATCGGCTTCCCGCCCGAGGACATCATCTTCGACCCGAACATCTTTGCCATCGCCACCGGCATCGAGGAGCACAACAACTACGCGGTCGACTTCATCGAAGCCTGCCGCTGGATTCGCACGCACCTGCCCTTTGTGCAGATTTCTGGCGGGGTTTCCAACGTCTCGTTCAGCTTCCGCGGCAACGACGCCGTGCGCGAGGCGATCCATACCGTATTCCTCTATCACGCAATCAACGCTGGCCTGTCGATGGGCATTGTCAATGCCGGCATGGTCGGCATCTACGATGACCTTGAGCCAAAACTGCGTGAAAAGGTCGAGGACGTGGTGCTCAACCGTCATCCCGAAGCGGGCGAAGCGCTCGTCGAATTTGCCCAGACGGTCAAGGAAGGCAAGGCCAAGGACACCGGCCCGGATCTCTCATGGCGCGAGTTGTCGGTTGAAGCACGTCTGTCGCATGCACTGGTCAAGGGCATCACCGATTTCGTTGTCGCCGATACCGAGGAATGCCGCGCCGCGCTGGAAGCCGAAGGAAAGCCGCCGCTGGCCGTGATCGAAGGGCCGCTGATGAACGGCATGAACGTCGTCGGCGACCTCTTTGGCGCTGGCAAGATGTTCCTGCCGCAAGTGGTCAAATCGGCGCGCGTGATGAAACAGGCCGTCGCGCATCTGATCCCCTACGTCGAAGCCGAAAAGCTGCGCACCGGCGCGACCAGCAAGGGCAAGATTGTCATCGCCACGGTCAAGGGCGATGTGCACGACATCGGCAAGAACATCGTTGGCGTCGTGCTCGGCTGCAACGGCTACGACGTGGTCGACCTTGGCGTAATGGTCTCCTGCGACAAGATCCTGCATGCCGCCAAGGAACACGGCGCACAGGCTATCGGCCTCTCTGGCCTGATTACGCCTTCGCTCGAAGAAATGAGCCACGTCGCGGCAGAAATGCAGCGCCTCGGTTTTGGCGATAGCGAAGATAGCGCGGCAATTCCGCTACTGATCGGCGGCGCAACGACCAGCCGCGCGCACACGGCAATCAAGATCGCGCCGCATTACAACGGCCCAGTGGTTTACGTGCCAGATGCCTCGCGGGCGGTCGGCGTGGTGACCAAACTGCTCTCCATCGACAACGCCGCCGACTTCAAAGCCGAAATCGCCGCCGACTACGAGCGGGTTCGCAGCCAGCATGCCGCCAAGAAGGGCGTGCCACTCGTTTCGCTCGATGCCGCACGCAACAACGCCTTCGCCTGGAACAGCGACGGCAGCTACCGGCCGCAAGCGCCGAAGAAACCCGGCTTGCACGTACTGCGCAACATCGACCTGTCCACCTTGGCCGACTACATTGACTGGGGTCCGTTCTTCCAGACCTGGGATCTGGCCGGCAGCTATCCGAAGATTCTCGACGATGCGGTCGTTGGCGAAACCGCTCGTGCCGCATTTGCCGACGCACAGACCATGCTCAAACAAATCATCGCCGCGCAGGACAGCGACCCGTGGATTACGGCCAGCGCCGTTTTCGGTCTCTACCCGGCCAATGCCGTAGGTGATGACATCGCCTTGTACGCCGACGAGTCTCGCGACAAGCCGCTGATGCGCTGGAACAACCTGCGCCAACAACACGAGCGCCCTTCCGGCAAACCGCATTACTGCCTGAGCGACTTTGTGGCGGACGAAGGAACACCGGACTGGATCGGGGTTTTTGCCGTCAGCGCCGGGCATGGTATCGAGAAGAAACTTGCCGAGTATGAAGCAGACCATGATGACTACCACGCCATCATGCTCAAATCCTTGGCCGACCGTCTCGCCGAAGCCTGCGCGGAATGGCTGCACGCGCAGATACGGCGGGATTACTGGGGCTACGCTACAGACGAAGCGCTGAACAACGATGCGCTGATCCGCGAAGAGTACACCGGCATCCGCCCGGCGCCCGGCTACCCGGCCTGCCCCGATCACACCGCCAAAGGCTTGTTGTTCGACCTGCTCGACGCGCCGGGCAACGTTGGCATGGGCATTACTGAGTCCTTCGCCATGACCCCGGCCGCTGCGGTGTCCGGCTTTTATCTGGCGCACCCGCAAGCCAAATATTTTGCCGTCAGCAAGATCGGCCGCGACCAGCTTGAGGATTGGGCCAAACGAGCCGGCTTCAGCATCACCGAAGCCGAGCGCTGGCTGGCGCCGCTCCTCTAGGTCGAAGGGATGCAGCCGAGCGCCCCGCCGGATTTCGTTAAGCGCCAAGCCGACCTCGGCCGCCACAACAGCTTGGCGCTGCCGGGGAGCGCCGCGCTTTACGCCTACATCACGGCCTCCGCGCAGCTTGCGTCCTTGCGCAACAGCCCGGCAGTTGCTGAACGCCGCCGCTTTGTGCTCGGCAGCGGCAGCAATCTGGTATTGACCGGCGATTACGATGGCCTGGTGGTGCACATGGCGATTGCTGGCCGGGCTTTGCTTGGCGAAGATGCGGAGGCCTGGTATGTGCGCGCAGGCGGCGGTGAGCGCTGGCATGACTTCGTGCAATGGACACTGGCGCAAGGCTGGCCGGGCCTGGAGAATCTGTCGCTGATTCCCGGCACCGTCGGCGCTGCGCCGATCCAGAACATCGGCGCCTACGGACTGGAGGTCGCCGAGCGCTTCCACTGCCTCGACGCCTTTGACATGCAGACCGGCGAAACCACACGCTTTGACCGCGCCGCCTGCCGTTTCGGCTATCGCGACAGCGTCTTCAAGCAGGAAGGCTGGCATCGCGACGGACGCTTTGTCGTCACCGGGGTTAGCTTTCGGCTGGCCAAGCAATGGCAGCCACTCACCCGTTACGCCGACATCGCCCTTGAACTCGATACACAAAATATTACCGCACCCTCGGCACAAGACGTCGCCAATGCCGTCATCGCCATCCGCCAGCGCAAGCTACCCGACCCGGCACAAGTTCCCAATGCCGGCAGCTTTTTTCACAACCCCGTGGTCGATGCGGCAACGGTGCAAGCCTTGCTGGCCAAGCATCCGAACATGCCGCACTACCCGCAAGCAGACGGCCACTGCAAGCTTGCTGCCGGCTGGTTGATCGAACAGGTGGGCTGGAAGGGGAAAAACCTCGGGCCAGTGGGTATGTACGAGAAACAGGCGCTAGTACTGGTCAATCGGGGTGGCGCCACAGGCGCCGATGTCACGGCACTAATGCACGCCGTACAGCGTGATGTGCGCAGCACGTTCGGCGTTACGCTGACGCCGGAGCCCATCTTTATCTGAGCAAGCCTGCAAGCCGCATCAAATGGCGATCTTGGGCACGTATGCCGCGCGAGGCGCATAAACAGGTGCTTGGGCGGCAACATAAGGCGAAGAATGGCGTATTGCTTGGCATACAGCCCTGGGCTGCTTTCCGCACCTCAGCGCTCCGGCAAACAAAGGCCGGGTAGAATCTAGCCGCGGACCTTCGTTCACCCGTTCATAGTGCACTTCGTCTATGCTAGCGGCAGCATTTTCAACGGGCATCGGTCATGAACCTTAAGCCGCGATTTCTCCTGCTGACGATAATACTTTTTGTTATTGCCGCCATCCCGGCGTGGTTCGCCGTGCGCATGCTTGCCGAAGGAATCGTCGAACAATGGGCCATCCTCTATGCCGAGAAACAGGCCTTATACGACAAGAGTCGCACACTGCAACCGATCATGCGCGAGGTCGCGCTGTCCCGGCAATTGGCAAACTCGCAATACATCCGGGACTGGGCACGCAATCCGGGCGACAAAACAAAAACACGGCGCGCCATCGCCGAGATGGAAAACTTCCGGCAAAACTTTGGTGACCGCAATTATTTCGTCAGCTTGCTCAAGAATGGCAACTACTACTTCAATAACGCAAACAATGAGTTCGAAGGCAAGGAGCTTCGCTATGTCCTTGACCCGAAAGCGGCAAAAGATGCGTGGTTCTACGACCTGATCAAGCAAGACAAGGATCTGCACATCAACGTCAACCCCGACCCGGAGCTGGGAATTACCAAGCTGTGGATCGATGTGCTGATACGTGACGGCAACGACATCCTCGGAATTACCGGCACCGGGCTGGATTTGACCGAGCTTGTCAAAAATGTCGTGAATGAAGAAACCCCCGGCGTGAGCAGTTTGTTCGTCGATCATAACGGGGAAGTCCAGCTGCTGCGCAATCAAGCTCGCGTAGAGCCAGCCAGCAAGGCTTTTGAGAGCAAAACCTTCGATCGACTTTTTACGTCGGAAAAGGATCGCAAAGCAATATTGGTCGCCATGAAAGAGCTGGAGTTGCAGAGAAAAACAGTGGCTACCGCATTTGTCACTGTTAACGGAAAACGCCATCTTGCCGGTATCGTGCATCTGCCCGAGATCGCTTGGTATGAAATCACCTTGCTCGATCTGGACATATTGCTGCCATTCAGCAACTTCTTCGGCATTCTGGCAGCGTATGCCACGATTCTGCTGGGCGCGCTCTTCCTCTTCTACCTCGCTTTGGAGCGCCTGGTCTTAAAGCCTCTGGCGCAGCTTGATCGCGCCATGTCCGATGTCGAAGCCGGCACCAGCACCAACGAACAACTCGCACAACTCGGTACAGGAGAAATCCGTCACTTGATGCACCGTTTTACCAGCATGGCACATGCCGTAATGGATTTTCGGCACAACCTGGAAGCCAAGGTCCAGGAGCGCACCACGGCACTGGAGTACCTGACAAGAATTGACCCGCTAACTGAGCTCCTGAACCGCCGCGGCATGACCGAGGCGATTGAGGCGAAACTTGCCAGAAGCGAACGCGAGCTGCTCAGGGTCGGAATTCTCTGGATCGATGTTGATGATTTCAAGACGCTCAATGACGGCCTTGGCCATGCCATCGGCGATCAGGCGCTCAAAGTCGTTGGCGAGATCATCCGAAGCACGATTCGCCCCTATGACCTTGCAGCGCGCTGGGGCGGCGACGAGTTCCTGATCATGGTACAACCGACGGACAGCGACACATTGAACGCCCAGGGAGAGCGCTTGCGTATCGCCATCAACACAAGCAAACAACTCATCGATGAAGATGGCCACGCCATCACAATGAGCGCCAGCATCGGCGGTCACTTGGCGCGCTTAGGCGAACCGCTCGATAGCATCCTGTTGCACGGCGACCGGGCGCTTTACGCGGCCAAAGCCGCCGGACGAAACTGCTACAAGTCGTCGGCCAGCTAAGGAGACACGGATTTATTACAGATTCGTCCTTCCGGCGAACGCCGGAATCCGACCGAAGGAAGTGCAAAGCCAGGAAGTTCAACGAACTGGGCCCCGGCTTTCGCCGGGGTGACGAATAAATCAGCGCTTCTCTAAAGATCCTGCCGCTCAACGCTATCTGGGCGTGACTTCATAGGCAAACGCGATTTCGCCATCGGCAGCGGGTTTTGCCTGGTCGCCGGCCGGGCCGGTGCGCACATATTCCACCCGCACTTTTTCCGGCGCGACGGTAACGCGCACACGACCGATGCCGGTCAGCACATCGCCGGTAAGGTATGACGCAGCAAAACTGCGCTGGTCTTCAAAGGGATTGGCTGGTGACGGCAGGG
>RRZT010809415.1_pt1 | contig 15203 bp, 11 predicted proteins | sample 2165551 | NCBI WGS metagenome assembly RRZT01 (sample SAMN10456910, study PRJNA506462) | wastewater metagenome | biome: wastewater; feature: sludge; material: wastewater sludge; isolation source: wastewater sludge with Escherichia coli K12::gfp cells carrying plasmid... | place: USA: Moscow, Idaho... | reverse complement strand
TTGATGGCTTTCATTTCCTAGAATTTTTCTAAAAAATTTGATTGTAGCTTTTTTATTTCTTCTTTTGCTTAACATAAAATCAAGAGTATTTCCATCAGAATCAATTGCTCTGTAAAGATAAGTCCACTGACCATTAACTTTTACATAAGTTTCATCAACACGCCAAGAATCATTAGTCTTTCTAATTTTCTTCTTAATTTTAGAAGCAAGTAAAGGAGAATATTCAATAACCCATCTATAAATTGTAGTATGGCAAACGTCAAGTCCTCTTTCAGATAATAATTCTTGAACATCTCTATAACTTAATGAGTATTTTAAATACCAGTAAACTGCTTGAATTATTATTTCTTCTGAAAAGTGTTTCCATTTATATAAGTTTTGCATAAAATTCTCCTTGATTAATACATGTTTTTAGCATTATACTGATTTGAGATATTTTTTGCAACAGAACCATAAAATTTATGATTTCAAACTATTTATTTCCCTTTGATTAAAGAAATCAATGCAATTAAAGTTAGTAATAAATACATTAATATCATCCCAAAAGTTAATAAAGGATGTTTTAGATACTCAATCAAGTTAGAAGATCTGTATAAAACCGGTCTAAAAAAATACCAACGAGTTAAAGCTTTAAAAAATCCATTGTTCTCAGTTTCTAAAGTTTTATTCATTACCGAAAAATAGTATTTCTTTTTACTCAATAGATTTTGTAAAGTAACTTTTTTTTCATCATGAAACACTCCTGTAAATGTAGCCCTTTTAATTATTCCATTCATTTCTAAGTATCTTATAGTTGGCTGGATTTCTTCAAAAGATATCTGCTTAGGATTTAATCCTCCAGTTTTTTTATACTCCGAAGTTTTCCAAAAACGAGCTGCTTCTATCGAATTAAGTCCAATATTTTCACCTGCATTGTTTATAATTTTTCTTTCAAAGACTTTAACTTTAGAATAAAAATTATTAGAATTTGAAAAGGGTATTTCAGGTATAACAAGAGCCCCAATTTCAGTATGCTTTTTAAGATAGTCATAACACTCTTTTATTAAGTTTTCCTTAAGTCGCATGTCAGAATCCAATATATAAATATATTCAGCTTCGATTTCATAAGCTTTTTCTATAGCGATTTTTCTCCCTACTCCTCTTTCTCCATGAGGAATTTCGATGAGAATAATTTTAGAATTCTTTTCTACATAATTTTTAATTATATTAGGAGTATTATCCTTAGATTCATCATCAGTAATAATTAGATATAAATTCTCATATTCTTGTTTCAAAAAACTTTCTAAAGTAGCAGCAATAATATCTTCATTATTGTATGTTGCCATAATAATAGCGATTTTATCTAAATCCATAATAACCTCCCATTTATTTCTTGATAAAAGTTAAAAAATTTTCAAAACTTTGAGATGTATTATCCCAATGAAATTGCTTAGAAAAACTGTATGCTAAGCTACGCATAGTTTCATATGCTTCCCTATTTTCTAGAATCTTTAGCATATTGGAATAGATAGTTTCCGGTGTATTTATGTTGCAAAGGTACCCAGCTTCTCCGTGATTTACAGCATCAACTAAACCAGGAGAATTATAAACTATAGATGGTGTCCCCACTACCGCAGATTCAGTTACTGTTAACCCCCATCCTTCTCTAGTGGAAGGAAATATAAGCGCATGAGATCTGCTCATTAAGTTATATTTTTCATCGTCACTGACAAATCCCCAAAACGTGATATCTTTGTCATCAAATGAATTCCCATAGCTTAAGTTATAACGATTCATTATAGGAATTAGAGATTCTTTTATATACTTATCATTTTTTTTTCCAACAACCCATAGTTTTGAGTTTGGATACTTTTCTTTTAGTTTCCCAAATGCTATTATGCTATCATCAATGCCCTTATAATGTACAAATCTTCCAACATATATAAAGGTAGGATTCTTTTCTTTTTCTAAAAAATCTTCTTTTTTCCATGCCAAAAAATTGATTCCTTCAGGTAAAATTGTAATTTTTTCATTTTTAAATCCTAATTTTAACAAATCACTTTTAGTTGAATCTGATACTGTAATAGTAAAATCATCCCTTGTTAACCACAAATGAACTGGTTCAAATAAAAATCCAAATAAATTGAGAGGAAATTTTGCATTTTTAAACCAAATATCCTTGGTAAGCTGATGTATAAAAAAAATCCTTTTACTTTTTTTTATCCATAAAAAAGTAAAATATCTAAATGTATTACATTGATCTACAACGTAATCAATATAATTTCTATTTTTTTTATAATAATTTTTAGAAAATAGAGTAGAACTAAGAATATTTCCATTCCTTATATAGGTAACTCCATCAATCTCTTCATATTCTTTCAAATCAGCTTCAAGCGGTGAAATATGAATTATTCTATATTTTAATCTATCTAATCTTTTAAGCATCTCATGGGTAAACACCTCTGCCCCACCTTTTTTTGAAGATCGAATGTCTCTCCAAGATAAGAAAAGAAGAGTAATCCTTGAATCATTTTTAAGTAATAATCTATCCATTTTTCTCCTCCTTAAGTCTAAAAATTACATAAATAAGTAAAGTTATAAACATAAAAAAATATGAAAATATTTGAGCTTTTATAATATTTTCTATGGTTTTCCCATAGATAAAAAAACTTGTTCCTAGTAGAATGCAAGAACAGGATAATATTAGTAAATGTCCTTTTGAAGTTAGCTGAATACACAAATTAACTAAGAAAAAAGACATTGCCAATAGAATGTAGGCTATCGACTCTAATCCAACAAAGTTGCTAGCAACTCTATAATTATAACCAAATAAAAATGGAATCAGTTTTGGTACCAAATAATAATAAACAGTTAATATAAATATATTAAGAACAATAAATAAAAAAGAATACTTTTTGAGGCTTATTTTAAGCCGTTTAATATCGTTAACTTTATCGCTAATCCATGGATTCAATAGAACAAACAAACTGGAATATGCAAAAGTTATTAACTGAGCCAGTCTCAATATTACAGCGTATACTCCTGAAAATTCAGACAAGAACTTATTAGTATAAATCATATCAAATGCTGTAAAAAAATATAGAAATACATTTGAAAAAATTATAATTGATAACTCCTTTCCTATAATCCAATATTTTGAAAAATCTAATTTAAATTGATTAAATTTATTTTTATTTTTCATAATAGAGAAAATTAATGAAGACACCATTCCAAGAAATATTGATATTAAAACTACGTAAATATTTTTATAGATTGGAAGAAATAAAATCAATAGTATCATTTTTGTAAAAACTTCAATATACATGCTAATATTAATATATAAAAATTTATTATCTCCTTGAAATATCCCTCTTAATAAACATAAGTATGTGTTTATAAAATATATTAATATCAATAAAAAGATAGATACTTTATTAGAGTTTGTTAGTATTTGTAAATAAGGCATAAAAAATAATAATATTATGGTAATTATTGGAAGTGTCACAAGACTAAAAGAACTTATATCTAATAAGGATATTTTATTCATTTTATTCGCAATAGATTTAGAAACAAATAATTGTAATGAAATACCAACTACAAAAAGTATGCTAGCAATTGATAATAAACTATTTAATAATCCATATTCATGAGGAATAATATACCATGCTATAAATATATGAAAAAAATAATTAAATATATTTAAAAATAAATCAAAAAATATAAAAAAATAATGCTGATATTTTTTTAAAACTTCATTTTTTTTCATGTTGAATTCCAATCTTTACTTTTCTTTTCAAATTATTAGATGAATTATCCCACTGATTAATTACATCTAAAATTTTATTTTTTTCTTCTACTTTTGGACTTTCAAGTAACAAATATTCCAGCACTTTTTCCTTAATTTCTTGAGATTCATTATAATACTCTACGAATAATTTCTTTAGTTCATCATTAAAAATACTTTCATTTAATTTGTTATTTTCCTTCTTTAAATTGGAAAGCTGGGTATCCTCTGTTCTCTCAATCATGTATTTATGGACAGCGTCTTTTATCGCTGGATAAAATTCTTCTTCGAACATTATAGGCTTTTGCAAATATCTATAAATCTCATCCTTTCTTATCAGAACAGATAATGTGTTTATATCTTTTAGATGGGTTATTACAATTCTTATTATATTTGGAAAGTTTAATTTAACGTGATTTAATAAATCTATTCCATTAGTTTCTGGCATACGTAAATCAGAGCAAATGACCGCTATTTCTTTTGAATTTAAAATATTGATAGCTTCCTCAGCATTAAGCGCAAAAACAAAATTTATATTTTTGAACACATTTTTTCTTTCAATTATTTCTAAAAAATATTTATCGTCATCTACAAAAAGTACATTATACATAATCGATTTGCTCCCCTTTCTTTTTAATGTATTCAATTATAATATTTCTTAGTTTTTCTTTATCAATAGGTTTAGCGACATAGTCATTGCACCCTAATGCTAGCATCTCATTAGTTTCCTCCATTCTAGTTTGTGCAGACAGTGCAATAACTTTTACGTTATTCCAATTCTTATTTTCTCTAATCTTTTTTATAGTTTCTTTACCATCCATAACAGGCATTTGTACATCTAAAAATATCAAGTCAAAAGTTTTATTTTTCATTAGTTCTAACAATTCAAATCCATTTTCAGTGAAAGCTATATTTAAATTATATTTTTTTAGTACTAAGGCCACAAGGTTTCTATTATCTTCAACATCATCAACAATAGCTATATTTAAAGATGTTTTATTATCTCTAAATATTTTTTCATTGTCAATTTTTTCAAAATACTTGCTAGGAATCAACAATACTGTACTTTTCAGCTCATCAAATTTACTCTCAATTATTTCTTGATTTGAAACTTCTAATTCATACTGCACTTCTATCTCTTCAATTATGTTATAAAATTCCATCATATGAAAATTCCCAAAAAATCTCTTTGTTTTGTGTAATAAAAATAGGTAGTCAATTTTAGAAATTTTATTACTATATTTAATTAATTCATTAACTTTTTCAGGAATTTTATTTATTGCTTCTAAAATTAAATCTTTAATTTCATAATCTGAATGTATCCATTTATCTACCAAAGTAAGTTCATTTGCTGTTAGCATCTTAATAGGAATAGCAAAAGTGAACGTTGTACCTTTACCATATGTACTTTCAAATGTTAGATCTCCACCCATTAATAATGCTAATTTTTTAGAAATTGTTAATCCTAATCCCGTTCCTCCATATTTTTCTGTTATATTTTTCTCCAATTGATTAAACTCATTAAAGACTTTATCAAAATTTTCTTTTTTAATTCCAATTCCTGTATCAGATACTTTTGCTATAAAATTATTATCTTCAAAATAAAATTTAACTGAAATATATCCATTATCAGTAAACTTAAATGCATTACCAATAAGATTTATTAGTATTTGTTCTATTTTTTGTCTATCACCTTCAAATATCTCAGGAATATTTTTAGAAAAAAATATATTAAAATTTATATTTTTATTTTTTTTGAAAATTGAAAGCATTGATTCTATTTTATTTATTAACTCCAAAGTAGCTACAGTTTCTTTATTAATTTCGATTTTACCCGATTCTATTTTAGAAAAATTGAGTAACTCATTTATCAATGACAACAGATGTTTACCTGCTGATACAACGGTATTCAACGCTCTACTTTTTTCAGCATCACGTTCATCTTCAAGTAAAAGTTCACTATATCCAATAATTGAATTAAGAGGCGTTCTCATCTCATGACTCATATTTGACAGAAAATCAGATTTTGCTTTATTAGCATTTTCAGCCTCGATCATTGCTTTATATAAATGGTACATTTTTACGTGTAGCCCAATTCTTGCTACTAATTCTACTTCACTAAAAGGTTTTTTAGCATAGTCACTTGCGCCTATACTGAATATTTTTTCTATTGTTTCATCATCGTTCTTACCAGTTAAAAAAATTATTGGAATATTTGCAGTTAATTCATTTTTTTTAATCAAGGAACATACTTCGTAACCATCCATTATAGGCATTTGAATATCCAACAAAATTAGGTCAGGAAGTCTTAAAGTTGCTATTTCTATTCCGTCGGATCCATTTAATGCATAAAGAATTTTATATCCATGCTTTCTAATGACAGAACCTGCAACTTTTATATTTTCATTATTGTCGTCGATTATCAAGATTGTTGGTATATTTGATTCTATTTTATTCACCTCTCTATCTATTCTTCCATTTATTTTTACTGTCTTTAATTATCAAGTAAATATTTTTTAAGTAACTTAATGAATCTTTAATGACATCAACATGTGATCCATCTCTATCAATATATTTCACTGGTAATTGAAGAACCCTAAAATTTAATTTTTTGGCATAATACATCAGCTCTAAATCTATGGCTAAACCTCTGGATCTACTTAGATAAGGCAAGATAAACTTAGCTGAACTTGCTTTTATCGCTTTTAATCCTGTCTGAGAGTCATAAACTCCCTTTGGAAGCATATTTTTTGTTAATGTTCTTTTCCCAAAACTTAAAATTTTTCTTATTAAGGGTCGCTTTTCTGCAGTTAAGTCCTTCGTTCCAGCCACAATATCATAATATCCTTTCCGTATAATATTTATCATTAAAGAAATATCTTCTATAAAAAATGAGTTGTCTGCATCGACAAAAAGTAGTATATCAGCTTCAATTGACTTAATTCCCTCAATATAGGTTCCAGCTTTTCTTGTATTTTGTTCAAGTTCTTTTGCATTAAATACAAATTTATCAAAAATAGTTTCACTATTAGTATTAATTTTATTTGAAATTTCTCTTATGAGGATTTCTGTATTATCTTTACTTCCATCATTAACAAAATATATCCGTGTATTTAAAAATGCAAGTTCTAAAAACTTCTTTAATTCAATAACAAAATCTGCCACAAAATTAATTCTACTTTCTTCATTGTATACTGGAATAATAACTGCTATATCCGTTTTCCCAGAAGGATACTCGGGGTGTCTCATCATATTTAGTTCTTCAAGAAGTTTTTCAGGATAATCTTTATTCCATTTAAATAATTTTATCATCCCAAACCCTCCAAATTCTCTAATTTCATTGTAAGAAAAGGGGTTTATTATCTTACTTATTATTAAAATAGGGATTTCCGGTCTTAAAAAACGAATCCTTTTTCCAATAGAATAACAATCCTTTTCATTTGTATAATCTAAAATTATAATTTTAATTTCATTAAAATCATCGAGCTTTTCAATTTCTGGATTTATATATATATTAAAATATGTGATAATATTATTAAAAGGAATTTCAGATTTTAAATCAGTAAATATAGCTATTTTTTCCTTCATATTTTAAACCTCCTTAAAATTAGAATACATAATATTGGAGAAGTAATAACTAAAAGTAAACCAAAATAGTAGGCTTTCCTCAAATTTATTTCAAAAGTACCTTCTGAATCATTTGTTATTAAGTATCCAGAAGTAACAGAATTTAAATATATTTCATTTCTTTTAATTTGTCTCTCAGTAGTTAAATTCCACATAGGTGATGGAGATTCGGCAAATCCCATTATTTTTTTTAAAGAATTATTATTATCAATTTTAAATGAAGCTTTCATGTTGTCAGACTTATTTAACTTTACATTGTAATTATTATCATTTGTACTAAAAAATTTATCAGCCGTTTTACCTTCAAAAAAACCAACATTATCTATCAAAATTAATTCCTTATATGGCAAAATACTGTAATTTTTTATGTTCAAAATACCAATTTTTTCTTTATCTCCATGTGTTAGGAATTGAAGTAACATTTTGCTGGAGTTCTTTGGTGCTCTTACAATTTGTTCATAATGATGCCATTTATCCTTATCACTTTCAGGAACTTCATTAATGTAGGTAACTGAAACGACTCGATTATCACTATCTAAAAAAATAATTTTTGCATGTCTGTCTTTAACCCATAGAGATTGGGCATCAAATTGAACAATATACTCATTTTCTTTTTCTACAGGGATTTTCTTAGATGCATAAACATACCAGTCTGTAGAACAAGTTGAATCATAGTCTAATACTAGGATTTTATCTTTCACATGATTTCTCATCATATAAGGATAAATTTTTTCGCAATTTACATTGTTTTTTACCTCTAGTTCGTCTGTAGTTTCATCTACAGTAATTTCATTTGGATTAAATTTATGTATATCATCAAAAGAACTTAGAGTTTCTACTAAGCTATTATACTGCACAAGTATCTTATATTTACCTTGTGTTAAATTTATATTATTTATGTTTATAGAAAATTTATTGTTAAGTATATTTGGGATTTTTTTTAGACTTCTATCATGGTCTTTTCCTTCCTCATACTCAGCTAAAAAATTAGTTTTTAGATTTATTTTATCTGATTTTTTGAGTTCTATCTTTTTTTCAAAAATATCTTTATTAGTTGAATCAATTATTTTAAACGTTATACTATTATCTTTTAATGAATCGGAATATAGATTTATATTGAATGAATAATTAGATGATTTTAATACATCGAAGCTCTTCTCTATATAACCATTTTGCAAACTTATTCCTTTCCCATAGCTTAGAATTGGAAAATTTCTTTTAGTTTGAATATTCCCATGAATATCAAAATCATTTTCAGCTTCACTAATAAAAAATACTTTAGATTTTTCAATTGCTTTATTAGTTTGGTAAAATAATTTTTCTTTTTTTTCCGTAGGAATAATTGCTATAAGATTAATTGCGTTAAATCCGCTTATATTTTCTGCATTAATCAGACTTTTACCTTTTTTTAAGTTAAATGTTCCAATTTTTTCCCATATAAATGAATTTACATTTTTTGATTTTGTATCAATTAATACATCTTTTCCATTTACTGAAAATTTAACTAATCCACCCTTTATAGACTTAAAAACTCTAGTATATAATTCGTATTCGTTATCTTCTTTGATTTCCTTTTCCATTGTGAAGGTATTTTTTGCTTTATACTTTTCTAGATCAAATAACTCCATATCGTGTATCCACCAATATGATTTTTGAGTCGGTCTTTGAAATAATAGTATATCTAATCTTACAAATTTTGCATCTTTAGGAGTCACAAATTCTCCAAAGAAATTTATACTATTAAAATTTATTTGTTCTCCAGGTGCAACTACATAACTTATCCCAAGTTCCTTCATATCATTATCAAAAAATCTAGCTTTAAAGTGAATTTTATTTGTACCTCTACCAGACATTTTTATATTAAATTTATAAGGATTATTTTCTTTAATTTCAATTAAACCAGATTTTGCAACTTGCCAAAAATTTTTTGGATTTCCTTTAACAATTTCTCCTGAGACTTGACTGAAAATATTCCCTTCACCTAATGGATTAGATTGAATAACAAAAAGGTCAGGATTATCTGGAGTAAAAAACTTTTCTTCTCTAAGAAGAGAATCAAAATCGGCTATAAGTGAAACTTTTGTTAATTTCTTTTTGTAAGGTAGAACATCTAACTTTCCAGAAGCAAAGGTTACTGCAACACCATCAAAGTAGTCAAAGTCAAATGGATAATTGTCTATATCTTGTGACTGTAAGAACCAAAACCACTCACTATCTTTTACAAATGTTTTTGACCATTTTAGAAATACACTACCATCATTTATAAACTCAAAAGGTTTTATTAGATACTCATCAGATAAATCAGAAAACATCAAATCTTCCTTATTACTTACTTCAATAAAATCTCCTGTATCTACATAAGAAGAAAATCCTTTATGCTCAATAGCTGATGGTAAAATTGCAATTTTTTTATAATCAAATGAATCATTAGAATTCAAAGATTCAAAATGTCCATATCCGTATGGTGTTATTAATTTCTTGTCAAAAACACTTAGTTTATCATAATTTTTTTCTTGTTTATAGACTGAAAATATATTATTTTCATATATTTTTTTCATGTTTTTCTGTAAAGATATCATGTCGAGGTTAAATTGTTGTTTTTCTTCCATTCCCAAATACTGATTTGCATAGATAAGAATATCAGCTGAAAAACGTCCAACATATGTATTTAGGTTTAAGCTTCTCCCTGTATCCAATAAATATTGCATAAAATTATACATATAGGGAATTCCTATCATATTTCCTTCATGGTGAAAAACTGTATTAATTGAGGAATTATAAACTTGAATATCCCCTGTTGCTTTTAGAAAACCATATTCGTTTCCATTTAAATTCCAATAAGGAGTTGCCACTCCAGTATAGCTTTGTGTCATATTATCTGCTATGGGCATATATATTGCCCTGCTAAAGTTTTCTTCCTTCATCTTATTATTTAACAATTCATATTCTTGAGGCTTTTTTATGGGCGAGTAAAATCCATCTAAAAAATTCTTCTTCAATGGTTCAATATAAAGATAAAGAGAAAATATTATAAATATAATTATAAATAATTCAACTGACCATCCGTACATATTATTACTGATTTTAGAAAATATTAGTTCAAGCCCAAATATTAGCAAAATACTAAAATTTAAAGCATTTATTCCAACTAATTTATTAGGATCTCTAAACATTGATCCAATAATTGGTAATTTTGTTACTTTTATAAATGTATCTGCTACTGCATTTAGCTCAACACCTGTCGCTAGAATAACAAATATAATGGATAGAAAAGAAAACATTAATACAATATTATATTTATGAGAACGCATTACCATTGCATATAATATAATTGCTAAAAGAACTCCACCTCCAAAATAAAATGATAAGCTTAATCTGGATATATCAAACATAGGCCACCAATAACTTATCATATAAAGTACATTTTTTAATGAACTATGTCTGCTGAACATTGATAAAGTATCTACAACATTAATGTTATGTTGCGATGGACTAGAATGTAGTAAAATACTTCCAAAATACATTCCAAACCAAAAAAAGTTAAAAATTAAAAAAAACAGGATAAATAAGAGAAATTTTTTGAAAAAATTTAGAAGAAAATAACTAATTCTTTTTGCACCATATTTTCTATAAACTAGTATATTCTTCACAATTAAGAGAAATGCTAAAATAGGAAGGTATATTGCACTATAAAAAAAATAATGAATACCTCCTGACAAAAAAGCAAACGTTATAGCCAATGTAATTATATCTATAACATTTTTTTTATATAAATTAGGATTGAATATATAATAATCTTTAATAAGTTGTTTTTGAAATTTTGGGTCAAATATGTTAAAAAATAGCATTAATACTAATGGAAATAAGGAGTATCCGCATAGCAAATAAATATGCTGTATACGAAATACTACCCAAGGATTTAGTGCATAAAATAACCCCCCTGAAATTAAGGCAAGCACCTTAAAAAAAATAAACTCCTTTGAAATGTATATACTTACAAGTCTTTTCCCGAACAAGTAAATAGTTGTGGAAGAAGTAAAAAGAATTATTAACAGTAGAGATTTAAAAAATACTTCTCCACTAAAACCAAATATTGCTGAAATACCATATGGAATAGATGCATAAAATAATCTTGGAAGATTTAGCATTGATGGTGAGCTCCACCTACCATTCCATAGACCAAAAATTTCTTCCATATATCTTCTGCTATCAAAAGGAATATCAATATCACTAAATACTATATTCCCTCGTAAAAATAGACTGCTCATAAACCAAATGATAATTAAATACATAAACACTATTGAAAAAATGTCATACCTATATATAAATATCAAGTTTAATAAATTGCTATAATTAATTTTTTTTGTTACGATTCCTTTTATTTGATTTTTCATATAGTCCGCTTCCCTTCAAGAATCGTTCGTTCATTTTTATTAAATCTTGTTTTAAAATTTGAAAATCGGTTAAATCTTCTATTACATTATCTATATTCTTAATATTCTGATCCAAATCTATTTTAAGCTTATTTAATGTATAATCATCATATTCTTTATTTTCTATACTATTATCAATATATATATTAATAATACCTATTAGCTTCCATCCTAGCAGAAAAATAATGATTATAGAAAAAATGGAACTAATAACTATGTAGAGTTTAAAGTTATCTGATTTCATATATTTATCAAAATTTATAGCTGTCATTACATAGACATCATCACCATTTAAATCTATAAAGCCATAAGACAACGCTTTATTTTTATTTATTACTGTTTTATATTCACCATCCAACATGCTCTTGGTGTCATCATTAATTTCTTTTGAATATAATTTTTTATTTGAATTTGTTTTTATTAAATTGAAATTATTATCATAAATATCAACAAATGCATCACTAGTATTTTTATCCAATTCAAAAAAGTTATTATTAAAAATCATGACAATATATCCATAGAAAACTTTGTCTCTTTGAACTTTTAAAATTGCATAATTAAAATATTTATTATTTAACATAGCATTTTTAAAAGTTAATCTTTGTACAATTTCTTTATCAATAATCCCTCTTAGGTTCTCTATATTTTCTGTATTTTGAAATATTTTATATAGTAAATCCAAATTTGAATTAAAAAAAAACACATTTTCTAATCCTGGTATGGAAGAAATATTAACTCTTTCTTCTTTAGTTAAATATTCTCCCTTATTAAATTCTAATTGATAATTAGATTTAGAAATAAATATTTCCTCCAAATTATCTAATCTGTCAGAAGCCTTTTCAAAGCTATATTTGATTTTGCTTATACTATCTTCTTTTATTATCTCTATGTATTTTTCTTTATTATTTTTCATAAAGGAATTATATTTACTTAAAAATAACAAACAAATAATAAGGAGTGGAAGTGAAATCATTCCAATTAAATATGCGATTATTTTTATTTGTAGTGATCTATTCATAGTTTTCACAACCTTTTATATATTATATTTTAAACCCAAAGTAATCCCTACACTGCTACTATTATCCATTTTTAAATCCAAGTTATGATGATAAGTTGTATGAGAATAATCTAAAATAAGTTTGAAACTCAATTTTTTTGAGATATCCTCTTGATATTTTATATATGTTTTTATAACACTTTCTTTTAAATATCCATTATTTGAAGTAGTCTTTGATACAAATTCATCCCATTCACCAGTTTTATAGCTGTAGAATTGACCTATTGAATAATTATTTTTTAATTTATATTCTATGTAACTTTTTATAGAAGCTGCGTCAGCCTCATATTTCCAAAAATCTTTAAATTTTAAATTTTTCCAATCAGGTTTTCCTACGATTTTATATCCAAATAATTCATAGTAATCGAAGTCCATTCCCATTTCATCTTCAAACTGATACTCTCCTCCTTCTATTGCTGCTTCAAATTTATTATTGCTATAATATATTCTGGGGCTTACTTTAACTAAAACTTGAGCATTCTCATTTCCTAAAATTTGTTCATAGCTAACAGAACTATTTAATTTTATTTTTAAATTTTTTACTAATTCTGAATCAACTATAAAATGCTGTGTCGCTACAAATTTACTATAGAAATCTTTTTCAACTCCTTCCAAATTAAGAGTTCTGTCGTTGTATTTCCTATTTTCCAAATAAATCTCTGTTAAAAATTTTGAAGATTTTAAAATTGGAACGGAGTAAATGTATTTTGGAGTTATTGTTAATGTGGGCTCCACAGTTTCATGCGGTAGTGGTAAATTACTTTCTAATTTATCAAAAGTAAGTTCGTTCATTAATATTAAAGTTGACCTTTCATCTAATTTTTTAACACCTTCGGCAAAAAATTTTATTCCTACATCTTGGTAAGTAGTATAATATTCTGAAAGGTCTTTAACATTATTATTATTTAAATCATATCTATATTTCTTAAAGTTAAATTCATTAGTATTTAATTCAACAAAATGATCATAGTCTAAAGAACCTTTAACTCCTATAGAAAAATTTTTAATTCCATAATAAGCATATTTTCCCCCAAAAGATGTAATTGTTTTATTTTTATTCAAATCAACACCATCTTCATTTAAAATAGTGTTACTGTCAATATTTAGTACCATTTCATTATTTTTTGGTAGATTTATTGTAAAGTCTCCATCGATAGTTTTATATCTTGTTTCATTTAGCTCATCATAACTATTATTATTTACTTCAGTTACTAAAGTTCCATTTATGAATTCATCAGCAAACAGTTCAAAATTAAATACTATTAGGAAAATACTAAAAATTCTTAAACGAATGGGCATGGCAACCACCTCTATTTTATTATTATTTTTTTATCCCTGTTAAGCTCAAAAACTAACTCACTTGTACTAGGTATTTTAGAATCAACAATTTCATATGTTAAATTTACTTTATTAAGTATTTCCTTAAGTGTCTCTATAGACATTGTATTGTTTCTGTTAAGAGAATTTGATTGAATTATTGCATCTCTTATTAATTGTTTTCCTGCCTCATCTACTTTCCAAGGTTTTGCTATATATTTAAATATTTCATGATTATTAATTGCAGAAATTATTGATTCTATTTGCGAAAACCCAGATAGTACTACTCGGATAATTTGTGGATATTCTTTTTTCAAAATTTCTAAAAAATCGTGCCCATCCAAATTAGGCATCATTATATCAGTAACAACAACATCAATATTTTCATACTTTAAGATTTTTAACGCATCATGAACATTATTTGCATAATATTTAATATAATTTTCATTAATAAGTTTAATTTTAATTAACTCTAGTATTTCTTCCTGATCATCTACAAAAAGAACTTTATTCTCCATATATTTCCTCCACTGTAAGATTATTAATCTACATAAATTATTTCTGTTTCTTCTACATGAATTTCCAATTCTTTAATTAATTCTAATAAATCTTTAGAATTGCCTAAACTTGTCAAATTTTCCATCTCTTCAGCTTTTTTAGAAAGATATTGCCAACCAAAACTACCAGCTACACCCTTTATTTTGTGAGATTCTGCTTTAAATTGATTCAAGTCTTTATTTTCAATTGCCAATTTTAAATTATTTAATTCGTTTAATCTCGACTTTCTAAAATTTGGCATTAAAACTTCTATATCTTTATCTAAAAATAAAACATCCATAACATCCCTCCTAAAGTATATATATCACTTGGATTTATGTCAATATCTTGGACACAATTTTTTTCGTTTTTTACGAATATTTTTTCTCAAATTCTATAGGACTTAAATACCCTAATTTACTATGAATTCTTTTCCTGTTATACCAAGATTCAATATATTCAAATATTA
>RRZT010860047.1_pt1 | contig 15204 bp, 15 predicted proteins | sample 2165551 | NCBI WGS metagenome assembly RRZT01 (sample SAMN10456910, study PRJNA506462) | wastewater metagenome | biome: wastewater; feature: sludge; material: wastewater sludge; isolation source: wastewater sludge with Escherichia coli K12::gfp cells carrying plasmid... | place: USA: Moscow, Idaho... | reverse complement strand
TGCGCCCGCACGAGCCGCAAGGAGGCGTCGTTGCTGCCCATTGTGAGTTCCTGCTGCGCTTCGTGAGCTCCAGCTGCTCTTCGTGTCTTCAGGCTGCCCTTCCTGAGTTCCTGCTGCTGCTCCTGCGCCCGCACGAGCCCCAGGGAGGCGTCGTTGCTGCCCATAGTGAGTTCCTGCTGCCGATCGTTCCCGATGCCGGAGCTATAGAGCCAGCGACAAGAACGACGGGCAGCAACAACAACGGACCGGCAGCAACAAGAACGACGGGCAGCAGGAGCTCACTATGGGCAGCAGGAACTCACTATGGGCAGCAGGAGCTCACTATGGGCAGCGACAACAACGACAGGCAGCAACAACAACGACAGGCAGCAACAACAACGGGACCTTCCACTGATTCGCGCCGCTCGGCACCGGCCACCTGCAGCGTGCCGGTTGCCGATGCTTGGACACCACGTGCTGCTCGCCACTGGCCAGCGCCACTTGACAGTTGCCAGTTGCCGGTTGCCGGTTGCTGCACACCGCTCACCGCTCACCACGCGCCACTCGCCAACCCGCTCCCCCGGACGACACACGCCCCCGGCCGCTGGCCGCACGCCTCACATCACTGGCCGTGCAGGCCACCGCTCAGGCGGTGCCCTTCACGACGGTCATCCAGTTCCAGTAGGGCTTCGACGCGATGTCGGTGAACCCTGCGGACGCCAACCGCGCCACCAGGTCGTCGACCGGCTCGGCCGCCCTGACGCAGGGATGCCACCCGAACGCGGCCGCCGACACCGGGTTCGCGGGCTTGGCGAGGTCGACGATGGCGAGACGTCCGCCGGGACGCAGCACCCGCTTCGCCTCGGCGATGGCCGCGTCGCGCCGTGCCGGGTCGACGTGGTGGAACGACAGTGCGCTGGTGACCAGGTCGACCGAATGGTCGGTCACCGGCAGCGCGTCGGCCTCCCCCACCCGGTAGGTGATGTCCTTGCTCTTCTCGCGGGCGAACTGGACAGCACTGGCGTCAGGATCGACGCCGATGACGCTGTCGGGGCCAGCCACCTCGCGCAACAGTCGCGTGAACTGTCCGGTACCGCAGCCCACATCGACCACGGCATGCGCAGGCAGCACCTCGAGCGCCCGGACGAGTCGACGGTAGGCGGCGGTGCGGCGTCCTCCGAACAGGGCGGCCGACAGGGCGTCGTAGGCGTGGTGGCGGGCGTCCTTCATGTCGATCTCGGGCAGATCGGGCAGGTCGGGGAGCTTCGGCGCCTTGACCGACCGCAACGCCTTGGGCAGCTTCAGCTTGGGCAGGGTGATCTTCAGCAGCTCTCCTCACGGACCGAGGCGGCCAGCGGGCCGCACGCCCCGTCGATCTCGCGGCCGCGGGTGTCGCGGACGGTGGTGGCGACCCCGTGGCGTTCGAGCCTGCGGACGAACTCGGCCTCGTCGTGGCGGCGCGACGCCGTCCACTTGGAGCCCGGCGTCGGGTTGAGTGGAATCAGGTTGACGTGCACCCAGCCGGCACCGCGTCCGTCGGTGAGCACGTCGGCGAGCCGGTCGGCGCGGTGTGCCTGGTCGTTGATGTCGCGGATCAGGGCGTACTCGATCGAGACGCGGCGTCCGGTGGCCTCGAAGTAGGCGTGGGCGGCGTCCAGGACCTGGCCGACCTTCCAGCGGGTGTTGATCGGCACGAGTTCGTCGCGCAGTTCGTCGTCGGGGGCGTGCAGGCTGACGGCGAGCGTCACCGGGATGCCCTCGGCGGTCAGCTGCTCGATGCGGGGAACGAGCCCCACCGTCGACACGGTGATGCCGCGCGCCGACATGCCCATGTCGGCCGTCATGGCCCGCACCGAGCCGATCACCGCCTTGTAGTTGGCCATCGGCTCGCCCATGCCCATGAAGACGATGTTCGTGAGCCGCACCTTGCGCTGGGCAGCGACCACCTGGGCGATGATCTCGGCAGTGCTCATGTTGCGCTGCAGGCCGCCCTGACCGGTGGCGCAGAACGGGCAGGCCATGCCGCAGCCGGCCTGCGACGACACGCACAGGGTCGCGCGGTGGCGTCCGCTGCCGGACGCCCGCACCCCGGGCACGCCGTACTCCATCAGCACCGACTCGACCAGCGCGCCATCGTGCAGGCGCCACAGCGTCTTCACGGTCGTGCCGTCGTCGGTCGACATCTCGCGCACGGGCGTCAGCAGCGACGGGAAGAACCGGGCCGCCACGGCGCCCCTGTCGGACGCCGGCAGGTCGGTCCAGGACGCCACGTCGTCGCTGAAGCCGGTGAAGTAGTGCTTCGAGAACTGGCTGGCGCGGAAGCCGGGCAGGCCGGCGTCCACCACGGCGTCCTTGCGTTCGGACGCCGCCAGGTCGGCCCAGTGCCGCGGCGGCTTGCCGCGGCGCGGGGCCTGCATCACGAGCGGCATGGAGCGCCCGGCCATGGCGGCGGCGTCGCGCTCGGCCTGGGCGGCGAGTTCGTCGGGAGTCAGTCCGGTCACCGCGCCATCATCCTCCGGGGATCAACAGGTACAGGACGATCCAGGCGGCGGGCGCGCCGACCAGCATCGAGTCGAGCCGGTCCATCACGCCGCCGTGTCCGGGCAGGATCGAACTCATGTCCTTGATGCCGACGTCGCGCTTGATCATCGACTCGATCAGGTCGCCGCACGTGCCGAAGAAGACCAGCACCACCCCGAGGATGACGCCGATCCACCAGGCGGCGTGCAGGACGAACACCATCATGGCCACGCCCGCGGCGATAGCGAAGATCAGGGAGCCGACGAAGCCCTCCCAGGTCTTCTTCGGGCTGATCGTGGGGGCCATCGGGTGACGTCCGAACAGGACGCCGGCCACGTAGCCACCCGTGTCGCTGCCCACGATGCACAGCATGAACGCCACGAGACGGGCCGCGCCGTGTTCGCCGGCGAGGATCAGCGACGCGAACGAGCCGAGCAGGCCGATGTAGCTGATGATGAACAGGCTCGCCGACGTGTCGGCCACGTAGCCCTTGGCGCCCTTGGGCATGCGCCAGATCATCGCCGCGAGCACCGTCGCACCGAGGAATCCGAGCAGTGTCGAGTGCCACGGGATGCCGGTCGTGCCGGCGAGGGTCGCGGCGGCGTACGTGCCGACCTGCATGGCGATCGTGCCGGCGACGATGGGGACGATGGCGGCGTTCATGCCGATGCGGCGCAGCGCCCCGTACACCTCGACGGCGCCGAGGGAGAACATCAGCGCCATCATCAGGATGAAGCCCCAGTGCCACCAAGTGAGCGTGACGACGACCGCCCCGATGAGGCCGACGCCCACCCCGATGGCCGCGGGAAGATCCCGACCTGCGCGCGACTTCTGCGCCGGTGCCGGGATCTCCTGCGCTGGGGTGGGGTCGGACGCCGTCATCAGACCTCGAGAAGCTCGGCTTCCTTGGCCTTCAGGACCTCGTCGATCTGGTCGACGTACTTCTTGGTCACGCCGTCGAGCTGCTTCTCGCCGTGCCGCGCGTCGTCCTCGCCGACTTCCTTGTCTTTCTCCAGCTTCTTGATCGCGTCGACGGCGTGGCGTCGGGAGTTGCGCAGCGCCACCCGGCCCTCCTCGGCCTTGCTGCGGGCGAGCTTGATGTACTCCTTGCGGCGCTGCTCGGTGAGCTGCGGCAGCACGAGCCGCAGGACGTTGCCGTCGTTGGCCGGGTTGACGCCCAGGTCGGAATCGCGAATCGCCTTCTCGATCGCGGCCATCGAGCCACGGTCGAACGGCGAGATCAGCACGACCCGCGCCTCGGGAACCTGGAAGGTGGCGAGCTGCTGCAACGGCGTCGGCGAACCGTAGTAGTCGACCAGGATCCGCTGGAACATGGCCGGGTGGGCACGCCCGGTACGGATGGCCGCGAACTCCTCACGGGTGTGCTCGACGGCCCCCTTCATCTTGGTTTCGGCGTCGGAGATGATGTCGGCGATCACGGCGCTGCGTCCCTTCTGTTTGATGCTTGTGTGGGGTGGACGCCGGGTCAGGCGTGCACGGTGGTACCGATCTTCTCACCCGAGACGACGCGGGCGATGTTGCCCGGGACACCCAGGTCGAAGAAGATCATCGGCAGCTTGTTGTCACGCGCCAGGCTGACCGACGTGGCGTCGGCCACCTTCAGGTTCTTGGCGAGGAACTCGTTGTACGACAGGTCGTCGTAACGCTTGGCGTCCGGGTTGGTCTTCGGGTCGGAGTCATAGACGCCGTCGGTGCCGTTCTTGCTCATCAGCAACACCTCGGCGTTCACCTCCAGGGCGCGCTGAGCTGCGACGGTGTCGGTGGAGAAGAACGGCATGCCGGAGCCGGCGCCGAACAGGACCACACGGCCCTTCTCGAGGTGCCGCACGGCACGCAGCGGAATGTAGGGCTCGGCCACCTGACCCATGGTGATGGCGGTCTGGACCCGCGTCGGCGCACCCGCCTGCTCCAGGAAGTCCTGCAGGGCGAGACAGTTCATGACGGTGCCGAGCATGCCCATGTAGTCGGCGCGACGGCGCTCCATGCCGCGCTGCTGCAGTTCGGCACCGCGGAAGAAGTTGCCGCCGCCGGTGACGATCGCGATCTGAACGCCCGTCGAGGCGATCTCGGCCACTTCCTTCGCGATGGCTGAGATGACGTCGGGATCGACGCCGACCTTTCCACCACCGAACGCCTCACCTGACAACTTGAGAAGGACGCGCTTGTAAGGATTGACCACGGGGTCTCCTGTCGGCTCCGAGAACGGGACATGCGCCACGGGACAAGCCCGTGGCGCATGCCACTCTAGAGGAAATCGGTGCGGATCAGGCACCCGCGGCGAGGCGCACGAAGCGCTTCACCGTGACGCCGTTGGCCTTGAGGAGTTGGCCGACCGTCTTCTTGTCGTCGGACACCGAGGGCTGCTCGGTGAGCACGACCTCCTTGTAGAAGCCGTTCAGACGCCCGTCGACGATGCGCCCGATGATGTTCTCGGGCTTGCCCTCCTCCTTGGCTGTGAGCTCGGCGATGTGGCGCTCCTTCTCGACGACGTCGGCGGGGACGTCCTCACGGTTCACCCAGCCCGGCATCATGGCCGCGATCTGCATCGCGATGCCACGCACGAACTCCTCGGAGCCGCCCTCGTACTCGACCATCACGCCGACCTGGGGCGGCAGGTCCTGCGAACGACGGTGGAGGTAGGTGGTGGTGTCGCCCTCGAAGGTCGCCACCTCCTTCAGCTCCAGCTTCTCGCCGATCTTGGCAGCCAGGGCGGCCACCGCGTCGGCGACGGTCTCGCCCGAGTCCAGCGTCAGAGCGGACGCCGACGCAACGTCGGCAGCGCCGGCGGCGGACACGGCGTCCACGATCTTCTGGGCCAGAGCCACGAAGTCGTCGTTCTTCGCGACGAAGTCGGTCTCGGCGGCCAGCTGGATCACGGACTTGCCGGAGCCGGCCACCAGGCCGTTGCTGGCCTCGCGGTCGGAGCGCTGCGACACCTTCGCGGCACCCGAGACCCTCAGGATCTCGGTGGCAGCCTCGAAGTCGCCGTTCGCCTCGGTGAGGGCCTTCTTGGCGTCCATCATGCCCGCGCCGGTGGCGTCGCGGAGCTTCTTCACGTCAGCAGCGGTAATGGCCATTTCTCTCGCTCTCCTGTGTGGGTTGCGTCACTTGGTGGGCTCGTCGGCGGACGCCGGCGCAGCAGTGGAATCGTCAGCCGCGGGCTCGGCGACCTCGACGGCCACCTCCTCGACGACCTCGGGAACCTCGGTCGCGGCCTCAGCAGCGACCGCGTCCTCGGTAGCGGCCTCGGCGGCTGCAGCCTCAGCCGGAGCCTCGGTCGCGACCGCGGCGGGCGCGGCCTCGGCAGCGGAGCCACCGAGCAGATCGCGCTCCCACTCGGCCATCGGCTCGGCCTCTTCACCCGACGGGGTGGCCTGACGCGAACGAGACAGCAGACCGTCAGCCGCGGCGTCGGCGATGATGCGGGTCAGCAGCGCCACCGAGCGGATGGCGTCGTCGTTGCCCGGGATCGCGAAGTCGACCTCGTCGGGATCGCAGTTGGTGTCGAGGATGCCGATGATCGGAATGTGCAGCTTGCGCGCCTCGTCAATGGCGAGGTGCTCCTTCTTGGTGTCGACGACCCAGATGGCCTGCGGCAGCTTGCCCATGTCGCGGATGCCGCCGAGGGTCTTCTCGAGCTTCTCGCGCTTGCGGTCCTGCTGGAGCAGTTCCTTCTTGGTGAGGCCGGAGGTGGCCGGGTCGACGGACTCGAGCTCCTTCATCGTGCCGATGCGCTTGCTGATCGTGCCGAAGTTGGTGAGCATTCCGCCCAGCCAGCGCTGGTTCACGAACGGCATGCCGACGCGTGTGGCCTGCTCAGCGATGGCCTCCTGGGCCTGCTTCTTGGTGCCGACGAACAGGATCTGGCCGCCGCGGGCGACGGTCTCCTTGACGAAGGCGTAAGCCTGATCGATGTAGGTCAGCGACTGCTGCAGATCGATGATGTAGATGCCGTTGCGCTCGGTGAAGATGAACTTCTTCATCTTGGGGTTCCAGCGGCGGGTCTGGTGCCCGAAGTGGACGCCGCTCTCGAGCAGCTGGCGGGTGGTGACGACGGCCATGGCCGGTCCTTTCTCGCGGACGCGCACGGCGCGGCCGCCTGAGTTGTTCCGGGTCGAACTCTTCGACCCGGCCTGATGCCCTCGTCCTCCCCCACCCCGAAGGGACCACGGAGGATGACCCGGTCGTGCCCGTGAAGGTCTGACCGGAGTGACGGCGTGCGAAGTCGGCCCGAATCGATCAGGCCGCTGGTCGGATTGTATGGCGCCGCGTGCCGCGGGCGCGAATCAGCGCGAAACAGGCGGAGCAGCCGGGCCAGGGCGGTCGGGGCCGGTCGGGCGGCGTCGGTCGGGCTGGCGGGCGGCGGGCGGCGTCGTTCGGGCGGACGCGCTTCGTGTGGCAGACCCTGCGGACTTGATCCGCTCGCCGCGGCCCTTCGCTGGCGGCACCGGGAGTCGCTGTGCGCACCGGTGAACGAAGACGCACTGGTCGCCGCCCCGGCTCGCGGAAGACTGCTGTCCCGCGCATCCTGCATCCCCGACTCGGCTCAGACGCCGCCGGTCCGGATCGTCGACAACCGCCGCCGTCGGGGAAGCCCTGTTAGGACACGTTGATCCGATGTAGTCAAGCCGATCGAAGAACTGTGGATAACTCTTTTCGGGGTGGTGCGGTTATCCACAGATTGCGCTGTGGGGTTGACAATCGGCGAGACGCTTCGGCGTCGTCGGAAAGTTGTGGGAGGCAATTGTCAAGCGGTGGGGTCTCTGGTTCGGAAATTGTCGGAGGGGGTGTTTAGCGTTGGTGTCATGCATCAGTTCTGCATCGACAGCGCCGGCGAGGTCCTCGCCGTGGTGGGTGCTGCGTTCGATGCGGAGCAGGCAGGTGAGTCCGGTTGCGGGCATGACAGGCATCTGTTCGGCGGGACGGCCGACACCCGAACAGCTGATGCGCACCTTGAGGGCCATCCGCCTGAGGGGTATCCGGCTGAGGGGCATCCGGCTGAAGCGCATGCTGCCTTCCGGTCGTTGGCGGGCGGCTTGACCCCGGTCGGGGTGGTGTCTGATCGGGAGTTGCTCGGGTGGGTGGTGGCGGCGAAGCAGTTCACTGACCGGTTGGAGGCGTTGACGTGGGCGTTGATCGGCGAAGCGGTCCGCCGTGACGCGGCGATGTCGGCGGTGGGGTGTTCGTTGAAGTCGTGGTTGACCGAGCAGCTGCGGGTGACGAACCGGGCCGCTGGTGGTTTGATTCATCGGGCTGGCGCGATCGGTGCCCGGCCCGTCTTGCAGCAGGCGACGTTGGCCGGTGAGGTCAACATCGAACAGGCTGCGGCGATCGGCGTCGCCCTCGGACGCCTTCCCGAGGAACTCTCGACCGTCCAGGTGGATGCCGGCGAGCAGGCCCTGATCGGGTACGCCGGCCAGTTCGACGCGACGGGGCTGTCCAGGTTGGGGAACCGGCTCGTCGAGGTGATCGCCCCCGAGATCGCCGACGAAGCGGACGCGAAACGCCTGGAGCGGGAACGCACACTCGCCGACCGGGACCGGTTCCTGACCTTCACCGCCGACGGCCACGGATCGGTGCTGCTCAAAGGCAAAATGCCAGTCTTGTCGGCCGAACCGTTGATCCGGATCATCGACGCCTACGCCGACCAGTCCCGGCGCCACGCGCTCGACCGACTCGACCCGCTCACCGAGAGACCATCCCCGGGACAACGCCGCCTCGACGGGCTGTTGACCATGGTCGATGCGGCACAGCAGGCGTCGGTGGCGCCGACCGTGGGTGGCGACCGGCCCAGGGTGATCGTGACCGTCACCTATCAGGACCTGATCAACAAGTGCACCCAAGCCGAACTCGTCACCACCGGACAACGCCTCACCCCCGGCGAGCTACGCAGACTGGCCTGCGACGCCGACATCCTGCCCGTCGTGATGAGCGGCCACTCCGTCCCGATGGACGTCGGCGCCGCCTGCCGGCTCGTCACCCCAGAAATCCGGGCCGCCCTCGTGGTCCGCGACAAAGGCTGCGTGTTCCCCGGCTGCGACGTACCCCCAGCCCTGTGCCAAGCCCACCACATCGTGCCCTGGTGGGTCCACCGGCACACCGCCCTGCACAACCTGGTACTCGTCTGCCCCCACCACCACGCCATCATCGAACCCAGCCACGACCCTCACGCCGACCGCTGGACCATCGAACTCAACACCCACGGCATCCCCCACGTACGGCCACCACGACGCGTCGACCCCACCAGAACACCCCGACTCCACCAACGATTCCAACCACCACCCACACCACTCAGAACATGATGGACGGAGGGCACCTTGCACCCGAATCAGCGCGAGCCCGACGTAGATGGGCGCCGCAGGGGCGTCCCGAGCTCGAAGCCGGAGCGGACACCAGTGCCTGCAAGGAAAAGCGATCCGGCGTGGACGCCAAGCAATCCAAGAACGATCCAGCGCGCCGGCAGCCACCCGATCGAAACGTCTCTCTGCCCTGCCTGTTGCTGGACCATTGGACTGAGACCCATCGCACCAGAACCGGCAGGACGGCCCACAGAAGCGAGCACGCCATGACCCCAGCAGTAAATGTCCGGTGCGCCGCTTCACGGGGTTGTCGATGGGAGACAGGATGAGCGTGACGGACGCTTCCTACTGTGGTGACGTGCCTCTTCATCACCGTCATCACCATCACCAATGTCACCTCGACCGTGGGCTACCACGCCCGTCGGCACGACGCCGCCGCGCGCAGGCGAACGATTCCTCCGTGGCTCGTCGACGGAAGCTGCTCGACGCCATCCGGGTGGGCGTGTTCCTGACTGTCGTCATCGCACTGGGCTCCGTCCCCGTGCCGGTGGCGTCCGCAGAGGCGACGAGCCAACCGGTCCCCGGGCGCATCGTGGCCGGTTTCAACCCGCCCGACCAGCCCTGGTTGGCCGGCCACCGCGGGGTCGACATTTTGGCCCCGCCTGGCAGCAGGGTCGTGGCTCCGCGTCCAGGGACGGTCACGTTCGCGGGCATGGTGGCGGGCAAACCCGTCGTCGTCATCACCCACGGCGCCACGCGCACCACCTTGGAGCCAGTGCGTGCCTCAGTTGGGGTCGGAACTGGGGTCGCGGCAGGCGACGTGGTTGGCGTCCTGGTGCCCGGGCACGCCTGCCCCGGCGGGCAATGCCTGCACTGGGGCCTGAAGGACGACGACCAGTACCTCGACCCCACCCTCGGCGTGACGCTGGCAGAGGTGCGGCTGTTGCCGGAGTCCGCAGAGCGAACCGCGAGACAGCGGGCTGCCGAACGGGACAGGGTCGAGATGCTGGCGGCCGCAGAGGCGTCGGCGTACTCAGGGCCCGTCACCGCGATCGGCGGAGGCGTCCTGGGCGTCCCCGTGGCCGGACGACGCGGGTCACCCTTCGGACCACGCTTCCACCCGATCTTCCACGAGTGGCGGCTTCACGCAGGCATCGACATTTCGGCACCCTGCGGCACACCGATCCGGGCCGCGGCTGACGGGGTGGTGCAGTCTGCAGGCTTCGACAGCTCAGGCGGTTGGCGCCTCGTGGTCGCGCATGCGCCCGTGTCTGGACGATCGTTGGTCACCCAGTACCTGCATGCGCAGGGCTACCGGGTCCGGTCGGGGCAGCGCGTCGTGCGCGGCGAGGTGGTGGGCTGGGTGGGGAGCACGGGCTGGTCCACAGGCTGCCACCTGCACTTCGGTGTGAAGGTCGACGGGCGTCACGTCGACCCCGCCAGGTTGATGGGCTGATGCCGAGAAGGGGCTCTCCGTGAACGTCACCGGCAATGCGCCCGGCGCAAGCCCGCTCGCGAGTGGAGGGCACCGTCACCCTGACGCCCCGGGGTCAAGCCCGCGGATGGGCTTGGCGGAAGGCGTCCCTCAGGCGCTCGTTGGTGACGTGGGTGTAGATCTGGGTCGTCGCCAGCGAGGCGTGGCCGAGCATCTCCTGGACGCTGCGCAGGTCAGCTCCCCCCTCGAGAAGGTGGGTGGCCATGGCGTGGCGCAGTCCGTGGGGGCCGAGGTCGGGGGCGTCCGGCACGGCGTCGAGCGCGGCGTGCACCACGCGCCGCACCACACGTGGGTCGATGCGGGCGCCGCGGCGTCCGATGAACGTCGCCGCACCCGACCCGTCGGCCACCAGGCAGGGCCTCAGGTCGAGCCATGCCGTGAGGGCGCGCGTGGCGGGGCCGCCGAGCGGCACGGAACGCTCCTTGCGTCCCTTGCCGAGAACCCGGGCCAGTCCGCGATGCCAGTCGAGGTCACCGAGGTCGAGGCCGCACAGTTCCGAGACCCGCATTCCGCTGGAGTAGAGCGCCTCCACGATGGCAAGATCGCGGGCCGCCATCGCGGCGGCCTCCGGATGCTCGGCTTCAGCCACCCGCACCTCCAGAGCGTCGAAGACGCCCGTCGCGGCCCCCCGGTCCAGCGTGGGTGGCAGCGTTCGGGAGGCTCGGGGCGAGCGGAGACCGGCGGCCGGGTTGGCGTCCAGGTGGCCGTGGGCCAGGGCCCACGACCCGAACACGCGGACGGCCGTGACCCGCCTCGCCACTGTGGTGCGCTCGGCACCGTCACGATGCTGGTCGGCAAGCCACAGGCGCAACAGCCGCAGGTCGACCTGCTGCCAGTCGGTGACGCCACGGCGTCCGAGAAAGTTCGCCAACGAGGCGAGGTCGCCGCGGTAGGCGCGCACCGTGTGTTCCGACAGGTTGCGGCCGTCTCCGAGATGGTCGGCGAAGGCATCCGCCAACGCCTCCAGCCCGCGCCCCCCTGCCATGCCCATGGCGCCAGCGTGCCAGAATGGCCCGGTTCCACAGGGACGCACGCGGGCACGGTGGAGCCGTGCAGACGAGCAGCGGCTTGAGACGAGGAAGGTTCGCATGGGCTTCGAGGAGTTGGTCAACGGCGGCACGGTGCTGCCCATCACGCGATGGGGCACGCCGGTCATGCACGAGCAGACCAAGCCGGTGACGGTCTTCGATGACGAGCTTCTGGGCCTGGTGCGCGACATGTTCGCCACCATGGCTGCCTCCCGGGGCGTCGGATTGGCAGCCACCCAGGTCGGGCGCGATCTCGCCGTCTTCGTCTACGACTGCCCCGACGAGGACGAGAAGCGCCGCATCGGGGTCGTGTGCAATCCCGTCGTTGAACTGCCCGAGGGCAAGGACCGCCACCTCGAATCGACCGATGAAGGCTGTCTCTCCCTTCCCGGCGGCTACCAGCCACTCTCACGGCCCGACACGTGCATCTGCACCGGTCAGGACGTCGAGGGCAACCCCATCACTGTCGTCGGCTCGGGGCTGCTGTCACGCTGCCTGCAGCACGAAACCGACCACCTCAACGGCATGGTGTTCGGTGACCGCCTCTCAGGCCGGGCCCGGCGCAAGCTCTACCAGCAGGCCGAGGGTCTCGCACACCTGTACCCCGACGACTGGCCGGTCCATCCGCGCCGCAGTTCGGCAGACCAGCCCGACGAGAACTGACCCGGCACACCCGCCTCAGCCGCGCGGCCCCAGCGCCCAGCAGGCCACTGCGGTTGCGGCGGCCACGTTGAGCGAGTCGACACCGGCATGCATCGGAATCTGCACGACCACATCCGCCTGCGCCACCCAGCGGCGCGACAACCCGTCCCCCTCCGTCCCCACCACGATCGCCAGCTTCTCCGGGGAGTCAGCGACCAGATCGTCGAGCGCCACGGCGTCCGGGGTCAGGGCCAGCGCCGCGACGGTGAACCCGGCCTGCTGCAGCGTCGGGATCGCGGTGGCCCAGTCGTCGACCCGCGCCCAGGGCAACGAGAACACCGTGCCCATGCTGACCTTGATCGAGCGGCGGTACAGCGGGTCGGCCGCCCGCGGCGCCAGCAGGACGCCGTCCCACCCCAACCCGGCAGCGTTACGGATGATCGCCCCCACATTCGTGTGGTCGACGATGTCCTCCGCGACCACCAGACGCCGCAGCCCGAGCAGATCGGCCATCGGCGTCGGTTCGGCCCGATGCAGCGACGCCAACGCCCCGCGGTGCACGTGGAAGCCGGTCACCTCCTCGGCGAGCGCCTCGCTCACCACGAACACCGGCACATCGGACGCCGCGTCCAGCAGGTCCGACAATCCGGCCAGCCAGCGCTCGGCCAACAGGAACGATCTCGGCCGGTGCCCGGCCTCGATCGCCCGACGAATCACCTTCTCACCCTCGGCGATGAAGAGTCCCCGCTCCGACTCCAGCGACCGCCTCAGGGTCGTGTCCCGCAGCGCAACGTAGTCGGACAGGCGGGGGTCGCCGGCGTCCTGGACCCTGATCAGCACCCGGTCAGCCCACCCGCACGAGCCGACGCCAGTCGGCGAGCCAGCCGTCGCGGCCCGCCACCGCCAGGCCGTCGCCCCGGTTCCACAGGCCGGCGAACAGCGCGCGGGCGGTGCCGGTCACCGTCACGTCGCCCCCGTCTCCCTCGACCAACGCGAGCGAGCCGTCGGACGCGATCTGAAGCGTCCACGACCGCCCCACATCGGACGCCCGCACCACCACGCGGTGCGCGTCGCCGCTCTGCCACGAAACGGCACCGCCCGGCAGGACGCGCCCCACCAGCTCGTCCACCGCGTCCGCAGCCAGCGAAGGCCGCAGCCACAGCTCGGACGCCGTCGGCGTCCGACCCAGGCGTGCCGCCATGGCGTCGATCGCGTGGACGCCGGTCTCGTGGGCGATCCGCCGGGACTGGCTGAGGCGTCCACCCGATTCCGGGGCCGCGACCAGGGCGTTCAGCACCTCCACGAGACCGTCGTCGAACCAGTCCAGCAGGTCGGACGCCGCCGTGGCACCATCGGCACCGCCAGCCGCCGCGCCGGACACCCCGCCGGACAGCTCAGCCGCGCACCAGCGATGCACGCCCCCCACGTGGGCCACGAGGTCGCCGACCGTCCAGCCCGGGCAGGTCGGCACCGCGGCGTCCAGGCCTGAACTCGTCGCGTTTGCTCGAATCACCGCGGACGCGTCGCCGATGGCCTCGCCGTAGTCGGCGAAAGGAAGCAGGTGGGGCATGCCCGGCACCCTAGCGCGCGTCGGCGTCCCGACCTTCACCGCCGCTGACGGCCCACGCTCCGGGACGGGCCCGCTCCGGGTCGAGCTGCGCCATCAGCCAGGCCAACCTGAACGCGGCCGCGTCGAACTGACTGTCCAGGCCGGTGACGCCCAGGTGTCCGGCGTCCATCTCGGTGCGGAGCAGGATGGGTCGGTCGTCACCGTTCGTGGTCCGCTCCCGCAGCCTGGCCACCCATTTCGCCGCCTCCGCGTAGCTCACCCGCGAGTCGTTGAAGGACGCCGTGGCCAGCACCGCCGGATACTCCTCCTCGCGCACGTTCTCGTACGGGGAGTAGGACCGGATGTAGTCGTAGACCTCGTCGTCCTCCAGAGGATTGCCCCATTCGGCCCATTCCCGCACGGTGAGCGGCGCCGACGGGTCGAGGCCGGCAGTGAGCGGGTCCACGAACGGCACGACGGCGTGCACGGCCCGGAACAGGCCGGGCTCCATGTTGATCGCTGCGCCGACCAGCAGCCCGCCGGCGCTCACCCCCTGCGCGCCGACCTTGTCGGACGCCGCTTACCCCTGGTCGACCAGGTGCCGGGCAACCGCGACGAAGTCACGGAAGGTGTTCAGCTTCTGCCCCTGGCGTCCTTGCTCGTACCAGCCGCGTCCCATCTCTCCTCCGCCGCGGACGTGCGCGATGGCGTAGGCGAAACCCTTGTCGAGCAGCCCCACCCGCATCGGGTCGAATCGGGTCTCGACGGTGAACTCGTAGGCGCCGTAGCCGTACAGGACGAGCGGCCCGGTGCCGTCCTGGGGCCGGTCACGGCGCATGACCACCGACACCGGGATGCGTTCGCCGTCATCGGCCACCGCCCATTCGCGCACCTGGGTGTACTGCTCGGGATCGTAGGCGCCCAGATCGGGGTGATCGAGCACCCGCATCTGCTTCAAGGGTGTGAGTCGCCGCAACGCCACGTTGTAGGTGTAGACGATGTCGGGTGTCACCATCGAGCTGTAGTTGAGCCGCACGTCGGTGTCGTCGAAGTTGGGTCCGGGAATGGGGGTCACCGAGTAGACGGCGTCGTTGAAGTGGATGTCTTCACCGGGCCCGAGCTCGCCGGTGGGGTCCCGCGGAATGATGTGCACCGCCGGACGCCCCTCGCGCCGGATCGTCACGACGATGAATGTCTCGTACGCCTGGGCCGCGATGATGCGGGTGCCGGGGGCATGCGGGAGGATGGGCGTCCACTGCGACGGCTTCCATCCCTCAAGCGGCGCCTGCGCCAGCTCGAAGTCAGGCCCCGGCCATCGTGCTGTGGTCGGGTGGACTAGGGTGGCCGCATGGCCGCGAGAACACTCCGTCTCGACCCGTTCCTGATGGCCATCGTGGCGGCCGCGGTGCTCGCATCGTTCCTGCCCGCGACCGGTGTGTCCGCCGATGTGCTCGAGGGGGCCACCAAGGTCGCGATCTTCTGCCTGTTCTTCCTGTACGGCGCGCGGCTGCATCCGCGGGAGGCGCTCGACGGGTTGAAGCACTGGCGTCTGCACCTGGTGATCCTGACATTCACGTTCGTGGCGTTTCCCCTGGTCGGACTCGCGATCGGCCTGCTGAGTCCGGCGGTGATCTCGGCGGCTCTGGTGCCCGGTCTGCTGTACGTGACGCT
>RRZT012728322.1_pt1 | contig 15205 bp, 13 predicted proteins | sample 2165551 | NCBI WGS metagenome assembly RRZT01 (sample SAMN10456910, study PRJNA506462) | wastewater metagenome | biome: wastewater; feature: sludge; material: wastewater sludge; isolation source: wastewater sludge with Escherichia coli K12::gfp cells carrying plasmid... | place: USA: Moscow, Idaho... | reverse complement strand
TATACCATAGCCACACTATTAGCTTATTCTGGAGTGAGAATAACGGAAGCTCTTAATATAAAGCTATCAGACGTTAATTTGAAAACTATGGAAATCCTTATTCGCTATGGAAAAGGTAAAAAACAAAGAACAGTTATTATAAATGATAAAATAAGAAATGCAATTAATGAATATATAAAAGAAGAAAGAGATAAAATGAAAAATAGTGACAAAGAATACCTATTTATTAGCCAAGTAGGAGATCATTTGGACAGAACTAGCATAAACAGGATATTTAATGTTTATAGTGATAAGATTACACCACATTCTTTAAGGCATTTCTTTTGTTCACATGCTTTAGAAAATGGATGGTCAATGCATGAAGTAGCTCTACAAGCAGGACATTCAAATCTCAATACAACAATGATGTATAGTCATCCGTCATTAGATAATTTGAAAAGGAAGTCTAACTTACTTTAAAAAATCAAGACATAAAAAAGGCTTGTAACCATTATAAATAAAAGGCTACAAGCTTGTTAAAAATTTCTTATTACCGGTTTTGTCGGAAATCCTGGATAGACCCCAAACTAACATAAAATCATTAATAGAAAATTTCGTTATTGAAAAATAAAGAAGTATGCTATGTAAATTTGTTAATCCATAATAAAAATCAAATTCAATATCAGGGTCATTTAAAATAGATGGAAACTTTTTTATATATGTAGATAACAGAAGAGTATTATTTTCTTCTATTGATATGTTTTTTAAGTGCTTTTCATTTAAAGCATTATTTAATAATTTTTTTGCAATTTCTTTATTTCTATCTAAAATAATTTTTTTGTATATAAAATCTATTTTATTAGTTCTCATTTATTAATCCTTTCAAATTATAGGCTAACCCTTTGGGTCAGCCCTAATTTTATTTCTTTTCAATCTCTGCTTTTCTCACAAAGTTAAATCCAAAGTATTTTTCTTTTTCAGAATTTAGTGTAAAAAATCCTGCATATTCTCCAAATTTACCCTGTACTTTCTCCAGAAGAATTTCTTCTCCTTTAAAAAGTTTCTTTGCATTGGTTTTATTGATTTTACCGTAAAATTTTGAATCTTTATATAAACTTTTTTTACAAGAATTACATTGATAAGCCAATGTATTCTCATAAATTTCTCCACCACACACACAATTTGTAAATTTTTCTTTTTGTGTGTTATCATTTTCATTATTTATTTTTAATTTTAATGAAAAAAACTTATCTTGTGAGTTATCTAAAAAGAATGTTTCATCATATTTTTTACCTGTTTTGCTCTCAAGATTTTTTATAATTATTTCTTCTCCTTTGAAAAGCTTTTTAGCATTAGAACTTGAAAGCTTTCCATAGAAGTTATTATTTTTTGTTAAAATTTTCTTACAATCACTACAGTAATAAGATTTTTCACTTTCAAAAATACTTCCTCCACAAATACATTTTGTAACTTCTGTTTTTGTTGTATTTGAGGAAATTTCATAGTTTAATTTAGGGTATTCTTTTGAGATGATTTCTTCAATTATTTTTTGATTATCTTGAATCATTTCTTCTGATGATAATTTATTATTTTTTATATCTTCCATTTGTAAATGAAATTTTGCCGTTAGGTCAATCTCTTTTAACATTTCAGGAAGAATCTTTAAAAATTCTCTAGCTTTTTCTGTAGTTTTAATATTTTTTTTCTCTTCTTTTATAAAGTCCCCTTCTAATAATTCTTTTATTATTGTTGACCTTGTAGCAGGAGTCCCAATACTTCCATTTTCTCCTTTTTTCCCTTCATCTTTCTTTTTCATTATTTGTTTGATTTCAGGGTTTTTACAATATTTTGCAATAGATGTCATATCTTTTAACAAAGTATCATATGTATAATATTTTTTAGGTTTAGTTTCCTTAGCTTCTATATCAAATTTAAAAAGTTCTCCTGTATATTCTTTTCGAGTTAACCATGACAAATCATTTAATATTTCTTCATTTTCTATATCTGTATAATCATTTAATATTTCTTCATATCCTCTATCTAATACAATATTTTGAGAAGCTCTCAAGATGTCTTTTTCATTGAATCCATTATTTAATGGAGCTTCTATTGTTATAGTTTCCAGTATTTTTTCATTGGCAAATTGAATTAAATAAAAATTACAAATTAGTGTATATACATTTCTTTGTTCTTCATTAAAACTTTTTAAATTTTGATTTGTAATTGTGGGTATTATCCCATGATGTGCAGTCACAAGCTCACTATTGAAAGCTTTTGATTTTTTTTCTAAATCTAAATCTAAATTATCTATATTTAATGATAAATTTTCTTTTATTTTTTCTATTACTTCAAATCTTTCTTGATAATGTTCATCAGATAAATATTGAGAATCTGTTCTATTATAAGTAATAGCTTTATGTTTATCTCTTAACTCTTGTGTTATTTCCAAAGTTTTATCAGGAGAATAACCCCATTTTTTAGAACAATAACTTTGCAATAAAGCCAAGTTAAAAGGCAATGGTGCATTTTCTTTTACAATCTTTCTTTCTACTTCAAACAACAAGTTTATATTCATACTATGTTCTTTTATGGCTTCTAAATAAGATTTATCTTTAATTAATCCATCTTCTAAAAATTCTGAATCTTTTGATGGAATAAAATCAAAAATAATTTCTTTATCCTTAATTTTTTCTGCCATATCTTCTAATTTCTTCCAATATTTATCTAATTTTTCTTTCTTTTTTAATGCTTCTAGCATTTTATCTTTATATCCTTCAAATTCACTCAAGAGTTCCTTGTCAGGATTTCTTGACATTGTAGCAAATGTTTTTAATGTGAAATACTCTTGCTTCTTATGAGATTCTATTTCTGAATCTCTATTTGCTATCATATTCATTAATGCAGTCTTAATTCTTCCTACATTTAGAGTTCCTGCTTTATTTTGAACTGTATAAAATACAGTTAAGTTTGTTCCATACATTAAATCACATTTTCTTCTAGAATTTGTGGCTTCTGTAATTTGTTTATAAAGACTATTATCTGTCATATTTTCATAAGCTTTTTTTATTTTTTCTGCGTTATTATCATTAACAAAAATTCTTTTCACTGGTTTTTTAAATTTTGTATATTCCAATATTTCATCTATTAAAAGCTGTCCTTCATCATCTGGGTCACCTGCATGAACCACAGAATCGGCTTTTTTTAATAAATTTGAAATAACATCAAATTGATTTTTATTTGTAACTTTCATTTCCCAATTTGGAAAAGAATAAGGTAAATCTTCTAACTTCCATTTATTTAATTCTTCATCATAATCTTTAGGTTCTTTTAACCCTAATATATGCCCATATGCCCATGTAACGATTATTTTATCATTAACAACTAAGTGATTTCCTTTATTTTCAAAATTAGGATTTAACCCTTTGGCTATGTCTATTCCTAAATCTTTTTTTTCTGCAATTATTAATTCCATATTTTTACTCCTTTTAAAATATTATCAAAATTTATTATCTATATCTTTAAAATTTAAGGGTCAAATGACCCTTAAAATTTTCTAAAATCTTATTCCAAATATTAAAGAAGGTTTCATATATTTATATGATTCTTTCTCTAAATTTGTTGTTTTTTCTCTTTCAAAATTACTTATTGAATAATTTAAGGCCATATAAAAATCTGATATTTCCATTCCTGCCTCTATTCCTGTATATAATCCACCTTTTACTTTGATAGATTCATCAAAGTATTCCTCAAGGTCATCAATCATTGCCCCTTCATCTATACATACATAGCCTATTTGTCCTTCAACAAAATAGTTTATCTTATCTGACCTTGTACTAAATCTTGTATTAAAATATACAGGAATTGTATTTACATAACTATCATTAGCAAAGCTATTAGATAAAATTGATTTTTGATATTTTACACCTAATCCTAGTTCTAATTTATAAGAAAAATCTCTTATTACTATTTTATTCCACGAAAACCCTGCCTCAATAGAGGGTTTATTCGCTTCTATTTTTCTTGTTCCATTCGATATAGATTTGGCTTCTAAATCTCCTAAAGCCCCTCCTATATAATAACTTTGATTTGAATAACTCAAAGTACTTAACATCAAACTAACTATTAATAATAATTTTTTCATATTTCTCTCCTTATTTTGTTGTATCATTATCCATTGTTATTGAATTTAATGCTTCTTGAATATTAGAATATTCATTTGTTGTTTCTGATACCATTGTTTTAGATGTTGTTGTTGTTGAGTTATATTCAAAACTATATATTATATAACTTGTCATTTGAACATAATATTTATTATTATTTTTTGTTAATGTATAATTCCTATAGTAATCATATGTTTTTACTACACCATTAACACCAAGAATTTCAGAATAATAATTATCATATTTAAAAAGATATACTGTAGATTCTGCATATGATGTACTAACAGTATATGCAGATGAATATAAACTTGTTCTATTTTCAATATCCTCTTTTATTAAGTCTTGCTCTGAATAAGTCCAGCTTCCTACTCCACAAGGTTCTGTAGAAAGAATTTTTGTATATCCTTCTTTTTCACTAAAACCACATGAAGCAAGGGTTAAAGCTATTAATAATAATCCTATTAACATAACTATTTTCTTCATTTTTAACCTTCCTTATTTTCATTATCTTTATTATCACTATTACTACTATTATTATCATTAGAACCTGTACTTCCACCATATGAAGCATTATTTTCAATGTTTGAATTTAAATTGTTATATCCATTCATACTTGAATTATTTTCTGAATTATTATTCATAGTAAATGCTTGGCTCATATTATTTTCTGTTTTTCCTTCTCCTGCAACATTTGAGGCTTTCTCTATAGCAGAAACTCCTGCTGTTCCTGTTTTCATTCCTGCTTCTGCCCCTGCTGTAGCACCTCCACTTGAAACATGGCTCATAGCTTTCATTATGTTTTGCCCTAGCTGTTTAGCACCTTGAACCATTCCATCAACATGTCCTCCAGTTGAGCCACCTGCATGAAGGAAGCTTTGAGCGATTTTATCGCTACGCTTTGCTAACATTAACATCATTAAAACAGATAAAAAATATCCTATTAATGTTGCTGTGTCGTTAATATCTATTGCTTCAACCATTAAATACTGATTTATTAAGTTGAATATCGCTAATTGAATAGATATTTTTATTCCACTATTTATTATTGCAGAAAAACTTTTATCTGCAATAAATTTAGTTTTTGAATTAACACCAAACGGTAAAAGCATAATGCTTATTACTGATGTTAATTGAAATTCTATCATAGCCATCATCATTTCTATAATAAGTACCCCCATTATAATAACAATTGCTAGACATAATATTAGCCCTACTATATATAAACTAATATTTGCTTGGATTTTTTCTTTTGCATATATAACGTCTGTTAGACTCCAATCTGTCAAATTATTTGTTGCTGTATTATTTACACCTGACATAATAGCTGTACAACTTGTTAAACTATCTGACATCATATTAGAAAAATCAAAAGAAGTTCCCCCTCCTCCAATTTTTTGGCCTATCCACAAAAAGCCTTCTAAAATTTGCTTTTTTAGATACACAAAATTCTTTATAATATAGTAATAAAAACCGTATGGCATGATTTTTTTTATAAAAATCATTAAAGTATCTTCTTCTAAATGAAAAACAATACTCATGACTAAATCAATAGTCATCATTATTTTTAATATATTTATTGCTGTTTCAACTACTCCCGATATATTCCCATCTACTAAAGACATTATTCTAGTATATAATATCGTTAGTATTTGTAGTGAATTTTCCATTATAACAACCCCTTCACATGCAATGCATTAAAAAATAATAATGCAAAGCTTGACAATAAAAACAAGCTATTTCTTTTCTCTGATTCTCTAATTTTTCTTATGTATAAAAAACTAAAACAACTTATTAACATACATAATAAAAATTTATTACTTAACTGAAAAAAGAAACTATAAATATTCATACCAACAAAGATTAAAGAAATTTTCATCAATAATTTTTTTTCAATATTCTTTTTTTTATATAAAAATATCATTAGTAATAAAAAAGGAATTGTTAATATTATTACATTTAAATACCTGTGATACTTTGAAACTACTATAACTATAAATAAAATTAATACCTTAAATGTTATTCCTTTGATTTGTTTGTTTAATTTATTTTCTTTTTTCATTTAACCCCTTATTTCTTTTTTGTCATAGATTCATAGCTCTTTTTTGTATTTCTTAAAACTTCTTCTTTTACAAGCTTTTGTTGTGTTATTTGTTCTTGATTAAGTTGTGTTATTTGTTGTAACATACTTGTTTGAATTGCTTTTATTTCTAGTAATATTTGATTTGTTTGAATTATTGATTGGGTCATTCCCTTCAATATTTCTTTTGGCTGTATTTTAGCGTATGTTAAATTTTTTAAAATATCTGCTTGTGTTATTTGATATTGTACGTCTTTTGCTTTATCTCCTAACATGTAATATAGTAATTGATTACTATTTTTTAATGTATTTTCCGTTAATGACTTTAATTGTGCATTTTTTTTATTTATTTGTTTTAATGTCATATCTGTTATGACATCACTAGTACTAAACATATCATCAAAACCAGTATAGAAACTTTTTGTTACATTTTGAGTATCTGTATAGATACTCTGTAAAGCATTTGTACTATTTCTAAAATCATTTACAAAATCTACAAAGTCATCCAATTGAGTGTAAAAACTTCCTGTCTGAGTAGCATTATTCCATCTGCTTAGTTCTTCTGTCATTTCTTTTTGTTGGTCTTTCATTGTTTGATTTGTATGCTGTTCTATTTTTTTTAATTCAGTATACATTTGAGCTAATTTTGCATTTGCTGCACCATCAATTACAGGTAAAGCAGCATAACTACTAATACTACTCATTATTAACATTAATATAATCAATATTTTCTTCATGATTTCCTCCATTTACTAATTTTTCCAATTCTTCTAATAAATTTTCTTCTAAACTAATATTTTTATAATGTAACCAGTCTTTATTAAATTTCAAGGCTCTTTTATTTCTATCATTTATATGTCTATATTTCATTTCAATTTCTTTTGCTTTAAATTGGTCTTGTGGACTATTTGAAGCAACATAACTAAGGGTTTTTGGAGCTAAATTTAAATTAAATAATCTTGAACCGTCAGGAGATTTATAGTAATAATCCCTTTTTGGTGTTGAAGATTGAACAATATCAATTTCTTTATTATTTAAAGTAAATTCTTTATATAATTCAATGTATTCAGGTTCTTTAGCTGTAACATTTGGTAAAAATATTTTTGATTGACAAGAATCGATTACAACATTATAAATACTTGACGTTTTTATCTCTTTTGGCGATTGAGTCGCAAATATTACATCACATTTTTTCTTTCTAAGAACTCTTAACCACTCTTCAATTTTTTGTGCAAATTGTTCATTTTTAAAGAAAACCCAACATTCATCTAGTATTATTATTGAAGGTTTCCCATTCAACATATCCGTTTCTATTCTATGAAAAATATATTGAAGTAGTGGAACTACTGCATTTTTACTTTTCATGATGGTTTCCATTTCAAAGGCCATCCAGTTTGTACCCTCAAATGTTTCAAAATCATTGTCAAAATATTTACCATATGCACCTTCTATCGTAAAAGGTCTCAATGAATCTCTTAACTCTGAATCTTGAATTATTTGAGAAAATGTTGTTATAGTTCTTAAATGTGGTTCTAATTCTTTCATATTATCTAAAGTCTTATATATTTCTGAAATCTTCGCAGGTGTTAATGTTACATTAGACTGTATAAAAATATCTTGAATCCATTCATTAGCAAATTCCATTTCTAATTCAGAATCTATTCTTCTTAATGGCTGAAAACTTAAATGATTGTTTTCTGCTCCTAAATCATAAAAGTCTCCTCCTGCTCCTAAAGTCGTAACCCTAGCCGAAGCTCCCTTATCAAATATAAATACTTGGGAATCTTCATATTTACTAAATTGTATAGCTAATGTATTTAAAAGAGTTGATTTTCCACTTCCAGTTGGACCAATAATTACAGTATGGCCAACATCTCCAACTTTTAAATTTAAACAAAATGGCGTTTTACCTGCTGTTTCACAATACAAAAGAGCAGGAACACTTCTTTTATCACTATAAATCTCTTTTTCTTGTTTTTTACCTGTCCATATTGATGATAAAGGTAAAAAATGAGTTAATGATAAAGTATTTACCATTGGTCGCCTAATATTATGAAATAAATCTCCTGCTATACTTCCAAACCAAGCCTCTACACAGTTAACCATTTCATTAACAGTTGTAAATCCTAGTGAGTTTATTTCTTTTTCTATTATTTGACATTGTTCATTTAATTTTCTTTCATCTTCTCCTAATAATACTAAAGTTGTTGTATAATACCCCAACCCTATATTATCTTGTTGGACTAAATATTTCTGTTGCTCTACTTCTTTTGCTTTTGCTTTTGCTGATTCATTCTCTCTTCCCCCTGCTGAATTTGTCAATTGTTGCATTAAAACTTGCATTATTGACAATCTACCTGCATAGTGTTTTTTAATTTCTTTCTCCAATATTTTTTCTGCTTCTAATTTTTCTATCATTATATATCTTGTTACCCATCTATACTCAATATTAAGTCTATTCAATCTATCTAAAAAAGCTGGGTGAGTTGCCAAAGGAAAACTATTAATAGAAATACATTTTATAAATTTATCTCTTAATTTTGGCTTTAACCCTCCGACTAAGAAACAATCATTTAAATAATGATTTATAAATTGTGGTGTTGGAGGAAGTTCTATATCATGATTTTTAGTTGAAATCATTGAATGTAAATATTTAAGTGTCTCTTTTTCTGTAAGAAGTCTTACATCATTTAAACAAGTAGATAAATTATTTGAAATTGTATTTACTCCATTTTTAAATATTTCTATTTCATCTGTCCACTCTTTAATTTCCATATCTGATTTATTATCAATCAGATATTCTTTGAATTTTTGCTTATTTTCAATTTCAGGTGTATATAGAATAGTCATATAAAAATTAGAGGTTAAATATGATTCATTTTTAAATTGATTATTTCTTTCATCTTCAACAATATATCCTGCAATATTTTTTACATTTGATTTAACATAAAAATTATCGTATTCTCTTCTTGCTTCAATATGAAGAGAAAAATTTCCTTTTAGTCTTAGTAATGCGTTATTTACTCTTGCACAAACATTTACTAATTCAGATTTCGTTGAAGAAGATAAATCTTGTCCTCTATATTTCAAAGTAGCTTGTAAAGAGCCATTTTTATTAATAATTACACCTTGATTAACCATTGTTAGCCACGGTAAATAATTAGCTAATTTTGATAAATCCTCGTCATATTCTTTCACTCCAAACATTCTTTCTAAAAATTTTCCCAATAAACTCATTTTTTGCCCCTTTAATCACTATAATATTTTTTTTGTTTCAAATATCTTTTCATATAAATAATTGTTAATTTTTCATCATCTTTTGAAGCCCATTTTATAAGAAATTGTATTAAAAATGGAATCCATAAAAGATATATCATATGAAGTCCTAAAATCAATATTCCACCTATTGTTAGGTTTAATATAAACATTTCTCTAGGGACTCCTAGAATCGTCACATCTTTTGTTAAAGGTCTACAAAATGGTAGTGTATACCCCTCAATTTCTTTATCTAATTGTTCCATTTCCCCCCCTAACCTAAATCTTTAAGTTCAAAGTCATTTCTTTCTCTATTGAAAGAAACTTCTTTAATTTCTTGTATTTTTCTTTTATTATTTTCATCACGTTTAATGAAAATACAAATATCTACTGTATTTCCAATCAATTTTTTTTGTGGACTTTCTGAAAGTTCCAAACAATATTGTTCTAATTTATCTAAACCACTTTCACAGTCATCAGCATGTACTGTACAAACTCCCCCAGGGTGACCTGAATTCCATGCTTTTAATAAATCTAAACTTGCACCATCTCTTATTTCCCCAACACATATTCGGTCAGGCCTCATTCTCATTGTTATTTTTAACAAGTCTCTCATTGAAACATTTGGAGACGTTCTTAAAAATACAACATCATTACCTGTGTCTATTTGTATCTCTTGAGTATCTTCTAAAATAAGCATTCTATGGCCTGTTTTTAAGGCTTCTTTAATGATTGCATTAGTTAAAGTTGTTTTTCCTGAAGAAGTACCTCCAACAACAAGGATATTTTTTCTTTCTGCTATAGATTTTTTTAATAATCTATATTGTTCTTCTGTTAAACTTTTCTTTTCTAAATAATCTTCTAATGTAAAAATTAATATAGCCTTTTTTCTTATTGTGAATGTTGGATTAGAAACAAGTGGAGGTAATACCCCTTGAAACCTATCATTTGTTAAAGGTAATTCTCCTCCCAAATGAGGATTTTTATCATTTAATATTTCTCCTAAAGAAGTGGCAATGATTTTTATTATTCTTTCACTTTCATAAGGATTAATCTCAATACCTGTAAATTTTCTTCCTTCACTAAGAGTATCTATCCAAAGTTTTTTATCATCATTAAGCATAATTTCTACAACATCATCATTTTCTAAAAAAGATAAAATGGTTTTACCCATTGAACTTTCTAAAAGGCTTTTAAGTCTTTCTTTATATACACTATTCTTGTTCATTTTTTACCTCATCATTGTATGAATCAAAAACATTTTCTTTTTTTAAAGCTTCTTTCAAAACTTTAAATAAAAAATCATTAATTTTATTTTTAAATTCCTTGTCTCTTCTTTTATTATATATTTCTTCTAATACCCCTAATCTCTCAAAGGTACTATCAAACATTGTTCCTATTGTATTTATTTTTTTTTCTCTTATATTTTTTTTCTCTTTTTTATATTTATCTTTGATTTCTTGTAATTGATTTTTATATTTTTCTTCTTTTTCAAAAATAGAAACTTTTTTATTTTTTTTTTTTGCTTCTGTTTCTACTTTTACCTCTAAATTATTCTCATTCTCTTTTATTTCTTTTACATCTATATTTTGATTTTCCATATTATCCCCTTTTAATTTTATTTTTTAAGGGTCAACTTGACCCTTACCTTTTTAAAAATATTCCTGTATTTCCTGTTTCTTCTTCATCTTCAATAAATTCATCTTCAATTATTTCTTCTTCATCTTCATTTTTTTCATCATTATCAGCATGATTATTTAAATGTTCTTCATAAACTTCTTCATTTTCTAAACTGTCAAAATTAAAACTTTTTGTGTCTCCTGTTTCTATTAGTTCTTCATTTTTAATTATTTCTTCTTGATTTTGAAGAGAATTTTCTTTTAAAACTTCATCATCTTTTTCAAGAATATTTATTTTTTTTTCTGCTTCAAACCTTATTTTTTCTGATATTGCAGGTTTACAATAATCATAAGGCGTTTTATCAGAAAAAACTTTATTTTTAAAATAAGGTTCTTCATAATACCTTATTTTATTGGCCTTATATGGGTGCAACCCTGAAATCATTATTATTGATTTTTTATTACTCATAGTAGAAATTTCATTTGCTGTCATAAGTTCTCTACCTGTTTCACTTACAGATGAGGAATGGTCAAATAATTTACCTGTATAACTCTTAGAAGTTACTTTTATTGTCATTTTCCCCAACATTGCCGATATCTCTTCTGGAGTCTTTTTATCATTTGGTGTGTAATACATCTTACAATGGCAGTTATCTGTAATTTGATTTTTTTCCCCATAGGTAGCATTAAGCTGATTTATAGACTGAACAATTAACATTGCTTTCATTCCATATCCAGCAATATATGCTAAAGCCTTTTCTAATAAATCTACTTTTCCTATAGCATTAAATTCGTCTAGTAAAAGTAACATTCTATGGTCGTGTTGCTGCTCTTTTGACATATCCATTTCCCCTGCTAATACTCCTATAATTTGGGATATTAACATTCTTAATAATGGACTTATACTCTCAATACTATTTGGAGGAACTACACAGTATAAAGATACAGGCTTTGTATGACCTATTTTTTCATCTTTATCCATTAAATCCGATATTTTGAAATCTACAGTCATTGTATTTTTCTTGATAACTGGATTTTGAAATAGTCCTATTTTTGAAAGAGCAGTAGAAATAACACTTGCCCTTTCTTGCTCGGCTTTATTTAATATCTCACTCATAAGTTGTGCAACTTTTGGGTGAGTATATGTTTTTGTTTGTAAAGAATAAAGTTTTTCAAACAAGTTACTGTCTTTTGTATGTTGATAAACTTTTGCCATTTCAAAACTGTCCGTTTGTGACATGGCAGGATTTTGTAAAAAATCCAGTACATCTGAAAAACAAGCTATTTTTCCTTCTTGTTTTTTTACATACAATACATGTAACATAACTCCTATTAAAAAATTACTCGCAGATAATAACCAATGGTCTCTACTTTTCCCTGATTCGGGAATAGTTAATATATCTGCTATTATTTGAACATCTGTAAATTCATGTATTGTTCCTATTCTTACTTCTCCTAAAGGATTATAAGAAACAGAATTTTCAATATCCATAGGACTAAATCTTAAAACTCTATTTTTTAAAACATTTTTTCTAAAACCACTCGTAAGTTGGTAGTTTTCCCCTTTTATATCTAAAACTAAACAACTTTCTCGCCAGTTTAAAAGAGTAGGTATAATAGTTCCTACCCCTTTTCCTGACCTTGTTGGAGCTAATATCAAATTATGTGTTTTTTCATTATCTATTATTGTTTTTGATGGTGTAAACATTGTAGGTTCTGTCCTCGATAAAATTATCCCATCTGAATAAATAATATCCTTGTTGTCTATTTTTTTAGAGCCTAACTCTCTTTTCGATATATATTTAATTTCTTCTAATTCTGATAATTTTGAAAATCTTGCACTACCATGAGAAGTACTTTTTTTCATTTTTTCTTTTATCAGAAATATTATTAAAAATACTATTAACATTGAAAAATATTGGATACTCTCTACTTTTTTAAATAATTTAGGATAATAGTCTCCATATTCTTTTTTCCATTCGATAATTGCAAATGGATTATAGAAATTTCCAAAAATAGGATTTCCTAATTTTGGATTATATTTTGTTAAAAACGCAAAAACCTGCGTTCCTACTGAAAAATAAATAAATCCTAAGACTATTAAACTAAAAATAATTAACATATTTTTTGATTTAAATTTCATTTTTACCTACTTTTCTTTGTAAGGTTCTAAAATCATATCTTTATTAACAAAGACATTAAATTTAGTTCCTTGACGTATTATTATAGTAGGCTGAACATTAAGGAATTTTTCCACATAATTTTCTGCAACAGTTGAGGCACTTTCTTGAGCATAAACAGTAGCATTTGAAGAATCCTTTGTTGAATCTGTAGACCCTCCTATCATTGCACTTAAAATTACACCTTGAAATAATTTTAAAGTATGATTAGATACTTTATCTTTTAATCCTGTCATTCCTGTTAAATCTACTCCACCCATATTTTCAAGGTTTAGAGATTTTCCATTTGGCATTATAAGTCTTTGCCAAACTACCATAACTCTATCTTGTGCAAAAGTAACCTCCGAAGAATACTCTCCTATTAATTTTGCACCTTTTGGAATTAATAAATATTTACCATTAACTGTGTCATATACTGATTCTCTTACAACAGCAGTCGCATATCCTGGCAAGTCAGAATTTAATTGTGTTATTAGTGTCGCAGGTATAATACTTCCTGCTTTTACTTCATATTTACTATAAACATTTTGTAAATTTCCTTTTAAATACCAATTTGACTCTGAATTTGTGGTATTTGCAAAAGATTTTTTATTACTTTGTTGATTAAGAGCTTTATAATAATCCTCTTGAGTTTGACTTTGTTGTGCCGAATTATTTGAAGTTCCTGTTAAATTTGATAAATCTAAATTATTACTATTAGATTCCTTTTGTAAAAATCCTATTTTAGAATTTCTTGATTCTAAAATAGCTTTCTTCCTTTCTTCTTCTGCTCTAGCTTTTTCTTCTAATTGTTGTTGATAATTATCATTATAGTTAGAATTATTGTTTCCTTGTCTATAACTATAATCTTTATATTGTATAGCGTCTTCATCTAATGAAGCGTCTTTATAATTATCACTAAAATATGATTCACCTTCCATTCCTGCTGTATTTGTTTCCATTTGTTGATTTTCATTTTTTGTATCTTCATTATAATTTTCAGGCAACATTAAAGGATTTGATTGATTCTTATTTTCTCCCTGTAATTGCTCTAAATTTGGCTTATCTAATTTAGCCAAATCCTCTTCCTTTTTTTTGTCATTTCCTCCAAAAATAAGGGTTAAAACATACCCTACACCCAATATTCCTATTGCTATTGTAGTGATAAGTTTTTTGTTTAAATCTACTCCTCTTATTGGCGATTTATCCGATAAATTTTGTTGTTGAGAAGTAGTTTCTAATGTTTCATTATTTTCATTCATAAATCTATTCTCCTCTTATTTTTTTTTAGAAATTATTACTTGATTTTTTCCCAGTACTAATTTACCTTCATTAAACAATCTATCAATAATGATGTATCTTCCTTTTGTTCTATAATTTACAAGTTGTAAAGATTCTTTTTGGTCTTCTGAATCAATAATATAAAATACTGGCATTTCTTGAAGTTTTTCAGGCATTATAAAGTATGTTTTTACTCCATCATCAAATACTTGTGTTGGTGTAAATTCAACTTTTTTAAATAATCTATTATCTTTAATATTATATCTTTCATTTAAGGCCGTTACATCTGTTACATATACTTCTTCTTCTGTATTTTCTTTATGAATTGCCATTGCCATTTCATCTTTAGGGTATCTAAAGTTGATTAATGGATTAAACCATTCTCTCGCTGAATATAAATTAAATTGATAACTTCTTTTATCTGTATTTATTATTAAATTACTTCTTAATCCAACTTGAAAAGGTTTTATATAAACACATTGAACTTTTCCCTTTTCACTTCCTGTTTCTGCTGTATCAATACCCCATCTAGCTGTATCTCCACCAGCAATATAAGATATCTTTTCATTTGGTTGAAGCATTATCACACTTATGTTATTTACCCTTGAATAAATAGTATACATATCATTTTCATTATAAACAAAAGTTGCTGTTACATTTTGAATAGCTTCTTTT
>RRZT010033823.1_pt1 | contig 15205 bp, 12 predicted proteins | sample 2165551 | NCBI WGS metagenome assembly RRZT01 (sample SAMN10456910, study PRJNA506462) | wastewater metagenome | biome: wastewater; feature: sludge; material: wastewater sludge; isolation source: wastewater sludge with Escherichia coli K12::gfp cells carrying plasmid... | place: USA: Moscow, Idaho... | reverse complement strand
CTGCCCGGCACCCAATCCGCCGTCGATGACAAGCCGGTCGAGGTCAGCTTCCGCGCCGCCGACTGCCACCTGTTCGATGCCGAAGGTCAGGCGCTGGAACGCATGGGCCAGTTCGGCTGACCCGGCCCTCAGTCCACCTGCACTTGCGAACCGGCGGCCTTGGGACCGCCGGTTTTTTCTTATGACAGGATCAGCACCGTCCGGTCGTCAAAGAACTGATCCGCCGTCGATCCATTGACCGAAGCGAAGCGGCCGGTCTTGTGGTAATCGCTGTCCTCGGCGGCGAAGAACGCGGCCTCCCAATCTGCGACCGAGGTACCCTCGGGGATGTGGCGATAGCCATCGGTGAAAATCTCGATGCTGGCGATGGCGGATTTGGGGTGGGTCTGGTCAACCCATTGCCCACGCACCGGCAGCGTGCCGTTCAGCGTGTCGAAACCCAGCGGATGGTCGGGCTGGTTGGCCAGATGAAACTGGCCCTTGATGCCGCCGCGCAGAAAGGCTTCGATCTGGGTCGCGGCGTCATGCATGTTGGTATCGGCGATGGTCTGGGCGATGATGTTTGCCGCCTGCTGCGCGGTCAGGATGCTTGTTGCGACCGCATGATCCAGACCCAGAAGCGCGGTATCGCGGGCCAGTTTCTCGGTCGCATCAATGCCGGGATGGGACAGTTCCAGCGCGCGGAAGACCTGCACGCGCGCCGATGTCGACACATCGTCGATGATCTTTTCGTGGCGCAGCACCTGCGCGCCGTTCAGCCGGATCCCGGTATCGCCAAGGGTGATGAACCGCCAATCCGCCCCGCAATCCAGCGCCACCGCCATCGTGGTCGAAGGCGGGATCGCCAACCCCAAAGGCCCGGTGGCGGCGGCCAGATCGGCGCTGATGCGGGCCAGAATATCCGCCACCGGCAGGCGCCGCGCCGCCGGATCGGCCATCAGCGCCGCGACCGACCCCGCCACCGCCAGCGCGGCCAACCGCCCCGCGCCCATGCCGTCCACGACGGTGCCCAAGGCATCGGTCGCGCCGTCGAAGACGCCGTGAACCACGCCCGGCAGCACCAGCGGCACGTCATCGCCATATTGGCCGCCGCTGCGGAATTTCGGCACGCTTAGAACTTCGGTCTTCATGTCAGCCCTCAGACAAAGGCGGTTTCGCGGCCCTCGGCGAAGCGGAAGACCGCGTAAACGCAGATCCCGCTGAGCAGCAGAAGGATGGTGGACAGGGCAGCGGCGAGGCCAAATTCGCCGTCCAGCACCGCCAGATAGATCTTCACCGGCATGGTGATGGTGCCCGAATCGTAGATGATCAGGGTCGAGGACAGCTCGTTGATGGCGGTGATAAAGCTCATCAGCGACCCCACGATCAGGCCGGGCAGGATCAAGGGCACGGTGACCGTCAGGAAGGCCTTGAAGGGGGATGCGCCAAGATTGATCGCCGCCTCCTCCATCGAGGGTTTGATCTGCCGCAGACTGGATGTGGTGGACCGCACCCCGTAAGGCAGCCTGCGGATGAAATAGATCATGATCAACAGGCCCGCCGTGCTGATCAGATCGAAACCGCCGCTGCGGAAGGTGCTGACAAAGCCGATGGCCATGACCACGCCGGGCACCAGATAGGGGACCATCATCAGAAAGTCGATCGCCCCCGAGGCCGCGTTATCGCGCCGCACGATGACGTAAGAAATCAGCGACGAACAGATGGTGATCAGCACCACGGCGGCCAGTGAAAAGACGAAGCTGTTGCGGATCGCCTCGGGGGTGTCGTGGATCAGGCGCTGATAGCTTTCCAGCCCGAAACCGCCGACGAAAACCGGCCCCTTGGTCTTCAGGAACGAGGTATAGATGACCACGATATTGGGCAGCATCGCCAGCAGCACGACCCCGTGGCAGAACAGGTGGACGGCCAGATTGCGCCAGCCGGTCAGGCGCTTGCGCACCGGCAGGTTGGTCAGGCTGGAGGCATAGCGCCGCTTGGCCAGAATCCGGCGCTGGATCAGCAATGCCAGCATCGAAATCACCATCATGATGATCGACACGGTGACCGCCATCGTCGGCAGCCCGCCCAGTTCCGACCGGTAGGCGGCAAGGGCAATCGTGGACAATGTGCGAAAACCGCGCCCCAGAATGGCGGGGGTGCCGAAATCGGCGATGGCCAGCACGAAACAGATGATCGCGCCGGTCGAGACTGCCGGGAAGACCAGCGGGATCGTCACCTTGGTGAACCGCTGCCAGGGCGTGCAGCCCAGATTCTCGGCTGCGTCTTCAAAGCTTTTGTTGACCGCGTTCAGCGCGGTTTGGGTCATCAGGAAGACGAAGGGGAAGAATTTCAGCGTAAAGACCAGAATGATCCCATGCGCGCCGTAAATGGTCGGTGCCGCAATCCCCATCCGGTCCAGAAAATTGGTGATGAACCCGTTCGATCCCAGCATCATGATCCAGGCATAGGCGCCGATGAAGGGCGGCGCGACCAGCACCAGAATGGCCAGCGTCGATATCCAGGTGCGCCCCCAGATGTGGAAGCGCGACAGGAAGAAGGCCAGCGGCACGCCCAGAAGGCAGGCGCCGATGGTGCCCAGAACCCCCACGAACAGCGTGTTTTTCAGGCCGTTCAGGTAATAGTTGCGGGTAAAGACCTCGATATAGTTGCCAAGCGTGAATTCCAGCGTCTTGGCGTCCACAAAGCTTAACATCAGGACGCGCAGGATCGGGATGATCAGCAGAACGACCAGCACCACAATGATCGCGAAGGTGATGCCGGTCCAGAAATCGGGGCGCCAGCGGCGCAGGGTCGCGGTGCTCATGTCAGGCGCGCCCCGGTTTCGCTGTCGTCAAAGAAGGACAGTTCGCCGCGGTTGGCGATGAAGGTCAGGCGGCTGCCTTCCGGCATGGTGATGATGGCGGGATCGGGGCGGGCCAGCGATTTCAGCCCTTCGCCCGCATCCGAGGTGGCGAAGACCTCCATCTCGCGGCCGATGAAGCTGACCTCGCGCAGGGTGGCGGGGATGGCGATCTCATCGGGGCCGGGCTGCGCATCACCGGGGATGGCGCGCAGCTGTTCAGGGCGGATGGCGCAGATGATGGTGCCGCCGCGCGCGGCGATCAGGTTCGACAGATTGGCCCCGCCAGAGCGCAGCTTGACCCCGCCGCCGGTCTGGTCGGTGGCCAGGAAATTGTTCGCGCCCACAAAGGTCGCCACAAAGCGGTTGGCGGGGCGGCTGTACAGTTCCAGCGGCCGGGTCGCCTGTTGGATCACGCCGCCATACATCACGCAGACGGTGTCGGACATCGACAGCGCTTCTTCCTGATCATGGGTGACATAGATCGTGGTGATGCCCAGATCCCGCTGAATGCGGCGCAGTTCGGCGCGCAGATCGACGCGCAGCTGCGCGTCGAGGTTCGACAGCGGCTCGTCCATCAGCAGAACCTTGGGTTCGATCACGATGGCGCGGGCCAGGCCCACGCGCTGTTGCTGGCCGCCCGACAGTTCATGCGGCATCCGGTCGGCAAAGCGGCCGAGCTGGACCACATCCAGCACCCGCTTGACCCGCTCGGCGATGTTGGCGGCAGGAACCTTGCGCTGCTTCAACCCGAAGGCCACGTTGTCGCGCACGCTCAGATGGGGGAAGATCGCGTAATCCTGAAACACCATGCCGACATCGCGCCGGTAGGCAGGCAGATTTTCGATCGACTGGCCGTCAACCTTGATCTGCCCGGCGGTCTGCGCGTGAAAGCCCGCAATGGTGCGCAGAAGCGTGGTCTTGCCGCATCCAGACGGCCCCAGAAGCGTATAGAATGACCCGGAATCAATCTTGATATTGATGTCCGACAGGGCGACCGTATCGCCGTAAAGCTTGCGGATCCCGATGATGTCCACCGAAGCCATGCTGCACCCGTGATGTGAATGGAAGGAGAAGGCCGAGGCGGTGCCTCGGCCCCAAGCAAGGTTACTGCACGTCCAGCAGCAGGCTCTTCCATTCCTCGACCAGACGGTCGCGGTTGTCGGCGGCCCATTTGGCGTCGTAATTGGCCGATTTTACCTCGGACAGCGGTTTCAGAGCCGGGTTCGATGCCACGTCGCCGCGCACCGGGCGGCGGCCCTGTTCGGCCACAATGGTCTGGCCTTCCTGCGACAGCATGAAGTCGATGAAGGCCTTGCCGTTATCCGCGTTCGGCCCGCCCTTGATCAGCGCCATCGCATCGGGTGCAATCGCGGTGCCTTCGGACGGATAGACCATCTGCACCGGCCCGCCGCCTTCGACATAGCGCAGCGCGCCATCTTCCAGCGTCACCCCGATCGCCAGCTCGCCATCATTGACGAAGCGCGGCACCGCGCCAGAGCTTTCGGACAGCACATAATTGCCCAGCAGGCCCTTGTAGACCTCCCAGCCCTTCGCCTCGTCGCCGAAGACCTGCAAGACGGTCGCCAGCTGGATATAGGCGGACCCCGAACTGTCGACGCGCGCCGAGGAGATCATGTCGTCATATTGCGGATCGGCCAGCATTTCCCAGCTGGTCGGCACAGGTTTGCCGTCCAGCTTGCTTTCATTGACGATGAAGGTGGTGACAACGGCGGTGAAGGGCGTCCACAGGTCGCTTTGCTTCATGCCCTCGGCCAGCTTGTCGGCTTCGGTGGCCTGATAGGCCTCGAACAGGGCCGGGTTGAAATCGACCACGGTGCCGTCCACGCTCCACAGCACATCGGCCACGGGGGCGCTGGCTTCGGCGGTCAGGCGGTTCAGCAGCTCGCCCGAGCCGGCCTTGATGATTTCGACCTTGGTGCCGGTCTTGGCCTCGAATGCAGGGACAAGCGCGTCGATGAAGTTCTGCGGCGTCGCGGTATAGACAGTCACGCTGCCATCGGCCAAGGCCGCGCCCGCGCCAAGCGCCAGCACCGAGGTGGCGGTAAGAATGATGCGTTTCATGTTGACCTCCCAGTCAGTCTGAACGGCCGGGGCTGCACCCTTTGGCCGCGGCGTCCTCCCCGACGCTTGGATTATATTGCAGAGTGAAATATAATCGCTGTCAATTGGAATCTGTGCTGTTCTTGCCGAAAAGGACAGTGAATCAGGGGAGAATGTCGTTGGCTGGATTGGATCTGCGGCTGAACCCGAACACGCGCCGGATCCTGACCGCCCTGCGGGCCGAGGGGCCGCTGGCGCGCGCCGATCTGGCCCGCCTGCTGGCGATCGAGCCCTCGACCATCACCCGGCTGGCCGCGCCGCTGGTGGCCGAAGGCCTGCTGTCGGAAGAACCCGATCCGGGGCGCGAGGGGCGTAAGGGCTATCCGGCCAAGCTGCTGGCGATCCGGCCCGAGGGCCTGTTGACGGCAGGCGTTTATATCGACCCCGACCGTATCCTGACCTGCCTGTGCGACCTGACCGGCCAGCCGCTGGCGACCGAGGAGGTGCCGGTCGACAACCGCGCCTTTGACACGCTGATGACGGCGGCAGGCGCCAGCGTACGGCGACTGCTGGCCGCAACGGGCGTCGACCCGGCGCGGGTAGCGGGATGCGGGGTCAGCTATCCCGGACATTACAGCGCCACGCCCCGCCAGGTCCTGCGCATCCGCCAGTTTCAGGGCTGGCCCGAGGTCAATGTCGAACGCGACCTGTCGCCCTATTTCGGGATGCCCGTCCATCATATGAACGACGCCAAGGCCGCCTGTCTGGCCGAGATGTATTACGGATCGGCCCGCCATTTCGGCAGCTTCTGCCATATCTGGCTGTCTTACGGCATCGGCGGCGCGGCGGTGGTCGACCGGCGGCTGCATCTGGGTCAGGGGGGCGTGGCGGCCGAATGGGGCGGCCTGTTTCCCAAATCGCTTCCGCGACCGTCCGGGCAGGATCTGCTGGGGGTTCTGGCCGAGGACGGCATCCATCTCGCGCATCTGAGCGATCTTGACGCGGGCCATCTGGCCCGGCCCTCGGTTGTTGATTGGGCGCAGCGCGCGGCCCAGCAGCTGCGCTGGCTGTGTCTGGTCATCGCCCGCACCTTCGCGCCCGAGGCCATCGTGATCGGCGGCACCATGCCGCCGGCGCTGATCGCGGGCTTTATCGACCGGATCAACAGCGCCGACATGCTGGGCGAGGATTTCTTCGTCCAGCCCCCCCGGATCTTGCGGGCCGAACAGGATCGCCACCCGGAACTGGGCGCGGCAGTGCTGCCGGTCCATGACCTGTTCACCCCGCCGGATCCGGCCTGACCTGCGACCGGGCCGAGGGTCAGCTGGCCGGGGCTGCGGTGCTGGCGCGCAGCAGCAGTTCGACCGGCAGCACCTCGTCTTCGGGGGTCTGCTGGGCGTTGATCCGCGCCAGCAACGCCGTCGCCGCGTGGCGGCCCAGCCGGTCGCGATGCTGGCGGATCGTGGTCAGGGGTGGCAGCGCATAGGCCGACATCTCGATATTGTCGAAACCCACGACCGAGATGTCCTGCGGCACCCGCATCCCGGCCTGCGACAGCCCGTTGATCAGCCCGATCGCCATCTCGTCATTGTCGCAAAACACGGCGGTCGGGCGGGTGGTCATCTGCAACAGCTGCGCCGCCGCAGCATGGCCGGAGCGTAACGAGAAATCGCCGCGCAACTGCGCGGTCGTGGCCTCAGCCAGCCCTGCCTTCGCAAAGCCCGCCAGCACGCCCTCGCGGCGGGCGCGAGTCAGGGAATTGCCCTCGGGGCCCGTCAGATGCAGGATGCGATGGTGCCCAAGACCGGTCAGGTGGTCGATGGCCAGCCGCGCGCCCTCGGCATTGTCGGCCAGCACGCGCGGGGCCTCCAGCCCCTCGATCCATTCGCAGGCCTGCACCACCGGCGGGCAATTGGGCTGGCGGAACAGATCCGCGTCCAGCCCGCCATCCAGCACGATCACCCCGTCCGAGCGCGAGCGGTTCAGATAGGCGCCAATCGCCTCGCGCCGGCCGGTGCCGCCCTGGATGCTTGTGTCCAGCACCAGCAGGTTCAGCCCGTTGCCGCGCAGCACGTCGGCGATGCCCGACAGGATCACCGAAAAGAACGGGTTCGCCAGCTTCGGCACCAATGCCAGCACGCCCCCGACCTGGCTTTGGCGCAGGTTCCGCGCCGCCACGTTCAGGGTATAGCCGGTCTCGGCAATGGCGGCCTCAACCGCGGCCCTCGTGCTGTTACTGACAATCGCAGGGTTCGACATCGCCCGACTGACTGTCGCCACCGAGACCCCCGCCAAGCGTGCAACATCATGAATTCGGGGCGGTTTTGGGGGCGTGCTCAACGGGTCCTGCCGGGTTGGGATATTCCCTCAGCCTTAGCGCAAAAAGAAGTGTTGTAAACCATTTCATCCTGTGAGACCGTGCCTGTAACCGATTACATCAGTGAATCGGTCCGGAAGGGGAGTTCCGGGAAGGGGGATGGCGACGATGACGAAATCCGGCGGTTTCTGTTTCCGCATGGCGCGGCGCCCATTCGCGCGCGGCCTGTTTCTGGTCGCCACATCCACGCATTTTTTCGACCGCCCCCGCTAAGGGGCTTTGCGGCCATCACGGGCCGCCTACCGCAGGGAAAAGGATGCGGTTGCCTGATTTTGTAAACGGTTACACGGCTTTTATTGTTCATTTTGACGCATGACGCGGCCCCAGCCGCAGCATCATGCGAGGGGGAGAAGACAATGACCGACATGACGCAACCACCCGGCCAGCCGCGCAATCCCGGCCGGCGCAGGCTGATGCAGGGCGCGGCGGGAATGGTGGCGCTTGGGATGGCCTCGCAGGCGGGCGCGCAGCAGGCCGCCCCAGCCCCCGTCCTGAAAGGCAATATCAACCATTCGGTCTGCCGCTGGACCTTCAGCGATCTGACCCTGCCGGATCTGTGCAAGCTGGGCCAGCAGGTCGGGCTGAAGGCCATTGATCTGTGCGGGCCGGATGACTGGCCGGTGCTGAAGGAACACGGTCTGGACAGCTCCATGTGCAACGGGGCCGAGATCAGCCTGGAAGAAGGCTGGGCCAGCCCCGCCCATCACGACGAATTGGTGCGCCGTTACACCGATCATATCCGGCTGGTGGCCGATGCGGGCTACAAGCAGCTGATCTGTTTTTCCGGCAATCGCGGCGCGATCAGCGATCAGGAAGGGTTGGACAATTGCGTCATGGGCCTGCAACGCATCCTGCCCGATGCGCAGGCCGCTGGCGTCACCGTGGTGATGGAGCTGCTGAACAGCAAGGTCGATCACCCCGATTACATGTGTGATCACAGCCTCTGGGGGATCGAGCTGTGCCGGCGTCTGGACACCCCGAATTTCGGCCTGCTTTACGACATTTACCACATGCAGATCATGGAAGGCGACGTGATCCACACCATCAACGATCACAACCGCTGGCTGGTCCATTACCACACCGCCGGCAATCCCGGCCGCCACGAAATCGACGACAATCAGGAATTGTACTACCCGGCCATTTGCCGGGCGATCCGTGACAGCGGCTTCACGGGATACCTCGCGCAGGAATTCATTCCCAGCAGCAAAGACCCCGCAATCGCCGCGCAGGCGCTGCGTCAGGCCGTGCTGACCTGCGATGTCTGAGACTTAGATTTCAAGCCACATCAACCCGTTATCAGGAGGAGAGCCAGATGGCCGAAAACATGCATTACGACGCGATTGTCGTCGGATCAGGGATCAGCGGCGGTTGGGCCGCCAAGGAACTGACCGAGCGGGGACTGAAGGTCCTCATGCTCGAACGGGGGCGCAATATTGAACACATCACCGATTACGTGAACGCCGAGAAAGAGGCCTGGGATTACCCCCATCGCGGCAGCGCCACGGTCGAGATGAAGGACAACTATCCGGTCCTGAAGCGCGATTACCTGCTGAACGAACAGACTTACGGCATGTGGGCGAACGAGCAGGAAAACCCCTATGTCGAGCAGAAGCGCTTTGACTGGTTCCGCGCCTATCAGCTGGGCGGGCGTTCACTTTTGTGGGGGCGGCAAAGCTATCGTTTCTCGGATATCGACTTTAACGCCAATGCCAAGGAAGGCGTGGCCGTCGACTGGCCGATCCGCTATGCCGACATCGCGCCGTGGTATGACCATGTCGAACGTTTCGCCGGGATTTCCGGGTCCGTCGAGGGGTTGGAGCAGCTGCCCGACGGCCAGTTCCTGCCGCCGATCCCGCTGAACATCGTCGAAAAGGACGTGGCCGCGCGCATCCAGAAGGCCTTCGGCGGCAAGCGCCACCTGATCAATTCGCGCTGCGCCAATATCACCGAACCCAAGCCCGAACAGAACCGCGTCAACTGCCAGTATCGCAACAAATGTTGGCTGGGTTGCCCCTACGGCGGCTATTTCAGCACCCAATCGGCGACGCTGCCGGTGGCGATGGCGACGGGCAATCTGACCGTGCGCCCCTTCTCGATCGTGCGGCAGGTCATCTATGACAAGGACACCAAGCGCGCCAAAGGGGTCGAGGTGATCGACGCCGAAACCAATCAGACCTATGAATACACCGCCAAGGTCATTTTCCTGAACGCCTCGACCTTCAATTCGACCTGGGTGCTGATGAATTCGGCCAATGATGTCTGGGAAGGCGGCCTCGGGTCGTCCTCGGGCGAGCTGGGCCATAACGTCATGGACCACCATTTCCGCGTCGGCGCCGAAGGCACGGTCGAGGGGTACGAGGACAAGTATTACTTTGGCCGCCGCCCGGCTGGCTTCTATGTGCCGCGGTTCCGCAATATCGGCGATGACAGCCGCGACTACCTGCGCGGCTTCGGCTATCAGGGGTCGGCCAGCCGTCAGGGCTGGCAGCGCGACGTGGCCGAACTGAACATCGGCACTGATCTGAAGGCCGCCCTGTCGACCCCCGGCGACTGGACCATCGGCATGACCGGCTTTGGCGAGATGCTGCCCTATCACGACAACACCATCGCGCTGGATCGGACCAAGACCGACAAATGGGGCAACCCGGTGCTGACCATCAGCGTCGATCTGCGCGACAACGAAATGAAGATGCGTCAGGACATGACCCAGGACGCCGTCGAGATTTTCGAGGCGGCGGGCGTCAAGGATGTGAAGCCGGTGGTGAAAGACTATGCCCCCGGCATGGGCATCCACGAAATGGGCACGGCGCGGATGGGCCGGGATGCCAAGACCTCGGTCTTGAACATGCACAATCAGGTTTGGGACGCGCCCAACGTCTATGTGACGGATGGGTCGTGCATGACCTCCTCGGCCTGCGTGAACCCCTCGCTGACCTATATGGCACTGACCGCGCGGGCGGCAGAACACGCCGTCAACGCCTTGAAATCGGGAGATCTGTGATGAACCGCCGTGAACTTCTGACGATGATCGCCGCCTTCACCGGCGCGGCGATGGTGGGGGGCAAGCAGGTGCTGGCCTATGACGCGACCACGGTGGGAACGAACATCTTCACCCCCGAAGACGCCGCCTTTCTGGACGAGGTGGCCGAGGTCATCATCCCCAGAACCGACACCCCCGGCGCCAAGGATGCGCAGGTGGGCGCCTTCATGACCGTCTATGTCAGCGATTGCTTTACCAAGCCCGAACAGGACGATTTCCGCGCCGGGATCGAGGCGCTGAAATCCGAAGCGCAGGCCAAATACGGCAAGCCCTTCACCGACCTGAAGCCTGAGGAGCGGCAGGAATTCCTGCAAGCCGCCAATCTGGTGGCCGCCGATCAGGCCAAGGTGGTGAAGGCGGCGCTGGAAAAGCAAAAGCAGGACATCGCCCAGCAAACCAACGACGCCATGGCCGCAGACGAGGCGCTGGCGGCGGTGGCCAAGGACTTGCCGAAGCTGCACTGGTTCACGCCCATCCAGCAACTGACGCTGTTCGGCTTCTTCACCTCGCAGCCCGGCGCCACGCAGGTGCTGCGGTATGAAGCCGTGCCGGGCGAATATATCGGCGATCTGGAATACAAGGGCGAGCCTGCCTGGGCGACCTGATCTGATGACGGCCCCGGTGATCCGGGGCCGCATTTCCCTTTGATGCTCAAGGAAAATCACATGAAAATCAGCAAGATGCTTCTGGCAGGCGCAGCCTGCGGCATGGTCGCGGGTGCGGCTTTTGCACAGGACGCCGAAGACCCGGCGGTCCGCCGCGCCAAATCCGAAGTGACCGAGATCTGGGAACCCGTGCCCGCGCTGGTGGCCACGCCCGAAGGGCAGCCGCCATCCGATGCGGTGGTGCTGTTTGACGGCACCAATCTGGACGCCTGGGAATCGGCGAAGGAAGGCCCCGCCGAATGGCTGGTCGCGGACGGGGCGATGTCGGTCGCGCGCGGCAAGGGCGACATCCGCACCAGGGACAGCTTCTGCGATGCGCAGCTGCATATCGAATGGCGCTCGCCGCCGAACGATCAGGGCCATAACGGTCAGGATCGCGGCAATAGCGGGGTTTTCCTGCAAGAACGCTATGAGGTGCAGGTCTTGGACAGCACCGACAACCCGACCTATGTGAACGGTCAGGCGGGCTCGATCTATAAGCAGCATCCGCCCTTGGTGAACGTCTCGCGCGGGCCGGAAGCGTGGCAGACCTATGACATCATCTTCACCGCCCCGATCTTCGCCGAGGATGGCAGCCTGCGCGTGCCGGGCTATGTCACGGTGATGCAGAATGGCGTGGTGGTGCAGAACCATGCGCAATTGCAGGGGCCGACCGAATGGATCGGCTATCCCAGCTATAAGGCGCATGATTGCGCGCCGATCAAGTTGCAGGATCACGATGCCGATGTCAGCTATCGCAATATCTGGATCCGTCCGCTGTAAGCCACGGTTCAGAAAAGAAAACGGGCCGCGTCTTGCGCGGCCCGTTTGCATTTCGGCTGTCTTAGCGGGTGGCGCCTTCGGGCAGGTTTTCGGTCAGGAAAACCGCACCGGTCTTGACCACGGCGGGCGCGTCCAGCGGCTGATCATGTTCAATGATGTACCAATCCACGCCCGCGTCTTCAGCGGCGGGCAAGATCGTCGCCCAATCCAGCGTGCCCTCGCCCAAGGCCTTGAAGCCTTTTTCGTCCACGGCCTCGCCCGCCGGGGCGTTGTCCTTGGTATGAATGGCGAAAACGCGGTCACCGAAGCGGCCCAGATATTCGGCCGGGTCGAACCCGCCGCGTGCGACCCAGGCCAGATCCAGCTCGGTCAAGACGTCGGGGCCAGCGGCCTCCATCATGATCTCCAGCGCGCTGCGGCCGTCGAACTGGGCCATCTCGAAATCATGGTTGTGATAGGCCAGCGTCATGCCCTCGGCCTTCACCTTGTCGCTGATCGTCTTCAGTTCGGCCCCAAGTGCGGCCCAGCCCGCCGCATCGGTCGGGCGCATTTCGGGCTTCAGGAACGGCACCACCAGAACCGTGTTGCCGATGGCCTTGTTGAAGGCGATCACCGCATCAAGGTTGTCGCGCAGATCCGCCAGCTGCGCATGGGTTGAAATCGCAGCGATCCCGTGCTTGTCGAGCGCGGCTTTCAGCGTTTCGGCATCGGTGTCCTGCATGCCGACGGTTTCCACCGCCGTGACGCCCGCCGCCTGAACGGCCGCCAATTGGTCGTCCAGCGTACCGGAATCGCGCAACGTATACATCTGCACCGCAATCGGCAGCGTGCCGGTGTCGCGATCCTGCGCAGCCGCCGCCGTGATCCCCAGAACCGAGATCGCCAGCATCGAAGTGCCCGCCAGAAGACCGCGCAGGGTCAGCATGGAATTCGTCATTTAAATCTCCCTTTGATCAACCTCCCCCTCCGGAGGTGTGAGGATCAATGTAAAGGATTTCATGGCCTCTGAAAAGGATTACATACGGCACGATCAGCAGATTTTGCGCGCGTCCCGAAACCTGCCAAAGCAGCCCCTGCCCGCATGCGTTCAGGCCCGCACCCATAAGCACTTGGGGTCGCATGACGACCACAACCATGCACCAGAGCGTTCGGCCTCCCCCGCCAGGCCGCCCGGCACAGGACATATGACGTTGACGACCCGTCGGCTGTGGTGACGTGGCCCTTGTCCGGGCGCGCGTCACCTATCGTGCTCGGCCGAGACTGGCGCAGCGGGCGGTTTTCCGGCAGATAAGCGGAATTTCTCCGGTCGCTTTAAACGGAATTTCTGCCCGAATGTACCGTCCATTCTGGCGAAACCCCACGGACGAGGCCCATCAATGCAAACATTTTTCCACCGCCACTGACGGGCCTCGCGCCCCTCTCGCGCTGGTTGTCCCAGCGTCAGCCCGGCACAACCGCCCCACCCTTGTGCAAGCAATGAATTGGCGGCAAAAACCCCTCTAGTTTGTTGAGGGTAACGATGGCGAGTTTCAAGTTGTGGATTGGCGCGTCTGCCGCCGATACCATCACCCGGCTGGCCGTGCAGCTGGCCAGCACCATGGTGGTGGCACGGATTCTGACCGCCGAGGAATTCGGCCTGGCCAGCCTCGTGCTGGGCGTGACCACGATCATGGCCGCCTTCATCGGCCTGCCATTCGAGGAATCGCTGGCCCAACGGCGCAAGCTTTATACCAGCCATCTGGAAACCTCGCTGTTCGTCTCGGCGGTGCTGACGGCCATTTCGGTGGCGTTTTCAGCCGCACTGGGTCCGGTGATCGAGCGGCTGGCCAATGCGCCCGGCTTCGCGCTGGCGCTGGTGGCGGGCAGCCTGCTGCTGTTCGCACAAGGCCCCGGCGCAGTCGCCCGCGCGGTGGCCCGGCGGCACCGCCGCTTTGTCGATCTGTCGATCTGCAACGCGCTCAGCACGGTGCTTGGCAGCGGCTTTGCGGTGCTGGCGGCCTTTGCCGGCTGGGGCGTTTATTCGCTGATCCTGCAACGGCTTTTGCCCAACGTCTTCTTCCCGATCCTCGCCCTGATGGCGATGAAATGGCGCGGCCAGCGGATCTGGATCCCGATGCGCTGGCACCCGGCCCGCTTCCGCGAGCTGTTCCGCTTTTCCTGGCTGCATCTGGCCGATGTCGGCGTCACCAATGCCGGTCCGGCGGCGCTGTCCTTCCTGATCAACGCCTATTTTGGCCAGGCGGTGCTGGGGATGCTGAACATCGCGCTGCGCATCGTCGACCCGCTGCGCTCGGCCCTGCTGAGCGTGGGGCACAACCTCGCCTTCTCGATCCTGGTCCGGCTGCAGACGGATGCGCGCAAGCTGACCGTCAAAGCGGCCGAGATCACCGCCGATACCGGCTTCTTCATCATCCCCGCCTTCGTCGGGCTGGCGGTCGTCTCGCCGGTGCTGCTGCCGATGCTGGTCGGTCCGGGCTGGGAATCCTCGATCCCGCTGTCGCAGATGCTGTGCCTTGCGGTCGCCTTTTCGCTGCCGTTCAACTTCTACTACTCGGGCTATTCGGCGCTTGGCCGGCCGGAATACGGGCTGTACGGCAGTGCCTTTTCGTTGCTGGCGATGGTGGTGGCGTTTCTGGTCAGCGCCTGGGCCGGCCTGGGCCAGACGGTCGGCATTGCCTTCATCACCTATGAGGTCGCCAAGGTGGTGATCGCCTTGGCGCTGGCGCTGCCCATCTCGGGGCGGGCGCTGACCACTGCCCTGATCGAGATCGTCCGGATCTGGATCGGTTCGCTGATCATGGCGGGTATCCTGCATTGGCTGTTCCTGTCATCCGACCGGCCGCAGGTCACGGGGATGGGACTTGCAGGCATTGTCGTGGTGGGGATGGTGGTCTATCCCCTGATCATGCTCGTGGTCTGTCCGCGCTGTATGCGCGACTTCGTCCGGCTGCTGCGTAGCCGCTAATTTTTTCACCAGTCAGAGTTTTCACCTTGTTGGCTTTCATCATTTCCGAAGAACATCAGTATGCCGTGCGGGACGTTTTGGAGACCCGTCACCATCCCCTGCATGGTCGCATCTTCATCCTGTCCTACAGCGAATTCCTGTCGCTGCCGGAATTGCCCCGTGCCACCTATCTGTTCCTTGATATCGAGCGGCTGACCCCCGACCGCCTGATCGCCGCGCCCAAACGGATCGCGCAACTGGAAAAAGCCCTGCCGGGCACGCGGATCCTGAACCGGCCCGACCGCATCGTCGACCGGCTGACCATCATGCGCCGGTTATGGGATGCGGGCATCAACGGCTTCCGCGTGGTCCCCGTCACCGATCCGCCCGCAGATCTGCGCTATCCGGTCTTTCTGCGCGGGATGCAGGACCATGAGGGGCCGCGCTCGACCCTGATCGGCGATGCGGCGGAACTGGACCGCGCCGTGGCCGCGCTGCCCAGCCCGGATGGCTT
>RRZT010116118.1_pt1 | contig 15206 bp, 15 predicted proteins | sample 2165551 | NCBI WGS metagenome assembly RRZT01 (sample SAMN10456910, study PRJNA506462) | wastewater metagenome | biome: wastewater; feature: sludge; material: wastewater sludge; isolation source: wastewater sludge with Escherichia coli K12::gfp cells carrying plasmid... | place: USA: Moscow, Idaho... | reverse complement strand
CACGTAGGTGATCGCCGAAGCCGGGGGTAAGCTCTCAAAATCCGTGCAACAGAACGAGGAGGTGATACCCGTGAACATATCGACGTGGGTGCTCCCCTCTGGGGTCACGGTCGGGCGATAGGTCGTCCGGGAGCGCCGCCTCAAGCGCATCCCCGAAAGGCACGACCATGCACCTCACCTTCACCTCCGAACCCCGCGACAACGACGGGGTCACCGAGCGCGACTTCGCCCTCGATGAGATTCCGGGCATCCTCTGGACGCCCGAACCGTCCTCCACGCCCGCTCCGCTGATCCTGCTCGGCCACCCCGGCGACCTGCGAAGGATGCACCCCCGGCTCGCGGCCCGGGCACGGCGCGCCGCGGCCGACGGCTTCGCCGCCGCGACGATCGAGCTCCCCGGCGGCGGTGACCGGCCGAAACTCGCCGTCCTCGAGGATGCCCGCGCCGACCTGCGCCGCGCCACAGGCGCCGGCGAGCCCGTCGGGGACGACATCGTCGACCGACTCGTCCTCCCACTTGTCGAGCAGGCCATCCCGGAATGGCGGGCCGCGCTCGACGCCCTTCTCACCCTTCCCGGGATCGGCGGCCCCGTCGGATACTCGGGAGGGATCATCTCCATCGGCGTGCGCCTGGCGGTTGTCGAGCCGCGCATCGCGGCCGCGGGGCTGTACGCGGGCAGCTTCATTCCCCGCGCCATGTTCGACGAGGCCCGCCAGGTCACCATCCCGCTGCACGTCCTCCTGCAATGGGACGACGAGCACAACGACCGACAGGCAGCGCTCGACCTGTTCGATGCATTCGGTTCCCGCGAGAAGACCCTGCACGCCAACATGGGCGGCCACACGGGTGTCCCCGCGTTCGCGGGAGACGACGCGGCAGGGTTCTTCGCAAGACACCTGGCCTAGCGATCCTTGGTCGCTAGCGATCGTGTGCGTCGGCTCGACCGGCGGTGGTGGCCGGCACCCCGCCGGTTGAGCTGGGCCTGGAGGCCTCCGAGCGCCCGGTCGACGCCGATTCCGACGGATAACTGCACCGAGATGCTCTGCTGACCACCGTTATCCGCAGAATCTCAATGTGACCGCACTTATCCGTCAGCTGCGCCCTGCCGAGTCCTTCAGCGCAGAGGATCAGCCGACAAGACTCACGGGCCGACCAACAGGATCCCCGCGCAGCAGGCGCTCCGCGAACGTCGCGATGTCGCGGCTCACACCTGGGTGGGCACCGTCCAGCGGTTCCTCGGCCTGCGCGATGTCATAGATCGCCTCGATGGTCTCACCCACGACGGCCTCCGGGCCTGGCACTCCCCAGCCGCCGAGTTCCTGGGCGAGATGCTCGACGGTCAAGGGCGCGTGTCGATACTCCCCGCCGACGGCCATGGCCAGCTCTCCATCGGTGGGTTGGTGAGCCATCGGGACCCAGTCGTAGGCGGGCGCGAGCGTCACGGACCCATCCTCCGGGTGCAGCAGACCAAGATTTTTGGCGTGCAGGTCCAGGTTCCCCGTCGCCACCGCGGCGACGACCATCCGGGCAAGCGCGACCAGTGAGGAAGGACCGTGCTGGCGGAGCACCTCGGCGACGCGAGCGAGCGTCACCCTGCCGCCGTACCGCTGATACTTCTGGTTGCCCGTAACGCCCAGAACCTGCGCAAAGTCTTCGACGTGAACGCGCGACCCGTTCGCGGCCCGGTCGAACCGCTCGACGACAAGCGCGGGGACACCGTCGAAGGTGCGCACGGACGTGTCGAAGGCGGCGAGGCCAAGAGCCCGCATGAACCGGGCACCGTACTCCTCGTCGTAGATCATCGACGGCCAGGTCGCCACTTCCGGTTTCAGGATGTGGGTGGACGGAAACCCGTCGAGGACCTGGCCCCACCCGTCGTCCCACGCGAGGACGATCTTCTCCTGCACGCCCGCGAGCGAGGTCTTTCCGCCAACTGGCCGATTGCCAAGAGGGCTCCCGTGGCCGTCGCGCAGAAGCGCAGCGACCCCCGCGTCGTCGAGCGGGACACGGCGTGGCGTCCGCGGCTCACCGGGAACCTCGGGGTCCCAGACCTGCAGTGCGCCCGCGACATCGCGACCGTAGTGTCGCAGGAACCCGACGGCGTCGTCCGCCTCCACCCCGGCCCGGTCGGCGAGCCGGGCGAGCGCCTGCCCCTCGGGAAGGAGGTTGAGGAAGAAGGCCTGGCGGTGCGCGCGTCGCGACCTGGTGGCGACAGGAGCCACCGGAACCGCGACGGAGAGGACGGAGCTGTCGAGGCCGAACCGCCGCACGGCCGCGGGTTCGGCAGCGAAGTCGAAGTCGCGCCGGCCTCCGGAGAGACGCCCGACGACGGTGTCGTACAGCTCGACGAGCAGCTCACCCATCGTCGCCCTCCTCCGACATCGCGATCGTCGCGGTGAGCGTCATCCCCGTCTGACGCATGAACGCGAACAGGCGCTCGGTGAAGACCGACGGCTTGCCAGCCTCGATCTCCCACACGTAGCGCTGCGAGATGCCCAGGCGGTCCGCCAACTCGCGCTGAGTCAACCCGCTGAGCAGCCGCGACTGCTGCAGGATCCGACCGAGCGACTCCGGCCCCGTCACCTTTCCCGAATACACGACTCCCCCTGACTACGGATGCGTAGTCAGGCTATTCGACTACCGAAACGTAGTCAAGAGGCGAGGTGACGCCAGAGGAACTCGAGGTACAGGGCGTCCATGTGGGCGCGCTGGCGGTTGTCGGCGGCGCCGCCGTGGCCGCCCTCGATGTTCTCGTAGTACCAGGCCGGACCGCCGGCGAGCTTCGCCATCATCTTGCGCGCGTGGCCGGGGTGCACCCGGTCGTCGCGGGTCGAGGTGAGCAGCAGCGTCGGCGGGTACTCCCGCGCCGGGTCGAACAGGTGGTAGGGCGAGAAGGTCTGGATGAAGTCCCAGTCGTCGGTGTCGGGGTCGCCGTACTCGTCCATCCACGACGCGCCGGCCAGCAGGTGGCTGTAGCGCCGCATGTCGAGCAGCGGGACCTGGATGACGACGGCGCCGAACAGCTCCGGGTACCGCGTGAGCATGTTGCCGGTGAGCAGTCCTCCGTTGCTGCCGCCGCGCACGCCGAGGCGCGACGGCGAGGTGACGCCGCGCGCGATCAGGTCACGGGCGACGGCGGCGAAGTCCTCGTAGGCGCGGTGCCTGTTCTCCCGGAGCGCGGCCTGATGCCAGCGCGGGCCGTACTCTCCCCCGCCGCGGATGTTCGCGACGGCGTAGGTCCCGCCGCGCTCCAGCCAGCCCTTGCCGACGCCGGGCGCGTAGGCCGGCGTGAGCGAGATCTCGAAGCCCCCGTAGCCGTAGAGGAGCGTGGGGTTGTCGCCGTCGCTCTCCTGACCGCGCGGCCGCACCAGGAAGTAGGGCACGCGGGTGCCGTCATCGGAGGTCGCGAAGCGCTGCTCGGCGACGTGGGTGTCGGCGTCGAAGAACGCCGGCTCCGCCTTCAGGGCCTCCGGCGGCGCGGCGCCCGCGGAGGCGTCGGCAAGCAGCAGCGTGCTCGGGGTCAGGAAGTCGGTGGCGATCACCCACAGCGCATCGGAGGTCTCGTCGTCCACGGCGCCGACCTCCACCGTGCCCAGCGAGGGAACGCCGGCCAGCGGGCGGCGCTCCCAGCCGTCGTCGCCCGGGGTGAGGACGGCGATGGCGCTCTTCACGTCGTCGAGGACGGTGAGCACGACGTGGTGGCGGGTGACGGTGATGTCGGACAGCGCCGTCGTGTCGGTGGGGGCGAAGAGGACGGCGAGGTCGCGCGCGCCGGCGAGGTAGTCGTCGAGCCGCGCGGCGAGCAAGGCGCCCGCGGGATGGGTCGCGCCGCCCACCGTCCACGGCTCGCGCAGCTCGATCAGCAGCCACTCGCGGTGGACGAGCTTGCTGGCCGAGTCGGGCACCTCAACGCGGCAGAACGCGCCGTCGGCGTCGGCCAGGTAGAGGGCGGTGTCGCGGCTGTCGAGGTAGTGAACGAGGAGGTCGCGCTCGAACCCGGGCGTGCGGTCGCGGTGCGGGTAGATGCCGTAGCCGACGTTGTCCTCCGGGCCCTCGAACGCCACCTCCGCCTCGGCCATGGGCGCGCCGCGGCGCCACCTGCGGGCGGTCCTCGCGTAGCCCGCGCGGTTGACGCTGCCGGGGCCGAGGTCGGTGACCAGGTAGACGGTGTCCTCGTCGATCCACGTGAGATGCCCCTTGGCCTCGGGCCGCTCGAAGCCGCCGTCGACGAAGGCGCGGGCGTCGACGTCGAACTCGCGGGTGACGTCGGCGTCCGAGCCGCCCCGCGACAGCGCGATCAGGCACCGCGGGCTCTCGGGCCGCAGGAACTCGACGCCGTGCCACACCCAGTTCTCCCCCTCGGCGCGGTTGAGATCGTCGAGGTCGAGGACGGTCTCCCACGCGGGCTCGGCCTTGCGGTACTCGTCGAGCGTCGTCCGTCGCCACAGCCCGCGCGGGTGGTCGGCGTCGCGCCAGAGGTTGTAGTACCAGCCGCCGCGCTTGGCGACGAACGGGATCTTCTCCGCCGAGTCGTAGATGGCGGCGAGCTCATCCTCCAGGCGGGCGAACTCCGCGGTGCCGGCAAGCTCGGCCTCGGTCAGGGCGTTCTGCGCCCGGACCCAGTCGAGCGCCGCCGGGTCGTCGATGTCTTCCAGCCACAGATGGGGATCGTCGTGCATAGATCTCTGTATAGCGGAGGGACGGCGCGATATCGACCTAGAGGTCCCGCAGGTAGGTGGTACCTACCTGCGGAACCTCTTACGTCAACGCATAGAGAGATCTGTGCACGCTCCACGCCTCATTCGAAGAGCGCGCGGTTGTCGCGGGTCCAGCGGATCCGGTCGGCGGTCGTGTCGAGGAAGCCGGTCTGCTGCCATTCGGCTTGGGGCTGCGCGCCCCGAGCGGCGAGCCGGCGCGCCCGCTCCCAGACCGCCTGCTGCTGGGCGAGGACCTCGTCCACCAGGCCCGACGACGACTCCAGCCCGTAGGCCTCGGCGAACAACTCCAGCCGGCGTCGGCGGTCCGGCACGTCGGGGTAGGCCAGCCACCGTCGGCACAGCTCGTCGTCGCGGAACGGCGCCACGTACTCCAGCGCGTAGGCGACGTCGTGGATCGGGCGACCGGGCCAGGCGTAGTCCCAGTCGATGATCCCGATCGGCCGCGTCCCGCGCCAGACCAGGTTCCACGGCCCGAAGTCGCCGTGCAGGACGATCTCCCCGCCGCCCGTGAATCCGGCCCACCCGAGTGTCGGGCAATGCAGCCGACTCGACGCCCCCTCTCCCCTGACCGGCTGCTCGCCGGCCCGCGCGGGCGTCGGCTGCTGCTCGAACTCGCCTGCGAGGCCGAGCGCACGGCTCGCGCCGACGGCGGCGGCCCGCTCCGCCACGCCGTGTTCGACGCGAGCTACCGGCTGGCGAAGCTCGCCGGCCGGTCCGTCAGCCGCTTCGGGTGGCCACCCGTCGACCCGGACGAGATCCCGTCGACCAGGCCGGATGCTGTCGCCGCCGCGCTCGCGGGCTCGCCCCTTCCCGCGCCGACGCCGGATGTGCTGCGCACCTGCCTGGCGCGCTCCGTCGACGCCGCGATGTACTGGCAGGGGCCGGACGGCGACGACCTGCTCGCCGCGACGGCCGCCGTCCGCGAAGGGCTCCGGCGAGTGGCGGAGTGGGTGTGCGCCACGCCCGCGTCGACGTGGCTGGCGGAGGGCTTCGCGCCCGATCGGCAGCTCACCCTCGATTGGCCCGAGGCGCGATCCCCGTCGTATGGCCCCGCCGCCGAGATGCTCGGCGCGTGGCGCGAGGACGTCACGGCAACCGAGTCCGAGGCCGGGCGCGACCGTCCGGCGGACCCCGGCGCGCCGTACAGCGGCACCTGGTGGTCGACTCCCCCGCACGGGCTTCCCGTCACCTGCCCGGAGCTGTTCGACGGGACCCCGTCGGGGCTGTGGGTGGCCGAGGACACGGTCGGGTGGACGCGGGCCATCGCGAGCCGCGTCGAGGTACCGCCCGCGACGCGCGTCTACGAGGTCGACGGCCCGGGCGACTGGGCCGCGCTCTGCCGCGCGCACCCCGTCGAGGTCACCGCCTCGAGGCGTCACGACTGGTACCGCGCCACGAGCGGGTTCCGCGAGCCGGGGTGGGCGGGGCGCTGGGTCGTGCCCGACTGGGCCGCCGTCGCCGCGCACTACGACGCCGTGCACCTGACGTATGCCGGTTACCTGTCCTCGGCCGGGGTCGCGATCCCGGTCGACGATCCCGCGTCGGTCGACGACACCCGCAGCGTGATCGCGGGCTGGAACCCGGGCGCGACCTACTGGCTGACGGACCTTACCCCCGTAGGCAACGCTGTCCGATGGCACTGCGTGGAGCGCGCCGACGAATCCCGGTGGGAGATCGAGCGGTAGCGGCGTCGTTCGCTGCTAACGCGGCTGCGCCACTCGTTCCTCGAAACCGAGGCTTTCGTACAGCCCGAACGCCGCCGCGGAGGTACCCTCGCCGAACCGGAGCGACAGCGTCTCGTCGCCGCGTGCGGCGCACGCGGCGAGCGCGGCCTCGACCAGACGGCGGCCGTGTCCGCGCCCGCGTGCGTCCGGGTCGACGAACAGATCGATGATGAACGGGCCGTCCAGATCGTCGTCCCAAATCGATCGCTCGACGACGAGCACCGCGCCGACGACGCGTCCGGAGTCGACGGCGACGAGGCTGGAGTCGAGGCGCAGCACCCCGAACTCGCCGTCGAAGGTGGCCTTGATCTCAGCGCGTGCCTCGTCGAGGTTCTGGGCGCCGATGTCCGGCGGATACGAGCGAAGGTAGAGGACCGCCAACTCGGGCTCGTCGGCCGGGGAAACGGGGCGCACCGCGGGCGGACGGGCGTCGGGGGTGAACGCGGACAGCGCGATTGTGAGGATGTCTGAAGGCATGGCAGTAGTCCTTGAGAGTCGATGAGGATGTCGAGGGCTTCTGCGCGGCCGAGCCGCGCGCATCAGGAGCGCGTCATGGGGACGACCGTAGCACCCACGCAACCACGCTGACAGAGGGTCGGCCTCAGAACCCCGCCCAGCTGCTCGATCGACTCGACGACTGACGCACCGGCATCAGACCCCGAGGACCTCGCGCTCGAGCCTCGCGTAGCTGGTCTCCATGCCGTCGGCCATGCCGGTGGCGAGGATCATCTCTCGCGTCTCGGCGTCGGGGTAGTTGCCGACCATCGTCAGCAGCGTGCCGCTCTCCAGCGGGGTCAGGGTCAGCTCGTTGACGACGACGGGGCCGTCCATGCCGATCATCGCCTCCGTCGTGACCGCGCGCACCGGGGCGAGCACCTCGAGCAGCTCGCCTGTGAACCCGAAGCTCCGCCCGTCGGCCTCGTTCTCCCACTCGTAGCGGTAGGTCTCGCCGACGGACGTGGCCACCTCGCACACCGGCATCGTCCAACCGTCGGGGCCGAGCTGCCAGCGGCGCAGGAGCTCCGGCTCGTGGTGCGCGCGCCAGACCTGCTCAACCGTGCCGCGGATGACGCGACTGATCCGCGCCTGGGTGTCGCCGAGCAGCTGCACCTCGGTGCCGTTGCCGGCGGCGAACGACGCGAGGTCGGCCAGCACGTCGTCGATCTGGGCCATCGCGGCGCGCATGCCCTCGACCATGCCCATGGCGACGAGCTTCTCGAGCTCATCCAGGGAAGCGAAGTGGGTGGTCGTGGTCATGCGGGATCCGGCGTCGGTGGGCTCGAAGGTGAACTCCATCCGCATGGTGGGCATCTCGGTGTTCGGGTTGCCCTCGTCGTCGGCGAAGCCGTCGAGCACCTCGAAGCTCTTGCCCTCCTCGACGGCGAGGAACTCCCAGTAGCCGCCGGAGCGCTCGCCGTCCGGGCCTGTCATGGCGTAGTTGGAGCGGCCGCCGACGGCGACGTCGTGCCGGGTGAAGGTGGCCGGCCACCCCGGCGGACCCCAGAAGCGCTCGATCTGGCGCGGGTCGGCGTAGGCGTCCCAGAGGCGGCGCACGGGCACAGCGAAGTCGGCGACGACGGTGAGCGTCAGGGCCTCGGGATCCTGGGTGACGGAGGTGATGGGCATGGCGGGTCCTTTCAGGAGTCCTCGGCGAAGAGGTCGTCGAGGCGGGAGATGCGGCCGTGCCACAGCCGCGTGAAGTGGTCGAGCAGCGCTTGGGCCTTGCTGATGGTCTCGGGATTGGCCCGGACCCTCCGCTCGCGGCCGGAAGGAGTCTTCGTCACGAGACCGGCTCCTTCCAGGACCGCGACGTGCTTCTGCACCGCCGCGAAGCTCATGTCGTAGTCGGCGGCCAGGTTCGAGACCGTCACCTCCCCGACGAGGGTGCGACGCAGGATGTCGCGCCTCGTCGCGTCGGCGAGCGCCCGGAAGATCCGGTCCACCTCGTCGTCGGTGAGGTCCGTCTGAGAAACACCATCTACAACCATTTGGTTGTAGATTAGGCCGAACCTGATCCCGTGTCAACACCTTCCGTCCGCCGCGAGCCTGCACAATGAGCACCGGACGACGGCCGGTACTGGCTGATCACGTTCACGCTCGACCGCGGGCTTCGCCGAGACGGGCGACCAGATCGACGGTGGGGTCATCCGACGGCGGCCGCCGTGCGACGCCGTCGATCGGGAGAAGACGGCAGACTGAGGCCCACGCCTACTAACACGACTAATCTGTCGAGTACCGGCTGACATACTCCGCAGGCGTGAGGACCGACGGGCTCCGAATGTCGGCCTCCAAGAGATCCCTGTCGCCCGTCACGAGAAAGTCGCACCCCGCTGCTTTGGCACCGCGCAGAACCGGCCGGTCGGCCTCGTCCCGAACCGCCGACTCCTCGGAGGTCGCCTTCGTCGGGGTGCCAACCTGGACGGTGAAGTCCCGCATTGCGACCAGGAACTGTTCAATCACCCCAACGCGCGCCGGAAACTTCCGTTCGGAGACCCGCCGCACCTCGTCGAGAACATAGTCGGAGACGACGATCACGTGTTCATGCGCCACGGCGGACCGGTAGCAGGCGGCTGTTGCACCATGTGGCCAGAGTGCAGCCGACAGCAGCACGTTACTGTCGAAGAAGACCCTCATCTAGCACGAGACTCCGCGCGCATGTCGCTGATGTAGCCAGCCAGATCGTCTTCAGACTCGAACCCAGCCTCCTCCGCCGCTCCCCGCATCGCGGCCTGCACCTCCTTGAGCGCAAACAGGGCCGCGTTCATCATGACGACCTGGCCGTCATCCCAGACCAGAACCAAGCGGTCGCCAGGGCCCACTCCCAGCTTCTCGCGGATGTCCTTCGGGAGCGTGATCTGCCCCTTGGACATGACCTTCGCGCCCTCGATGATCGGTGTCGACATCTCCGCCTCCTACTTTCCCTACTAGTAGGATACCCCGCACCTGAACAGCCGACTACCCGCGACGCCGCACAGCCCGAGACCGCCAGAACACCGGAGTTTGACGCACAGATGGGGCTCCTGTGCCCTACAGCGCAGGAACGGGGCTGTTGCGCGTCATTCCTCCGGGCCGCCCGAGTAGCGGACGCGAAAGTGCCCCGCATCCTGCGATGCGGGGCACTCGGCGGGCACAGCCCGGGCTCGGGCGATCAGCCGGCGGTGCGGGCGGGCAACGTCTTCGGCTTGAACGACGGGCGGGTCGCCTCGTAGGCGGCGATCGTGTCCGCGTGCTGCAGCGTCAACGAGATGTCGTCGAGGCCGTTCAACAGGCGGTGCTTGGTGTAGTCGTCGATCTGGAAGCTCACGACGATGTCGCCGCGGGTGATCGTCTGCGACGGCAGGTCCACCGTCGTCTCGACGTTGGGATCGGCGTCAATCGCGGCCCACAGGCGGTCGCGGTCCTCCTCCGAGACCAGCGCGACGAGCAGGCCGGCCTTGCCCGAGTTCGAGCGGAAGATGTCGCCGAAGCGGGTTCCGATGACCACCTTGAAGCCGTAGTTCTGCAGCGCCCAGACGGCGTGCTCACGGGACGAGCCGGTGCCGAAGTCCGGGCCGGGGATCAGGATGGTGCCCGTGGTGAACGGCTCCTTGTTCAGCACGAACTCGGGGTCGTTGCGCCACGCGGAGAACAGGCCGTCCTCGAAGCCGGTTCGCGTGATCCGCTTCAGGTAGACCGCGGGGATGATCTGGTCGGTGTCGACGTTGCTGCGCTGCAGCGGGACGGCGATGCCGGTGTGGTTGATGAAGGCGTCCATGTGACTTATCTCCTCGCGATCAGAGGTCGGCCGGGGCGGCCAGGTGGCCGGCGATGGCGGTGGCGGCGGCGACGGCAGGCGACACCAGGTGAGTGCGGCCGCCCTTACCCTGGCGGCCCTCGAAGTTGCGGTTCGACGTCGACGCGGCACGCTCGCCCGGGGTCAGCTGGTCGGGGTTCATGCCCAAACACATCGAGCAGCCGGCGGCGCGCCACTCGGCGCCGAAGTCCAGGAACACCTGGTCAAGACCCTCGGCCTCGGCCTGCAGGCGGACGCGGGCAGACCCGGGAACCACCAGCATCCGGATGCTGTCGGCCTTCTTCTGACCCTTCAGCACCGACGCCGCGAGGCGCAGGTCCTCGATCCGGCCGTTGGTGCAGGAGCCGAGGAAGACGGTGTCGACGGTGATGTCGCGCATCGGCGTGCCCGGCGTCAGGTCCATGTACTCCAGGGCGCGCTTGGCGGTGGCCTGCTCGACCTCGGAGTCGAAGTCCTCCGGGGCCGGGACGCTGCCGCCCAGCGGGACGCCGTGGCCCGGGTTGGTGCCCCAGGTGACGAACGGGGTCAGCTGGGTGGCGTCGATGTCGACCTCGACGTCGAAGGTGGCGTCGTCGTCGGACTTCAGCGTGCGCCAGTACTCGACGGCGGCGTCCCAGTCCTCGCCCTCGGGCGCGTGCGGGCGGCCCTTGAGGTAGGCGAACGTGGTGTCGTCGGGGGCCATCATGCCGGCCTTGGCGCCCCACTCGATCGACATGTTGCAGATGGTCATGCGGCCCTCCATCGAGAGGTTCTCGATGGTCGTGCCGCGGTACTCGACGATGTAGCCCTGGCCGCCGCCGGTGCCGACCTTGGCGATCAGCGCCAGGACGACGTCCTTGGCGGTGACGCCGTCGGGCAGCTCGCCGTTGATGTTGACGGCCATGGTCTTCGGCTTGGCCTGCGGCAGCGTCTGGGTGGCGAGCACGTGCTCGACCTCGGAGGTGCCGATGCCGTAGGCCAGCGCGCCGAACGCGCCGTGGGTGGAGGTGTGCGAGTCGCCGCAGACGATCGTCATGCCCGGCTGGGTCACGCCCAGCTGGGGGCCGATGATGTGGACGACGCCCTGATCCTTGTCACCCAGGGAGTGGATGCGCACGCCGAAGTCGGCCGCGTTCTGGCGCAGCGTGTCGACCTGCTTCTTCGAGACCGGGTCGGCGATGGGCGCCAGGATGTTGAGCGTCGGGGTGTTGTGATCCTCGGTGGCCAGGGTCAGGTCCGTGCGGCGCACCGGGCGGCCGGCGAGGCGCAGGCCCTCGAAGGCCTGCGGGCTGGTCACCTCGTGCACGAGATGCAGGTCGATGTACAGCAGGTCCGGCTCACCTTCGGCCGAGCGGACGACATGCGCGTCCCATACCTTTTCGCTCAGGGTCTTGCCCATGGCTCCTCGCTTACTCATGCAGATCGGATGTGTTTCCAAGTATGAGGATATTTACGCTCCCCCAAGGGTTGCATGTCCACTATTCGGATTGTTAGTCTCAGCATATGGACGAAACTTCTGGCGTTGGCGTACTCGACAAGGCGGCCGCGGTGCTCTCCGCATTGGAGCGCAACCCGCTGACCCTTGCAGGCCTCGTGACCGCGACCGGGCTGGCCCGGCCGACGGCGCACCGCCTCGCCGTCGCGCTCGAGCACCACCGCTTCGTCGGCCGCGACCTGCAGGGCCGGTTCGTGCTCGGCCCGCGGCTGATCGAACTCGCCGAGTCGGCCGGGGAAGACCCCCTGCTCGCGACCGCGGGGCCCATCCTGAACCGCCTCCGCGACATCACGGGCGAGTCCGTGCAACTCTTCCGCCGCCAGGGCGACGCGCGCATCTGCGTGGCCGCCGTCGAGCGCCCGCACGGCCTGCGCGACACCGTTCCCGTCGGGTCGCAGCTGCCCATGACCGCGGGGTCCGCGGCGCAGGTGCTGCTCGCCTGGGAGGAGCCCGAGAAGCTGGAGCGGCTCGTCGAGGGCGCCTCGTTCTCGCTCTCCACGCTGCAGGCCGTGCGCCGACGGGGCTGGTCCCAGTCGGTCGCCGAGCGCGAGGCCGGCGTCGCGTCCGTGTCCGCCCCGGTGCTCGCGCCGTCGGGCAAGCTCATCGCGGCCGTCTCCGTCTCCGGCCCCATCGAGCGCCTGACCCGCTCCCCCGGCCGGCTCCACGCGCCCGCGGTGCTCGCCGCGGCCGAGCGGCTGAGCGACGTGCTGCGCCGCAGCGGCAACCCGGAGTGACCCCGCCGTCGGAACGACGCTGACGCGAGACCCGCGCGGCACTACCGTGGGGACGTGACCAGCGAAGACAGGCCGAGCACCGGCATCCCCGGCCTCGACGAGACCATCGACGGGCTGCGCCTCGGCGACAACGTCGTCTGGCACGTCGACCTCGCCAGCGACTTCGCCGCGGTCGTCGAACCGTTCATCGACGCGGCGCGACGCGACGGCCGCCGCATCGTCCACGTCCGCTTCGGGCTGCGCGAGCCGTGGCTCGACCACCAAGCGGGCGTCGAGTCCCGGGTCATCGACCCGACGATCGGCTTCGAGAGCTTCACCGTCGAGGTGATGGACCTGCACGCCGAGGTGGGTCGGCTCGCGTTCTACGTGTTCGACCCGTTGACGGACCTGCACCAGGCGTGGAACTCCGACCTGATGGTGATGAACTTCTTCCAGATCATCTGCCCCCGGCTCTTCGAGCTGGACACCATCGCCTACTTCGCGCTGCTGCGCCACGAGCACACCTTCGCGACGGTGGCGGGCATCCGCGAGACCACCCAACTGCTGCTCGACCTGCACAGGATCGACGACGAGCTGTACGTGCAGCCGCTGAAAGTGTGGCGACGCCACTCGCCGACGATGTTCTTCCCCCACCTGCTGAGCGGCGGCGACGCCATCTCGCTCACGTCCTCGGGCGTGACGGCCAGCCTCTTCGCGTCCGTAGCCCGGCGCATCGACAGCCCGGAGCCGTGGGAGCGGCACGTCGACGAGGCGTGGGGCGCGCTGACCGGCAGCGCGGAGGAGCAGGCCGAGGCCCGCGACGCGCTACTGAAGATGATCGTCGGCACCCACGGACGCATCGTCGACCTCTGCCGCACCCACATGAGCCTGACCGACCTGCTCGCCGTCGCGTCGAGGATGATCGGCACCGGCCGGATCGGCGGCAAGTCCGTGGGCATGCTCCTGGCCCGGTCGATGCTCGAGCACGACGCCGAGCATCGCTTCGCGGGGCGGCTCGAGCCCCACGACTCCTTCTTCGTCGGCGCCGACGTCTTCGTCAGCTTCCTCATCGCCAACGGGTGGTGGGACCTGTGGACGCACCACAAGCGGCAGGGCTACTTCGACGCCGCGTCCGAGCTGAACGCCGTCATGCCGGGAGGGCGCTTCCCGCAACGGATCCGCGAGGAGTTCCTCCAACTCCTGGAGTACTTCGGCTCCTCCCCCATCATCGTGCGCTCCAGCTCGCTCCTGGAGGACGACTACGGCAACGCGTTCGCGGGCAAGTACGAGAGCGTCTTCCTCGCCAACCAGGGCGATCCGGATACGCGGCTCGCGGCCTTCGAGGACGCCATCCGCGCCGTCTACGCGTCGGCGGTCGGCGTCGACGCGCTCCGGTACCGCGCCGACCGCGGGCTCGGCGAGCACGACGAGCAGATGGCGGTGCTGGTGCAGCGCGTCTCGGGCGACCTGTTCGGCGAGCTGTTCTTCCCACCCGTGGCCGGCGTGGCGAACAGCTCCAGCCTGTACGTCTGGGACTCCGACCTCCCCGACAGGGGCATGGCGCGCATGGTCGTCGGTCTCGGCACCCGCGCCGTCGACAGGAAGGGCGGCGACTTCGCCCGCATCGTCGCGCTCGCCGACCCGCTGGCCTCACCCGGCGGTGAGGAGGAGGCGGGCAGGTACTCGCAGCGCAGGGTCGACGTGCTGGACCTCGCCGGCGACACCATCCACCCCCTCCCCATGGCGGCGGTGCGGGAGGCCGCCGCGCGGCTGGACTGGTCGCTGCTGGCCAGCCGCGACGCCGCGGCGGAGCGTCGGCTGCGCGAGCTGAGGCGGCCGCGGCCGAAGACGCCGATGGAGGTCGTGGACTTCGCCGGCCTCCTGAGCGGGGACCTACCGAACCTCATGGCCGAGATGCTCCAGTGCCTCGCGCAGGGCTACGCCCACCCCGTCGACACGGAGTTCACGGTCAACTTCGACCGTTCCGGCCAGCCGACGCTGAACCTGGTGCAGTGCCGCCCGCTGCAGACCCGCGGCGTCGGCCGATCCGTGCGGATGCCCGACTTTGACGCCGCGCGCAGCCTGATGGCCACCGGCGGCTCGTTCATGGGCGGCAACGCGCAGCTCCCGCTGGACCTCGTCGTCGCGGTGCGCCCCGACGCCTACCTCCGCCTGGGCGAGCAGGCGCGCTACGAGGTGGCCCGGCTGATCGGGACGGTGAACCGACGGCTCGACGGCAGGGCCGCGCTGCTGATGGGTCCTGGCCGCTGGGGAACGACGACGGCGTCGCTGGGCGTGCCCGCGCACTTCGTCGACCTGAACCACTTCGCCGTGCTGTGCGAGCACACCTACAGCGCCGGCGAGTTCCGGCCCGAGCTGAGCTACGGCAGCCACTTCTTCCAGGAGCTGGTCGAGTCCGACATCTTCTACGTGGCTGCCTTCGACGGGAGACCAGGGGTGCACTTCAACCCCGCCCGGGTGCTGGACGAGCCCAACCTGCTGGCCGAGTTCGCCCCGCAGGCCGGGACTTTGGGTGAGGTGCTGCACGTGGCCGACGCCGGCGGGCTGACGCTCTACGCCGACATCGTCACGCAGCAGCTGCTGATCCAGTAGGACTCAGTCGACGGCGAGCTGCACCTCGGTCGACTTGACCAGCGCGTAGGTGGCCGAGCCCACCTCGAGACCGAGGTCCTCGACGGCGTCGCGGGTGACCGCGGCGGTGACGACGAGGTCCGTGCCGTCGACGGCGACCTTGACGACGGCCATCGCCTCGCCCTTCGTGAT
>RRZT012651074.1_pt1 | contig 15208 bp, 21 predicted proteins | sample 2165551 | NCBI WGS metagenome assembly RRZT01 (sample SAMN10456910, study PRJNA506462) | wastewater metagenome | biome: wastewater; feature: sludge; material: wastewater sludge; isolation source: wastewater sludge with Escherichia coli K12::gfp cells carrying plasmid... | place: USA: Moscow, Idaho... | reverse complement strand
GCTGATAGCTGAAGGGATGAAGATGGATCGTGATCGCTATGGTCCCCAACACCCCGAGTTTGCAGCAGATCCTATCGGTGTGATGCGGTTTGGCCTGGATGTGATTGCTGGTGACCCCCTATACAAAGATCGTTATGAGGCATTCGTGAAGCCGATGGTGTATGGGGATGCGTTGACTTGGGATGAGGCATTTCGCGTGTTCGAGGCTGTTGCGCGCCAGGCTCTAGATCACATTGAGCAACACGAACTTATTTAGTGGTGCGCGAGTGCTAGCGGAACCCCAGCCGCCATATTTGGCCAGCCAACGGCGAGGCTGCCCGGGCTTCTATTGGCTGATGGCCTCCTGCAGCAGTGCATCGATATGAGCCAGGTGCTCTCGCTTGTCGTTTTGTCGGCTTCTCTGGGACATTGGGCGTTGAGGTTGTATCATAGGCGCGGGCGCTTGAGGCTGTTTGTCTCAAGCGCAAGCAAGAGCCAGATAGACGAAAGCCCCGAAGGTCAATTTTCATTAACCAACGAGGCTCGAGTCATGTACGTAGCAATACTGATTCTAAGCCTCTTCAGCCGAAGGAGGCAAGTATGTTTGGAAAAACCGCCGTGGTGTCACTGCTGATCGTGTGCATCACCGCACTGGGGGTCATCTCCCTGGTACGAGACTCCCTGTGTGAACTTGAGGTTCACCAGGGACAAACGGAGATCCGGCTGAACTTGGCCTACGAAGCGAAGAGGTAACCCCGGCAAGGCGGGGTTGTTCAGATGGCTTGTTCATGGTCACCTTTTTATGGCGGATCTCGGGGGAAGAGCAGCGTACCCTGGGGAAATAGATACACTACCTGACATCAGCCACCCCATGAGTAAGTGATGATGAGCCTGAAACAATACCAGAACTACCTGTCCCATTACCTTGTGAGTCGCCGGGATGGTGACCATGCCCTGGCCGCGGAGCTGGCCGGGATGATTTGCGGCTACTGGACACAGCAGGGCAACAGCGCTGAATGCAAGAAGTGGCAGCGGGTGCAGGAGCAGCACCGCGAGAGTATTGACTGAGGTGCTGCAACAATCAAAATGGTCATTTGACTAATCAATGGCGAATTTTGATTGTTTGATACCTGTGCCCCTACAACAAGCTGGCTCACAGGACTCAAGCAATAACTTGTCACGGCTGGGCTTTGATGAGTGGCATCTTTTCGCTGCGACGAACAAGCCAGCAGGCAAGCGAAGCGCTGCAGGCACTGTCCCGGTAAGGTCTGTCTCTACTACTCAGGAACCGTCCTGCCTCTCGTACGCCAAACTCTACGGCCTCACTGGCGACGCTCTGCATTACATCCTCGACCCAGCCAGCATCATGGCGAGGATTACCCCAGCGAAACCTTCCACATGTTGAAAAACAAGGAACTGCGAGAAAATATGGCCAATACCGCACCCAGCGGCTGGTGCTAGAGGCGTGGGATAAATTAGAAACAGGAGAATTGCACTGATGCTAACTCATCTGCATATCAAGAACTTCAAAGCCTGGAAGGATACTGGGCCGATCAAGTTGGCTCCCTTGACGGTGATTTTCGGTGCCAATAGCGCAGGGAAAAGCAGCTTGGGCCATTTGTTACTGGCGCTCAAACAAACCACATTATCGGTCGACCGAAAGCGCCCGCTGCATTTGGGTGACGAAAATGCCTTGATTGATTTGGGTACGTTTTCCGAATGCCTGCATAACCACGATTTGCAAAACGCACTGCAATTTGAACTGGGCTGGGAAACTCAGGGCAAAGACCTGGAGGCACGTGATCCGCTCAGCAAAAAAAAATTTTCCGGGGATGAATTAACGCTTTCAGTCACGCTCTCGGCAGATGCCAAAGAACAGCCAAGAGTGGATAAACTGGCATATCAGCTTTTGCGTAACAGTGAAAATCAACTGATTGTTGATTACAGCAGGGACGAAAAAGGCAAGCTAGAAATCTCGTCGGACGAATACAAGTTTGTGCGCAATACGGGTAGAAGTTGGCCGCTGGATGATCCGGACAAGTTTTACCGTATCTCTGACCAAAGTCGCGCTCGCTTTCAAAATGCAGAGTTTTTGTCGGATTTTGCGCTGAATACGGAAGCCGCGCTCAATAGCGTTTATTACCTTGGGCCACTCCGTGATCACCCCAAACGAATCTATTCATGGTCAGGCGAAACGCCAGAAAGCGTGGGGCAAAAGGGTGAGTTTGTCGTAGCCGCCATCCTAGCTGCCAGTGAGCAAGAGCGGAAACTGAATCGTGGGCTCAAAAGGCATTTGGCACGATTTGATGCCTTTATTGCTCAATGGCTCAAAGACTTGGGAATTATCGACAGTTTTGCAGTAAAGCCTGTCGCTGAGGGCCGGAAGGAATATGAGGTGGTGGTCAAAACCCACGCCACCGCCAGTGAGGTCAAGATTACTGATGTGGGCTTTGGCGTATCGCAGGTTTTGCCAGCCTTGGTTCAGGCATTTTATTGCCCGCCGAATTCGACTATCTGGATGGAGCAGCCAGAAATTCATTTGCACCCACAGGTGCAAGCCGAATTGGCTGATGTTTTTATCTCCGCTACACAGGCCCGTGAAAATCGGAAAGAACGCCATGTTCAACTTATTGTTGAAAGTCATTCCGAACATTTTCTCAATCGCCTGCAACGCCGCATCGCGGAAGGTGCTGTGGCACCAGAGGATGTGGCTGTTTATTTCTGCCGTCGCGCAGGTTCCGCCACTGAGCTGGAGCCGTTACGCCTGAATATGTTTGGCGAAATTGAAAATTGGCCTGAAAACTTCTTCGGCGACGAAATGGCTGATATTGCTGGCCGCACCTTGGCTGCGATGCAGCGTAAGAAAGAAATTGCCAAGGAGGCGGCAAATGATGCGGGCTGTCATTGATACCAATGTTCTGTTGGTTGCCAATGGGCAGCATGTGGACGTGTCGGAGGGTTGTGTCATCGAATGTGTTAAGCGATTACAGACAATGCAAAAGGCTGGCATCACCGTGATCGACGATGACTACCGGATTTTGGGTGAGTATCGAAACAAAACCAGCCTTAACCCGCCCAAAGGTGTTGGCGATGTGTTCCTGAAATGGTTGCTACGCCAAGCTGGCAACCCTGCCCGAGTGGAGCAGATCAGCCTTACCGAGCTGGCCGAAAATGAATTCGCCGAATTCCCAGATACAACCTTACAGCCTGCGTTTGATGCGCCGGATCGCAAATTCGCTGCAGTCGCCCATGCACACCCGGATAAGCCGCCGATTTGGCAAGCCGCCGATTGCAAATGGCTAGACTGGTGGCCCACCTTGCAGGCAAAGGGAGTTCATGTCGAGTTTCTGTGTTCTACGGATGCATGCGGGTTTTATCTCAAAAAGTTCCCCGGCAAACCACTGCCTGCATTGCCAGATTAAGCTATGTCAGACTTCTTTTTTCGCTTCCCTCACACACCGCACCTTGCTTGGCTGGGCGAAGGCTCGCCTCGCGACGACAAGGTACTGTCGCCCAATGAGCTGTCGGGACTGTTGGCAGGTGATGTGGTGGTGGAGGAGAAGCTGGATGGCGCAAATGTGGGCCTGTCTCTCGCCCCAGATGGCAGCTTGCGTGCGCAGAACCGGGGGCAGTATCTCGCGGAGCTCTATGATGGGCAGTTCGCACGTTTACCTGCTTGGCTAGCGCAGCATGATAAAGCGATGCGGTCAGTGCTGACACCCAATCTAATTTTGTTCGGTGAGTGGTGTGCTGCGTGCCATTCATTGGATTACGCAGCACTGCCAGATTGGTTCCTGCTGTTTGATGTGTTCGACCGCTCTTTAAGTCGCTTTTGGAGTAGCTCGCGCCGCAATGAACTGGCTCGTAGTGCGGGGTTAGTAACTGTGCCACTAGTGCAGCAAGGCAAAACTACTGTCGATGCACTCAAGCAATTGGTCGCCACCAAACAGAGCTATTACCGAGAAGGCTCACTGGAGGGCGTGGTAATTCGTCGCGAATCAACAGACTGGTGCGAAGCCCGCGCCAAGCTGGTTCGCCCTGATTTCACGCAAGCCATCAACACCCACTGGCGCAAGAGAGTGCTGGAGTGGAACTGCATTATGAATGCATCAGGGATTCCGGAATGAACGACCGGGCAAACCACTGAAAACCAACTGACCGAAATCAAAGCTGCCGGCTTCCAGGTAGAAAAAAACCGGATCATGACAGAGACGATATCGGGGAGCACAGCAATGGCCCAGCGGCTCGGCTTCTCCAAACTGGTGGACCGAATGGAAGCGGGCGATGTGCTGATCGTGACCAAGCTGGACAGGCTGGGCCGTGATGCGCTGGATGTGAGCGCCACGGTAAAGCAGCTGGGGGAGCAAGGTGTGCGAGTCCACTGCCTGGCGCTGGGAGAGGTCGACCTGACGAGTTCGGCAGGGACGATGACCATGAATGTGCTGAATGCGGTGGCCCAGTTCGAGCGAGACCTGCTGATAGAACGAACCCAGGCAGGGTTGAAGAGAGCCAAAGAGGCAGGCAAGAAGCTGGGCAGGCCAAGCAGTCAGAGCGACGAAGAAAAGCAGGGCGTGTTGAATGCCCTGGCAGCAGGAGAAAGTGTTTCTGCGGTCGCCAAGCGATGGGGCACCAGTAGGCAAACCGTGATGCGGGTGCGGTCAGCAGCCGGAACACAACCAACAGACGCTCTGCTTAAGTGACGCGCGCGGTTGTTCAGCTCGTCTGGCTTAACCTATCCGTCAGTTTCGCTTGCCGCAGAGATCCATTAGGATGGACACAAACCAAAGGAGTGGGCCCTTGCTAATACTTCATTTCTCGGACATTCATTTTCGTAAATCTGAGATATCTACGGCACAAGATCCAAATTTTCATCTGCGCTCTGAATTGGTTCGTGACGTGGTCCGCCAGAGCAAGCTCTTAGGTACGCCTGATGCGATTATCATATCGGGTGATATCGCATTTGCCGGCGACCAAGATGAATTCGAATTCGCAACGGAATGGCTTCGAACGCTCTGCGATGCTTGCGGCTCTTCAATGCAATCGGTCTTTGTGGTCCCCGGCAATCACGACGTTGTGCGTGAATTGGCAGACCAAGAGCTTGTGCAGTTGATTCATGGACAAATAAAAAGGGCTAGCGACCCAACCGCCGAGATTGCCAAATACTTGGGCAACCCTGCCGTCAGCCGTTTGCTCTATCAGAGCCTAGACAATTTCAATCAGTTCGCATTTCAGTTTCTTTGCGATCTGCTTCCGCCTGAAAGGACTCGAGCGACGCGCGATCTGCAACTGAATGATGGCTCAACCCTACGGCTGTGGGGATTGAATACTGCCGTGGTATCAAGTAGTCACGATCGGACCGGCGAACTCTTTGTCGACCGCGCAAGCTTGCAGATCACGCGCGAAACCGGAGTCGTGAACTTGGTGGTTGCACACCATCACCTTTCATGGCTGCGGCAGAATGCCGAACTCGCTGACCATCTCAACGACGTCGCGCCTGTGCAAATTTTCGGTCATATTCATACGAACCGGATCGAGATGAACCGGGACTTCATGCGTCTAACAGCAAGTGCGGCTCACCCTGACCGGAGAGAAGCCGGCTGGGAGCCTGGATATAATTTTTTGGAGGTGTCTGTAGTCGGTGAGCCTGAAGCGCGCAAGCTTCATCTCAAAGCCCATGTCAGAGTGTGGCAGACGGCACCTGGCGGCTTCCAAGCAAAGATGGACAGGGATTCTTCGGTATTCGAGCACTATGTTGACTTGGAGCCGTGGCATTCTCCTCAGGTGACCCCCGTAACTGCGCCACCAACTGAAGTGCCAATTTCGGGCATCGGCGCTGCAACGATGCTAATCGAGGAAGGCCAGGCCATGAATACCATCCGAGATTTAGGACTGCGTTTCTATCGGCTGTCATTCAGCAAAAAATCGGAAATTGCAGGACGGTTAGAGCTCCTCGAAGACGAGGACATGGGGCAGCCGGATCACGAGCGTTTTCGGCGCGTATTTATTCGCGCACATGAGCGCGGGAAGCTTGAAGAGTTTGCACGGGCCGTCGCGGCCGCAGAACAAGAATGAATGGAGTGGTAATGGCTAAATTTACGTTTGCAGACCGATACGCACAGGCTTCGTTGGCACCCAGCCCCCAAGTAATCAGCTCCCGACAGGAGCCAGCGAATCGCATCGTCTCTACTGTCGTCGGAACAGGTATCTTGGACCTTGTAGGCGCTTATTATGGTAGTCCTGATATCGATCTAAGTTGGTTCAGAGACGAATTTGCGAAAGAGGATGCAAGCTTCAGTCTCGTCAACAACGAGCGAGAAACGAAATTGCTTGCTGCGCTGATTCTCGAACAGCTGGTTGGGAAAGCTCGCGCAGAAGCGATTTTAGCGATCATTGCCGGCAGCGTAATGGGGCTACGACCGCCTGCTGAGTGTGAGTGGCTACTTCGCGATGCAAAAGAAGCACTCGGGCGGTTCTCAGTGGCGAATCGAGAGCCGCAGACTGTGGAGACGAATGTCACCCCGACTTATACAGCGAAGTTGAAAGAAGAAATTGCAGCCATTGAAGAGGGGGATTGGGCAGCATTGTTGGTAGCCCTCGATAAGATGAGGACGGAAACGATGTCGTCAGCTAGTAAAGTGGCAACCCAGTCTTCAAAAGCCCTCAAGGGGCTTGATCGGGAGATTGACCTACTTCGCGAAGAAAGTCAGATGCTATGGTGGTTGTTCAGTGGCCATAGTCGATCAGTAGAGCGCAGTTTCAGCTTACTCACCCCCCACCAAGCCGCAGTTGTTGGCGCCTTCGACCTAGGCACCTTAACTACAGTTTCGCTTCTAGGTCCAGTTGCCGCTCCAGCCATCCTTGAACGAATAATCGGCTTATCCAAAAAATCGAAGGGAACGCAAGCGATAGAGCTTTCCAAGGTTGTCGACGGTTTTAGCCCTGAGGATCTTGAGAGTCTTGAATTCGATGCGACAAAATTACCCCCCAGACTAGCTCCATTCACGGCCGCGCTCGATCTCGCCAAGACGATGGGGAATGGAGCATGGCACGCGCGCTTCTCAAGCAAGACTGGCCTGGATGCCTCCATCATGAGTGAGCCGTTAGCGCTCGCAAATCAACTCTATCGCGAACATTTGTTAGGTCAACTGCTGTGACAGATGAGAATGAAGAGGTAGACGTAGACATTGATGTCTTCGAGCAGTCGGTGACGGAGCAGGCTGCCAGTTCGGATCTGCGTTGGGAGTTATTGCCTTCATCCTCGATGCTGTCGATAGAGGATGCTGAGATACTACTACGATGGCGAAAGGCCTCGATTATCACTGTAGTTGGCGAGCGAAATGGAGGAAAAACTACTCTGGTCGCTCAACTGTACGAGCAGTTCTTACGTGGCCCTTTCGCACAGACGCTTTTTTCCCACAGCCTGAGCCTACAAGGTTTTGAGAGGAAAAGTTTTCAGTCTCGAGCAGAATATGGGGCAGACCGCCCAGATACTCCACGGACATCTGCTCAGGATGGGCTGGCCTTCTTTCATATTGCAGTTTCAGACGAAGCCAGCTTAGAGCGCACAGACCTCCTGATTTCCGAGCGTGCGGGGGAAACTTATAGGGAACTGCGCGATAGGCCTGAGCTTGCCGCCAATCTGATAGAGATTCGGAAAGCGGCCGCGATTGTGCTTATCGTCGATGGTCAGCGCGTGGCTGAGCCACGAACGCGCGCGGGGGTATTTGCTTCCGTTCGCAATATTGCTCGGGCACTGGTGGGTTCTGGCGACATTGGTCCTCAAACGCGGATCCAGCTCGTTACCACCAAATGCGACTTGCTAATGGGAGATGGGACGGCGGATGCCTTGGAAGCGTTGACGGAGTTTGAGGCTAACCTGGCTGCACTGCTAGACGGCAAATTCCCTTTAGCGACATTTCGTACTGCGGCACGTGATCCAGATGGAAATGTGGCCCCTGCCAGCGGGATGGATCGGCTCTTGCAGAGCTGGATTTCGCCGTCATCCAGCTCTCATTTGGAAGAGCCGGAACTTCCCGTACTAGTGAGCGAGTTTGATCGACTTTTGTTGAGAGGAAGCAGGTCATGAATGCTAGTTTCGTAATCATGGGATTACCTGCGTCTGGTAAAACTACCTTCCTAGCAGCGTTGTGGCACCTAGTGGAGTCAGGAGAGACTGAGTGCCGCCTTGTGATGGATCACTACCGAGGGGATTTTACTTACCTCAATAATATCGCCGATGCGTGGCGTAATTTTAAAAAGGTCCCTCGCACCTCTCAAATTGGTGACACTGACGTAACAATCTATTTACATGATCGTGTAACCGGTGCACGGGGCACTGCACTCTTCCCTGACTTGGCCGGGGAGATATTTGATCTTCAGGTTGAGGAACGACGGTGTCGACCAGAGTTTGTCGTACAAGCCGATGCAGATGATGGAATCCTCTTTTTCGTCAACGCCGATGTGAAAGAAGACGGCCTATCAATCGTTGATCTGAATGCAAGACTGCCACAGGAAGTAGCGGCGACTGTTTTGGCGGGAGAGTCTCCGCAAGCGCTGGGGGGTGTGAATGCCTCAGCCGTTGCACCAGAGTGGGAGCCGAAATTGTTGCCTGCGCAGGTTCGAATCGTACAGTTGCTTAGCGACCTCCTGCGCCCCCCATTCACCTATCGTACCCGCAAACTAGCTTTGTTGATTTCTGCATGGGACCTCGTTCGAGACCAAGGAAGTACTCCTGAACAGTGGCTGGCTAGAACAATGCCACTCGTGAGCCAATTTCTTCGCACCAACGGCATATCATTTACCCACAAGGTTTACGGTGTCTCAGCACAGGGCATTCGCCTTGATGATGACGCTGCAGTTGACGGTGCGACGAAGATTGCGCCAAGTCGGCGTGTTCAAATTGTAGGGCATGATGGCGAAGGGCACGACTTAACAGCCCCCCTTGTATGGCTGATGTCGGCGGCAGAATGAAATTCGATCAATGTCTATTTGGTTATGATGACGGGCATAGACTGCTCGCATCCTCGCTTCCCTTGGGTAGTGAAACATCACATCTTACTGAACTTAGCGACTTGGCTCCGGGGACTATTTTCAATCAGTCGGAGGGCTACTGGACTGGTCTACCGGTGCCAGCCATCGGCCGCTATGTGTTGATGCGTACTTGGCCTGCCCCCGAAATGTCTCGGCCAGGATGTGTATGGACCCATGCTCTTCTTCTCGAACCAGCGCTTTTGGAATCGATTGAAGATTTGTCAGTATTACAAGCCTTTGCTATCCGCCCATCTGGGTTGGTTGATAAGGATCGTTATCGTGAGCAGTTAACGATCGATGTAAATCACTTAGTGCATATCCCAGAGTTGATTGACAATAATGTCGTCGAGAGACTCCTCTTGTCACTTTACGCAGCAGGTGGGACATCGGTAGAGGTCGACTCGCCAGGTCAACTCGACGGTCCACTTTTTGCGGTTTGGTCCCAACAGTGGCCGAGATTAAGACGTAACCTTCGTTTCCAAACTGCTGCTTCGAGAGCTCCGCGGTCCACCGGCTCCATACGTTTCGACGTCACAGCCGAACTGATTCAAACCAGTACAGGTTCACGTAGTAGCGTGAAGGGGGCGCCTTGGTTGGTGACTGCGGCCCTTGATGTTCAAGATGGGACCGCAGGAGCACTGAGACCTTTTCTGTGGCGGTATGGGCGTGATGTCCGACGCCAGCGCGGCTCGTTTCTCCCGTTGGTGGAGATTAGGAACATCGACATCGGCGGGGTGCATGATTCAGGCAAGCGCTTGATAGAGATCGTCACCGAATCATTTTCTACTTCAGATGATGCAAAGAGCCTGAAACAAGATCTCGTGGATGGCAATCTGGCCCCAATAGTCCAACCACAACTATTAGGATTGGTGCTATCAGACTCAGGAAACACTGTCTTCCCAATGCCGACACATTCAGGTATATCAAAACTTGCTGATCTGTGGCCGGATAGGCGGGAGGAGATGCTTTCCCTAGTGGAGATCACTGTAGACACAGCCGATCCTATAGGTAAATCGGTATTTGACCTTCTTACTGGGGGAACTCAAGAGTCTTTGATTTGGCTACTTACGCATGCCTCCTTCCCAGTTCGTAAGCGGATAGTGCGAGTAACTCCAAAGCTTTTGCTCGAAGATTGGGCACTTGATCTGGAAAGCCCAGCGCTGGCTGAACTACTACCGTTGATTCCTGACGAGCTTGCCGGAGTTGACGCGCTGTTGGCTAAGTTACTCCATTTAAACGACCATGCCTTGGCAAAGGTGGCATTCGAGCATTTCCCCGCCGTTACGGCTGGACAAATTTTAATGGCGACGGGAGTGGCAGGCCACCGAGTAGCAGACGCCTGGTGGCATAAGCTTAAGCAGCGTCCCGCCGTAATGTTGCAATCCAATGTTTTGCGCTACGTGGACCGTACGAGCCAGCTTTACGCAGTGGCTGAATTATTGGGCTGGCTGACGTCAGATGTCGCTTTAGCAGGACCTTCGTTGTGGATCTCTACTTTCAGGAACGCTTCAAATGATCTGCCCGAAGAAAAATCAGACAGACTGAATTGTTTCCTGATCGCGGTGGCGCTCTCCTCTGGAGACAGCAGCGGAGCAGGCTTAGTTGAAACTCTCTTTGATGTCATACATGACAGGCTGCTTAAATCACAGTTATCTGACACCGCGAGAGATATCCTGGAGGGGTTGCTGCCAGACGTTGGTTGGTTTCGTGGATGGGACATAGCTCTACGCTTTCGACTAGCAATAGCAAAAGCTTACGTTCGATTCCGCTGGTCCCCTCAAAGCTACGCTAAGTTATCCGCTACCCGGAAAGGGCGAATAATGCTTGCCGATGCTGCATTGGATGTACCGGGAGGAAAACTCTACGCCGAAGCGGTGGGCATCTGAGGCTTGATAATTTTTCATGACCTGTTCGACGCGGTTATCCCGAGCGATCAGTCTTCAAGTGTTTTGCGAATCGCTCTAGGGTCTGTCGTCTTGAACTGATTGCTTTCGGTACACACCAGGGCCTTAAGCAGCAGATCGGCGGTCTTGACGGTCGGATCGCTGGCCATGGCGATCAGTTCAGGGATAAGGGCGGGCATCGATGCGTTCCAGGGCAAAATGGGAGCCCCCATTGTACCCGGTTTGGCCGTGCCGGTTGCAGGCCTGCAAGCAGGCAGGATCCCGCCCTAGATGGCCGGTTTTGCCCCTGGCTTTGGCCGTTAGCCCATAAAACAAAACCCCGCAAAGCGGGGCAATGTGTGAATGCAAGGCTAGTGATTACCGGAGACAAGAGAGCCGGTCACCTGACCTTGTGGAATATGAGAAGGATCAGTGGGACGCATACTAGAAAACCAAGTCCAGCCGCATCAAACACCCCGCCAGTGGCCTCTCTGAGGGCACCAATAATGGCACGGTGATACTCCTGCGAAACGGGGCCAGATCCCACAACACTCTCCTTCTCCGCGATATGTCCGAAGCCCAAGGAGGCCAGCCCCAACCAAACGTAATAGCCCAGGGCAACAAGAGTTATCCCGCCCCAGCGTAGTACCGCCTTTCGCTTACTTACTGACATCAAATGCTCCATTCAGCAGCCCGCCAATCGAGCCGCCCGAGTACGGTGACAGGGTGCCAATGGCCGCTGCCGTTTCTGCCAGCGTTCGCTGGATCTGGGTACTAGGATCACTTTCGGCCATGGCAGCGACCCCCTCAGTGTTCGGATACTGCCGCCGAAATTCGCTGGTCATATCGACAACCAGCATCGAGGGCTCGGCACTTTTCTTCATCAGGTAACGCTGCAGGGAAAGCGGTATGGCAAAGTCCTCTTCTGACTCAATTCGCATCTGGGAATGGGTGGTATATCCCCCCTTGAACAGGCTAGAACCCGCTATTTTCAGGCCATCGGTAGCGTGTGTCGTGCAGTTCTTCCCTGTCACATCGTACTGATCGATGGTATGGCCACCGCGCTTGGTCATGTCCCGCATGGCTGGGGTCTGCACTGCAGGGGAGCCACTTTGCCACAGGCGCTCGAAGTAGGCGCGGGTGATCGCCGGATTAGCGTCATCAATGCGAAACACCTTGGCATTTACCCCGTACAATTCAGCCTGATAGTACGTTCTCGCATCCCCATGCTGGAAAAAGTTCAGGATACCGTCACCCACAGCACCTCGAGGATTGCCTGTTCTACCAAAGCGCCCATAGGTGTAGACATAGGGAGCGTTATCCTGGTGAACCGACACGAAGGCATGCCCCGCGCCGATGATCTCTGTCCACAAGAACACACCGTTGGCCAGTGGATTGTTCGCCTTCGCGTAGTCATCGTCTGACTCCACCCAAAAACCCTTGGCCCGCGCCACAGGCTCAACCCTGATCGGGTGATCTGGCCGTAGGTAGGAGATAGGTTCGGCTGTAGCCAACCGCTTGTCTTTCCACAAGCCTAGTCCTTTGCCGTACTGCCTCATTCTCTCGGGCGTCATCGCGCATTCTCTCTCTGGCAGACTCAAAAATGCCATTGTGCCATGTGCGGGTAATCTGACCAAATGAGGGGATAACGAGGTATGTCACTGTTTGTCCGTTGTGGTGCAGAGCCAGGATCAGAGCTGGGCGGTAAGGGGTGGCATCTTTTCGCCATCGAGCACCCGCCAGCAGGCAAGCGCGGCAGCGTCCTTTTGCCCTTGGCTTTGGCCGTTGACCCAGAAAGCAAAAGCCCCGCAATGCGGGGCTTGGTGGTGACTCAGTGCAAGTTCCCAGGCGTATGCCCAGGCTGATTGACGGTAGGCTGGCGCTTGCGCACAGGGCGCGGGCTTGGGGGCGGTGGGGTAACTTGGGTTTGCTCGGTTTGGTAAATGGCTAAGGCTGCCTCTACCGCTTTCGCTGCGCTCTCTTTGATGATGGCAGGAATACCCCCTTTGAGCTTGATACGCCGTTCACGCGCTGGCGCCCCCGATATCTTGGAGCCATCAGGCATTTCCAGTGGGTTGCACCAAGGATCCTTAGGCGGTTTATCGTTAGGCATGTCTTGCTCCTTACTTAACGTCTGTAAAAGGGAGCCCCAGAGAGCGGGGCACACCGCCAGTCAGCGGCGCACCACCACTAAACAAGACCTGACTTATTATTGCAAGCCTAACCTATCCATGATAGCGCTCGCCCTCTGTGGCCGGTTTTGCCCTTGGCTTTGGCCGCTGACCAAGACTCCCAAATGGCCGCTGGCCAGCCCCTCACCACAACATATGGTGCTGCTGCAGCTGGCCGGTGCCACTATATCTAGTGGATCTGCCAAGGTTCTCCCCCGCCCGCAGCCCGTCCTGGCCTGCACCCCCGTTTTGACTTTTCGCGCATAGCGCCGGAACTCCCGCACCCGTGCGGATTTATTGGCCCTGACAGCATCCCCCATGACGAGGCTCCCGATGCAGATCGCCCCCCCCTCTGGAACACCGATGCCCGCATCAATGAAGCGCTGGCGCTGACCCTCGCCGACTTCGATGGCGCATGAGAACGCTGAGCGGTGCCGATATGTGCTCGTATGCCCTCTGGATCGATAACTCAGCCATCACATCCGAATACATCGAATCAAAATAAGCCTTTTGAAATATCATAATCTTAATTTGACGATTGGCTTGCACGACATCATAATCCTAATATGAACCATCAAATGGATCTTTTGATATGGAAGAGATCAAGGCTAAGTGGGTATTTGAACAGGGTGGCTTTGCCAAGGCGGTGATAGCCCCTACCCCGATGGGTGTCGGCTACCATCTTCACCTGGTGAAGTTTGGGCGCAATGCCGAGACAGACGTGCTGGAACGCCAGAGAGGTGGTTGGCGGGTCTTTAAGACCATCGACGCCGGGGTTAATACTGCACACACTATCGGATTTCGCCGTATCGAGGTGGACCTGAGCAGTCGTTAAGGCTGCCGCGCTGCGCTTGCCTCCGGTTCAATCACCAAAGCGGATAATCGAAATTCGGTAAACTATCACTCCCGCCGACTCGCCTTTTACGTTTTGTTAACGCGATCGCCTGGGATAGCAACGTTTTATATCGCTGGGCAGTGATACCGTTACCCAACCCCAACGCATCCAGTCCACCATATCGAGCAAGCCAACGTCTTGGCTTTTCCGGATCCCACTCTTCCAGTGCTGTTTTAAGAAGTTGTTCCAAATATTCAAATTCTTCTTCAGAGTGGAACGGCATCAGGATCAGACCTCATATTTTTAGCCACTCTGGCAATAGTTGCCCTCGAGCATTTAAAATTCGCCTCAATTTGTGACCATGACCATTGGTTGTTTAACGCCAATCGCACCCGATCATGCAATGCGATATCAACAGGGCGTCCTTTATATCGTCCCGCCAGTTTGGCTTTGGCTATCCCCTCGGCCTGGCGCCGCCGCCTATCTTCATAATCTTTGCGAGCAATCGCCGCAAGCATATCAAGCATCATGTCATTAATAGCGGCCAACATCCGCTCCTGGAAACCAGCCGAAGACGTGAGCATGGCCCAAGAGGTGGGAAGATCAAGAGCTACAACCCGTAGTTCCTTACCTTTGATCAGCATCTTCAGGCGCTCCCAGTCAGGGGTATCCAGTCGACTGAGCCGATCAACCTGTTCAACAAGAAGGAGGTCACCAGGCTTTGCCAGTTCCAACAACCGAAACAGCTCTGGTCGTTGGAATGTCGCCCCGCTCTCATTCTCCATAAACCAGCCATCAATTTGGAACTGGCGTTCGGCAGCGAAGCGTTGCAGAGGCGCTTTGGCCCGCATGGCATCTTGCTCTTTGGTGCTCGCCCGTAGATAAGCAAAAACGCGACTGGACATACGTTGGTCTCTTTTGTGTGGTTTCTTTAGTTCGGTATGTTTTAAGTGGTTTTACTACGTTGAGAGGCAGGTGTCCAGCTGGTTCACTTGAGGTGTACATAAGAAAACTCACCCAACCCCACAGATGGGGCAAACCAAGATGACAAGATGACAAGATGACAAGATGACAAGATGACAAGATGACAAGATGACAAGATGACAAGATCACAAGATCACAAGATCACAAGATCACAAGATCACAAGATCACAAGATCACAAGATCACAAGATAACAAGGCATTGCCTATCCAAGTGCATCCCTGTATTATTAACTTGTTAAGTTAACAACATAGGGAGGGGGATTATGATAATTGTTTTGGGTAGTCAGAAAGGGGGAGTAGGAAAAAGTACGTTGGCCGTCTCGATT
>RRZT011137954.1_pt1 | contig 15214 bp, 13 predicted proteins | sample 2165551 | NCBI WGS metagenome assembly RRZT01 (sample SAMN10456910, study PRJNA506462) | wastewater metagenome | biome: wastewater; feature: sludge; material: wastewater sludge; isolation source: wastewater sludge with Escherichia coli K12::gfp cells carrying plasmid... | place: USA: Moscow, Idaho... | reverse complement strand
TGGTTTAGCTTTTGCATCGGGAATGGCGGCTGTTTTTGCGTCTTTTGCATCGTATATTAAAAGTGGTGATCATATTGTTTCGAGTCGTGCAATTTTTGGATCGACGCACCAATTGTTAACACAATTATTTCCACGATGGGGCGTAACGTATACGTATGTAGAAACACCAAATATCATGGATTGGGAAAATGCAATTCAACCCAACACGAAAATTGTTTTTTTAGAATCGCCTTCAAATCCGGGATTAGAGTTATTTGATTTAGAAGCTTTAGCAAAATTGAAAGAAAAATATCCACATATTATTTTTGCAATTGACAACTGTTTCGCAACACCATATTTACAACAACCTTTACAATTTGGTTTTGATTTATCAATTCATTCTGCAACAAAATACATGGACGGACAAGGTCGCGTTTTGGGTGGAGTAGTTGTAGGAAAAGAAGAATTAATTAACGAAATGATGTTTTTTATTCGTCATACAGGACCAGCTATGTCAGCTTTCAATGCATGGACAATTTCTAAAAGTTTAGAAACTTTGCCACTTCGTATGGATCGTCATTGCGAAAATGCGTTGGCGTTGGCAGAAGCGTTAGAAAATCATGCAGAAATTGCAGATGTAAAATATCCATTTTTACCATCGCATCCACAATATGAGTTGGCAAAAAAACAAATGAAAGATGGCGGCGGAATCGTAACGTTTGAAGTGAATGGAGGAAAAGAGCGTGCGTTTAAATTTATTGATGCATTAGAAATGATTTTATATACTTCTAATTTAGGAGATTCGAGATCGATTGCAACGCATCCAGCAACAACAACTCATGCAAAATTATCAGATATTGAACGTGCAGCTTTAGGAATAATGCCAGGAACGATTCGATTATCAGTTGGTTTGGAAGATAAAGAAGATATCATTGAAGATATTTTACAAGCTTTAGAAAAAACAAAGTAATAATTATTTTATTATCATAAAAAAAAGCCACTCAATTGAGTGGCTTTTTCTGTTGTATTTAAATCTTAATTAGGAGCCCAAAATGCCCAAGATGTTCCGTTGAAAACGGCTAATGTAGATTTATCAATAGTAGTGTTTTTGACATAAACCATCATTCCTGGAGCAGGATTTATGATTTTGTCAGTGTTGTCTACTATTGGTAAAACCATTGCTTTAGTCGTAGAATTTAAGACTAATACACCGTCTGGTGCTGTAGCGTCATCTGTTCCTAATACTGCTTTAGCTGTCACATTATCGACAGAAGTAGCTGGTAACTTTGTAGCTGTCGCATTACCATCGGTAAGGCTTAAGTCTCTCCATACACCTTTTTCTCTCAGTTTAATACGAGCTGCTGTTGCATTAGTAGCATCTAAAATAAATGTTCCATTTACAGTAGATGTAACTTTTGATAAATCTGAAATGGTAGGTAGTAATAAACCTCTTCCTGCATTTTTTTCAAAGTCTAATAATACAGAGCTTTGATTTGCAGAAGCTTTTGTTACGTCACCAACAGTCATTTGTGCAAATGATAAATTAGCGAATATACCTAGTGCGATTGTTGCAATATATTTTTTCATTTTTTAATAGTTTAGATTAGTTATCAGAACATGATTGTACATTGAAACATTTCCATGAATAAGATGTTTTATTAAAATCTTTACTGTAGATTTTGACACAATCATTAGTTGTGTCGTAAACCATCATACCTTCTTGAGGTGTTAAAATTGCATCAACCTCAGTTGATGTCATTCTTGAAATTACAAGACCTTTTGTTTGAGATTCTAACGCAATAAATGCTCCTTTTCTGTTTTGTGGCCAACCTGCTGTTTTACCAATTGCAGATACTCCGACATTCGTATCTAAAGCTGTACCTGTTAACATTGCTGGTTTGATACATTTACAATCGTTGATTGCTGCGTTATAAGCATTTCCAATTCCTTGTCCAGCATTACCTACAATTGTAGGGATTCCTGTTACAGGATCTACAGCTGTACCAAAATTAAGATTTGGAGTTTGAGTTGAAATAGTACCTGAAGCTGTTGTTAATTGAGTTGCTGTAAAATTCCCTGCTCCTTCGATAGCATCAGAACATCCATCGTTATCAGAGTCTAAATCTAATTCGTTAGGGATTCCATCTCCATCTGTATCACATATAGAACGAATTTTAATATCATCAATAGCAAGGTCATTTCCTAAACCACCTTCCATATCATTGTACATGATGAAACTTGCAATATCAAAACTTTCTGTATTAAAATAGACTGTATATTGGTGCCATTGCTCATCTCTAGGAATAGCTCCTGTCGTCATTTCTTTTAGTAATGAAGTTCCGTCACTATTTAATACTTTAATACGAATGTTTGGTAAAGATCTACTTTTATCCCAATATGGATTCATGTTACCTGGTTTCATGTCCAAATTCATAGCCCAAAATGTAAGCTTAAGAGTTGTGTTCTTTGGTAAATTAGTAATATTGTTTACATTGTAAAACTCTTCTGATGTCGAATTTTTCGCATTAAATAATGCCATTCTACCAGTTCCATTATTGGTAGTGTGATCATTTATGTTAATCCAAGCTCTTCCGTTTACATCTGCAGGAGTAGCAGCCCAACTGGCTACATTAGCTGTGTTAGGTAATAAAGCATATTGTCCGTCATTAATACTTGTAGCTGTAGCGTTTGAACTGTCGTAAGATGAAGGGGTGTAAGTATAGTTTGTTGTTCCTACACTTCTACCTGATACAGTTGTAGCGTATTGATCTAAACTTATTCTTGTACCTGTTCCGAAATCTTCGCTAAAGTAAGTTGTTGATGAAGAACCACAGATACTATTTTCATCAGTGTCTAATATTCCGTCGTTGTCATCATCTAAGTCAACTACATCAGAAATACCATCTCCATCAGAGTCTTCATAAACTTCTAAAATGATATTAGCACTATCGCAGTTTCCATTTGATAAACCATCTGATCCTTTTTCACAAATACGATATCTTAAAGTGTATACACCTGGTTGAGTACCTTTTGGAACAGTTAAATTACCATTGTTATCTAATGTCGCTCCAATTCCACCATCATTTGTTAATGTATAAATGAACTTTTGATTATAAGTTGTAGGATCAATTTTGTCTTGAGCTACATCATTTAATAAATCATTTTTAGTAACATTTCCTGCAACACCTCCGTTTGTAGGGTTGATTAAATTGTTAGAGAAATTATCATTTCTCGCATCAATAGCTGGTTTGTCTGTGTCAGAAGCAGAATTGCCATTAGGATTTGTATTTTGTAAACTACCAGGAAGTGTAATAGAGGCTGTATTTGTAATGTCTCCACGTTTTTCTTCACTAATTTTTAGATTAACTGTGAATACTACTTCTCCACCTGGAACAAGATCTACATATGCATTTAGTAGTCCTTGAGTTGTCGGAATAGCAATGACATTTGTCCCCGTGCTTGTTCTAACATAGTTACCTGTTTTGGCATTTGCAGACCAAGAGATATCAGCAGTTCCAAAACCAGGAGGAATTGGATCACTTACATTGATTCCTTTAATTGGTGTTGAACCTAAGTTTTTAACAGATACTGTATAAACAGAAGTACTTGGTCTTCTGTATAAAGTTTGATTATTTGTCTTAGTTATTTCAATGTTAGTAGAACAAGAGTTTACTGTAGCATCTTGTGACGATCCGATCGGTTGACCAATTGCATTGTCTTTGTCAGCTTCTCCACCAGGATTTACTAAATTTGGAACTCCATAATTAGCAGATCCAGAAGTTCTTCCTATATCACCAGTTGAGGTGATATTGATGCTTCCATCAGGATTTAATTGCCCTGGTTTTACATCATCTCCACCTTCAATAGCGTCTGGACATCCATCGTTATCAGAGTCTAAATCATAATGATTTGGAATACCATCTTCGTCTTTATCACAATATAATCGGATTGCAAAAGCAACTCCTTGTCTAGAATCAGTTGCACCGTTTCTATTTATTGTCACGTTTACAGAAGGATCGAAACCGGTTGTTGAGTATATTCCGTTTGTTGATATTGTGTTATTATAGCGTAAGGTAGAAGTGTTTTCTCCACTAATTTGTGTACTTGTTAATGTTCCTGTTCCAAATTTCTCTAGGAACTTAAATGGGCTTGCATTTGTTTTTAATTCAATATATTCTGATCCTGAAGTAGTTTGTTCAGAATCCAAAATAATAGCATCTATAGGGTAAGATTTTCCGTTAGTGTCTGTTGCAGAAAACTTTATATCAAATGTGTTTGTTCCGATACCGCCATTAGTGTAAAGACCTTCTTTAAAAGTACTGGTATTTACATTGTAATACTTCGTAGCTAATGAACCTGAAGAAGTGTTCATGTCAAATCCATAAAGATTTCCGTCTCCTGAATTTACAATAGCATTGAAATTGGTGATTGTAGCTGTATAAGTAATACCATTGTGTACGACAGATTTTGTAGCAGTGTTTCGTGTGTTGTCAAGAGTAACATTAGACCAATCCCAGAATAATAACTGTTTAGTTAGTGTTGGTGTTGTTGCTGGCGATGTTGCTAGAGGGAAATTTCCGTTAGGAGCTTTAGCTTGATCACAATACATTTCTGTAGCATCCAAAATTCCATCATTATCATTGTCTAAGTCAACGTCATCTGTAATACCATCACCATCATTATCATTTGTTTTGTTAACTCCAAAATTGTATGAGGTAAAATTAGTTATATTGGCAAGGATATTAGTTATTTTTCCGTCTGGAGTACCATCATTTCCAGAATTATTTGCTGATTCTCCAACATAAGACCAACCTTGATTTAACTCTGTAATTGGCGCTGGTTGTCCAATAACTCCTGTGTTCTTAGATAGTTGTATAGAATAAGTTCGTCCTTCTGTAGTATAGCCTACAGGTATAACGTATGTTCCATTAGCTGATACTGGAGCTGAATAAACTAAATTTCCGTTAGAGTCAACTAAGTTAACGAAGCTTCCTCCTGCATTATTTCCTGAACCAAATATGTCACTTGGTCCATTTGAATCAAAGTATACTGTACCACTAATAGATGGTTTAGCTAAAGGATCAAGTGCAACCATAATTGCTTTATAGTTGTTAACTAAAGTACCATCGCTTCTTTTTACAGAATAATTTGGAACGTTTAAGAAGTTAGTGGCGTAATCATAACGAACTGAAATACCATCAGGTTCGTTTTTAGTGACATCTGATGCTAAGTAAGTATAAGAACCACCATTGTTTGTGATTCTAAAATTATCTATTTGCGTCCAAGTACTTGGATTAGACGTATTAGTTATGCTTTCATCTTTTGATAACATTGCTCCAGATAAAAACATTCTATCATTAGCTGTTCTACCAACTTGTACAGGATTTGGTGTTCGTCCAGCGCTTGAAGTGGTAATTGTAGCAGTGTTGTTTCCCCCAGGTACAGGGCCATAATAAGCGACAACTTTAGGTGCTAAATTACTTGAAACATTTTCAAAAACGGTTACAACAACTGACATTTCGTCACCTGCATTTGGTCTACCTCTATATATTCCTGACCAATCAAAGCTAACATTACCAGTTGGTATACCATCAGCTTCCGTTAAATAATAAGATATATAGTAATTACTAAGAGTTGCATTTGAAACACTCGAAGTTCGACATTGACAACTGAAATTGTATGTGTTGTTTAAAGGGGTAGCTGTTTTAGAGCCAATTTTAAAAGGGAAAATTCTCGAGTCATAACTCGCAGTACTAGTCCCTGCAGAAAATGTACGAGTAATATGATTATCTCCTCCACTTTGAGAATGTACTCTCTCAATGTCAAAAGAGACAATTACAATTCTATTAGATCCACTTGGTATTGTGTAGTTTAAAGAGGAAGCCTGAGTAGTTCCAGATAAAGTAACTTTTGTACTACCAAGAAATTTGATATCTTGCGCTTGTACTATTATTCCAAATAAAAGTGCAAAAAATAGTTATAGATTTTTTTTCATTAATATAATTATTAAATTAAGTATTTATTAAATTGATTTCGAATTATCCTAAATAAGGAGGAGGTCGAATACCATAAGTTTTATAAATACCAATTTGAATAATTGATAATGAGGTTGTATTTGTTTTTGTATTTTTTTCTTGTGTAAAGACTATTTCTTCAACAATTAACTTAGTTTTTGTTGCAACCTTTCTAACAGTATCCTGAGAAGAAACAACTGCAACGTTTTTTAAATTATTAGAATTATGAATTGAAGGTAAGTCGTAAGGTAAATAGAAAGTCTTTTGAATTGCTTTAGGTTTGTTATTACTTAAAACCTTAGCGATTTTCACTTCTCTTTTTAAAGTTTTTTCTTTCTTTAAATTTGCTTTTTCAGAATCACTTTCTTTGTTTTTTTTGTCAATTACAACAATTTCTAAATTTTCTGGGTTACTTGATTTGTATGATACGATTGTACCTTTTTTTACAAAAATTTTTCCAGTAACAATTGTGCTTTTGTTGTTGTTTGATGAATCGTTAAGTGAGTCTTGTTGAGAATGAATAGGAAATGCCTTGTTAACAATATTTTCTCCTTTTGAATAAGAAAATGTTAACAAAGTCAAGATAAGAAAAAAGATATTTCTTACATGCTTTGGCATAGTAGTAGGTTAGATTATAGGTTAGTGCAAACTTAGTGATTATTTATAATTATTGCATAGTCAATATGTTAAAATTTAATTTAAACAAAAATTCCACTTCGATAGTGGAATTTTTTATAGTTGATTAATAAAGTTTGTTACACTTTCCTTTGTTGTCGCCCACGAGGTAACAAGCCTTATAGCAGAATTTTTCTCATCTGTTTTTAACCAAATATAAAACTCAAAATCTTGTTGTAATTTTTCAATAATTTCATCAGGAAAAATCGGGAAAATTTGATTTGAAGATGGCTCTGTCAAAAATTGATAACCTTTATTTGTGATATTTTCTGCTAATAACTTGGCCATATTGTTGGCATTTCTTCCTAATTCAAAGAATAAATCATTTCTAAATAACTCAGAAAACTGAATTCCAATCAATCGTCCTTTCGCCAACATTCCACCTTTTTGTTTAATATGAAATCTAAAATTATCACTTAGTTTCAGATTGTTAAATACAATCGCTTCTCCAATCAATGCACCGTTTTTAGTGCCTCCAATATAAAAAACATCACATAAATTTGCCATGTCTTCTAATGTTAGATCACATTTTGATGAGGTTAGTGCAGAACCTAAACGCGCACCATCTACAAATAGAATCAAATCATTTTCTTGACAAAAAGTGTAAATTTCTTGTAGTTCATTTTTGGTATATACACTTCCAACTTCTGTAGAATTAGAGATATAAATCATTTTAGGCTTAACCATGTGTTCATCAGTATGTGTTTGTAGAACTTTCGTTATTTGTGTTGGCGAAATTTTGCCATCATCCGTCGCAATTGTATTTACTTTATGTCCTGTGGCTTCGATAGCACCAGTTTCGTGCACTGCAATATGACCACTTTCTGCCGCAATAACAGATTCGAAAGGCTTTAAAATAGCCGAAATTACAATCAAATTTGCTTGTGTTCCGCCAGAAACAAAATGAATATCAGCTTCTTTTTTTAAGTGTTTCTGGATTAATTCGCGCGCTTCATTACAAAACTCATCCTCTCCATAACCTTTGGTTTGAATTAAATTCGTTTCAATTAACTTTTGTAAAATAGCAGGATGTGCACCTTCACTATAATCATTTTTAAAACTATATTTTTCCAAAATAGATCGCTTTTTATTCATGTAAAATTATGTCATTATACTTGTTTTATTTATAATATTATTTGATAAATTTGAAAAAATCTATTGCGAAACAAAACGTAGTTTTTGATTTATACGATGAAAAAAATATTCATACCCATTATTGTAACTCTTAGTTTAGTCTTTTTTACATTGTCTTGTAAGAGTGATGACGGAATTAGTTATGAATTAAGCAAAGTTGATCAAGCAGTTTTATCAACACAAATGATTAATTTTATAAAAACTAATTTTAATCAATTTAAAGTAAAAGAAGTTAGCCAATTTGAGCCTGTAAAACCAGATGGATCAATTTACGAGGTTAATTTAGACGAACAGTTTTTAATTGATTTTGATAAAGTTGGAAATTGGACATCAATTGAGAAAACAGGAAAAAATATATTTCCTGCAAATGTTATTCATCAATCAATCCAGCTTTATATTTCTAAAGCGTACAAAAATCAAACATTAGAGAAAATTGAACGCACAAAAGATGGTTTTATCGTAGAGTTAGCGCACGATGTTGATTTGAAATTTAATAAAAACGGAGAATTTATTGAGCGATTACCTTAAAATATAAAAAAATCCAACTAAATTATTTAGTTGGATTTTTTTATTGAAATTTTATTTATCTCGGCTTTCTAACATGGGTACAAATTTGAAATCACCAAATTCGTATTTCTCATATTTTTCTTCATCTAATCTAATGATCACAATCATTTGTTGCGATTTTTCTCCGACAGGAATTACCATTACACCACCAACTTTTAGTTGATGCAACAAATCATTCGGTATTTCTGGCGCACCAGCAGTCACAATAATTTTATCAAATGGAGCAAAAGAAGGTAAACCTTTGTAACCATCGCCATACGTTTGATAGCGCGGTTCTAAATTTATTTTTTTGAGAATAATTTTAGAGAAATCAAACAATTCTTTTTGACGCTCAATCGTGAAAACTTCTGCACCAATAGCAACTAAAACTGCTGTTTGATAACCAGATCCAGTTCCAATTTCCAATACTTTTTCGTTAGGATGTACATCCAATAATTGGGTTTGAAAAGCAACCGTAAATGGATGCGAAATGGTTTGCCCAGCCGCAATCGGAAAAGCTTCGTCGCGGTAAGCAAATTCTACAAAAGCGCTGTCCAAAAACAAATGTCTTGGCACAATATTGATCGCTTCTAAGACTTTTCTATCTTCTATTCCTTTCGAACTTAACAAATCAACCAACATCTTTCGTCTTCCTTGATGTTTAAAATCGTCTACTGGCATGTTCCAAAATTTTTACAAAAATGCATTAAATACAACTAATTCTCATTAATTTTAACCCAAAATCTACCAAATGTTAAAAGTAGGAGTGATAGGTGCCGGACACCTTGGGAAAATTCATTTAAAGTTATTAAATCAATCGGAAAAATACGAATTAATTGGCTTTTTTGATTCATTTGAAGAAAATGGAAAGAAAGTAGAAGCAGAATTTGGATACAAATATTTTAGTTTGATGGATGATTTAATTGATGCTGTTGATGTTATAGATATTGTAACACCAACATTATCGCATTATGAAGTTGCATTAAAAGTGATTGAAAAAAATAAACACTTTTTCATCGAAAAACCGGTTACACATACGTTAGAAGAAGCTGATCATTTGCTAAAATTAACAAATGAAAAGGGGCTGAAAGCGCAAGTTGGGCATGTAGAACGTTTCAATCCTGCCTTTACAGCTGCCTCGCCTTTTATCGACGAACCATTGTTTATAGAAACGCATCGTTTGGCAGAATTTAATCCACGTGGAACAGATGTTCCTGTTGTGTTGGATTTAATGATTCATGATTTGGATGTGATTTTATCAATCGTGAAATCAGAAATTAAATCAATTCATTCATCTGGAGTTTCGGTGATTAGTGATACGCCTGATATTGCAAATGCCAGAATTGAGTTTGAAAATGGTTGTGTTGTTAATGTTTCGACAAGTAGGATGTCAATGAAAAATATGCGAAAAATGCGTGTTTTTCAACGAAATGCATATATTTCAATTGATTTCTTGACGAAAAAGACAGAAATCATTAAAATGCACAAAGCACCAGAAAATCCAAACGAATTCGCCATGATTTTGGAAAATGATAAAGGAGATCGTAGAGAAATTTGTTTCGAACATCCAGAAGTTTTACCGAATAATGCAATTTTGGATGAATTAGAAAGTTTTGCTGATTCTATCGAAAATGATATGCCTATTAAGGTTTCTTTACAAGATGGCCGCAATGCATTGAAAGTTGCGTTGGAGATTATTGCTTATTTTGAAAAAGAGCAACAAGTTATCAAAAATCAAATAATAGATAAAGGATAATTTGAAGTTAGATTTTAGAAGTACGAATTTCGTAAAACGCATTTCGAAAAAAAAACATAAATAATAAAAACAAACATACAAAAAGATGAAAAACATTACAGTTATTGGAGCTGGAACGATGGGGAATGGAATTGCTCACGTTTTCGCACAATCAGGATTTACAGTGAATTTGGTTGACGTTTCTCAAGATAGTTTGGAGCGTGGATTGAAAACAATCGCTGGAAATTTGGAGCGCATGATCGCCAAAGAAAAAATTACAGAAGCTGATAAAACAGCAACTTTAAATAATATTACAACATTTACGGATACTGCTGAAGCGGTGAAAAATGCTGATTTAGTTGTAGAAGCTGCGACAGAAAATTTAGATTTGAAATTGAAAATCTTCAAACAAATTGATGAAGCTGCGCCTGCAAATGCAATTTTAGCATCAAATACGTCTTCTATTTCGATTACAAAAATTGCGTCTGTTACAAGTCGTCCAAAACAAGTGATTGGAATGCATTTTATGAATCCAGTTCCGATGATGAAATTGGTCGAAATTATTCGTGGTTATGATACAACAGACGAAGTAACGAAAGCGATTATGGAAATGTCAGAAAAATTAGGGAAAGTTCCAGTTGAAGTGAACGATTATCCTGGTTTTATCGCTAATCGTATTTTAATGCCGATGATTAATGAAGCAATTTATTCTTTATACGAAGGAGTTGCTGGCGTAAAAGAAATTGACGAAGTAATGAAATTAGGAATGGCTCATCCAATGGGGCCATTACAATTAGCTGATTTTATTGGTTTAGACGTTTGTTTATCAATCTTAGAAGTATTGTACGATGGTTTCAAAAATCCTAAATACGCGCCTTGTCCATTGTTAGTAAACATGGTAACAGCAGGTAAAAAAGGAGTGAAATCTGGAGAAGGATTCTATGATTATTCAGAATCTAAAAAAGCTGAAAAATTAGCTGCTCAGTTTGCGAAGTAATTAGTTGATTAACTATTGATTTTATTGGGAATTTAATCTAATGAAAACAAATTTTAAAATTATTTCTTTTACAGAAATTGAATTTGAGAATGAAGAAATAGATCTTCATAATTGTTATGATTTTATTTCAAATGAATTGGAAGTGACAGATGAATTTATTAAAATACATTTTGTCATAATAGAAGAAAATACTATTAAAAAAATGAAGTATAATGATTTATATTTTTTAGTAAATAATTATACATATCTAAAACAAATTAAACCTTCTGAAGAATATATTGAAGACGATTCATGTTTATCTGGAATTACATTTTTTGATTCTAATTTACGTGATGAAAATTATTCATTAGTTGATAAAGAATATCCAAATGAAAATGATGACCTAATTTTTACTTTTGAAAGTGAAAGAGTTATTCGGATAAATTCTAAAGAAGTGATTTTAGTTGGGAAATAAACAAAAAGCGTTACTTTTCGGGTAACGCTTTTTATTTTGAAAACTATTTTGATTACTTAATTGCTGCTAAAGCATGTGTGTAATCAGGCTCTTGACCAATTTCAGGAACTTGCTCTGTGTAAGCAACCTCTCCATTTGGATTAATCACCACAACTGCGCGAGAAAATAAACCGTTTAATGGTCCATCAACCATTTTTACACCATAAGCATTTGCAAACTCTTCATTTTTGAAATCAGATAAAGTGACTACATTATCCAAACCTTCGGCAGCACAAAAACGAGATAAAGCGAAAGGTAAATCTTTCGAAATACATAACACAACTGTATTTGCAGCAGAAGAGACTTCTTTGTTGAAAGCTCGTACAGATTGTGCACAAACACCAGTGTCAACACTTGGGAAAATATTTAAAACAACATTTTTTCCAGCATAATCAGCTAATGTTTTGTCGCTTAAATCGCCTGCTGTTAAAGCAAAACTTGGGGCTTTTTCACCAACTGTTGGTAAATCTCCGCCTGTATGAATAGGATTTCCTTTGAATGTAATTTCAGCCATAATTTTTTGTTTTATTCTAGATTTTTAATGATTAAAAGTAACAAAATTCTACGGAGAAAAAAGTATCTTCGCAACAATAAATTGTTACATTACAAATAACACACAAATATTATGCAACTTTCAAAGCGTTTACAGAATTTGAAACCATCTGCAACTATTGCAATGTCTGCGAAAGCAAGAGAATTAAAATCACAGGGAATCGATGTGATTAGTTTAAGTATTGGAGAACCAGATTTCAATACACCAGATTTTATTAAGGAGGCAGCTAAAAAAGCTATCGACGATAATTATTCAGGATATCCTCCAATTGCAGGGTATGCAGATTTGAAGGAAACGATTTGTAAGAAGTTTAAACGTGATAACAATATTGAGTATACAGCAAACCAAGTTGTTGTTTCTACAGGAGCAAAACAATCTATTTATAATGTTTTACAAGCAATTGTAGACGAAGGAACAGAAGTGATTATTCCAACACCTTATTGGGTTTCTTATTCAGATATCGTAGAATTATCAGGAGGAACGCCAGTTTTTGTGGAAGGAACTTTAGAAGCTGATTTCAAAATTACTCCAGCACAATTAGAAGCTGCAATTACAGATAAAACGCGTGCAATTATTTATTCATCTCCTTGTAATCCATCAGGATCAGTTTATACAAGAGAAGAACTACAAGGTTTAGCAACAGTTTTAGCAAAATATCCAGATGTGATTATTATTTCGGACGAAATTTATGAGCACATTGTTTACGGAGAAAAAAATGTTTCGATAGCATCTTTCCCAGAAGTTTATAACCAAACAGTAACTGTAAATGGTTTAGCAAAAGCTTTCGCGATGACAGGTTGGAGAATCGGTTTCATTGGAGCGCCAGCTTGGTTAGCAAAAGCATGCGAAACGTTACAAGGACAAGTGACTTCGGGAGCAACGTCTATCGCTCAACGTGCGGCAATTACGGCTTTAGAAGCAGATCCAAGCTCAGTTCAATACATGGTTGATGCATTTGCAGAACGTCGTGAATTGATGTTAGGTTGGGCAAGAGAAATTCCAACTTTCAAAGTAAACGAGCCAAAAGGAGCTTTCTATTTGTTCCCAGATGTTACGGCAACTTTCGGAAATACGTACAATGGCGTTACAATTAACAATGCAGATGATTTGGCTTTATATTTATTAGAGCACGCCCAAGTTGCGGTTGTTTCAGGTTCGGCTTTCGGATCTAAAAATTGTATTCGTATCTCGTATGCGGCGTCTGTAGAAGAGTTGAGAGAAGCAATGACACGTATCAAAAATGCTTTAGCGTAAGTAGAAAAGCAGATAAAATATCAAAATCCTCAAGTTTTGCTTGAGGATTTTTTTGTAGATGATATTTTCTTCAAAAAAATGTGATTTTAATTTTAATGAATTTCAATTGATTAGCCTATTTAAGCGACTTTTTATTGAAAATATTTCAAAAAAGATTTGTTTTAATCGAAAATAACCTCTTATATTTGCACCACTAAAAACAAGGCGAGGTAGCTCAGATGGTTAGAGCGCAGGATTCATAACCCTGAGGTCGGCAGTTCGATTCTGCTCTTCGCTACAAAATAAAACTTCATACGGGATGTTTTAATCAACTTCTTACCATAAAAAAACCTCCAAATAGCAATTACTTTTGGAGGCCTATTTTTTAATAAGATTTAATAAGAAATGATAATTACTTTGTTAATCTTTCCAAAGAATATTCAATCATTGCATCTACTGTTTTATAAGAATCTGCACTAAATTTTCCTAAAATACGATTTGCTACAATTGCATTAACAGATAATGCTTCGTGCCCCATCATTGCAGATAAACCATAAATTGCAGATGTTTCCATTTCGAAATTCGAAATTCGAAGACCATTATGATTAAATGAAGTTAAACGTTCATTAATATCAGCAGGATTTGGTTGTAATCTCAAATAACGACCTTGCGGTCCGTAAAAACCACAAGCCGTTGCAGTAATTCCTTGATAAATTTCGTCCGAAGCTAATTTATTAATCAATGAATCTGATCCCTTTACTAAGTATGGACGAGATTTATTTGGTGACCAATCTACATGTTTTATAAATGCTTCTTCCGCTTCGGGCATCATGACACTTTCACTACCAACATAATAGTGTAACAATCCATCTAATCCAAGACCATGTGAACTTAATACTACACTATCAACCGGAATATCAGCTTGCAATGCACCTGAAGTTCCTAAACGAATAAATGATAATTTTCTGAAATCTTTTTTAATTTCACCTGTCTCCAAATCAATATTGGCTAAAGCATCTAATTCAGAAAAAACAATATCAATATTATCTGTTCCCATACCTGTCGAAATAACAGTCAAGCGTTGACCGTTCAACGTTCCTGTATGTGTAACAATTTCTCTTTTAGAGGCTTTATGTTCGATTGTGTCAAAATGTCTTGAAACTTTTTCAACACGATTTGGATCACCAACAGTGATAATCGTATCCGCTAAATGTTCTGGTCTTATATTACAATGGTAAACACTTCCGTCTGCATTTAAAACTAATTCTGATGCTGCTTTACTCATGATTTTATAATTTAAAATAAACACACAATATACAACGATTATATAAAAAGTAGGTAAAGTTTTTATTAACCACCTACTCTTTTCACTTTAAATCCTTTATCTTTTAGGAACGACATAATTTTATCACGATAATCACCTTGAATGATGATTTGTTCGTCTTTAAAGCTACCTCCAACACCCAAAAATTGCTTAATTTCTTTCGCTAAAAGTTTGAAATCTTCTGATTCTCCTTCGTAGCCTTCTATAATTGTATTTACTTTTCCTTTTCGTTTCTCAAACTTACAAATTAAAGGTTCTTTCTGAATCCATAATTCGTGTTCTTCTTCTTTCGAAACTTCTTCTGGCTCAGGTATATGATCAGGGAAAAGATTTTTTAATTGATCGTGTAAATCCATAATATTTGATATAATCTTTGCTGTAAAATAGTACCTATACAAAGATATTTTTTATTGTAGTTGTTTAATAAACCAATTTGGAACTTTGTCTGAAACTATTTCAAGTTCATTTTTCTTAACCTGTGCAAATAATCTCATTTTTTGCGTTGAATTATCAAAAATATAGGCTTTATCT
>RRZT010363201.1_pt1 | contig 15214 bp, 11 predicted proteins | sample 2165551 | NCBI WGS metagenome assembly RRZT01 (sample SAMN10456910, study PRJNA506462) | wastewater metagenome | biome: wastewater; feature: sludge; material: wastewater sludge; isolation source: wastewater sludge with Escherichia coli K12::gfp cells carrying plasmid... | place: USA: Moscow, Idaho... | reverse complement strand
GATGTTGAACACCTCTTCGACGATCTGCGGCGCCAGACCCATGCTGGGCTCGTCCAGCAGCACCATGTCGGGGTTGGTCATGATGGCGCGGCCAATGGCGCACATCTGCTGCTCGCCACCCGACGTGTAGGCCGCCTGCGAGGTGCGGCGCGTCTTCAGGCGCGGGAAGTAGGTGTAGACCTTCTCCAGGTTGGCGGCGATCTCGCCCTTGTCGCTGCGCGTGTAGGCACCGGTCATCAGGTTTTCTTCGATGGTCAGGTGCGCAAAGCAGTGGCGCCCCTCCATCACCTGCACCACGCCGCGCTTGACCAGATCGGCGGGCGTCAGGTCTTCAATGCGCTCGCCCTTGTATTCGATGGTGCCCTTGGTCACTTCGCCGCGTTCGCCTTTCAGCAGGTTCGACACCGCGCGCAACGTGGTCGTCTTGCCCGCGCCGTTGCCACCCAGGATGGCGACGATGCCGCTCTTGGGCACACTGAGCGACACACCCTTGAGCACCAGGATCACGTGGTTGTAGATCACCTCGATACCGTTGACGACGAGCAGCGGCGCGCCGGTCGGCGTAGCGACGGCAGCAGGTTCAGTGGCGATGGCGTTCATGAAAGCTCCGGGGAGAAATGCGAGGCGCATGCCATGCGCCGACCCGTCGGGGTGGCCGTGGCCGGGCTTGCACCGGCCACTGGCTGCGCCCCCTTGAAGGGGAGGCGCGTCAGCGCCTCGGGATGGGCTTAGTTACACGTCCTCATCTTGACGTTCTTCTCCTTGGCGTACTTCTCGCCGTACTCCTTGACCAGCGGCTCGACCATCGACTTGTCGGCCTGGTACCAGTCGGACACGACCTTCCAGCCGCTGCCGTCCCACTGCGCCACGCGCGCCCAGTCGGTGCCCAGGTGGTTGCTGCAGCTGGTCTGGACCGGGCGCAGGATCTTGCCGAAGCCCAACTCGTTCAGGCGCGCCTGCGTCAGGTTCAGGTTCTCGAAGCCCCAGCGCACCTGCTCGGGCGTCATGACCTTGCCCTTGCCGTACTTCTCTTGCGCGACGCGGATCGCCTCCACCTGCAGCATCGAGATCACCATGCCACGCGTGTGCGCCATGGCGCCCAGCTCGGCCGCGTCCTTGGCGGTGCCCTGGCCCTTGTCGTACAGCTGCGCCTTGACTTCGTCGTGCACCTTGTCGCGCTCGGCCGTGTTGTGGATGGTCATGGCGTTGTAGCCCTTGGCACCGGCGCCGATGTCCTTCACGTCGTGATCGGAGCCGGCCCACCAGATGGCGTACATCTTCTCGCGCGGGAAGTTGGTGGCCTGCGCTTCGCGGATGGCGGCGGGCGTCATCACGCCGGCCGACCACAGCAGCACGTAGTCGGGGCGCTGCTGGCGGATTTGCAGCCAGGTGGATTTCTGCTCGACGCCGGGCGCGGTCACCGGCAGCTTGAGCAGCTCAAAGCCTTCCTTGGCGGCGCGCTTTTCCAGCAGCGGAATCGGCTCCTTGCCGTAGGGCGAGTCGTGGTAAACCAGCGCGATCTTCTTGCCCTTGAGGCTGCCTTTTTCCTTCTTCAGGATGTCCTGGATCATGGAATCAGCGGCCGTCCAGTAGCTGCCCAGCAGCGGGAAGTTCCACTCGAACACGCGGCCGTCGGCCGATTGCGACAGGCCATAGCCCATCGTCACCAGCGGCACCTTGTCGCCGGGCGCCTTGTCGCTGGTGGCAAAGGTGATGCCGGTCGATTGCGTGTCAAAGCCCGACGCGCCGCTGCCCTTGTTCTTCAGGCGCTCGTAGCATTCGACGCCCTTGGCGGTGTCGTAAGCGGTCTCGCATTCCTCGAACGCGATCTTGACGCCGTTGACGCCGCCCTTGGCGTTGACCAGCTTCAGGTAGTCCTGCTTGCCGTCGGCCCATGGAATGCCCAGCGGCGCGAACTGGCCGGTGCGGTAGACCAGCAGCGGGATGAACTGCTCCTGTGCCTGCGCCTGAACGGCGGGCGCCGCGGCGATGCCGCCCAGTGCGGCGATGGCGAGTGCGAAAGTGCCCAGTTTCATGGTGTGTCTCCTTGATGAATTGACAGGGTTGGGACAGTGAATCAACGCGGCAGGCGCCGTGCGGACATTGGGGTTAATGCGGAAATGGCCACACGCGCAGCTTCTGCCGTGCCGTGGCCCACAGGCGCGCCAGGCCGTGAGGCTCGACGATCAAAAAGAACACGATCAACGCGCCGAAGATCATGTGTTCCAGATAGGTGGCCGTGGCGGTCGAGAGCGGCAGGCCCAGCCAGTGCGGCACGTAGTTGAGCAGCAGCGGCAGCAGCACGAAGAAGGCGGCGCCAAAGATGCTGCCGACGATGGAGCCCAGGCCGCCGATGATGATCATGAACAGCAGCTGGAACGAGCGGTCGATGGAGAACGCCGCCGGCTCCCACGCGCCCAGGTGCACAAAGCCCCACAGCGCGCCGGCCACGCCGACGATGAAGCTGCTGACGGCAAACGCGCTCAGCTTGGCGTACATCGGGCGGATGCCGATCACCGAGGCGGCCACGTCCATGTCGCGGATCGCCATCCACTCGCGGCCGATGGCGCTGCGCACCAGGTTCTTGGCGGCCAGGCCGATCAGGCACAGGATGGCCAGACACAGCAGGTACTTTTCCATCGGCGTGTCGATCTGCCACCCCAGGATCGACAGCGGCCCGGCGCTTACCGAGCCTGACGACGAATCGTTGGTGACCCACTTGGCGCGGCTCGTCAGCCAGTCCATGAAGAACTGCGCGGCCAGCGTGGCCACCGCCAGGTACAGGCCGCGAATGCGCAAGGACGGCAGGCCGAACACCATGCCGAACACCATCGCCACCAGCCCGCCGCCCAGCAGCGACACGAGCAGCGGCATGCCGTCAAAACGCACCTGCAGGTTGTAGGCCGCGTAGGCGCCCACCGCCATGAAGGCGCCGGTGCCGAGCGAAATCTGGCCGCAGTAACCGACCAGGATGTTCAGCCCCAGCGCCGCCAGCGACATGATGAGGAACGGAATCAGGATGGCCTGGAAGGTGTAGTCGCTGGCCACCAGCGGCACCACGAAGAAAGCCACCACCAGCAGCGCCAGCATGGCCATGCGGTCCTGCAGGATCGGAAAGATCTGCTGGTCGGCGCGGTAGGTCGTCTTGAACTGGCCGTTTTCTCTGTAGAACATGATTTTTGACTCAAATCAGGGGTTTGTCGGCGTGGATCAAGCGCGAGCAGCTATCGAAAAGATAGTCAAACGCGGTCAATGATCTTCTCGCCGAACAGGCCTTGCGGCCGCACCAGCAGCACGCACAGCGCCAGGCCATAGGCAAACCAGGTCTCGATGCCGCCGCCCACCATGGGGCCGAGATACACCTCCGACAGCTTCTCGCCCACGCCGATGATCAGCCCGCCCACGATGGCGCCGGGCAGCGAAGTGAGGCCACCCAGGATCACCACCGGCAGCGCCTTCAGCGCCACCAGCGAGAGCGAGAACTGCACGCCGATCTGGGAGCGCGAGATCACGCGCACCACCATCGCCACCACGCCCGCCACCGACCACACGATGACCCACATGCGCGACAACGGAATGCCGATCGACTGCGCCGCCTGGTGGTCGTCGGCCACGGCACGCAGGGCGCGGCCGGTCTTGGTCTTCTGGAAGAACAGCGACAGCAGCGCCACCAGCACGGCGGCAATGCAGGCTGAATACAAGTCTTCCTTGCTGACCAGCACGCCGCCGTCAAACACGTTTTCCAGAATGAACACCGGGTCTTTCGGCATGCCGACGTCGATGCTGTAGACCGCGCTGCCGAAGATCATCGGGCCCAGCCCGTCGAGCAGATACGCGATGCCCAGCGTCGCCATCAGCAGCGTGATCGGCTCCTGGTTGACCAGGTGGCGCAGCGCCAGCCGCTCGATGAGCCAGGCCACGCCGATCATGATGATCACGCTGACCATGAGCGCCAGCGCGATCGTGACAAAGCCGGGCGCCATGCCGAGCCACTTCGGAATCCACTCCGAAAAGCGCGCCATCGCCAGCGCCGCAAACAGCACCATGGCGCCTTGCGCGAAGTTGAAGACGCCTGAAGCCTTGAAGATCAGCACGAAGCCGATCGCCACCAGCGCGTACAGCATGCCGGTCATCAGGCCGCCGAGCAGGGTTTCGAGGAAAAAGCCCATGTGTTTGTCTCCGCGGCGTTCAGTGACTGGTGCCGAGGTACGCCCGGATCACGTCCTCGTTGCTGCGCACTTCATCCGGCGTACCGTCGCCGATCTTCTTGCCGTAGTCGAGCACCACCACGCGGTCGCTGATGTCCATCACCACGCCCATGTCGTGCTCGATCAGCACGATGGTGGTGCCGAACTCCTCGTTCACGTCGAGGATGAAGCGGCTCATGTCCTGCTTTTCTTCCACGTTCATGCCGGCCATGGGCTCGTCGAGCAGCAGCACCTGCGGCTCCATGGCCAGGGCACGGCCCAGGTCCACGCGCTTTTGCAGGCCGTAGGGCAACTGGCCCACGGGCGTCTTGCGGTAGGCCTGGATTTCGAGGAAGTCGATGATGCGTTCGACGAATTCGCGCTGCGCGATTTCTTCGCGCTCGGCGGGCCCCAGGCGCAGCGCCTGCAGCAGGATGTTGCTGCGGAACTTGAGGTTGCGCCCCGACATGATGTTGTCGATCACGCTCATGCCCTTGAACAGCGCCAGGTTTTGGAAGGTGCGCGCCACGCCCATCTCGGCCACCTGGCGCGAGTTCATGTGACTGAAGGTCTGGCCTCGGAAGGTGATGCTGCCTTCCTGCGGCGTATAGACGCCGTTGATGCAGTTGAGCATCGACGACTTGCCCGCACCGTTGGGGCCGATGATCGAGCGGATTTCGTGCTCCTTGACGTTGAACGAGATGTCGGTCAGCGCCTTCACGCCGCCAAAGCGCAGGCTGATGTTCTTCACATCCAGAATGACGTCGCCGATCTTTTTTTGATCAAATTCGGCGCCAGCGCTTGCCTGATCAGCGCGAGAAGCTATATTTTCAGGAGTCATCACGTCACTCATGCGGCGCTCCTCACGGCGGGATAGGTCTTGGCGTCAAGCACCTTCAGGTTGGCCGACACCTTGCCGGTGCGCCCGTCCTCGAACTTCACGGCGGTCTCGATGAACTGTTCGGGCTTGCCGCCATACAGCGCATCCAGCAGCACGGCGTACTTCTCGGCCACAAAGCCGCGCCGCACTTTGCGCGTGCGCGTCAGCTCGTCGTCGTCCGGGTCCAGCTCCTTGTGCAGCACCAGAAAGCGGTGGACTTGCGTGTCGGCCATGCCGGGCTCGGTAGAGAGGTCGGCGTTCACCTTCTCGACGCACTCGGTCATCATCTTCAACACTTCGGGCTTGCCCGCCAAATCGACGTAGCCGGCGTATGGCAAGCCTTGTCGCTCGGCCCAGTTGCCCACGGCTTCAAAGTCGATGTTGATGAAGGCCGTCACCATGTCCTTGCCGTTGCCGAAGCACACCGCTTCCTTGATCTGCGGGAAGAACTTGAGCTTGTTCTCGATGTAGTTGGGCGCAAACATCGCCCCGCCGGCCATCTTGCCCACGTCCTTGGCGCGGTCGATGATGATGAGGTGGCCATCGGGATCCAGCACGCCGGCGTCGCCCGTCTTGAAGTAGCCGTTTTCGTCGATCACTTCGGCGGTGGCGTCGGGGCGTTTGTAGTATTCCTTCAGCACCGACACGCCCTTGACCAGCACCTCGCCGTTGTCGGCGATCTTCAGCTCGATGCCGGGCGCGGCCTGGCCGACGCTGTTCAACTTGACCTGGCCGTTTTTCTGGATGCAGACATAGGCGCAGGTCTCGGTCTGGCCGTACAACTGCTTGAGGTTGACGCCGATCGAGCGGAAGAAGCGGAACAAGTCCGGCCCGATGGCCGCGCCCGCCGTGTAGGCCACGCGGATGCGCGACAGGCCCATGGCGTTCTTCAGCGGGCCATAGACCAGGAAGTTGCCCAGCGCGTACATCAGCCGGTCGCCGCCTCCCACGGGCTTGCCGTCCAGGATGTCGGAGCCGACGCGGCGCGCCACGTCCATGAACTTGCGGTGCAGCCACTGCTTCGATTTGGCGGCGTCTTCCATGCGGATCGACACCGAAGTCAGCATGCCCTCGAACACGCGCGGCGGCGCGAAGTAATACGTCGGCCCGATCTCGCGCATGTCGATGTTGACCGTCTCGCTCGACTCGGGGCAGTTGATGGTGAAGCCCGCCACCAGCCACTGCGCCATCGAGAACAGAAAGTCGCCCACCCACGCTGGCGGCAGGTACGACAGCACGTCGTCCTTGGCGTTCAGGCCATCGGTTTCGACCCCGCCGACGGCCGAGCCGATGAAGCTGGCGTGCGTCTGGCACACGCCCTTGGGCCGGCCCGTGGTGCCCGAGGTGTAGAGGATCACCGCCACGTCGCCCGGCTGGATCTGCGCCACCGATTCGTCGAACAGCTGCGGGTGCAGCTCGTCGTGCTTGCGGCCCAGCGCCATCAGCTCATCGACGCTGATCAGGCCCGGCTGCGTGTAGTTGCGCATGCCGCGCGGGTCGTCGTAGATGATGTGCGTGAGGCCGGGGACGGTCTCGCGCAGCTCCAGCATCTTGTCGACCTGCTCCTGGTTCTCGGCAAAGGCGAAGTGCACTTCGGCGTCTTCGAGCACGAAAGCCATCTCGGCCGCCACCGCGTCCTGGTACATCGGCACCGGCACGCCGCGCAGCGCCTGCACGGCGATGAACATCAGGTACAGGTGCGGGCGGTTGTCGCCCACGATGGCCAGGTTCTGCCCCGGCGTGAAGCCCAGCGCCGCCAGGCCGGACGCCATGGCGCGCACGTCCTGCGCGGCGCGCTGCCAGTTCCAGGTTTGCCAGATGCCGTATTCCTTCTCGCGCAGCGCCGGGTCGTTCGGGCGCTCGCTGGCGTGCTTTTGCAGCAGGCGGGGGAAAGTCGTCGCCATGGGGCTTTGTCTCCTGTGTGCGCCCGGCGGTGCATCGCCGCGGGTCTGTCATTCGTCAAACCGAATGGTACGGCGGCACTTTGACGCCGTGTTGTCGTTTGGACGACAATTTGCACTCGATCGACTCAGGCTTTTCCCTTAGATGGCCTCCTCGCCCAGCCTGCATGCGCGCCGCCGCCTGCTGACCGACGACGAACTGGACGGGGTGCCCTGGCTGCGCCCGCTGACCGCCGACGAGCGCGACCGCGTGGCGCCGCAGCTGCGCATCGGCGATGCCGAGCCCGGCGAGCTGATTTGCCGCAGAGGCCGCACCGCGACCTACTGGTTCGGCGTCGTCGATGGCCTGCTGAAGATGAGCACCGAAACCGCCGACGGCCACACCATCACCTATTCGGGCCTCACGGCTGGCGGCTGGTTTGGCGAGGGCACGGTGATGAAGCGCGAGCCCTACCGCTACAACGTGCAGGCGCTGCGCAAGAGCCTCGTGGCCGGGCTGCCGGTGGACACGTTTCACTGGCTGCTTGACCATTCCATCGGCTTCAACCGCTTCGTGATGAACCAGCTCAACGAGCGGCTGGCGCAGTTCATCGGCACCATCGAGGCCGACCGCACGCCCAGCCCCGAGCAGCGCGTGGCGCGCAACCTGGCGGCGCTGGCCAACCCGGTGCTGTTTCCCGGCGTGGGCGAGGTGCTGCGCATCACGCAGCAGGAGCTGGCCTATCTGGTCGGCCTGTCGCGCCAGCGCGTGAACGAGGCGCTAAAGACCCTGGCCGCCCAGGACGTGCTGCGCATTGAATACGGCGGCCTGCGCATTCTCGACCTGAGCGCGCTGCGATGGCGAGACTTTTAAGTGAAATGAGGCGCCAGCGCTGGATGGAAAAGCGCGAGCAGCTCTGTTTTTGATAGCTGCATCGACATCGCGCGGCCGCGCCATCGTCTGTCAATCCGAGACCTCCGCATAATCCCCCGCATGTCCAACCCGCCCACCTTCCGCCGCGCGCCGCGCCCTGAAAACGCCACGGCGCAGACCGCCGCCGCACCCGACGCCGTTCGTCTCAACAAACGCCTGGCCGACATGGGCCTGTGCTCGCGCCGCGAGGCCGATGAATGGATCGAGCGCGGCTGGGTGCGCGTGAACGGTGCGCCAGCGGTGATGGGCGTCAAGGTCGGCCCGCAAGACAAAGTGACGGTGGAGCGCGAGGCCGAGGTCGCGCAGGCCGAGCGCGTCACCATCCTGCTCAACAAGCCGATGGGCTACGTCAGCGGCCAGGCCGAAGACGGCCACCAGCCGGCGGTGGTGCTCATCAACGGGCAGAGCCGTTGGCGCGAAGACCGCGCGCGCACGCGCTTTGCGCCGCACCAGTTGCGCGGGTTGGCGCCGGCGGGGCGGCTCGACATCGATTCGGTCGGCCTGCTGGTGCTGACGCAGGATGGCCGCATCGCGCGCCATTTGATCGGGCAGGATTCCGAGATCGAAAAGGAATACCTGGTGCGCGTGGCGCTGGATGGCGCCGAGGCGAAGAACACGCAGGCGCGGTTTCCGCCCGAAAAGCTGGCCCTGTTGCGCCACGGCCTGCAACTGGACGGCCAGGCGCTGAAACCCGCCAAGGTGAGCTGGCAGAACGAGGAGCAGTTGCGCATCGTGCTGCGCGAAGGCAAGAAGCGGCAGATTCGCCGCATGTGCGAACAGGTGGGGCTGAAGGTGGTGGGCTTGAAGCGCATTCGCATCGGCTCGGTGCTGCTGGGGCAGCTGCCGGCAGGGCAATGGCGCTACCTGGGCGAGCACGAGCGGTTCTGATCGGCGTCGGTTGATTTCAAGAGAAAAAGGCCTCCAGCGCACGTCTGACCTGCGGCAGCAGCTATCTTTATGATAGTTTTCTGGAGCTGCTGCGGCCCGCTTGAAGACGGCCGGATCGGACCCATTTAAAGGCGGTGCGCGTCGGCGCGCTGATCACCCCATTCTTCGACTCAGACCAATTCCATGAGCAAGCAAACCCATTCCTTCCAGGCCGAGGTCGCGCAACTGCTGCACCTGGTCACCCATTCGCTGTATTCCAACCAAGAGATCTTTCTGCGCGAGCTGATCTCCAACGCGTCGGACGCTTGCGACAAGTTGCGCTTCGAGGCGCTGGCCAACCCATCGCTGTACGGCGACCAGCCCGAGCTGGAAGTGCGCATCAGCTTCGACAAGGCCGCCAAGACGCTGACGGTGACCGACACCGGCATCGGCATGAGCGCGCAAGAGGCGATCGAACACCTGGGCACCATCGCCAAGAGCGGCACCAAGGACTTTTTCTCCAAGCTGTCGGGCGACCAGAAGGCGGACGCGCAGCTGATCGGCCAGTTTGGCGTCGGCTTTTACTCGGGCTTCATCGTGGCCGACAAGATCACCGTCGAGTCGCGCCGTGCCGGCCTGCCCGCCAATGAAGGCGTGCGCTGGGTCAGCCAAGGCACCGGCGATTTCGAGGTCGAACCCATCACGCGCGAACAACGCGGCACCAGCGTCATCCTGCACCTGCGCGACGACGCGCTGGAATTTGCCGACGGCTGGAAGCTGAAGGAGCTGATCGGCAAGTACTCTGACCACATCGCCATCCCGATCAAGATGGAAGGCGAGAAGTGGGAAGAGGGCAAGGAAGAGGGACAGCCCGGCGCGATGGTGAAAACCGGCGCGTGGGAAACGATCAACCAGGCCACCGCGCTGTGGACGCGCCCAAAGAAAGACATCACCGATGAGCAGTACATCGGTTTTTACGAACAGCTCGCGCACGACTGGCAGCCGCCGCTGGCCTGGACGCACAACCGCGTCGAAGGCAGCACCGAATACACGCAATTGCTCTACATCCCCAGCCACGCGCCCTTCGACCTGTGGGACCGCGACAAGAAGGCCGGCATCAAGCTCTACGTCAAGCGCGTGTTCATCATGGACGACGCCGAGCAGCTGGTGCCGCGCTACCTGCGCTTCATCAAGGGCGTGGTCGATTCGGCCGACCTGCCGTTGAACGTGAGCCGCGAGCTGCTGCAGGAAAGCCGCGACGTGCGCGCCATCCGCGACGGCAACACGCGCCGCGTGCTGGGCCTGCTGGAAGACATGGCCAAGGCCGAAAATGAAGTCGGCCCCGGTGTGGCTGAAGCCGCCGCGGCAGAAGACAAGGTGGATATCGGCAGCGGCGACAGCACGCCCGCGCCCGAGCCGACCGAGTTGCCCGAGAGCGGCGTGGCCGACGTGGTGGACAAGGCCGAGGCACCCACCGCCGCCGACGCGGCCGCCAAGTTCGCTGAGAAGCAGGACAAGGAAGCGGGCAAGTACGTCACCTTCTGGCGCGAATTCGGTGCCGTGCTGAAAGAAGGCCTGGGCGAAGACGACGCCAACCGCGACCGCATCGCCAAGCTGCTGCGCTACGCGTCGACCACCACCGACGCACAGACCGTCTCACTGGCCGACTACAAGGCGCGCATGAAAGACGGCCAGAAGGCCATTTACTACATCACCGCCGACACGCTGGCGGCGGCCCGGAACAGCCCGCAGTTGGAAGTCTTCAAGAAAAAGGGCATCGAGGTGCTGTTGATGACCGACCGCGTGGACGAGTGGTCGCTGTCTTACCTGCGTGAATTCGACGGCACGCCGCTGCAATCGGTCGCCAAGGGCGCGGTGGATCTGGGCGAGTTGCAGGACGAGGCCGAGAAGAAGGCCTTTGACGCAGCGGCGGAGCACGTCAAGCCGCTGCTGGAGAAGCTGAAAGAGGCCTTGAAAGATCAGGTGGAAGACGTGCGCGTCACCACGCGCCTGGTCGATTCGCCCGCCTGCCTGGTGGTGAAGGACGCCGGCATGAGCATGCAACTGGCCCGCATGCTGAAGCAGGCCGGTCAGCCCGTGCCCGACAGCAAGCCCGTGCTGGAGGTGAATCCGGAACACCCGCTGGTAAAGAAAATGGAAAGCCACCCGCCGCATTTCGACGACCTGGCGCACATCCTGTTCGACCAGGCGCTGCTGTCGGAAGGCGGTTTGCCTGAAGACCCGGCGGCGTATGTGCGCAGGGTGAACGCGCTGCTGGCATAAGAGCCCATCGTCTTGCGCCAAGGCGGTGCAAGACGAAAAAAAGCCAACCCGTGCAGGTTGGCTTCTTTTTTGGTTTGGTGGCCTGGGGCGGAATCGAACCACCGACACGCGGATTTTCAATCCGCTGCTCTACCAACTGAGCTACCGGGCCATTAAGCCTTCTATTCTAGCACTGCTCCAGATCGTTACGAGACGACGGCGCTGCGACGGCCGCGCGACAGGTCAACGCCGAGTTGTTTCAGCTTGCGATACAGGTGTGTGCGCTCCAGGCCGGTCTTTTCCGCTACCCGCGTCATGGAGCCGCCTTCCTTGGCCAGGTGGAACTCGAAATACGCTTTTTCGAACGCATCGCGCGCATCGCGCAGCGGTTTGTCCAGATCAAACGTCTGCTGGCCTTGCGGGCTGAGGTCGACCGCCGTGGGCAAGGTCTGACCCCCCATCATGGCGGATTCGACCGTCAGTTCAGCGACCGGGCTCATCGGTGCCGGAGCGTTGATTTCCAGTCCATCGGCAGGCGACTTGCGCTGCGGCACGTCGCGCGCAAGCGCCTGATCCACCGCCTTCAACAGCTTTTGCAGCGTGATCGGTTTTTCAAGAAACGACTGTGCGCCGATGCGGGTCGCTTCGACCGCCGTGTCGATGGTGGCATGACCGCTCATCATGATGACCGGCATGGTGAGCAGGCCGGTGCCGCGCCATTCCTTGAGCAGCGTCACGCCGTCCGTGTCAGGCATCCAGATGTCCAGCAGCACCAGGTCAGGACGCGCGCCTTGCCGCGCGGCGCGCGCCTGGGCGGCGTTTTCGGCAAGCTCCACGGTGTGGCCTTCGTCATTGAGGATCTCGGACAAGAGGTCCCGAATGCCAAGTTCATCGTCGACCACCAGAATGTTCGCCATAGGATTGTTGTGTGTGATTGGCTTCAGCCAGAAGAAGCGCCTGCCGCCATGGATGCCACTTGGAATGATAACGATACTTGCGCGCCACAAATCTCGCCATCGATGATGCGATTGGATACATCGATGCGGGCGCCATGCTCTTCGGCGATTTTCTTGACGACCGCCAGACCGAGCCCGGTGCCCTTTGCCTTGGTGGTGACGTAGGGTTCAAACGCCCGCTTGAGGATCGCGTCGGAAAAACCATGCCCGCTGTCGACCACGCTGAAGCGCACGCGCTGCAAGGCGTCGAGCCACTGGGTGCGCACCACCACCTGCGCCTGCGCGCCGGCGCGTATCTGCCCCTCTGACGCGTCGATCGCGTTCTGAACCAGGTTGTGAATGACCTGCCGCAATTGCTGCGCGTCGCCCAGGATCGGCGGACAGGCGTCATCGCATTCGAACCGCACGGGGACATCCGAATTCTGACCCGCCTCGCCTGCGTCGCCGTACAGCAGCAGCACTTCACTGACGAGCGCGTTCAGGTCGACCGGCTTCAGCTCGGCCGAGGGCAGGCGTGCGTAGTCACGGAATTCGTTGACCAGACGCTTCATCGCGTCCACCTGATCGACGATGGTGCGCACCGACTTGGTCAGCAATGCCCGGTCGGCCGCCGGCAACTTGTCCGCCAGCTTGTGCTCCAGCCGTTCGGCCGACAACTGGATGGGCGTCAGGGGATTCTTGATCTCGTGCGCCAGCCGCCTGGCCACCTCGCCCCAAGCCTGCGCGCGCTGTGCCGAAACGATCTCGGAAATATCGTCGAACACCAGCAGCCGCTGCCCACCGGGCAGCGCGGCGCCACGGGCGATCAGCGTCACGGCATCGTTGGCGAGGCTGCCGCCGCCCTGGCCGTAGAGCTCGAACGACTTTTGCCAGTTCTCCAGTCCATGCTCCAGCCGCTCACCCTCGAACTCGGAAAACTGTGTTGACACGTCGGCAGCAAATCCCTCCAGCGCCGGCAGGCTGCCCAACGGCCGGCCGGTGCTCGCCGCCAGTGGCGCGCGCAGGATTCGGGTGGCGCCGGGATTGGCGGACTGAATGGCGCCATGTCGGTCCAGCACGATCACGCCGGCCGTCAGGTTGTCGAGAATGGTTTGCAGGTGCGCACGCGCCGCATCGACCTCGCGCATGCTCGAATCGACGGCCGCGCGCGCATCGGCCAGTTGCTGCGTCATGTCTGCGAACGACCGCGTCAGGCCCACCAGTTCGTCGCGCCCCGGCAGGATGACCTTGGGCGTCAGGTCGCCTGCGGCCACCTGCCGCACGCCGTCGGCCAGCATCAGCAGCGGCGTGGCCAGTTGCTTGCCCAGCACCACCGCCAGCAGCACCGCGCCGAACACGGCCAGAAACAGGCTGAGCGTGAGGGTGCCGATGTACATGCGCCGCAGCCCATCGCGACCCAGCGCGCGCTCCTGGTATTCGCGGTTGGCCTCCTGCACCGCCAGCGCATGCGTCACCAGCGCGGTGGGCAGCGGCTGCACCGCTTGCAGCAACCATTGCTCGCCCAGCAGGCCCGTTGAACGGGCGCTGACCAGCACCAGCGCCCGGATGCGCGCCTCAGGCACGCTGCCGGCGGGCGCGGGCTCGTCCAGGCCTTCGATCTGGGTGGCAAAGCCTTGCGCACGCAACTGGCGCAGCATCTGCGAACTGGGCCGCTCCGGCGTCAACTGATAGCGCGACTGGCCCGCGCTGGCGATCAGCCGGCCCGACGCCCCCCACAGCGTGACATCGGAAGCCCCCAGTTGGGTGCGCAGACGATCAAGCGGCAGCGCGACCAGCGCCTCCGGCGTTTCAGCCAGCGTGGCTGAGCCGGCGCGCAATTGGTTGCCGAAGTCGCGCGCCTGCGTGTCGAGCGATGTTCGGGCCAGCGTCAGGCCGGACTCCAGCGCGCCCTCCACCCTGACATCGAACCACGATTCAATGGAACGCGATACGAACTGATACGACACGACGTAGATCAGCAGCCCCGGCAACACCCCCACCAGCCCGAAGATGGCCGCCAGCTTGATCAGCAAACGACTGCCGAACTTGCCGCGCCGCAAGCGCGCCAGCAGCCGGTAAATGCCCCAGCCGATCACCAGCGCCAGCACGCCGGCCACCGCCACGTTGATGGCAAACAGGCGGGTGTAGTAGCGCTCGTAAAGCAGGCGGTTGTTGGTGGCTTGGGCCAGCAGAAACACCAGCACCAGCCCGATGGTCACCAGCAGCGCGATGGCCACCCACAGCGCCCAGCGTGCTCTGCGCTTGTGCGGCGTGTCGCTCTGGACCTGCAGCGCGGGTTCGGCGCCGCTCACCGGGCCAACTCCTGCGTCAGGTCGATGCGGCGTTCAACCGACACCGCCCAATCCGACTGGCCAACGGTGCCCAGTTGCAGGGTGCGCGGCAACTGGCTGGCATCGAGCCGGAAGCGAAAGCGCAGGGTGTAGCGCCCACCACTCTCCAGATCGCTTGCGCTGGCGATCTTCCAGCGCCCGATGCGTTGTACGGCGGCCATCACTTCGGACAAGGAATCGTAGTTCTGCGTCAGGCTGACGCCCAGGCCGCTGTTGACGATCGGTTCTGATGAGGTGTTGAGCCGCCAGCGCCGTGTCAGCGGCTGGTAGGCGACCCGCATGTAGCGCTGCGCCGAGGCGACGTTGCGGTCGTACCAGTACCAGCGTTCGCGCATCACGTCCGCCTCGGCGACAAAATGGACCGGAATGCCCTTGTGCAGGGCGTCTTCGACCACGGGCGACAGCGTGAAGTCGACGCGGGCCGTCAGAAACAGCCCCTCGTCCGAATGCTCCACGCGCAGCGCGGTCAGCTCGGCGTTTTCAGCCCATGCCGGGGCCGCCAGCAGCCACCCCCAGATCAGCATCGCCCGCAGAAGCAGGCGGCTCAGCGAGCGGCTGCTTGCACAGCAGCGCGTAATAAAAGCCATCGTCACGGCCGCCATTGTCGCCAACCGGCTGCGGCTGGTCGGCCCCCCCGGGCAATAAATGGCCAGGCGAGGGCAGCAGCGTGGCATCGCTGTTGTTCGCAAGAAACGTTTGGATGCGGTCCTGACCTTCTTCGAGGAACACCGAGCACGTGCAGTACAGCAGGCGTCCACCGGGTTGGAGCAGCGGCCAGAGCGCCCGCAGCAAGCGATCTTGCTGCGCCGCCAGCTGCGCCACATCGGATGCCCGACGCAGCCAGCGCACGTCCGAGTGGCGGCTCACGATGCCTGAAGCGCTGCAAGGCGCGTCGAGCAAGATGGCGTCGAACAGTTC
>RRZT011735837.1_pt1 | contig 15215 bp, 20 predicted proteins | sample 2165551 | NCBI WGS metagenome assembly RRZT01 (sample SAMN10456910, study PRJNA506462) | wastewater metagenome | biome: wastewater; feature: sludge; material: wastewater sludge; isolation source: wastewater sludge with Escherichia coli K12::gfp cells carrying plasmid... | place: USA: Moscow, Idaho... | reverse complement strand
GGATCCTCGAACGACTCGTGCGCCATCACATGGCACCAGTGGCAGGCGGCGTAGCCGACACTCAGGAAGATCGGGACATCGCGCTCACGTGCCGCCGCGAACGCATCCGGTCCCCACTCGTACCAGTCCACCGGGTTGCCAGCGTGTTCTAATACATATAGTGAGCGGGTGGCTCGTTCGTCGGGCGTCAGGTCACGCAGAAGCGGCATCAGAGTCGACTTCCGAAGGGGAGTAGAGGCACTCCGTCTCACCGCCTGACGTATACACGTACACCGCTGTCCGCGTCTCCGGAGCCGCCTTCGGCCCGCGAGGTCGGTCGAGTTTCGTCACCTCGACGCGGTCAACAATTTGTCGGAGAGCCAGCCGCTTCTGCTCGACAGGTAGTGCTCTCCAGTCTTTGACGGCGGATGCCGACCGTGTCGCCCGGCGTTGTCGCGCCCGCAACGACTCCAGCTCCGACTGAAGCTGATCCTTCTCGGTTAGGCAAAGCTCGTTGCGTTCGACGAGCTGGCGGCGGGTCCGCTCGGCGCCGTCCAACAGTCCAGACATCAGGTCGTTGGTGTGCCGGGTGATCGCTGCATCAAGCTCGGCGACCCTTCGACGAATCTCCAGCTCGCGTGGGCCCACCTGAGTGGCTTCAAGATTCGCCGCCCATGCGACGATCAGCAGGCTTACGAATTGATCTAGCGCCTCCATCGAGATGGACGCGGGCTCCTGACAGCTTGTGGCGCCCTCCCGGTTTCTGCACGAATAGTGCCCATTGTGCGGCTTACTTTCGTCAGGTTTGGATGGTCGAAGCCCTGTCATTGTTGAACCGCACCCGGCGCATTTCACAAGCGACGCGAGCAGGATGTCCGGGTTTCTTGTCGTGGACCCGGAACGCGTGTTGCGACCGAGGATGTCCATTACTTCGTCCCACGTTTCGGGGGTGAGGACGGGTTCGGTGAACCAGGTGACCGGGTTCCCGTCCGCGTCCAGAACCGGTTCTCCGCGCCACATGGCGACACCCTTGGTTGCCGGGCTGCGCAGCCACTTGCCCAAGTTGGCCGCCCGCAAGCTCGTCTTCCGCTCGTTCCGGTTCCGATACCCTTCCGCGTCCAGTGTTGCAGCGGCTTGGGACAGGGTTTTGCCGTCAAGCAGCATGGCTGCGGATTTACGAAGCATCGCCGCAGCCTGTTCGCTCGGCTGCAGCTGGTAGCCGTCACCGTCACGGTTGCGAACGATCTCGTAGCCGACGGGTACTGTTCCGCCGCGCCACCGTCCGAGTGTCGCAAGCTTGTCCTGGGTTGTGCCGACTCGAAACGAGATCGTGGCGCTCTCGTTTTCGGCCACCGCCGCCAGAATCGTCAGCATCATTTTGCCGGTGCCCGGGGCGAAGGTATCTACCGACTCTTTGATAATGATGAGACGAACGCCCAGCTCGTCCAGCATTTTGACGATGGCAAGCATTTCGTCGGTTCGGCGGGACAGGCGCGAAATCTCGTAAACGATGACGATGCTGTACCGTCCTGCCCGGATTTCATCGAGTAGGCGGTCAAGGCTCCTTCTTCGCACACCGGAATATGCGGACACATCGTCCACATAGACGTCGCCCTCTGGGTCCAAGGCCGGATCGAAGTCAACATCGTGTTCGGGAACCCGGCCTGAACAATTTTCAATCTGTTTGTCGATACTGACGGATCCGTCGCGATCCTTGCTGAGGCGGGCGTAAACGGCAGCTCGATTCGCCGTCGACACGATTGTTTTCTCGCGCTGAACCACCGTTTCCCCCTATTTCCGATTCGAGCGGTCAAGGACGCCGATGAGAGGCTGCGTGAACAAGAATGACATCACCCTCATCGCCCCTAACCTCGGTGGAAACGCTCGCCGTGCCGCGTTGGACGCCGTAGAGCGATTCCAGGGTACTCCGACGGCGAGCGCGGTACGGACTCTCGACCGCTTGATGCCACCAGCGTTTCCGGACGACACCCCGTAGTCAATACAGCCGTTCAGGTGCGGTGGCCCGCTAACTCCAACGCCCCGGCGAGTGAGTCACGCCACCAGACTTGGTACGGGTGCTGGTCGTCGTCGGGGAACGTCTCGGTGTAGCCGTCGCTACCGAGCGGTGCGCCAAACGCGATCCCTTCACCGCGGAGGCGCCCGAGCATAATGCTCTCGGCAGCTAACGCGACCCGCCCATCCCGTGTCGTAGCCGCCACATTCCACCGGTAGCCCAAGCGACGCAGCACCCTGAATCGGCTGTCGAGGTCATTCGTGATCCCGACTTTCAGGCAAGCGAACCCGGGGTTGCTCATCAGGTAGAACGTGCCTGGTCGGTCGGGACGGTACCCGCTTTCCATCCCTATACGCCCGCAACTGGGGCAGCCGCCTTGGCCGCGACGGATGGAGGAGTAGCTCGGTGCGATAGGCATCCGACATGTTGAGCAAGTGCACGCCCACGGTGCGATGGGATTCCCTGGGTATGGGGCCACCGGATCACATCCTCGCGCCACCATGACGGCCCAAGCCAAGTCCGGGTCGACGCGCTTGTTCGCGCAATAGGCACAGACTTGCCCACCGCGCCCCATCAGGTTCTTCAGGTCGGCACTCCCGGCGCGCCCGCAAACGTGGCAGACCCCTACCCACCTCTCTCGACTGCCATTCCACGGCAATGACGGGACGAACCCCTGCGCCAGGAGCTTGCCGCGAACAAGGTCTTCGGTCGGCCCACAACGGCACGGTCGGATGCCCGACCCAGCTGAGTCGGCGTAGCGGGCGTTAGCGGGCTCGCCACACTTAAGACACACGCCCGGCCACAGGGCAAGGTTCCCCGGGTAGGGGATGGACGGCTGCCAATCGAGCGCCAGCATTTTCCCGAGGACGATCGCATCATCGACCCGGTTGCCTCCGCACCAAGCGCACGCCCCTTGGCCCGCTTGGATACCTGCGAACCGTGGGGAACCGGGATTGCCACACTTCAAGCAGACTCCCGCCCACGGGTGATGACGCCCCGGGTACGGCACTGACGGCTCGAAGTCGCGGGCTCGCATCTTCGCCCAAGCCAAGTCCAGGTCGGGCTGCCTGTTCGCGCAGTAGGCGCACGGGTCGTCACCCCTCAAGTTCACGCGCTGGAACTTCGGACTGCCGTGACGCCCACACCGCAAGCACACCCCGGGCCAAGGGGTCATCGCGCCAGGGAATGGGACGGACGGCGCGAAACCGCGAGCCAACATCTTCCCTTCCGCCAGGGCCGGGTCAGTGCGTCGACCGGCGCAGTAGGCGCACGGGTTCGATCCTTTCAGTACGTTGCCGAGGGCTGGGTGGCCTGGGCGACCACAGCGATGACACACACCGGTCCACGGCTTCTTGACTCCTGGGAACGGCACTGAGGGGAAGAAGTCGAGATCGGTCAGGATGGCGCGGGCTCCGCGCTCGGAACGGTGTACTCGACTCCCACTCACCAGGCTCCCCCTGCCACGCTCATACACCGATGATGTCAGGCGATCCCGCCCGGCGTGGTCGCTCACGGGCCCGGTATTGGCGTCAAACGCTCCGGTCCTCTAGGCGCTGGTCCTGAATGGGCTCGCTAGGCTCTGATCATGAGTACGGGGAAGAAAACGATGTGTCTGGTCGCTGCCCTGGCGGCCACGCTAATGGCGTCGGGAGGTTGTAGCTCGCTCACCGGCGGGGGAACTAGGGACTGCACGGATGCCAAGTTCGGACCGGGAGCCACGCTGGCCGACTGCAACCTAAGCGGGGGCGACTTCCAAGGCTTGAACCTGTCCGGCGCGGATCTCAGTCGGGCGAATCTCAGTGACGCGGACCTCCGCGACGCGAATCTGAGCGGTGTGGTGGCCACAGACGCTGATCTGACTGGAGTCAAGTTCCTTGATACCAAGACTGATGGAGCCGACTTCACGGGTGCCAAGTTCTCCCAAGCCGACGCGCGGTCGCAGAGATTCGTTCGTACCAATCTGTCTAGTGCCAGGTTTTCGGGCGGAGACTGGAGGTTCACCAGGTTCGTTGACAGCAACCTGACCGGCGCAGATTTCTCGCAGGTCGACCTTCAGGGCGCAGGCTTCATCAACTCAGACCTGCGGTCACTAACCTTTCGCGGAAACGTACTCAGGGAGACCAGGTTCGATGCGTCTCAGCTGAGCGGCACGGATTTCGCGAATCAAAGCCTCTGGTCAGTCAGCTGGAACGGCGCCAACCTGGCAGAGGTGAATCTGAGCGGGGCGGACCTCGCATCCACGGACTTCTCGCGGCTCGACATGTCGCGGGCGAACTTCTCGGGGGCTCGATCGGATGGAGTCGCGTTCGTCGGCGCAATGCTCTCGTTAGCAGATCTAAGTGGTACTGAGTTTGCGAGAGGCAACTTCAAGGATGCGAACCTCACTGGGGCTAATCTCTCGGACTCCGACCTGACTGGGTCCGACTTGACGCGTGCCAATCTGTCAAACGCCGATATTGATGGAGCGACGTTGAGCGACTCCCGGACTCAAAGAACGGTATGGATTGACGGAAGCACCTGCGGCTCCAGTCCTGTCGACGAATGCACACAAGAGACGAGTTGAGCGGTGCCCTGACGTTTGGCGGGGATCCTTATCGGCGCGCCACCAGGCAACCACGGCGATAATTGGAGCAGTCGAGAGCGGAGCAGGCGTGCGCCATGATTGACCGGATACCCAACGAGAAGGCTCGGCCCCAGGGGGGATAGCGCCGGGCATTGCGGACAGGTGGATCAGATCTGAATCACTCACTTTGATTCCTTGCCCCGAAAAGCAGCGGGTTAGCCAATGCGACCTTTGGGCCGTCATTGGCATTCTCAGAGCCTATGAGCCTTTCGCTACGGGATCGTCGTCGTCGTCGGGTTCGTCGCGATTCAGGTCGTAGTAGACGTCATCGAACCAGTGGTCGAAGTGGAAACGCGAGTCGCCTGGTGGGTGGTAGGTCTCCGAGTACAGAGCCGCGATCACTTCATCGTCCTCGCCATTGAGCTCGTACTCCCACTCCTCAACAGCTGCAGGGGCCACGGATGGGTCTTCCATGAGCTCGAATTGCACGAGCCCGCGCTCCATGATGAGGTGCAGTGCTAGGTCATCAGCCACGCTTCTGGTGAAGTAGGGGACTCCGTCATACCCCGGTTGCAGTGCCCTCAGCCGGAGAACATTTGCGGTCGTGAGCAACCGGAACAAGAACTCGTAGTTGTAACGCATGAGCCAGCGGTCCGGCAGATCCCCGTCTAACATCGTGACCGCTTCTCCGATGTGAGCCGTCCGAGGCATGGAGGACAAGGATTCGATCGCCATCTTGATCTCATCGCCCATGATGTCGGAGCCTGCCGAGAACACCCGCGCTCCAACATCCCCGACGACGTCGATCAGGTGGCGCGAGAACGCGAGGGGATCGGTGATCGGATCCCACTCGGTCTCACTCGAAGGGCGCTCAGCGTCGGATTCCGGATCACCGTCAGTCAGGATCGGGAGTTTCCGCCATTGCATGGCGAGGCAAACGCCCCGGACCTTGTCGGTGCGCATGGCACCGCCGCTCTCGTACCGTCGCCAGGTTTCGCTTCCGAGCCCGGCGGCGGACGCGGCCTTCTCAATCGTCAGGCCGAGCTCTGAACGTCGGGCGCGGATCAAAGCGCCAAGCTCCGGACTGCCGGGACGAGTATGGGGAGTCAAGACTCCTCCTTCGTTACTGATGCTTTAGTGATGCGTCAATACTCTCTCTCGCTCCAACGCCGGTCAAGTGGTGCGGCTGGCGAGCCTCGAGTTGGGCCAGATCAGGTTGACAGGGCCACCACCCGGGGTGTGACAAAGCTAGGAGTCCGGCGTGATGGCAGCCTCGTCACCCGAAGGATCCATCCATCGTCAAGAAGGGCTGACGGAACACCGAAGCCACGAGAATGAACGGGGTTCAACCGGGCGCAGGTCCGCCACGAGGTTGGTACGAGCGCGACGGTGTCCCGTATGTGGAGCATTACTGGGACGGATCAGCCTGGACCGGCCATTCGCGCCGGATTGATCCGCCGACGCAGATGCCGCCACCAGCAGGCCCAGCATTCACACACCCGCCACCCGAGATGCCCGCGACTCCCGATGTTGAGGCCTCCACGCCAGGCCGTCCCTCGAATTACAGCTCTTCGAACGAGCCTCCAGCTGCGCCAGAGTCGCCAGCCGCGCCGACCACCCCGGCGCGGCAGCAAGCAGACGGCTGGCGCAAAGGCCCGGACTCACAGCCGGACGATCTGCTCTCGCCGTGGCAGGAAGCGCCTGGGTGGCGCAAGGAATCCATCGCAGACAGGCCCGCCCCCCGCAGCCCCGATTCGGCAAGCGCGGACCCGCCTGCGCCAAGCGAGCCTCACCGATTCGGAGGTAGCCCGTCGGGTCCCCCTGATCCCCGCCAGCCGCAGGTGGCCCGAACGAGTGGGCGGACACCGGTCACCCGCAGCCGTCGGACGGCCCCGCCCTCCGCCGATCCTCCCAGCTGGTCAGCTTTCGGCGAAGGCCCCGAATCCTCACCAGGGGCAGTCGAGGACGGGAGGCGAGCGTGGGTGAAGAGCAAGTCCCTGCGAGCCGCTCTCATCGCCGGAGGATGCGCGGGCGTCCTCGTTGCCATCTCGGAGATCCAACGCTCCTGGCGGGGACCCGGCACCGTCGGATATCTGGTCGCAACCATCGTCGATGCAGCACTCGCATTCGCCGTCTCAGCCTTGGTGTGGGGCTTGGTCGCGTACGCGATCGCGACAATCATCAACAAGAGGCGATTGAGGAAGGAACCGCAACTTGCCTCGGGTCTGCAGCTGGCCGTCCATCCCGCTCGCTGGCTGGGTGCCGGTGCGGCGATCGTGGTCCTATTGATCGGAGCACTGGTGATGAGTGGCGCCCCCAAGGGCAGGACCGCCACGAGTGCGGTGCAGGCATACGTTCCCCCATTTACCACCGCCGACGGCGCTTGTGACGCTTTCGGAAGCGTCGTCGTCCACTCGACCGAACTCAACGCTGAGTACGAAGTCGCCGCCTTTCAACTTGTCCAGGAGCGGTCACGAACGCTCTACCCGGAGTTCTCGCAGGAAATCGCCGCCTTCCTCGCCGTGGCCCGGCCTACGAGTGACCAGCTAGCAGCGCCACTCCTCACCTGCAGGGAAGACGGATGGCTGTCTGATGCGGACCTTCAATCCATCGAGGCTCAATACGAGGCCGCGCGGAACAGCACCGGTACGTGACCTGGTAAGCCTCGGATCCACCTGTTGGGGGATCAGCCGGGCACCCTGTGAAGCGATTGGCGCGCCTCGTCTTCACAACATCCGGCAAGGGGGGGTGGCTGTCGGAGCTGCGTGAGCCGCGGGTCCGATGGCGGCGGCGACGACTGCTGTGGCTGCGAGGGTGACGGCGATCTTCATCGAGAGGGTCCTTGTCTATGAGGGGTGGACGGGGATCCTTATCGGCGGTCCGGTGGGTAACCACGGCGACAATGGGAGCAGCCGGGAGCGGGGGAGGCGTGCGCAATGGTCGACCGGATACCTAATCAGGAGGCAGAGGCAATACTCGTCGCCGCAGGCTTCATTCACGCACGTCCTACCCGGGATCAGCGAATCCGTGGCCTGCCCACTGCACCGGGTGTGGGCACGACGTCGAAGTAGGGCTGCATTCCGTCGAGAGGGGCAGCCGTTGCCCCTACTGCAGCGGAGTGCGTGTCAATCCTGACGATGCCGCCGCTCTCGCCAGATCGGTCGGTGTTGAACCGCTTGAGCAGTACCCGGGACGAGAACGCCCGTGGCACGTTAGGTGCGTCGCGGCAGGACACGAGACGACTCCCAACTATGCGTACCTAAAGAAGCGGAAGTCGGTGTCGGGCTGTACTGAATGCAATCGCCTCGCCGCAGGAAAACGCTCGCAACATACTGCGGTCGCTGAGTTGCGCGCAGCGAATCTTGAGCCACTCGAACCGTACGTCAACGTGGATAGGCCTTGGCGTTGCCGCTGTCTTGTATGCGGCGAGGAGGTTGGCCCCCGGTTGGGGTCGATTCGGATCGGCAAAGGCTGCCGCGTGTGTGGGCGGAAGCGAGCCGCAGCGCACCTCCGGGGGCGTACCGGAGGCTCAGGCAATGGCGGGAAGAAGGACGTCTCGGTCTACATCGAGAGGATGCGGGCGAAGAATCTCGAACCACTCGCCCCGTATCCAGGCGCCGCCAAGCCTTGGCGTTGCCGGTGCCTCGTATGCGGCCACGAGGTGACACCGCTCATGTCGAATGTGCGCAAGCCCGGTAGAGGGGGCTGCAAGTGGTGCGGCGCGGCAGCGTCGAAGGCGAAACGGCTCGACGCTGAATCTGCCGCGGTGAAAGCTCTCTTGGATGTCGGATTGGAGCCGCTGGAACCCTGTCCTGGGGCGAATCCCCGTTGGAGAGTTCGCTGCTTGACGTGTGGCGCGGAGACAGCGCCCCGACTTATGAACGTCCGCAACGGCAAGCAAGGAGCGTGTCAGCACTGCGTTGGCTTGGCACCGACGCCTGAGCCCGTTGTCCGGCAAGCTTTCGCAGAAGCGGACTTCACGCCCTTGGCCCCCTACCCGAGGGGCACACAAACCCTGGCGCTCCAACTGCGTACGTTGTGGCAGCGTTGTCGCCCCTCGGTATGCCGACATCACACGAGGACGGCGCCCTTGCAGCACGTGCAAGGTGCTTGCGGCGCAGCTGAGTGAAGGAGTCGCTGTGGCGGCGGCCCGGAAGGCTCATTTGGAGCCCTACGAACCGTATCCGGGAAACAACTAGGAGCCGTGGGCAGGCGAATGCACGAAATGTGGTGCCAGTATCGCCGCTTCCTACGTCACATTCTCCCGCTCGCGTACGGGATTCGCTTGCAGGTACTGCGCTTCAGCGGCGACCGACCATTACGGGTACAGCGCGGCGCTACCCGGCTACCTCTACCTGATCACTCGACACGGACAGCAGAAGGTGGGTATTACCAACTACCCGCAGAACAGATTGGCGCAGCACCGTTCGAATGGGTGGGTTCTGTTGGAACTCTCGGATGCAATGAATGGACGCGAAGCTATGCGCCTTGAGTCGGAGATCTTGAAGGCTTTGGCGTTGCTGGACGTTCCCTTGGGGGTACTGGCCTGGAGTCAGTCTTTCGATGGGTACACGGAGACGTGGCCTTCGGGGGAGTACATCGCCAGCAGCCTTCAAGACTTGGTAGATCTGGTCGGATGATGCTGGCCGATCCAGCTGTTTTGACTCACCCAAGATTCGCGACGACCACGAGCTTGTCTCCCGTTTCACTCGGCACGAGATCCTTTTCTCGCCCTCGAGACGCTGGGACGAAATTGTCCTCTCCTCGTCCCCATCGGGGTCGACCACTTCCCAGATGACCGCCGCTGCACCCGGCGTCTCACTTATGCGCAGCACGGCCCACCGCTGAGCGTCGACGCGACGTTCGAAATCGCGCCGCTCACACTCTTCGACACCTTGCACCTCAATTTCGCCTTCAAACACGATGCGGTCCTCCACGGTAAGCGTCCTCTCTCGCAACCTCGTATGCGAGCTTGGGTGGCGCGGCAGAATCGCCGCATGTAAATACTAGGCCACGATTTCGGCTGGAAACGCTGGCGGAATTCGGCTCCGAGGCACGCGAAGGCTCTTGGCCACCCTAGGGAAGCACGGACAGCAGGCGGAGGTCAGTCTCGGCAAATCGTTACGACGCTAGCGGACCCGAACGGCATCCAGGGCTACTTGGGTTTCTCCCTAAACGTGTGTTCACACTTACGCAGACCCGTCATCGGGGAATACCAGTAGCCCTCGCTCACACGTGAGGTTGGATTGCCTGTCGGTCGCATCCTCGTGACGCGACTGTTTTCGCGAGCAGGCGTTTTGGTCGAAATTCGAAATACCCCTGTTTCTCTTGACTTGGGACTCTTCGCCTGTGCCTAATCAGCACATGATCAGATTCAGAAGGTGCAAGGCGGTGCAGTCGCCGGAGCCGATCGACGTGGACCAAGAGTCCTTGGTCAAGATGGTGGAGGTGCTTGACGAGCGCGTACCCTTCGTGCAATTCGTGATCCTCGTCCTGCCCGACGGTCGCATCGTTCGAAACGCATCGCTGACGCAGTACCCGGCTGGGGTGAAGTGGTCAAGCCTGCAGCGTGGAGATCGGGTTTGGCTCGACGATGCGGCGAACGTCATCGTCATGGATGCCGACGAGACCTCCTTCATGTTCGTGGGCTCGCGGGCTAAAGCGAAGGCCCAACGTATGCACCCCGAGTGGTACCAGCTACTGGACATCCCTCGTGGAGACTCGCCTCGGGACGACCGAATCACCCCTGAGCAGCAGGGGTGCCTATGTCGCGAATGACCACCACGGTCCTCAACAACGGGGTAGTGGTGGAGGAGTGGCGCGAAGGGGGCGGCGCCCTGCATCGTGACGCGCTTCCCGCCTATATCGAGTTCAGAGGAGACGGTTCACTCCGCCTCATCCGCTGGTACAGGCATGGCGAACCGCATCGGGAAGGCCTCGCCGCGGCCCTCGTCTACTATCCGAGTGGGCGACTGCAGGGAGAGCAATGGTTCCTCGACGGGCAGGCGTACCGCCCTAACGGGCTACCCGTGCTCACCGAATACAGGGAGGACGGGTCGATCGAGCGGCGCCAGTGGAATGAACGCCGCACTGATGGCCAGTCGATTCCGGCTCATCAAGCGGCCTTTCGCTTCGACGGCACCCTTCGCGGCGAAAATTGGAGAGTTGACGGAAAGCTACACCGCGAAGACGGTCCCGCCATCCGGGAATACCGCCGGAATGGATCCCTCAAGGCTGAACACTGGTTTCGGGAGGGAAACAGGTTCCGCGTTAACGGGCCGGGCGCTGTGATGTACCGCGAAGACGGCAGTGTGAGCTGGGAATGCCATACCTTCCGTGATGGCGTCTGGCAGGACGGCCAGCCCAGCTTCATCAAGCGAGCCCGCGACGGCCATGTCACTCGACACGAGTGGAACGAAGGGAATCGTCACCGGGTGGACGGCCCTGCTGTCATCGACTACCACTCCGACGGAACGGTGAAACGTGAACGTTGGTTCATTGACGGTAAGCGACTGCCGCCCGAGTTGGAAGAAGCCGCCTCAGCGATGTTTCATTCGGCGAAGAAAACAGCAACCGACACGGATCTCGAGGAGCTAATCCGACTCCTCTAGCCATGGGTGCCAGCGGGAGACACTGCTACCGACGAGGATTCCGCCTCAGTCGCCCCTTAGCCCTTGGGCTATCGGCGGCATCCTCGCCCCATTCCCAGGCCCAGCTCGAATCGTCGCCACGATCACCCTTTCGTCGCGTTCGTTCGAAGCCCAAGCATGAGAACACCCTCAAGGAGAGTCATCCCGGTTGCCGCGCATATCCAGACCATTGCCCCGGGCGTCCGAGGGGGCTGCTCACGCTCACGCGGGTCCCGGTTGTGGCAGATAATGGGAAGGTATTTGCCGCGACGTATATGTGCGGCGACCGGGAATCCCGCCGATAACAAAGGTGACCAGCCGAAACGGAGGAAAACGCGATGGCCGCGAAAATCCACAAAATCACGCCCGACCCCGAGGCCCCCACCCTCGAAGACATGATCGAACGTTTCCTCGAACGGCGCCGCAGCAACCTCAGCTCCCAGACCATCGCGCTGTACCGCGAGTCACTGAACGGCGACAACGGATTGCGGTTCCACATGTACCTCACCACCGGCGACGCGTTCGTGACTGTCGACGCTGTCAGCAGTGAACACGTGTACGACTGGCTGCAGGCGAATTGGGCCGATGCGAGCGCCGCCACCTACAACCGTCATCGCACTGCCGCGCTCTCCTTCTTCACCTGGTGCGTGAAACAAGGGATCACATCTTCCAACCCCGCCGCCCTCACCGAAGCCCGCAGCCAGAAGGCCACCACCCTGCAAGCAAAGAAGGAACGGCCCCTCACCGAACGGGATGTCGAACGCCTCCTCTCCTACGAGGGGGTACTTTCTCGGGACAGGTCGCTGTGGAGCCTCATGTTGGGCACGTGGTGCCGCGCGGAGGAAGCGCTGTCCATCAACATCGAAGACCTCAACATCCCAGATCACTCCGTCTACGTGATCGGGAAAGGCGGCGGATCGGAACGGCTCGTCTGGGGTAGCGATTTTGCTCGACGCCTCCCCCACTTGCTGAAGACGAACCGGGTGCCGTCACGTGAACGCACTCGTGGCCCGTTGTTCGTCGCTTCGAAGTTGCCGTCGAATCACTCCACCCCGAAGTCCGATCTCGATGAGCACGGACATGCCCGCCTGTCGTATAGACAAGCTTCGGCCATCGCCTCCCTCGCCGGGAGAGCGCTCGGCTTCGATGCCCCCCTCACGCTGCACCGTCTCAGGCACACAGGGATCACCAGGGCCGCCGAGCGTGGTTGGACGACTGCCGAGCTGATGGCGAAAAGTCGGCACACCTCCCTGAAAAGCCTCGGCGTCTACGTGGCTCCCGGCGACAACACCGTCGACCAGATCACCGCCGACCTCGACAGAAACGCCAGGCGGGGCAAGCGGCGACGGTAGGCAACACACCGCCTCCAAATGTGATCATGAAAGGACGAAGGGTAAGGGGATCGCCTCATGTGGAAGCAACTCGCCTACAGCTGCGCCACGGCGATACTCCTTACCGCCGCCGTCTACACCCCAGCGAATGCCGACACCCCGTGGGACCAGCGATACCTTCGCGCGGCCTGCCCCGTGAACGCTGCAGGCAATCCGCCGTGGCGACACATTGATCGGATTGCCGACAAGTACCCACATCGAGTCATCCCTGAGGGCACGCCAACTACGCCTGCGCTTCGACGGGCATGGCGGAAGGAAGCCAACGTTGAGGCGAAAGCTGCCAGGGATCTGCGTCGATACACCTGGCCCGCCCCTGTCACGCGACCCATCGCGAAGGTCGCGGAAGCGTTCGAGCAGGACGCGAAGGTAGCCCGCAAACGCTCACGCCTGACCACCTTCCGTAGCCACGGCTGGGGGCACCCGGGTGCGGCCTACGAGCAAGCGGAAAGAATCCGCGAAGTACTTGGACTCCCGGAGGCAATCAGGGGTGTGGGCGCCTGCCCAGCAGGGCTCTACTAACCGGCCCGCCATCAGCGCAGAGCCGAATCCCGGCACTTTCAGGCGCATACTTGCCGGAAGCGTCCCAGCTTGCCTCTCCCCCGTGCAGGCCGGGGCGCTCGAGCATTGCCACTATCGACCATCGAGGATGGCAGCCACGAGTCCGCCTCTGATAACTTCCACGCCATGGCGCCCAATTACGGTCGAGATGATCTGAACGCTGCAGTGGCGAACTCGGACGCGCCACCAATGTTCTTGGTGAAGAAGGCAATGGCCGCTATCCCAGGTTACCTCTCAGATGAGGAGAGTATTGTCGCCGTCGGCTTCGGCGATTGCGTAGGTTCGGATGGTACCGGCGCGGGGCAAGGGGTCTGGACGCTTACCGATCAGCGACTACTTCACCTCGACCGAAAGGCTCACTTCCCAGAGAACTTCCCGCTTGCCGAGGTTGCCAATCTGATGGTCGCGGGGAATCAGGCCACATTCCAGTGCGACGCGGGTCGATATCAGATCCAGCCGCTTTCCGGCACAAATCTCGAGGGATTCCTTCAAGCACTAGTCGAACAGATGAGAGTTGCACAAGGCGGAGCGTCCTCTGGCCCGGCACCCGTTGTCGACAAGGAGGCCTCCAGCCAGTCTCCCCACGAATCCCATTTCACTTCACCTGATACGCCTCAAGCCCCCAGTAATGTGGACGGTGTGATGAAGTGGAATTACATGCACTTGGTGATCGACCAGCAGGGGATGGCCGGTGGTAAGACACCCGCGGATCTGAGCGAGCAACTAAGCCGACTCGGAAGCCAAGGCTGGGAGTTGGTCAGTGCGTTCCCAATTACGCAAGGAACCGGCGTTACCGTCAAGGCGGTCTACTTGTTCAAGCAGCCCTACCACTAGGAGCGGAGCCCCTGCCCTGAACCCATTGGCTTGTTGAACGGGCGCTGCCGAGCGTGCCCGAGGGGGCCCGTTTACCTAGAACTGATATTCTTTCGACGAATCTTCCCAATGGCTCGTTCCGCATTTCTGGTTCACAAACCGTGACACTGACCTGTATCCAATGAGTCTCCGTAAAGGCTTCTCCAGTAGGAGGTAATCGTTGACGGAGGCACCCTCGTCTGTTCCGGCCTTTCGCTCTAGGTCGCAGAACCTGGACTGATATTCGGGGGTGAGGGTATTCCACCAGACTTCTGCCGCTGGGAAGTCCGACTCCCCATACGCGTTGCTGCATCCAGCCAATACGAATACAGCAATGAGCATGGCAGCGGTCTTCACGTGCTCTCCTGCAATCGCCTCTTTCTGCTCGCAGTAGTGATCGTCATAGTGGGCGAACGCTGGTTGGCCAATTGGGATGGTCGCAAGCGCAGCGCCGATCCTCTTCTCTGCGTCGTCGAAAGCTTGCTGAAGCGAGGGCAACTGCTGTGCAAGTTGATCACTCTCGATGCTGTAACCCTTCGTGATGCTATTCCGTCGAGCAGTTCTATCGCCCGCGACGCACTTCCTGGTACCACGCTGCCAACACTAGTCGGCCACAGCCGCGACACCGACGCCGTCTCCGGGAACCTTTCGCCTTTCCTGCGAGCCAACATCGGCATGCGGTACCTCCCGGGCCGCAACGGACCCCGGTCGCGCCTACGCCACCTTCCGCCCGGCTGCGTTGCGCACCGCAAAAAGACGCATCCGCATATCCAGCGTTCTGCCAGCCGCCGCACTTGCGAGGACTGGCCGCGTCATACGCCTTCGAAAATGATCACCCGGGTACACGTTCGGCACCGGGTCCTCACTCGACGGCGCCGCCGCAGGCCCGAAAGCCACTGTTGACAAAACGACCCCACTGGCCGCACCAGCCGATCACCAGCCACGACCACGCATCGCAATCACCCCGCCCTGCCCCGCTTTCACCTTCGAACGCTACCCCCGCGCGACTCGCCCGAGTTCTGCCCGCCGCACCAGACTGTGGGATATTGGTGAGCATCATTCGCACTAGCGGTACAGTCCCGGTATGGCTATCGCGGAAATCAGGGTGAGCGATCTTTCCGGAGATGCCCCCGCGTTCCCCATCACGCTGGATTTCGGCGACGCGGGCGAGATTTCGATCGATGTGACGAAAGCTGAGGCGAGGCTCCTTCGCGCACAGCTCAAAGAAT
>RRZT012240967.1_pt1 | contig 15216 bp, 15 predicted proteins | sample 2165551 | NCBI WGS metagenome assembly RRZT01 (sample SAMN10456910, study PRJNA506462) | wastewater metagenome | biome: wastewater; feature: sludge; material: wastewater sludge; isolation source: wastewater sludge with Escherichia coli K12::gfp cells carrying plasmid... | place: USA: Moscow, Idaho... | reverse complement strand
TGTCTGGTTGGCGAACCCTCCTCAACCAATCATGTTGGTGATGTGGTTAAAAATGGCCGTCGCGGTTCATTGACCGGCGACCTGACAATTTATGGCATTCAAGGGCATGTTGCTTACCCGCATCTGGCTGAAAACCCGGTACATCTTGCCATTCCCGCACTGCACGAGCTCGCGTCAAAACAGTGGGATCAGGGTAATGAATTCTTCCCGGCAACCAGTTTTCAGATTGCCAATATTAATAGCGGAACCGGTGCCTCGAATGTGATCCCCGGCGAAATGCAGGTTCAGTTTAATTTCCGTTACAGCACAGAACTGACTGATTCACAAATCAAGCAGCAGGTTGCAGCTATTCTGGACAACCACGGCTTGCGCTATGAATTGAAATGGACACTGAGTGGTCAGCCCTTTCTGACAGGCTCAGGCAAGCTGGTTGAAGCAACACAGAATGCGATCAAAGCCATTACAGGTCAGGAAACTGAGCTATCGACCTCAGGCGGTACTTCTGACGGCCGCTTTATCGCCCCCACCGGCGCACAGGTCATAGAATTAGGTCCGGTAAATGCCACCATTCATAAGGTGAATGAATGCGTCCGTGTTGCTGACCTCGAAACGCTCAGCGATATCTATTACAACATGATGCAGCAACTGCTGGTTGATCATGATTAAACCAGAACTGGTTGGTCTGGATAATTCCGCTTTATGCCCTGTTACTGCAGGGCATTTTCTGACTCCTGCAACAGCCGCCGCATTCCAGCGTATGTATCAGGCTGCACTGTCTGACGGGATCAACATAGCAATCGCGTCCAGTTACCGCTCTTTTGAGCGTCAGTCCATGATCTGGAACCGGAAGTTCCGCGGGGAAAGTAGTATCCTCGACAGTGAAGGAACGCCAATCACGGAATGGCTTTCTTTATCTGAACAAGCGCGTATCTTTGCCATCTTGCGCTGGAGTGCCCTCCCCGGTGCCAGCCGTCATCACTGGGGAACTGATCTGGATATTTATGCGCCTGATCTTCTGCCTGAAGGCCAAAAGCTACAGCTGACGCCGGATGAATATGATGAGAAACACGGGTATTTTGGCACGCTGACAACATGGCTGAATGAGCACATGCATGCGTTCGGCTTTTTCCGGCCTTATGCCGCAGATAACGGTGGTGTTGCACCGGAACCATGGCATCTGAGTTATTATTCCGAAGCGGAGCAGTTACAACAGCAACTGACGCTGGAAATGCTGCAAGAAGTATTAATACAGAATCCCCTGGAAGGTCAGACACAGATCCTGCAATTACTTCCGCAAATCCGGGAACAATTCATTATGAATATTTGCAAGGAAGACAGCTTATGAGTCTGTGGCTAATTATTGGTATTCCGTTACTATTTTTACTGGGGCTGTTTCTGAATGCCATCAAGGATATGAAACAGCTCGAAAAGCAGTTACCAAAATACAAAGATAAGATTAAAGAAGTCCCGAAAGAAGACGACGAGGAAGACAAGTAGCCTGCGGCATTGATATCCGGACTGTTCTTATCTGATATGGATAAAAAAAGGGGTGTTACCACCCCTTTTTCATTTTTATAACCTGTGAACTTACTTTTTGATCTGTAATTTCTTCGCCAGAGCCTGATATACCTGCTCAGCGGTTGCTGCCGGTACAGCTTGTTGCGAGGCTGTCAGCAATTCAATCTGTGTACCTTTCGCCATCTGGCTAAGCTGGAAAATATATGAACCCGGATTCAGGCCACTATAATTCGGTGGCAGCGGTTTCCATATTGCAAAAGCATCCAGCAAACTACCATCCTGCACGGTGTACTCAACATTAATACGCTGTGCCGCTGTATCCGTCTGTTTAATTGTCCATCCCAGTTGAGACAGCTCTGCCAACATCCTGCTTAATACCTGATCTGCCGGGGCATCAGCAACCCATACACCATTCGTTTTCACCAGATGAATTGGTTGCTCAATGGCTTCAGCAGGTTGAGCTTCAGCTTGTACTTGTGTTTTCTGCGTACTGGTATCAGCAATTACGGCAGCAGATACATTGGTGTATCTCTGCAGACGTTGATACAGTTTCTCGACAGCAGACACTAAGACAGGCTTGTTACCGTCATCCAGCAGGGTAATCGATGTTTCATGGCCACGATCAGCCAGCTGCAGACGGTATTTACCCGCCGACAATGCCAGACCATCGGTTTCTTGCACTGGCTCCCAGAAGGTCAATACCTGAAGCATACTGACTGAAGAGTCGCCTTCATAATTAAAGACAATCAACCCTTGGGACTGCGAACTTTGTTCTATTGGCAAGCCGGCTTTTGGTAACACCGCCAGCAACCACTGCCATGTGCTCACAAAACTATTCTGAGCCACAATAGCCTGAGAACCGGCACCATCTTCACCAAGCATCAGCTGAATCTGACTGCTGGCCGCTGGTGCATACAGGCTGCGACTATGAGAGTCTGCATACGCACTGACATTGTTAAGCAGACGGGTAGCATAACGACGTTGCTCAAAAATCGTTGGCGCGGTTTCCTGCCCGTCGGCAGTACTCAACCATTTCACCATCAACCCGGCACGATGCGTTTCGGGGTCATTTTTGACCTGAAAACGGAAATGCTGCGCAGGGGCTGGCGGAATATCGTCTTCTTTCTCACCTTCAAAGGTGACAGACACCGGACCAGTTTCAAGCACCTTATTCACGTCATCACGACGAGTCACTGCAATCTTGTTTGTGGCCATATAGCCATTCAGCCATGACCAGAGATCGTCATCAATATTCTGGCTCAGACTACGCGCTGAAAACCACAACACGAGCGCGTTCCGGTTGTTATCTGCACGGCTGCTTGAAACAAAAGGCATAATCTGTTCAGGAGGACGAACATCCACCTCTTCCGCCAGAACACCTTTTCTGGTTTCAACGGGTAAGCGATACTCTTGCGAAAATGAAGGACTTTGCAATGGTGCAGGTGTCTTCAACTGCGGACGCAGAGCGGCAGCAGTATAGTTAAAATCGCGGTTAGCTTGTGCTTTTTCGGCATCAGAACTACAGGCAGAAAGCACACAAACACACAGAATACTGTAAGGCAACAGGGACAATTTCATTTTATTATTTTGCACGCTAGATTAACTCCGCTTTCACAAGTGCCGCTTCAACTATTGCTTGTGCCGGGGTAGAAAGCAATGTTAATGGCAGGCGTAAATCGGCATGATTTATTAGCCCCATTCTGGCAGCTGCCCATTTTACAGGAATTGGATTAGATTCAATAAAAAGCTCGCGATGAAGTGGCTGTAAATATTCATCCATTTCTGTCGCCAGTTCACGCTCACCTGCCAACGCCAGTTCACGCTCACCTGCCAACGCCAGAGCACACATCCGGCTCATTGCCTTGGCGGCCACGTTTGCTGTCACGGAAATAACACCGTTACCACCTTGCAAGATAAACTCACGGCAGGAAGCATCGTCACCACTATACAGAGCGAAATCACTTCCGCACAACGCCCGTAGCTGACTTACCCGGGATAAATCGCCGGTTGCTTCCTTTATACCACAGATACCAAAGTTACCTGCCAGCCGGGCCACAGTTTCAGGCTTTAAGTCACAACCTGTACGACCCGGAACATTATAGAGAATCTGAGGTAATCCGCTGTACTCTCCGATAGCAGCATAGTGCTGATATAACCCTTCCTGCGTAGGTTTATTATAGTACGGGGTGACAGAAAGACCTGCGGACACACCAAGTTTACAGATCTGTTTCGCGATCTGCTTGGCATGCGCAGTGCTATTTGAACCGCATCCGGCAATAACCGGTATACGATCTGCACAATATTCAAGTGTCCGATCAAGAAGAGTAAACAGTTCGTCGTCTGTCAGTGTGACTGATTCCCCGGTAGTGCCGGCAACGACCAATGCATTGGTTCCAGACTGAATATGATATTCAATTAACTGCTCTAAAGCTTGCCAGTCAACGGAACCAGAACAGTTCATGGGCGTAATCAAAGCGACAAGACTACCGGTTAACATAAAAGCACAGACTCCTTTTTGAGGGCAGCTAATGGTACGGCGGCCTATAGGCAAAAACAAGGCAAAACGCCTATCCGGGAACAAAATCCTGATCTGTCTTATCCCGTATAGCGTATTGTTATTATGATAATTTTGCTGCTGAAAATACCAGAGAGGATATAGCGATGAATAGATTAACCGCGGGAACTACCGCACCTGATTTTGAACTGCCGGATCAAAATGGCGTCATGACCCGGTTAAGTACATTTCAGGGTAAAAAAGTACTGGTTTATTTTTATCCGAAAGCGATGACACCCGGCTGTACCACGCAGGCCTGTGCCTTACGCGACAGCAAATCAGAACTGGATCAACGGAATGTTGTGGTGCTCGGCATCAGTCCTGATGCGTCAGAAAAACTGAAAAAATTTGAAGCCCGGGATGAGCTCAATTTCACATTGCTGGGTGATGAGGATCATCAGGTGGCTGATGCTTTTGGTGTCTGGGGACCCAAAAAATTTATGGGTAAAGAATATGATGGCATCCATCGCATCAGTTTTCTGATCAATGAGCAGGGCGTGATCGAGCAGGTATTTGATGATTTTAAAACCAGTAATCACCATCAGGTTGTGATTGATTATCTGGATTCACTCTGAAAATAATAAAGCCGGATGCGTATTCCGGCTTTATTAATGAGAGTCTGATGTCCTAGACGGTGAAGAACTTGGCGTTAACCCAGGCAATCACAAAGTAACTGGACAGTAGCGCCGACATTGCAAGCATAACCGGTCTCAGATTAGGCCGGTTACGGGCAATCAGGACGATAGCCAGTGACGTTGGATATAAGCCAAACAAATAGCGCGGAATTGCATTTGTACTGGTAACCAGAGGTACAAATGTACAAATCAGCATAAATAACGCTTCTGCATACCGTTTCTGTTTGAACAGGTAGATATTAATGGCCCATCCAACCACGATCATGATGGACAGATAAATTTTACGGCCACCTGTTTCAAAGCCTTCAAGCCAATACTCGAACGGATTATCAAATATACGGCCCCACGCTAACTGTATATTTTTAAACGCAAAAGCATCACCTACATGGTAGTGCATATAGAGCATATAGCCGAACATCGCGAGCGGAATACACCAGATAGCCAGGATTACGCGGAAGCTACGCTCACCGAATTTGACGAATTCCCGCCAGCCATAAGCCTGTAATGCCAATATGGCAACGGAAAAAACGATCATAACGCCGAGATTCCGCGCTGCCGTCAATACCACGCCAGCTACCGCAACCCAGAACCACTCATGTCTGTATGCAAAAAGGAACACAGCCATCGTCAGCGCAATAAACAGTGACTCCGTATAAGGGGCGACGAAATAAACGGAATAAGGCGAAAATGCCAGCATCCAAACCCCAAAACGAGCAACATCCAGCTCCTGACCCAGTTGACGCAGACAAAGAAAGAAAAGCGGCAACATGGCAAAAGAGGAGATGTTGGTAATTACATAAAAACCGTATAACGATGGCAGCCCCACCAGATCAGCAATGTAGTGTCCCAGAATAGGAAACAGCGGGAAAAAGGCCCAGTTTGCGGCATGTCCGGTTGTTAATCCATGCGGGTACGTATCATAGCCAATATCGGCAATACTCTTAAACCAGGCACAGTCGAACTGGCAGAATACGCTCCAGACGTCAGTTTCCAGTGAATCGACAAGGTCAAGCCGGCCAATCTGATCCGTCTCGACGTTATAGTGCATAGCGCCAAAATAGCCGATGGCATACAACATAATGCGGCTGACCAGAAAGGCCAGCGCAATGATTCCCCAGTCCTGACGACTAATATGCAGTGGAGCATAAATAATATTGATCTTATCTGTCTGCACAATCTACTCCAGCATTACTCAGGCAAAAACCCAAATCCGGGATAAAACATAAGTCAGGATCGTGACCGCCAGTGTCGCTATTACGATTGGCAGCAGACCTGACAGACCAACCCACAGTAAACCAGTTAACAACACGTAGCGGACGCCCAGAGAACTGAGCGCTACCAGTAAAAACTTGCTGACTTTACCGTGTTTCTGGAACGTGACGTATCGGTGTCCAAAAAAAGAAAACCAGAAAGCAACAAAAAAGCCTATCGATGTAACCAGATACTCGGAGATCTCTGGCCATAAATGAAGGCATAGGGTTGCTATGCCTAAATCAACTATTGTTGCACCGCCACCGACCAGGCCAAACCGGAACAAACGCCAGAATTCAGCTTTTGCTATCATGCCTTTTTATCTTCTTCTTTGGTTTCAGCCGTTTTCTGATAAGCATACTGACCATATACCCCCTCAATCAGGAATACCGGACGCTGCTTAACTTCCAGGAACATACGACCAATATATTCCCCCATGATCCCGATAGACAGTAATTGCATACCGCCGAGAAACAGAATCACACACATCAGAGAGGCATATCCCGGGCTATCAACTCCGATGAAAATCACTTTTAATATGATGACCATCATGTAAAGGAAACTGATCCCGGCAACGGCAGCACCGATGTAACTCCACACGCGCAATGGCCAGCTGGAGAAGCTGAACAAACCATCCAGAGCGAAGTTCCACAGTTTCCAGTAATTGAATTTCGTGGTACCGGCAGCGCGTTCCGGACGAGCATAAGGAACACCAATAGAACGGAATCCGGCCCATGCAAACAAACCTTTCATGAAACGGTTACGTTCTGGCAACTGATTGATAGCCTCAACGACACGGCGATCCATCAGACGGAAGTCACCTGCATTTTCCGGGATCTTAGTGGTTGTAGACACGGCGTTGAAGAAACGATAGAAACCGCCTGCGGTCAGACGTTTCATAGGTGTATCAGCATTACGATCGGTACGCACACCATAGACGGTGTCATAACCTTCTTCCTGCCACATGCGTACGAATTCCAGCACCAGTGCAGGCGGATCCTGCAAATCGACATCCATTGGAACAATCGCATCACCACGGGCATGCGCCAGGCCAGCAGTCATCGCCGCTTCTTTACCGAAGTTACGGGCCAGATTGATCAATGTAACGCGACTATCACGCTCGATTGCTTTCTCGACAACTTCGCGGGTTTTATCCCGGCTGCCATCGTTAACGAAAACAATTTCCAGCTGATCACGCAATGGTGCCAGCTCTTTATCAATTGTTTCGATAAAGGTATCGATACTTTCTTCTTCGTTATAAACCGGTACTACCAGGGAAATAGTAAATGATTGTTTGCTCATACTGACCTCATCCCGCGCGGGATAATTTGAATGTTTTGAACATTATAGAATTATTGCTTTGCAATGACAGATAGTTTGGTTCCATCGGATCTGCTATGAATACACCAGCCGGAAGTGACACTTCAAATGTCTGGGAGCCCGCTTTTTCAAATTTGACGGTTTCAGACCATTTATCACCGACAGCAAAACTTAATTCCGTGTTCGCTGTTTTAGTTGTCAATGTGCCTTCAAATTTCAATGAGCCTGGTACCTGGTGCAAGGTGAAATACAAACCACCCTTACCGGAAAAAAGAGAACCAGAACCATCTTTTGCAGGTATATCCCAGCCCTCACGGGAAAGATAGGCACAACGTTCCCGCTCATTAGCAAGATCCATCACGGTACCGGGGATATAAGCAAGACTCTGGTTGCGGTTCCAGACGCGGGTTTTCTTTTCCAGATAATACATACGGTATGCCATAGAGGTATCCGGATGTTTAGCAAGATAAAGAACGTATAAGTAAAAAGCGCTCAGAGAAAGAAACGCCAGAATAAAGAGAAATTTAACACTGCGAGTCATAATGCTGCTGACCTCATTATTGTTTGCGCCAATCCTAATTCAGAACTCAGAGAAACAACAGAGAGTGATGGCTTGATCACACAAAAATATATCCATTCAGATAACTTGACACTCTTAACAAACGTTTTCGCCTGCTTTTTGATATAGATACAGATACGGGCTTGTAATCCATGATTACCTATACACTAAATACATCTATTACAGCAGGAACGACTTATGAATATGAACCATGCGCAGCGATTGATCCTCAGTAATCAATATGAAATTCTGAGTAAGCTGAATCCGGAAAAAGCCGATTATTACCATCGCTGTAAAACAATTGTAGAACGTGGTTATTGTTTACAGATGCTGGAGTTAGAAAAAGAATTTGGTCATCTGACTGAAGAAGAATGCCGGGAAGTAATTGATATACTGGAAATGCATCATGCATTGAAAGTTTCTTATGAAAATCTGTCGGCAGAAGATCAGACTCAGCTCTCCCCTTCCCGCCTTGATTTTATCGGTTATGCCCGCGGCTATGAGAAAGAACTGGCTGATTATGTCTGCTATCTGCTGGATGTGGAAAAACGGTTCCCGGATTTAGGCAAATGTTGTGCAGGTCTTAATTCTGAAATTGCCATGCATGATAAATATGAGCGCATGCTGGCCGAATGGCGTGAATGTCCGCGTCAGTACAAATTATCTATTCAGGAAATCCGCAATATAGTGACTGCATAATTTCCCGCTTTCAGCCAGACACTCTATGACCGAATGTCTGGCTGAACGTCTTATTCCTGAGTTGTTGCCAGTTTAACCGTCTGACTCGCTGCTGACTTTTTCTGCATCCAGCAACCGGCTAACCACATACCGGCAGACATGGCAGCGATAAAACCGACTGCAGGCCAGCCAACAATCGGCGCCATGGCAATAGCCGGACCAGGGCAGATACCCGCCAGTCCCCAGCCCGCTCCGAACAACAGAGCACCAATAATTAATTCAGAATCCAGCGATTTCTTCCCCGGCAACTGAATTGCATCGCCATTTATGGCTTTTGAGCGTCCTTTTACCAGAAAATGATAACCGGGCGTAAAAATAGCCAGAGCGCCCCCCATTACCAGCATCAACGATGCATCCCAATTGCCGGTAATATCCAGAAACCCGATTACTTTTTCCGGCTGCATCATGCCTGAGAAAGCCAGCCCGAAACCAAAAAGTACACCTGCTACTAACGCGATCACATCAAACCTCTCAATGAATCAGAGCAACGATTACCATGCCTGAAAACATAAATGCCAAGGTCGCAATAATCGACCTGATGGAAAAACGACCAATACCGCATATACCATGACCGCTGGTGCAGCCATTCGCAAGGCGGGAACCTACGCCCACCAGCAGACCGGCCAGCAACAATGAAGGGGTGATTTCCAGCTTGGTAATATGAAGTTGCAGGCCATACGTAGCCAAACCTGCGCCCATGATGGTGCCGGCAAGAAACAAAGCCCGCCAGCGTTGACCACCAGAGAACAGAAAACCCGCAATAATACCGCTGTAACCCGCGATCCGCCCTTTGCCCAATAAAAGCACCAGTGCGGCAACGCCAATCAGGACGCCACCACCCAGAGCACTCCATGGTGTAAAATTATGCATAAATAAAGCCCAACTAAATTAGATTCAGCTAATTTAATTTAGTGCACTATGAATTTCAACGGAATTTATGATGAAACAACCAGTACCATTTTCAGCGTTGATCGGCTTCTCATCGATGAAAGTTTGTACAAACGATCGGTAACAGAAAGAAAATCACACTTTTTGTGCAAATTAACGGAACTTTTTGCACTTCATATCCTCTAACTTAATGCCACTGCAATTAAACATTGAGTCTTCGCCCAGTCAGCATCACAGTTGACTGGGTTTTTTTATTGCCTGATTTCATCCAGAATAGCCTTATCAAACGCTTTTTAGCCACAAGTGGTGTTATTTTGACAGCTAAAACTGAAAATACGTTTCTCTTTCACGATTATGAGACATTTGGCATAGATCCGGCCCGTGATCGTCCGGCTCAATTTGCAGGTATTCGCACAGATGCTGACTTTAATATCTGTGGTGAACCGGTGGTGATTTACTGCCAAATGTCGCCTGACTATCTACCGGCGCCCGAAGCCTGCCTGATCACCGGCATTACCCCGCAGATCGCGAATCAGAACGGTATCTGTGAAGCAGATTTTTTCCGTACGATCCATCAGCAGTTTTCTCAGCCGGCCACGTGTGTGCTGGGTTATAACAATATCCGGTTTGATGATGAGTTCACCCGTTACGGTTTTTACCGGAACTTTCTTGATCCCTATGCTTACAGCTGGCAGCAGGGTAACTCCCGCTGGGATCTGCTGGATGTCGCCCGGGCTTTTTATGCCCTGCGACCAGAAGGTATTAACTGGGTATATGACGCTGAGGGTAAACCCTCTTTCCGTCTGGAAAAACTCTCTGTTGCCAATGGCATTCAGCATGAAAATGCGCACGATGCCATGTCTGATGTTTATGCCACCATCGGCCTGGCGAAGTCACTGAAGCAAGCTCAACCCCGTCTGTTTGAATATTTATCAACCCATCGCGGGAAAAACAAACTAAAGAATCTGATCGATATTATTAACATCAAACCACTGGTACATGTTTCTGGCATGTTTTCTGCTGTGCAAGGCTGCGTAAGCTGGATCGCTCCGATGGCATGGCATCCGACAAATAACAATGCCGTGATTGTGATCGATCTTCATAAAGACCTGTCACCATTACTGGAACTGAATATCACTGAATTGCGGGAACGTCTTTACACCAGAAAAGACGATATAACCGACGGATCACCGGTTCCGGTCAAACTAATCCATATCAATAAGTGTCCGGTACTTGCACCAGCCTCCAGTCTGAGTGAAGAGCGGGCTCAGGAATTAGGCATTAATCGTGATCTCTGCATGCAGAATCTCGCGGTATTACGACAGAATCCACAGATAAGAGAGAAGTTGGCAGGGCTCTTCAGCGATGAATATATCCCGCCGGCAAATCAGGATCCTGAGCATATGCTTTATCAGGGATTTTTCTCGGAAGCCGACCGGGCCGCGATAGATCTGATACAGCAGGCATCCGCAGAACAGTTAGCCGCCGGTCAGTATCAATTTCATGATCCGCGCCTGCCGACCCTGCTCTTCCGTTACCGGGCAAGGAACTATCCGCATACTCTTTCACCGAGAGAGCAGCAGCAATGGCAGCAATTCTGTGTTGATGCGCTTAACTCTCGGGCTGAGCCTTACTTGCTGCGTCTGGAAGCGCTGTTGGAAGGGAAAGTTCCGGGTACCCGTGAATGGAATATCATTAAAGCGCTGGCTTTATACCTGCAAGGTAAATGACAGGCAAAAAAAAGGTCAACTACAAAGTAGTTGACCGAACTTCAGCTTTTGCTGAAGAGAGCACGGGATAAAACTGGTTTACGCTATTATATATGAAAAAGTTGTGCCAACTTTTCATTTACGTGTAAAAAAACTTTGTAAAGATATAACTTAAACGCTTTTATAAGTTTTCGCTTATAAAACAGTCTCTTTAGAGTCTTCTTTGCTGCCACCTAGTATAACACAACAAACTTAAAACACTTTGCAAATTGCGTGTATTTGCAATTTGCAAATGAATCCATACCAGAATTGCATTTTTGCGAAAAACAGCCGACTTCAAAAATATATTTTAATTATAGGATAAATATCCTCATAAACATTTAGCCTGGGCTAAAAATTTTTCCTGATGAAGCAATCTGTCCGTGAATGCAGCGCGTACAGTTAACTTTGCGTTTACCAGTGTCCCTGAAGCCCAACGCCTGTTGGATGTGTATAATAAACTCAATAGTCGCAACTATGCGTCGGAAAAGATAACCTGTAGTTATCCGACGCAGGAGATAAAGAAATAATGACTCACCTAAGCAAAGAAGCCGTAATTGTTCGTTCTGCTCTGGAAGCAAAAGGCCTGGAAACGCCGATGCAGCATTCATCCCTTTCTGCCCAAGAAAAGAAACAGCAGATTGAGCAGCATATGACATCAATTATGACACTGCTTGGTCTTGACCTGGCTGACGACAGCCTTGCAGAAACACCGCATCGGATCGCCAAGATGTATGTGGATGAGATATTTTCCGGACTTGATTACGGTTCATTCCCGAAAATTACCCTGATTGAAAACAAGATGGGTACTGATGAGATGATAAAAGTGCAGGATATTGGTTTAACCAGTACCTGCGAACACCATTTCGTTACTATCGATGGAAAAGCGACGGTGGCTTATATTCCGAAAGATAAAATTATCGGATTATCCAAAATCAACCGGATTGTAAACTTCTTCGCGAAACGCCCTCAGGTGCAGGAACGGCTGACACAACAGATCCTGGTTGCGTTGCAGGTCCTGTTAGGTACCGATAATGTCGCTATTACCGTGACCGCAACCCACTACTGCGTTAAATCGCGGGGGGTTATGGATGCATCAAGTCAAACCACCACCACCGCTCTGGGTGGTGTATTCAAAAGCAGCGCTGCTACACGTCACGAATTCCTCAGCCGCGCCTGATCTGACGTCACCACCGCATTGCTGCGGTGGTTTCCGTTAGCCCATCGTCAATTGTTGCTGCAGTTCATGGATCTGATCACGCAAGGTTGCCGCCTGCTCAAATTCCAGATTCCGCGCATGTTCAAACATCTGATTTTCCAAACGCTTGATCTCTTTTGCCAGCTCTTTCGGATGCAGCCACTGATAATGTGCGCCGGGTTCGGCCACTTTTTTGGCGTTTTTCCCCTGCGTTTTACTGCTCACGCCGCCGAGCTGCATGACATCCACGACCTTTTTATTTAACCCTTTCGGTGTAATACCGTGCTCGAGGTTAAATGCCTGCTGCACTGCACGGCGACGATGGGTTTCATCGATCGCTGTTTTCATGGAATTCGTGATGCGATCACCATACAGGATCGCTTTACCATTCAGGTTACGGGCGGCACGACCAATCGTCTGAATCAGAGAACGGGTCGAACGCAGGAAGCCCTCTTTATCCGCATCCAGAATCGCTACCAGCGACACCTCAGGCATATCCAGACCTTCGCGCAGGAGGTTGATACCCACCAGGACGTCAAACTCGCCCAGACGCAGATCACGGATGATCTCCATACGTTCAACGGTATCGATATCAGAATGCAGATAACGCACCCTGACACCATGCTCATGCAGATATTCAGTCAGATCTTCAGACATGCGCTTGGTCAATGTCGTAACCAGCACGCGCTCATTCAGCTTCACCCGCAGCCGGATTTCTGACAACAGATCATCCACCTGGGTCGTGACCGGACGAACTTCAATTTCCGGATCCAGCAATCCGGTTGGCCGAACCACTTGCTGTACAACATCTCCGCCTGATTTTTCCAATTCATAGGCCGCCGGTGTTGCCGAGACAAAAATGGTTTGCGGCATCAGAGCTTCAAACTCGTCGAACTTCAGCGGACGGTTATCCAGTGCCGATGGCAAGCGGAAACCATATTCCACCAGTGTCTCTTTGCGGGAACGATCACCTTTATACATGCCACCGATTTGCGGCACCGTCACGTGAGATTCATCGATAATCAGCAAGCCATCTGCCGGCAGATAGTCAAATAAGGTTGGTGGTGGTTCGCCGGTAGCCCGCCCCGACAGATAACGGGAATAGTTTTCAATGCCCGAGCAGTATCCCAGCTCCTGCATCATCTCAATATCAAACAATGTCCGCTGTGTCAGCCGCTGTTCTTCCAGTAGCTTATTCGCACTTAACAGCTGTTCACGCCGTTCAGCCAGTTCCACCTTAATGGTATCTATGGCCTGAAGAATAGTGTCCCGGGGCGTTACATAGTGACTTTTCGGAAATACTGTAAATCGGGGGATTACTTTTTCCACGGCACCGGTCAGCGGATCAAACAAACTCAACCGTTCAATTCCTTCATCAAACAACTCGACCCGTAATGCCAGTTTGTCTGATTCAGCCGGGAAGATATCAATCACCTCACCCCGCACACGGAATGTGGCGCGCTGGAATACAGCATCATTCCGGGTATATTGCAGTTCAGCCAGACGACGCAGAATATCGCGCTGATTAATAATATCGCCTTGCCGCAGATGCAGCATCATACTGAGATAAGCCTGCGGATCGCCCAGACCATAGATAGCGGAGACCGAAGCAACGATCACCACATCACGTCGTTCCAGTAAGGCTTTAGTGGCAGACAAACGCATCTGCTCAATGTGTTCATTGATCGCAGCGTCTTTCTCTATAAAGGTATCTGTTGTGGGAACATAAGCTTCCGGCTGGTAGTAGTCGTAATAAGAAACAAAATATTCGACTGCGTTTTCCGGGAAGAATTCGCGCATTTCACCATAAAGCTGTGCGGCCAGGGTCTTATTGGGTGCCAGGATCATGGTGGGGCGATTCAGTTTCGCGATCACATTAGCCATGGCGAAGGTTTTTCCTGAACCCGTCACCCCTAACAATGTTTGATGAGCCAGACCAGCATCAATCCCATCCAGTAACCGGGCAATAGCCTCGGGCTGATCGCCCGCTGGCTGGAACTGACTTTCCAGCTTAAAGGTTTTACTCATATCTTTACCACACCATAAATCATGGGCTCATAATATATGTTAGCCCGTGCTGTAGCACTATTTCGTCATCCGGCGAAAGTCGGTTAACCCGCAGTATTGAGTATATTGTCACCACAGAGACTATTTTTTCATCAAACGAGATCTGCGTCGGATTTATGTCTTGACCAGCCCACCCCATCTGAGTAGTATCGCTCGCCCATTCCCTCGTAGTTCAGTCGGTAGAACGGCGGACTGTTAATCCGTATGTCACTGGTTCGAGTCCAGTCGAGGGAGCCAGATTTCTTAGTACATCCTTTCGCAAACTTCCACTTATCCACGGTTTTTTCCTACTGTGCGCCAAAATAATGCACATTTTTTAATGCTGTATTTTTGTTCAGACTTTATTTATAGCCCCTTATCTCTCCCCTTCCCCTTAAAAACTAATGCATTGATTTAATTACATTTTAATTTTGCAATAAATTTACGCTTGTTTTTTGTACGCCTTGAGCCACGCGGCTTAGCACAGGATATAAGAAAACAACTCACAGGGTTATCCACAGATTCTGTGGGTAAACGACGCGAGCCCTTGCCACTACTGGTGTTGGCTTGCTGTTGATAAAAATACACCTGTTTGAAACTGTTCATCAATTCAGCAATCGAACCAGAACTGCCGTTTTTTCCTGTTTCCTTGGTTGACAGTGACCATACCAATCAGTAACATGCGCCCCGTCCTGATGTGACGATTCCCTCGTAGTTCAGTCGGTAGAACGGCGGACTGTTAATCCGTATGTCACTGGTTC
>RRZT011889501.1_pt1 | contig 15216 bp, 13 predicted proteins | sample 2165551 | NCBI WGS metagenome assembly RRZT01 (sample SAMN10456910, study PRJNA506462) | wastewater metagenome | biome: wastewater; feature: sludge; material: wastewater sludge; isolation source: wastewater sludge with Escherichia coli K12::gfp cells carrying plasmid... | place: USA: Moscow, Idaho... | reverse complement strand
TGTGCCGAGACGTCGCCCGCTGACCCTGGAAGTCCCAGATCACCTTGTAGGCATCAGGGAACTGGTCGGTGAGGAAGCCACCACCGTTCGACTTTGCGAACACGCCGGTGTAGCCCCAACCCTGACCAGCGAGCGGACCGGAGTCCTCCTGCGGGATCGGACCGACGTCAACGATGTCGACGACAAGCAAGTCACCTGGCTCTGCACCTTCGACGTGGAACGGGCCGCTGAGACAGTGCACGCCGTTGAGCGGGGCGTTGAGAATGTCGTCGGCCGAGTCGTCGTTGTGAATCGCGCCATCGAACCACTCGCGGCAGTCGACCCGGAAGGTGTCACCCGGCTTGACGGTGACGTTAGCCGGGATGTCGGGATGCCAACGGTTGTGACCGGTGTACTGCTGGTCCGTGAACGACTTCGTCGAGTCGAGCGGGAATACATTCTTTGGCATAGACCTAACTCTCTGTTGCGCTGGGCTATGAAACAGTGAAGAAAATCACGAGCACGGGCGATACACCCATATACAGAAATCACACTTGTGCCCGTTTAACGCTTGCGAAGACAGGCTTTCTTACGGCTGATGCCGCATTCTCGAACTCTCGAAAATTACGGTCGCGGAAGCCGCTGCATCCTCGGATCAAGTGCCGGACTCGGCGCCGGGTTCACGGACCTGCCCCCCGGAATCGAAGACACCACCGACGGCCGTTCGGCGGTGGCCTCACAGGCCTCTCGCAGCTTGACAGCCCCGGAATGGGCTGCGATCCGAGGTGCGGTGAATGCCCGTCGCGCGTCGCCGCCACACACCGAACATGGCAGGTGTGAGGGGGCGGTGCCCATGGGGAACCGGGCTTCCATCGGCCCGTGCGCGCCACAGCGATACTCATACAGCGTCATGCATTCACCCATCCTTCGCATTCGTGAACAGCTACCAATTAGAAGGGGGGGTGTCTCTATTGGCTGCTCATCTACGAAGCTACGCCATCAAAGGCGTCGGACAAGGGGAGAAATATCCTCTTAACGCCTGTTAACGCGTTCGTTACCCGCTGATACCTGCCCGTGACGAGGTCGATCTTTCACGCGGACTACCTCCAGCGCTTCGTCCCGCCTCACGCGCGCTGGTCGTCCTGCGAGCCGCAGGTCACCAACGTTGGGCGTCTGCCGTAGGCCACTGCCCACGCCAGTACGCCGCCGGATACCGCGCCTGCTCCCGGTCGCCGAGCGCGGCAGCTGCACGCTGCGGCCAGCCGGGTTCGCGCAGGGCGACTCGGCCCAGGGTGATGGCGTCGGCGGACTCCTCATCGAGAATCTGTTGAGCCAGTTCGGGATCGGTGATGAGCCCGACAGCCGAGGTCGCGATGCCCTCTTCCTTCATGGCGCGGGCGAAGTGGACCTGGTAGCCCGGGCTCAAGGGGATGTCGGCGGGCAGCAGTCCCCCGCTGGAGACGTCGACGAGATCCACGCCGCGGGTTGCCAGGGGGCCAGCGAGCCGCACGGAGTCACTGAGCGTCCAACCACCCTCCAGCCAGTCCGTGGCGGAAAGGCGCACAAACAGCGGCTTCGAATCGGGCCACGCCGCGCGGACAGCGTCCACGACCTCCAAGAGCAGTCGGGTGCGCCCGTCGAAATCGGCGCCGTACTCGTCGGTGCGCACGTTGCTCAGCGGGGACAAGAACTCGTGCAGGAGGTAGCCGTGCGCGACGTGGATCTGAACGGCGTCGAACCCGGCCTTGTCCGCCCGCACGGCCGCTGCGGCGAAGGCCTGTGGCACGGCAGCGATCTGCTCGCTCGTCATCTCTTGGGGCGTAGCCAGCCCGGGCACGGCTATCGGCGACGGACCCAACGGGGTCCACCCGCCCTCCGTTTCGGGAATGGTGCCATTCCGCAGCCCAGGGTGACTGCGATACGTCGAGGCCTTGCGCCCCGCATGGGCCAACTGGATGGCCATTCGGGCGCCCTGATCCTGGCAGAAGGCGACGATCCGAGCCCAGGCCGCGGTTTGTTCGTCATTCCAGATGCCGCAGTCCTCGGGAGAAATGCGTCCTTCGGGGACGACGGCCGTCGCCTCGGTGACAAGGAGTCCGAACCCGCCGGTCGCGCGCGCACCCAGATGGACAAGATGCCAATCCGTGGGAATCCCGTCCCGCTCCAGGCACATGTACTGACACATCGGCGCCAAGAAGATGCGATTATCGACGGTGACTTCGCGCAGCGCAATGGGATCGAACAGTGATGGCATAGGTCCAACCTAATGCCCCCGTGCCTTACTAGCCTCGATCACGAATGAAGGGAGACTGGACGAATGCTCCATCGGCGACCCCTGTCGAACCCGGTCCTCACTCGCGAAGACCACTGTCATGCTTCACTCCCCTGCGAGATCCTCGTGACCTGCGGGGCCCATGTTTGACACGGTCCGCGCGCGGCGCACGTGGCTGAGCGGGGCGCGTGCCATGACGCAAAGGCGCGTGGCCGAGGCAGGCGACGAGTTCGAAATCGCAGTTCAACTCGACCCCGGAATGGCTGATGCGTGGTTAGGCCTGCACGCCGCCAAGCGACAGCAGTCCGAAGCGCTGAGTGCGATGGTGAGACACGAGCAGCGCTTCGGCGAGGAACGAACCCGCCACGACATCGCCCTGTGGTCTGTGTTCCAGATCGGACCGTTGATCACCCACCGGTTACGCACGACACAAGAACTGTGGTGCGCCGTCGTCGCGAGGCACCTCGAACTCGGTGAGCTCGACCTCGCTGAGTCGGCTCTTGAACGCGTGTCGGCTCAGTCCGACATCGGGCGCTATCTTCGCGGGCGGCACGCACTCGCGACCGACCAACCAGATCGAGCGATTGCTTGGTTTCGGCCCGTCGTCGACAAGGGAGAACGGTTCCTGCAGGCGTCGGCCTGTCTCATGTCGGGCATCTTGTTGACCGACGCAGGAGTGGTCGGGCCAGCAAAGAACTACTTCACGTGGCTCCTTGGCATCGACTACCTGCCAGCGTCGCGAGTCGCGGCCCACTACTGGCTGGGCGTGATCGCTCGCGACACGGGACGCACCGGCGAGGCAATCACTCACTTCCACCGTGCGTTTGCCCTCGATCCGAGCTATCCGGGACTCCGAGACGCTGTGCAGAGCACCATACCCGAGCCTTCCGCCACAACGGCCCCGCCAGCTGCGGTCGATGACCAGATCATGGTCCCCGACGATCCACCACCAACCGCTAGCACCCAGGCCGCTCCGCCCGTTCCCGCCGACGGACCCGAACGCGGCGAGGACATCCTCGCCGAGTTGAACCAGCAGATTGGTCAAAAGGGAATCAAGGAGCAGGTTCGGCTGTTGTTGGCGCAGACACGCGCGCAGATCGAGCGCAGCAAGGTTGGACTCGGCCAGCAACGTATGACTAAGCATTTCGTCTTCGTCGGGCCACCGGGAACCGGGAAAACAACCATTGCACGGGTCATCGCCCGCCTCTACAAGGCCATGGGCGTGCTCGAAGGCGGACATGTGGTGGAGGTCGACCGGGCAGGCCTTATCGGGGAGTACCACGGGCATACAGTCGCCAGGACGACGGAGGTACTCGATGAGGCAATGGGGGGCGTGCTATTCATCGATGAGGCCTACGCACTGACCACCGAGGGATTCCACAACGGTGACCCTTTCGGGCGGGAGGCGATCGACACGATCCTCAAGCGCATGGAAGACGACCGGGACAAGTTGGTCGTGATCGCTGCGGGATACCCCAAACCGATGGAGCGATTCCTTGACTCCAACCCTGGGTTGAAGTCACGGTTCACCGCCCGCGTCGAGTTCGTTGCGTATAGCGTCGAGGAACTGGTGGAGATCGCCACACTCATGGCGCAGCAGGCTGGGGACGTCCTCACGGCGGAAGCGCGCACGGCCTTGCGGAAGATCCTGGCGGACATGGAGGCCGGTGGCGAGTTCGGGTCCGACTCGTTCGGCAATGCCCGCTTTGTTCGCACCCTTGTCGAGCACGCTGCCGAGATCCGCAATCTGCGCCTGTTCGGTGACGATCAGCTCCTCGACTACGACCTGGAGTCCCTCACGCACATCACGAGAGAAGACCTTCAGCGTGCGGCCGAGTGATGCGCGCCGTGGTAAACCGCCCCGCCTCACCCCGTGAATTACCGCGGCAATGGACGCCGAGGGTGGGCTTCGGCCGAATCATCTCGGTCGCCTTGTTGTGCGCTTTGGCTGGCGGACCGAGGTGGCCGACTGGTCGACTCACAACTGCCGATAGACCTCATCAAAGGGGATGCGCATGCGATCGCCCCACACGCCCGTGGGCTCTCGTACTCCGCAGGCGATGATCATGTTGATTTCAGCTGACGCTGGCAGCCCCAAGATCGCCGCTGCTCGTCGGCTGTCGAACCCCTCCATGGGGCAGGTGTCGAGCCCCTCGTTGGCCATGGCCAGCATGAAGGTCTGAGCCGCCAGCGCGCACGATTTGTGCACGACGACGCGAACATCGGCCTCGGACACCTGCCGGACGATGGGCCGCGTCAGGCCAATGCCGGTCACCAGCGCTTTGCGAAACAGGCCGATCGCACCGAGGAAGCGCGAGGACAGCAGTGGCATCACGAGGCCGTAATACTGCCGCCACCGACGAATCCGCTTGGCCTGCCGAGGCAGGGGGCTGGTTTCGCGAACGTTTTGCGTCTCCAACTCGACCATGGCCTGGGCGCGCTCACGGTACTTGTCCTGACGGGTGACGAAGACGACCAGGTGCTGCGCGGTCCGCGCCGCCAGTTGGTTCATGCAGGCGACCGCGAGGTCACTCACCTTCTCCGGGGTGGTGACATGCACCACCTCCCACAACTGCATGTTCGAACTGCTGGGCGCCAAGGTGGCCAGTTCGAGGCACTCGCGCACCACCTCGGCATCGAGCGGCTCGTTCCGGTAGCGCCGCACCGAACGACGACGCCCCACTGCCTCCACGAATTCCATCCGCACTCCCTTGGTTGGCCTCTTGGGACCTCTCATCATCTTTCATCGCCGAGGACGCGTCAGTTGATGATCTCGCCTCGCTCGTCTTCCAGCAGCGCCGCAAGCCGCTCCCTCCAGATGGCGAGTTCCTCCGGTGTCAATCGCACCCACTCGGTCACTTCCCCGACGATTCTGAGCGGCTCAGTGCTGCGGTAGGACCGCGTCGGGTTGCCGGGAAACTTCCTATCGGTCACGTTGGGATCGTCTTCGAACGGGCCGGTGGGCTCGATGAGGTAGACCCGCGGGCGCCCGTCTCCGGATGCCAGTTCCGCCGCCAGCCCGGCGCCAGGCTCGCGAGCGGTGAAGTAGATGTGATTCATGATCACCTCAGGGCGGTAGTTCGAACACCGTCCCGCCGTCAGGAGATCTCCCTCCCGCAGATCCGCCTTCGTCCCGTGGTAGAACGGCCCTTCGTCGTCCGCCTGCTTCACCGCACGACCTTGGGGTCCACAGGGAGGGCCGCGGATCGTGGAGCCTCGAGGGCCTCGGCAAGGACACTGGCGAGGATGCCCACGCCTCGGTCGATCTCTGCGGGCGGCACGGTGACGAAGCTGAGGCGCATCGTGTTGGCGTGTCCTCCTCCCGCGAAGAATGGGCCGCCCGGGATAAAGGCAACGCCGCGGTCGATGGCGGCGTCCAGCATCTGCGCAGCGTCGATCCCCTGCGGCAACGTCACCCAGAAGAACATCCCACCCTCTGGCGCGCGCCACCGGCACCCGGACGGCAAATGCCGCGTCAAGGCCTCCGCCATGGCGTCGCGGTGGACGGCGTAGCGTTCGCGAATGCTGGGGACGTGCCTTTCCAGGAATCCATCCTTGATGACCTCGTACACGATTCGCTGCGTGAACCCGGGCGTGTGCAGATCACAGGCCTGCTTGGCCTGCAACAGGGTCGGATACACAGGCGCGGGCGCCACCAGAAAGCCGAGTCGCAGGCCCGGAGAAAAGACCTTCGAGAACGACCCCGCATAGATGGACTGGTCGGGAATCATCGAACTCACCGGTGGCGGCGGCTCCTGGTCGTACCACAGGTCGCCGTACGGGTCGTCTTCGATCAGCGGCACCCGGAGGCGACTCAGGGCGGCGGCCAGCTCCTCGCGCCGGGCAGCTGACACGCATCGGCCGGTGGGGTTTTGAAAGTTGGGCAGGAGATAGAACAGCCGTGCATCGGTCGCCTGGCTCAGCGAGGCGGCAAACGGTCCGTCATCGTCCCCGTCGACCTCCACGACATCGGGTTCGTACGGGCTGAACGCCTGCAACGCGCCCAGGTATGTCGGTGACTCGACGGCCACCTGGGACCCTGGGTCGATCAACGCTTTCGCGACCAGATCGAGCGCCTGCTGCGAACCGTTCGTGATCAAGATTCGCTCCACTGGGGCGACGATTCCCCGCTGGGCAAGGTGCGCGGACACCCACTCGCGCAGCGGCCCGAAACCCTCGCTCGAGGCGTACTGAAGGGCGGCTGCACCGGACTCAGACAACACGCGGGCCGTCGCCTCGGCCACCGCCTCCACCGGAAACGTCTCGGGAGCAGGAAGCCCACCCGCCAGTGACATGATTCCCGGCCGTTCGGTGAGCTTGAGCACCTCTCGAAGGATCGACGGATCCATCCGGCTCGCTCGCCGCGCCATGGTCCAATCCATGCACCCTGTCCTTCCTTGCACCCTCGTAGGCGGGTCCTTACCCTCTCATGCGCTCGCGGTCGCGAGGAGCCCTGGACCATCGCTGAACCTGCCCGAATATGCCCGCCTGAGAGATTCTATTCACAGTTCTCAGGCTACTTTTGGGCGCACTCGCCCGTTGATGCTCAAGCCCAACTCAAGGTTCGCGAAAACAACTGACCGTGGTCGCAACTTTGCCGCCACAAACCCTCCCCAGATCGGTCGACACACGCTACGGTCACGTTCAAGCGTCGACTCTCAAAGAGCTGAGGGCTCGCCAGCCAAACGGAGGAAACACATGGCCAATACGACAGCCGCTGACATTGTCAAGGGGGTCGGCGGTGCACAGAACATCAAGGGTCTGACGCACTGTGCGACCAGGCTGCGCTTCGAATTGAAGGATGCTTCCACAGTCGACAAGGACACCCTCGAGAAGATTTCGGGTGTCATGGGGGCCGTGCCGCAGGCCGGCGATCGGTACCAGGTGGTCATCGGTGGAGCCGTTCAGACGGTCTACAACGAGATCTGGGCACTCCCCGAGATGAGCAAGGTCGGTTCGGGTTCGTCGGCCGAGGACACCAAGGCCGCCGCGCGTGCCCAGGGACCTCGCGGCAAGTTTGCCTGGATCGACTCGTTCTTCGAGTTCCTGTCGGACTCGTTCCGCCCAGTGCTGGGTGCACTGCTCGGCGCATCCCTGTTCATCACCTTCATGGCCCTGATGGCGACCCTGAAGGTGATTCCCGCATGGAACGACCCGACGGCTGCGCCGCTTTCGCCGTCGTGGCAGTTCATCAACTTCTGCTGGCAGGCGGTCTTCACCTTCCTGCCCCTGATGGTTGCCTACAACGCAACGAAGAAGCTCGGCGCTGACCCGTGGATCGGTTTCTCGGTCATGGCCGTCTTGATGCTTCCCGGGTTCCGCGCTCTGGCCGAGAACGATGCTGTCCGCCACATCGAGGCATTCGGCAGCGCCGTGAATGTCGTTGACGTATGGGGCATCCCGCTGACGATCTTCGACTACAGCCAGCAGGTCTTCCCGCCGCTGCTGATGGCTGCGGTGCTCGGTCCGGTCTACAAGGGCCTGAAGCGGATCATCCCCGACAACGTCCAACTCGTCTTCGTGCCGTTCCTGACGATGTTGATCATGATCCCGCTCACGGCCTTCCTCATCGGCCCCATCGGTGTCTACGCGGGTGCCGCCGTGTCCGGTGCCTTGAGCGCCATCAACGGCTTCTCGCCCTTTATCTTCGCGATCATCATTCCGCTGGCGTACCCGTTCATGGTTCCGCTGGGCCTGCACTGGCCGATCAACGCGATCATGCTGCTGAACATCCAAAACCTCGGCTACGACTTCATTCAGGGCCCGATGGGCGCATGGAACTTCGCCTGCTTCGGCGCGACCGCTGGCGTGCTCGTCATCGCCACCCGCGAGAAGGACCTCGAAATGCGGCAGACCGCCACCGGCGCGTTGCTGGCAGGTCTGCTCGGCGGCATCTCCGAGCCGTCCCTGTACGGCATCCATCTGAGGTTCAAGCGGATCTACCCGCGCATGCTGATTGGGTGTTTCGCGGGCGGCCTGACACTGGGCATCTTCGGTCTGTTCACTCCGCAAGTCATCACGCACGCGTTCGTGTTCACGTCGCTGCTGACCATCCCCGCCTTCACCCCGATGTGGACCTACGGCATCGGCGTCCTCGTGGCGTTCGTCGTGGCCATGGCCCTGGTCATGATCTCCGACTACCGCACACCTGAGCAGAAGGCCGAGATCGAGGCCGCGCGCCAGGCAGCCGACAAGGCAGGCCCCGAGGATGCAGGCGCCAAGCGTGCGGCCCTCCCCGCCATGGAGCCCGGAACCGTTACGACGATCCTGTCTCCGCTCGAGGGCACAGCGATCCCGCTGTCCGAGGTCCCCGACCCCGTGTTCTCCGCAGGGACGGTCGGCCCGGGTGTCGGCGTCATGCCGTCGAGCAATGTCGTGTACGCGCCCGGCCCCGGCACCATCTTGGTCGCACAGGACACCGGTCACGCCTTTGCCATCCGCCTCGACAGCGGCATCGAGATGTTGATTCACGTCGGCATCGACACGGTCAACCTGAAGGGCGAGGGCTTCGACGTCCACGTCAAGAAGGGCGACCGGGTGGACAAGGGCACACCGCTGGTGACGTTCGACAAGGACGTCATCACGAAGGCCGGGTACGACCTCGCGACTCCTGTTTTGATCATGAACCACAAGAAGTTCGGTTCGGTTGAGCAGGTTGCCACGGGTCCGGTCACCACCGACTCGGAGCTCATCAAGATCACGGCGAAGGAAGCTGCGCCAGCCAAGGCGTAAGTTCTCATCTCCCAGCGATGGGGTCGAGGGTTCTCCCTCGGCCCCATCGCTGTGTCCCGGATCGAGATGCTTGTGAGGCCGCAATACCATGGGTCTCGATGCCCGCACCGATCCCCCACCGGCCAAACGCCGTCGCAGCCGCGCTCACGCTGTGCGCCGGGCTCGGCGCGTGGGTGGTCGCGGGACTCCTGATGGGGTTGTTGGGAATGCACAGCCTCGCCTCGGAACCGGCGGGAACGACCCGTTCGCAAGCCTCGTCCCCGCACGCCTCCGCCCCAGCACAGCCGGACGGGCATCACGGCTACGCAATATCGAAAACTCTTACCTCTCAAGACTCCGCGCGACAGGCGGGTGCCCGAGCGGACGGCCATGGTTGTCCGGCGGGCGGACGTTCGTCACGGTGGCTGCGTACGTGCGACCTGACGCCCGTTTCGGCAGGGTTCGCCCTGGCTCTGCCCCCACCAACGCGCCAACGGGTGTCCGACGCGGTCCGGCTCGAAGCGGCGGCCAGGCACGAGGTCGGACCACACCAGAGGACTCCCTCACTGCACATGTTGTGCATCTCTCGCACCTAGGTCGAAGCGCAATGCGGCACGTCGCCTGGACGTGTCCGGACCGACCCAATCACTCGACCACAACGCGAGAGGCAACACCATGCACGAAGACTCATCACGAAACACCCCGCGCAGGCTGCGCGGCATCGTCGCGGGCGGCCTGGCGGCCTTCGCCGCCTTCACGCTGACGGCCTGCACGTCGAGCGCGACCAGCACACCGACCCCCACACAAGAAACTCAGTCGTCCAGTGCGTCGGCGCTCCTGGCCAAACACGGCATCGACGGACTGAGCACTGAGGAGGTCATCGACAAGCTGGAGGCGACTCCGATCGCGGATCGCTCCACCAGCCTCATGGCGTCCATCAGGCCAGATGAGGTGCAACTCACAGACACGGAAACGCAGGAAGCTACGGCGATCCCGATGCCCGAGGACCGCTTCTACCTGTCTGTGGCGCCGTACATCACCCAGACGCATGAGTGCTACTACCACAGCCTCACGACGTGCAAGGGCGAGCTTCGCAACGCTGAGGTGAAGGTCACCGTCACCAATTCCGAGACCGGCAAGACGGTCTTGAGCGAAACACGTACGTCTGCTGACGATGGGTTCGTCGGCCTGTGGCTACCTCGGGGAATCCAGGGCGACCTGACCATCGAATATGACGGCAAATCCGCCACCTCGAAGATTTCGACCGCGAAATCCGACGACGCGACCTGCCTCACCACCATGAAGCTCAGCTGACCGACGGGGTTGGGCGGCGCGGGCGCTCCGCCCAACCCCGGCTGACGCCGAGGCATGCCCCTGGATGCCTAGCCAAAACAAATGTTAGTGACTAACATTACAGGCATGTCCCGACGCGATATCACGCACGCCACCATCCGCCGCACCGCGATCGACCTGTTTGCTCGGCAGGGCTACGCGTCGACGACCACGTCACAGGTCGCGGCGGCCGCCGGCGTCAGCGAGATGACGGTCTTTCGCCACTTCCCGACCAAGGAACGGCTCCTTCTTGAAGACCTGTACGACCCGCTGATGGCCGATGCTGTCCGCTCCCATCTCGACGAACCGCCCTTGAGCGCGATCGCCAGCGGAGTGCGGGATGCGTGGCAGGAGATGGGCCCTGACGATGTGGTCGCCCTGCGCACCGTGATCGGCATCGTCAACGAGACCTCGGCCCTCGCGGGCGCCCTCGAGCGAAACAGCGAGGCCACCATGGAGGCTCTGACCGTGCCTCTGGTGGAACGGGGAACGTCTCAGCATCTCGCGTCTGCGGCGGCTGCGGCCGTCGTCGCCGCGCTCGGGGCCGCCTTGAGGCAATGGGCGGCGTCGGGCGACGCAGACCCGGGGCCGTGGATCGAGTCGACGCTCGACATGTTCACGGGAGCGCAAACATGCTGAGTCTGGAGGGCGTTTCGCTGCGCTATCGCGGCGGGGCTGCGGTTACCGACCTCACCCTGCAAGTTGCACCCGGCGAGATCGTCGCGCTCATCGGACTCAACGGGGCGGGCAAGACGACGCTCATGCGCCTGGCTTTGGGGATGCTGCGACCGCGCAGCGGTGAGGCCCTGCTGGACGGAACCCCGGTTGGGCGCCTACCTGCGCATCGGTGGGGGGATGTCGGACACCTGGTCGAGTCCCCCTTGGCCTACCCCGAACTCACCGTCACACAGAATCTGTGGCTGTCCGCCCAGGTTCACGCCGTCGCACCCGAACGGGTCGTCCCGCAAGCGCTGGTCGCTTGGGATCTGACGGGCCTGCGAGACCGTCGTCATCGGCGCTTGTCACTCGGAAACAAGCAGCGCGTCGGGCTGGCGGGAGCGCTCCAGCACCACCCTCGCCTAGTCGTTTTGGACGAGCCGAGCATCGCCCTCGACCCGGCGGCGGTCCTCATTCTTCGCGACCAACTCAAGGCTTTGGCTCAAGATGGAGCCGGCATCCTCGTCAGCAGCCACCATCTCGACGAGGTTGCGCGCGTAGCGGACCGCATCGTCTTGATGAACCGGGGACACCTGATCGGGGAACTTTCCACCGACACCAGTGACCTGGAACGCGCCTTCTTCGACAGGGTTCACATCGACGACCTGGCTCGCAAGCGCTCGGGGGAGGCAGCATGAGGCGAGCCATCCACGTCGAGCTGATGAAGCTGCGCCGCTCCCCCGTCGGCGTCATCGCGACCGCTGCGATGATCGGGGGGACGTTGGCGATCCTGGGCGCTACGCGAGCGGCCGTGGCGCAAGGCAACCCACAACTCACCGCCAAGTTGGGACCCGCCGCTAGCCCCGACTGGCAAGGACTCCTATCGTCAGCCGAGCAGGTCGTGGCCGCAGGCGGACTGCTCGGCGCGTCAGTGGTGCTGGCATGGATGTTTGCACGGGAGTTCTCCGATCGGACCATCAACGGCCTGTTCGCGGTCCCTGTGACCCGTGGACGGATCGCCCTCGCCAAGATGGCGGTCTTCGCCGGGTGGGCGATCATCGTCGCTGCCGGAGTGTTCGCGTGCGTTTTCGTCCTGGGAATCGTCGCCGGATACGGGACACCCAACGCGGCGGTGTGGACCGACCTGGCGCGCCTGTTCGCGTTGATGGTAGCGACTGCCGCCATCGCAACTCCGGTCGCCTGGGTCGCCAGCCTGACTCGGTCCCTGCTGGCAGGCATCGCCTCGGGTATTGCCCTCGTCATCATCGCTCAGGTCGGAGTCTTGTCCGGCGGTGGCGGGTGGGTCCCCATGGCCGTCCCCGCACTATGGGCCATGGCCCCGGCGTCGATTTCTCCGGCGCAAGGCGGGCTGTCCGGTTGCCTGGCAGCGGCCGGAGTGATTGCGACCTGGATCAGTTGGCGCCGAATGACGCTCGACCGATAATCCGAGTCAACCTACAGCGCAGACCAGCACGCGGAGAGATTCGACAACGAGGCTGCGGCGTTCCTCGACCGTGATCGTCGCGAGAGGAATAGGCTCCCAATGTCGGATGGCAAAGGGAGTCGCAATGGACGAAGCGGAAGAGACTCAAGCGGAACTTGAGCGACTGCGCGAGGAGAACCGTCGCCTCAAATTGGCGGCCGAACAAGCCCCGCCACCCGCCCGGCCCACTCGTCAGCGGTGGCGCGCGTGGGTGTCGACCATTTGTCTCGTTCTCGCCGCCATTCTCGCGGCGACGTCGATCGCGGGCGCGTGGGCGCGCACGCAACTCGTGAATGAGGACGCTTTCGTGTCCACGTTCGCGCCCCTCGCCGATGATCCCGATGTCCAGGACTTCCTGATCGACCAGACGACAGCTGCCATCTTCAATGCGGTCGACGTCGACAAGATGACAGAAGAAGTCTTCAGCGGTCTGTCATCGCTGGACATGCCGCCCAAGGCGAAGACCGCCCTGGAGATGCTGAAAGGACCTGCAGCGCAGGGAGTGCGCAGCATGGTCACCTCGACGGTCGCGTCAACCGTGCGCTCAGACGCATTCCCGGCAGTCTGGCGCACAGCGCTGGTTGCGAGTCACCGGGCCCTGGTCGCAGCGGCCACCATGGACGAGTCCGGTAGCTTCACGTTGAACAGTTCGGGCGAGTTGGGCGTCAACCTCAAGCCGATTGTCGAAGAGATCAAGAAGCGGCTCAGCGATCAAGGGTTTGGCCTGGCGAACTCGATCCCCAGCGTTGATCGGGTCGTCGTCATCGCCAAGGCCGATTCGCTCTTGCTGATCGGGACGATCTACGTCATCGCCGACAACGTCGGGACGTTCCTGCCCTGGCTGACCTTGGGCCTCCTCATCGCTGGAGTGCTCATCGCTCGGCGGCGGTCCATCGGTGCGCTCGGCGCCGGCCTGGCACTCGCCATCGGCGCAGGGGCGCTGGCAGCAGGGATCGTCGGTGGCGGCCAGGTCCTCCAAGCCGCCGCGTCCGGTTGGGGTGTACCCCCCGCCACGATGAACGCGATCTTCGAGGCCGTGTCGGGTGCAATGCGCGACACAGCCGTGGCACTGACGGCCCTCGGCGTGATTGTGGCTGTCACCGGCTGGTTGTCGAGCCGCTCGCGCGCAGCGACCCGCGTTCGAGGCGTCGCCTCCTCGCTGGTCGATAGCGGCCGCAACGCCTTGCAAAACCATGGGCTCAACACCGGATCCGTGGGGGTCTGGTTGTACCGGCAGCGCATTCTCGTCGGGGTCATTCTTCTCGTCGCTGTCTTTGGCTACCTGTTCGCCTCGCGACCCTTGTCGCTTGGCGAGGTCTTCGGCGCCGTGTTGATCGGGCTCCTGGCCTGGCTGATCGTGTCGCTCCTGCAACGCAAGCCATCGTCTGAGGCCGCGAATGCACCCTCCAGCGATGTCGACGAGGCGACCGGCGAGAGCGCGGATACCGAGACCCAGGAGGAGGTGAGTGCGGGAGCCTCGACTCCACCGACGGTATGAGCGCTCCGGACATTCCGACCTATCAACTCAACGACGGCACCACTCAGCCTCAGACCGGGTTTGGCACGTACCCGATGACCGGCCCGGAGGCCGTGGCGGCAGTGGCCACGGCGCTGAGTGCCGGGTATCGACTGATCGATACCGCGCAGATGTACCGCAACGAGGACGCCGTCGGCAAAGCTCTGAGGGACTCTGGCCTGCCGCGCGAAGCCGTGCACATCCAGTCCAAGGTGTCCGGCGGGGACTTCGGCATGGACCGACTCATCGCCGAGGTTGACGTGGCCTTGGGTCGATTGCAGGTCAGCCACATCGACACCGTGTTGATTCACTGGCCGACGCGTGAACCCGAGTCGTATGTCGCACAATGGCGGGGCCTGGTGGCCTGCCAACAGTCAGGGACCGTGCGGACGATTGGCGTCAGCAACTTCAACGAAGAGCAACTGCACCGCGTCATCGACGCTACCGGCGTGGTACCGGCCGTCAACCAGATCGAGCTGCACCCGCTCAAGCCACAGATCAAGATGCGCCAGGTGCACGAGAATCTTGGCATTCAAACACAGGCCTGGTCTCCGCTCGCAAAGAGCAACGCTCCCTACGACGCCGCACCGATCGTCCGGGCGGCCCGGGAACATGCGATCACCCCCGCACAGGTGATTCTGCGTTGGCATATCGAAATCGGTACGTTGCCGCTACCCAAATCAGCGCGCGCCGATCGTCAGGCTCAGAACATCGACATCTTCGGATACTCACTCACTGAGCGTGAGGTAGAACAGATCACCGCATTGGGCGCCGGTTGAAGCGGGTGAAACGCTAGCCCTTGGAATCAGTCGCAAGCAATCTCTGATAACCATCCATGCTTGTCGCGCGCCCATTTCCGGCAAGCCTAGCCCTTCAGCGCATTGGCGTGTGAGACTAGGACATGGACATGGCGCAGGAAGAGCACCACCAATCCCACGACATGCAGGGTCACCAAATGGACCACGATTCCCACAACATGCAGGGCCACCAAATGCACCACGCCGACATGTTCCGCAGGCTGTTTTGGATCCAACTCTTCATCGCAATCCCGGTGCTGGCGTTCGACCCGAAGTTCGCGGGGATGCTCGGCTACTCGATTCCCCATGGGTGGCAAATGTGGGTTTCGCCCATCGTGGGCACCGTCATGTACGTGTGGGGCGGTCGCCCTTTCCTGACAGGCGCGGTGGGTGAGCTTCGTCAGCGCAAGCCCGGCATGATGATGCTCATCTCGTTGGGCATCACGGTGGCGTTCGTGTCGTCGTGGTT
>RRZT012200267.1_pt1 | contig 15219 bp, 12 predicted proteins | sample 2165551 | NCBI WGS metagenome assembly RRZT01 (sample SAMN10456910, study PRJNA506462) | wastewater metagenome | biome: wastewater; feature: sludge; material: wastewater sludge; isolation source: wastewater sludge with Escherichia coli K12::gfp cells carrying plasmid... | place: USA: Moscow, Idaho... | reverse complement strand
GGAGCGCCTGCCGCTCGTCAGCGAGGCCGTGCGCGGCGAGGGCGCGATTCTGGTCAATGAGCTCGGTGAGCTCGTACTCGACAATCCGCTGGCGGCCCGCGACGTGGTCTCGAGGGCGGAGTGGGCACAGCTTCAGGCGGGTCACGAGGTCTTCCTCGACGCCCGCACCGCGCTGGGAGAGCGCTTCGTCCAGAAGTTCCCCTCCATCCACCGGGTGGCCGCCGAATCAGGACTTGACCCCGCCACGGACCTCCTCCCGGTCAAACCAGCGGCGCACTATCACATGGGAGGCGTGCTGGTGGATTCCAACGGCCAGAGCACCGTGCCCGGACTGTATGCGGTGGGCGAGGTCAGTTCAACCGGGCTCCATGGCGCCAACCGCCTCGCCTCGAACTCCTTGCTCGAAGCAGTCGTCTACGGCCGCGCCGCCGCACGGCACCTGCGCCGCGCAACGCTCGTCTCGGCATCTGCGCCGGCGCTCGGGGACAGGCGCTGGCCGGGCGCACCGTGGAAACCCGCCAGTCCTCGCCTCGCGGAGATTCGCCGGATCGTCACGGCCGGCGCTGGAGTACTGCGCGATGAGCCCGGACTCCGGCACTCCCTCGAGAAGCTACGCCCGTTCCTGACCGACGACGCCGGCCTTGTCGGTCACCTTCTCGTGACGGCCGCGTTGGAGCGCACCGAATCACGCGGAGCGCACACCCGCACGGACTTCCCCAACCCCGTAGCGCCACGGCACACCATCAGCTCTCTCACCACCTACACCGAAGGACGTGTCGCATGAGAACACTCCCCCGCAGCGCAATCGAATCGGTTTCCGCCGCTCTCCAGGAAGATCTCGGCCGCGCCGGGGACATCACGACGGATTCCACCGTGCCGGCCAGCGCCGTGGCAACGGTCCAGTTGGTCTCGCGCGAGCCGGGCGTCATCGCTGGCCTGCCGCTTGCCCAGATGGCGTGGCAGCTGCTGGATCCCTCCGTCCACGTGGATGTTCATCTGCCGGACGGCTCCCGGGTGGTTCCGGGGGATGCCATCGCCACCATTCACGGCTCGGCGCGCGCCCTGTTGACGGGCGAGCGGGTGGCCCTCAACTTCCTCGGCCAACTCTCCGGAGTTGCCACCGGAACCGCCACCATCGCCGACGCGATCGCACACACCCGCGCCCGTGTTGCCGACACCCGAAAGACGGTTCCCGGCCTGCGCGCCCTCCAGAAGTACGCGGTCGCATGCGGCGGCGGTTCGAACCACCGCTTCGGGCTCGATGACGCGGTTCTCATCAAGGACAACCACATCGCCGTGGCCGGTGGCCTGCGGGCGGCCGTCGAGGGCGCCCGCGCCAACGTGGGCCACCTCGTGAAGATCGAGGTGGAGGTGGACAATCTGGAGATGCTCGCCGAACTTCTGGAGATCGGCGCCGACGTCGTCCTTCTCGACAACATGACGCCGGACGAACTGCGTGAGGCGGTGCGGATGGTGGACGGCCGCATGATCACCGAGGCGTCCGGAAGGATCACGCCGGAGGTCGCGGTCCCGATCGCCGAAGCCGGGGTGGACCTCATCAGCGTGGGCTGGCTGACGCACAGCGTGCGGGTGCTGGACATCGGCTTGGACCACGTGACGAACGGCTGAGCGCGCCGCCTCACAGCACAGGAATCGCGGCGAGCAACTCCTTCGTGTAGTGCGATTGGGGATTCGCGAGAATGTGCGCGGTGGCGCCGGATTCGACCACGCGCCCGTGGCGCAGCACCACCGTGTCCTCGCACAGCTGCCCCACCAGGGCGATGTCGTGGCTGACCAGCAGCATGGTGAGTCCCAAACGCTCCTTGAGATCGGCCAGGAGCTTGATGAGCTGGGCCTTGACCGAGACGTCCAGGGCGCTGACGGGTTCGTCCGCCACCAGCAGGTGCGGATTGGGCGCCAGGGCCCGCGCGATGGCAATTCGCTGGCGCTGGCCGCCGGAGAACTGCGCCGGGAATCGGTTGCCCATGTCCGGATCGAGGTCCACCCACTTCATGACCTCGTGCACCCGCTCGCGATGGTTGCCCGGAATTCGCAGCGACCGCAGCGGTTCGGAGATGCTGCGGCCAACGCTCATTCTCGGGTCCAGCGAGGAATGCGGGTCCTGGAACACCATCTGGACCTCGCGGCGAAACTCCTTCATCCGGGTGCGGTTGCGCCGCGGGAGCGGCTCGCCCCGGAAGAGAACCTCGCCAGCGGTCGGATCGTCCAACCCCAGCAACAGGTTGAGAATGGTGGACTTTCCGGCGCCCGATTCGCCGACGATCCCGCAGCTGCGCCCCGCCGAAATCTGCAGGCTCACGCCCTCCAGGGGATGCGTCTCGTCCGCGCGGGAGCGGTACACCCGGCTCACGTCGCGCAGTTCCAGCAATGTCTCGCTCATCGCTCCACCCCTTCGCTGTCGTTTTCCGAGAGGTCATGCTCCACGTAGTCATGGCTGGCGCCGTCGCGTTCCGCGCGGGCTGCACCCGCCCCGCCAACCCCGCTCCTGCCCGGAATGTGGTTGACCACCTTCGCGGACTGGATGAGCTGCTTGGTGTACTCCTGTTCCGGCGCGGCCAGCCCCCGGGCAACGGTGGTCCGCTCGATGACCTCGCCGTGGCGCATCACCACGAGTTCCTTCGCCACCTTGGCGATGACCGGCAGGTCGTGGCTGATGAACACCAGAGTGGTTCCGGTGTTGCTGACGAGCCGGGACAGCAACTCCAGGACCTCGGCCTGAACGGTGGCGTCGAGCGCCGTCGTCGGCTCATCGGCGATGATCACGTCCGGTTCGCAGGCGAGTGCGATGGCCAGGGCAACTCGCTGGCGCTGGCCTCCCGAGAGCTGCCACGGGAACGAGGAGGCAATGCGCGCGGTCTCGTCCAGCGCGACCGTGTGGAGCAGCTCCTCCACGCGCGCGGCGGCCTGCTTCGTGCTCATCTTCTTGTGCAGGCGCAACGGCCCGGCGATCTGCCTGCCCACCTTCATGAGCGGGTCCAGCGCCGTCAGAGGTTCCTGGAACACCATCGCGATCCGGCTTCCGCGAATGCGGCGCAACTGCGAATCGGATAGTCCGAGGATCTCCTGCCCGTCCAGGCGCACCGAGCCGGTGGCACGCATGCCCTCCGGGAGCAGCCCGAGGATCGCGAGCGCCGTCATGGACTTGCCCGAACCTGATTCTCCGATGATCCCGAGCCGGCCGCCCGTCTCCACGTCCCACGAGCAGCCGCGCAGGATGGGTCGGCCACCGGAGGTGGTGACATTGAGGTCTTTCACGATCAGGCTCATCGGTCACCCCGCAGCGTTGGATCGGTGTAGTCGCGAATGCCGTCGCCGAGCAGGTTCAGCCCGAGCACCGTCCACGCGATGGCGAACCCCGGAGCCAGCGCGCCCAGCGGCTGCACCGAGACCGTCGACTGCGCCTCCAGCAGCATCCGGCCCCAGCTCGCGGTTGGCGGAGGGGCGCCCAATCCCAGGTAGGAGAGCGACGCCTCCGCGAGAATTGCGGCGCCGGCGAGCAGCATCAGCTGCACCAGCAGCATCGGGTAGATGTTGGGCAGCACGTGGGTCCCGATGATTCCCCACCACCCGGTTCCTGAGGTGCGCGCGGCCCGCACGTAATCCTCCCGCAGCACCCGCGCGGTGTTGATGCGGGTGACCCGGGCGATCACGGCGGAGCCCGAAATACCTATCGCCAGAATCGCGGAGGAGAGCGATGCACCGCGCACGGTGACCACCAGCATCGCCAGCAGCAGGGTTGGGAAGGCGATCATGATGTCGATGACCTTCGAGACCCCGGCATCGAACCACCACACCGTGGCGGCCGCGGCAATGCCCAGCACCAGTCCGATGATCCCGGCAATGATGATGGTGGACACGGCCACGACGAGCGCCGACGTCGCCCCCGAAATGAACTGGCTGAACAGGTCCCTGCCCAACTTGTCCGTCCCCAACCAGAACTCGGAGGTGGGCCCGGACAGACGGCCGCCGTCGCCCGTCGAACCGAGCGAATAGGGAGTCCACACGGCCGCGATCAACCCCACGAGCAGCACCACGGACACCATGACGATTCCCGCGATGAACGACGGCGACCACGCCCTGCGTACCCGTTTTCCGGCGGCGGGCTGCGGGTCCAGTTCCGGCCTCATGTCAATGCTCACGATGCGCCTCCTGCCGAATGTCCCCTGCCGCGGGTCTCCTGCAGGCGGGGATCGATGGCCCTCTGGATGAGGTCGACGGCGGTGTTGAGGATCAGTACCACCGTGGTCAGTGCCATGACCAGATTCTGTACGACGGGCAGGTCCCGTGCGTCCACCGAGGTGAGGAGCAGCTGGCCCAGTCCGGGCAGCGCGAAGACGTTCTCGATGACCACCGCACCCAGCAGCGAGGTTCCCAACTCGATTCCGAAGATGGCAATGACGGGAACGGTCGCGTTGCGCAGGCCGTGGCGGAGCAGCGCCTGTGTGCGCGAATAGCCGAGTGCGCGAGCGGTGCGCATGTAGTCCGCTTCGAGAACATCGATCACCGCGGAGCGAATGAAGCGCACCATGGTGGCGCTCATCGCGATGGCGATGGTGACAACGGGCAGCACCAGCGCGCGCATGGCGGCTTCCGGATTCGCCCAGCCCTGGCGGGGGAAGTTGCCCGCCGGAAGCCAGCCGAGGTTGAGCGCGAAGACCCACACCAGAATGATGCCCACCCAGAAGACGGGCACGGCGAGGCCCACCTGCGAGAATCCCGACACCATCAGGCCAATCGGCGACTTGCGCCGCGTGGCCGCGATGATGCCGATGGGTGTGGAGATGAGCACGGACAGCGCGAAGGCCGCCAGAGAGAGCGGAACCGTGATGGTCAGGCGGTGCCCGATCAGCTCACCGAACGGCTTGCGGGAGACGAATGACTCGCTCCGGCCCGTGACGAGATCCCCCAGCCACTGCCAGTACTGGGTGAACAGGGGTTGATCAGTTCCCAGTTCGCGCCGCAGCTGTTCCAGCTGGTCCTGCGTGGTTCCCACGCCCAGGCTGGTTCCCGAGGAATCCCCCGGAAGCAGCCTGAGCAGCAGGAAAATGACGATCGAGGCAATGAAGAGTGACACCACCAGGGATGCCACCTTCTTGGCCACGAAGAACGTCGAGGCCAACCAACGACTGCGCACGGGACCTCCTCCGGCATGTCGCGTTGCGGTTGTGGTTACTCGGACTTGACGATGTTGGCAACGTAGAAGGGCTCGGCCACCTTGTCCGCCGAGTACCCGGAGACTCCCGCCCGGGCGATGCGAATCTGCGGTGCCTGGAAGAGCCATGCCGACGGCGCCTCAGTGGCGATGATCTTGGAGAGCTCGTGGATGGACTCCATCTGCTCCTCGTCCGTGCCGGCTTCGTCCGAGGCCACCTTGAGTTCCTGAACCTCCGGGTTGTCGTACTGCCAGTAGAAATCGGGGTTGGCGTACCAGAGGACGTCGCGCGGATTGTTGTGATCCATCAATGTGGTCTCGTAGTCCTTGTTGGTGTAGACCTTCTCGTACCACGTCGAGTCGTCGATCGGCACGGGGTTCAGGGTCACGCCGACGTCCGCGAGATCGGAGGTGATCTGCTGAACGATGATCTCCTGAGTCCCGCCGGCAACGTAGGTGATGTCGAAGGAGAGATCGGTGGCTCCGGCCTCCTTGAGGAGGTCGCGGGCGGCCGCGGGATCGTAGGCGTGAATCTCGGCGAAGGTGGCATCGTACCAAGGCTCGGTCACGGGTGGCATCGAGCCGATGACCACGCCGTAATCTCCCCACACCGCCTCGCGAATCGCGTCGCGGTCAATAGCCGTGTAGAGGGCCTGGCGGACGCGCACGTCCGTGAAGGGCTCCTGCTTGTTGTTGAAGGTCCAGACCCACTTCTTGATCGAGTTGCCGTCCGTGACCTGGTAGTCCGGGTTGTTCTCGAACTGGGACAGCTGATCCGGGCTCTCCTGCTGGATCACGAGATCCACGGCATCGGTCAGCAGGGCGTTGTTGAGCGCGGTCTCATCCGTGAAGAACTGGAAGGTGACGCCGGGATTCCTTGCCGGCTCACCCCAGTACTCGTCATTGCGGACCAGGGTCAGGTGATCGCCCTGGACCCACTCCTCCAGCTGGTAGGGGCCGGTTCCGTTCTCCGAGGTGTTCTCCTTGTCCCCCTCCTTGACGATGGTGACGGATGCCAGGAAGAACGGCAGCGAGTGGCTGCGGTGGCTCAGCGTGAGCACGAGCGTGGAATCGTCCGGGGTCTCCACGGCCTCGATCACCCGAAGATCGGAGGCGCGTGCCGACTTCGATTCGGGGCCGATCGCCTCGGAGATCGACCACGCGGCATCCTTCGAGGTCAATGCCGTGCCGTCATGGAAGGTGACGTTCGGACGAATGTTGAAGGTGTAGGTCAGGCCGTCGTCGGAGACGTCGTAGGATTCTGCGAGGGTGTTGATGACTTCGCCGGCGTCGTCAATCGAGGTCAATCCCTCGTAGACGTTGCGGGTTGTGGTCTCCGAGATCCCGGAGGAACCGCCAACATTGCGCTGGAAACTGGTCGGCTCGTTGGTGGTGCCGATGATGATCTCCTCGGACGCCTGGTCCGAGGAATCTCCGGATCCGGAGGAACCACCGTTGCCGCCGCATGCGGCCAGGAGCAGGGTTGCGGCCAGCGAGGCAACCGCGATGCGCCACGTGGGGGGTGTTCGCCTGGGCGTTGACATGTCAGTGCCTTTCGAAAGGTCCCCGGCGGTGAAACAGGCGCCCGAGACGGTAGGACATGGTGGCCCCAAATTAACACGGTGGGAATATAGGGATATACCCTCCGGGCAAAAATGAGACGAAGCCCCACGTCACGTGGCACGTCGCAACGGGTGGGGACCGTCAGATTTCCTTGATGGCTACACAGCGTTGAGTCGTGCCAAATAAGGCACAGCTCAACGCTGTGTAGCCACTTACTGAGCGAAGGGCATGGATCACACGGTCACGTGCTCCCGGCCGCCCTAACAGCAGCCCGTCGAGACGTTCGATTCGTCGAAATCCGCGCGCTGGCGCCAGAACTGACGCGAGCTCATCGGCTCATGATCCGGGTGGTCGCGGAGATGGCGCTCGACATACCTGTCATACGCCGATTCGCCCGTGAAATCCCGCCACAAGTGGCGCCACTCACGCAGTCTTTCACGCATCGCGGCCTCCCATTCCATCGATGTCCATCCCGGCTCCGGGGGCTCAGTGGCCGCCGTGCCCATGGCCTCTGCCCGGGATCAGGTTCGGATCACCGACGATCTCGTATTCCTTCACAAGCTTCTTGTCCAGAGAGGATGCCACGATCGTCGACGGAGCGAAATAATTCGATTCCTGATACGGATCCTCGGACGTGGTGGTGTCCTTGAGAGACATCGTCTTGCGGATCCTCAGGATCGCGCAGATGACCACCACGGTCACAAGAAGCACGAAGATGATGGACATCGTTCCCTGAATGAACGTGTTGCGAATGACGGCGCTCTGGGTCTCGATGTCCTCGGGACTCGTTGCGGAAGCCTTCGCCTCACGCGCGATCCTCCACTGCGTCCAATAGCCGAGGGCGGGATCGGCGGAGAAGATCTTCTGCCACGATGCCGCGAAGGTCACGATGAGCATCCAGACGAAGGGGATGCCGGGAATCCACAGGCTCTTCGTGAATCCCTTGCGTGCCACCATGACAGTGCACAGCAGCAGCGCCATCGTGGCGATGAGCTGGTTGGCGATGCCGAACAGCGGATAGAGGGTCTGGATTCCTCCGCGCGGATCGGTCACTCCCATGAGCAGTAGCGAACCCCATGCGGCGACGACGACGCCGGTGGTCAACCACGAGCCCAGCCTCCAGCTCGGATCGCGGAACTTCGGAACGATGTTGCCGATTGCGTCGCCCAGTTGGAAGCGTGAAACACGGGTCACCGCGTCCACTGCGGAGAGAATGAACAGTGCCTCGAACATGATCGCGAAGTGGTACCAGAAGCCCATCATCGCCTTGCCACCGGCGAATCGATGCATGATGTTGGCGATGCCCACGGCCAGGGTGGGGGCGCCTCCGGTACGCGAGATCACTGAGGGCTCGCCGACGTCCTCGGCCAGAGCACGCATCGCCTCGCCGCCCGTCAGGGTGACCTCGTTGCCGTTGGCGTCACGGGTCTCCCACTCGATACCGGGCTGGTTTCCGTGCACGTCCGAGACGCCGATGTTCGCGATTGCGGCTTCGGCGGCCTCAGCCTGATTGGCGTAGAACTCCTCGGTGCCCGGTTCTCCTTCGATCTGCTCGATGCCCGCGGTTGCGGCCATGGCCGCCGGGGACATGTTCATGGAGAAGTAGACGCCCTGATTGAGCGAAACCGCTGCGGCGAGCGCCATGATCGCCACGAAGGACTCCATGAGCATGCCGCCGTAGCCGATCATGCGGGTCTGGCTCTCCTTCTGGATCATCTTCGGCGTGGTGCCGGAGGACACGGTCGCGTGCATTCCGGAGATGGCTCCACAGGCCACGGTGATGAAGAGGAAGGGGAAGAGCGTTCCGGCGAATACCGGACCGTCAGTGTTGGTCGCGAATTCGGTGATGGCCGGCATCTGGGCGATCGGGCGCACAACAATGATGCTGATGGCGAGCACAACGATGGTGCCGACCTTCATGAAGGTCGAGAGGTAGTCGCGAGGAGTGAGCAGCAGCCACACCGGCAGCACCGCGGCAAGGAATCCGTAGACCACCATGGCCCACACCAGCGTGGTGGGGCTCAGGTGGAAGAACTCGTGCAGCGTGGGGTTGGCGGAGACCCAGCGGCCGCCGATGATGGCGGCGATCAGGAGCGCGAATCCCACGATGGAGACTCCTGTGATTGCCCCCGGCTGGACGTAGCGCAGCCACAGGCCCATTCCCAGAGCGATGGGGATCGTCATGGACACGGAGAACACACCCCAGGGCGATTCGGCGAGCGCGTTCACGCAGATCATGGCCAGCACGGCCAACACGATCATCAGCATGACGAACACGCCGATGGTCATGATGGTGCCGCCGACCTTGCCGATCTCGTCAATGGACATCTGGCCGAGTGACCGCCCTCCGCGGCGCATGGAGAAGAACAGGACCAACATGTCCTGAACCGCTCCGGCTACCAGGACGCCGAAGATGATCCACAGCGTGCCCGGTAGATAGCCCATCTGGGCGGCAAGCACCGGGCCCACGAGGGGTCCGGCGCCGGCGATGGCGGCGAAGTGGTGGCCGTAGAGCACCACGCGCTGGGTGGGATCGAAGTCCTTGCCGTTGTTGACGCGTTCGGCGGGCGTGGCGTTCGAATCATCCGGCTGCATGATCTTGCGCTGGATGTAGAGCGCATAGAAGCGGTAGGCGATGGCATAGGTGCACACCGCGGTGATCACGAACCAGATGGTGTTGACTTCCTCGCCGCGGAACACGGCAAGGATGGCCCAGCCGGTGGTTCCCAGGAGGACGACGACGGCCCACAGGACGATCTTCTTCAACGTCCACTTGTTCTGCGGCTTGACGCCGACGGGAACGCCGGCCTTGTTCCGGATGATGAGGGATTCCTCGTCGGTGGTGTAGGAGGGTGACTCCACGTCGGGCGCGTCAGTGGGTGGCTTCACAGCCGATTTCTTTTGCATGACCTACTCGATCTGTGTGGGAGATTGGGGGCTGTGGGCAAGAAGCTGGTGGTGGAATACTCGATTCCTGGCCCACAGCCCCCAAGGGTAGATCGGGATTCTTCACAGGTCTGGGACTTCAATTCAAAGGGTGCCCGAACGGTCGCGGGGGCCCGCTCCGAGCCCGGAGCACACCCGCCCCAGCAGGAGAACCACCCATCTTCTCACGAAGCTCCAAACCTGTGAGAAGATGGTCAACTCGTTGGGGCAAGTATTTTTTCCCACCACGTGAGCAGTCGGGGCAGATCACCGTTTTCACTCCTCTGAGGACCTCCCGCATTTCCCTGGGCTTCCCCTCCCCCACCTGCCGCTACCTACGCACGCTCTTGATCGCCATGATGCACAGGCCGCCCACCAACGCGAAGGCGAAGGACACCAGGAAGATCGCATCGAACCCGAACACCTTGATGACGAACGCCGCCAGGACCGGCGCGATGGCCTGTGTCAGCGTGTTGCCCAGGTTGTAGACCCCCAGAAAGAACCCGATGCGGTTCTTGTCCGGAATCACGCGCAGATTGAGGTAGTTGTCCAGGGAATTCCACAGGCCCATGCCGAGGCCCGCGGCAAAGCCATAGATGATGATGCCCGCATCATTCTTCATGATGTAGATGGACATGGCGCCCACCGCCAGCAACAGCGCGGAAAACGCGACCGGCAACTTCAACACGTTGTATCGATCCACCAATGGCCCGGCCACCAACCCCATGAGGATCCCGAAGATCAACATGATGGTGTTGACGAGCTGGATGGGAGCCGCGGCCTGCTCGGTGGTCTTGTGCAGGAAGTCCGTCATGATGTAGAGCAGGTAGCCGATCACGGCGAAGTTGCCCACGCCCTGGAAAATCTTTCCCGTCAGCGAGAGGTAGTAGTCGCGGCCGATCGACCACGAGGGAAACACCACCGCGAGGGAGGCCAGCGAGGCCTTCTCCTTCTCCTTCTTCTTCCTGACGGCGCTCACTCGCGGTTCGTCGAGATTGGACGGCTCGTGGACAATCACGGCGGCGATCAGCACACCCACGAACGAAACCACACCGAAAATGGCGAATCCGGCGCGGAACTGCCCGAGCAGCATGGCCGCCACCACGTTGAATCCATTGTTTCCCAGCGCCATGCCCAAGCCGCCATATGCCGACGACGCCGTCGCCTTCCCCTTCTCGGGGGCCATGTCCAGCCATGCCACCATCGGGGCCACGATGAAGTTCAGTGCGACCTGACCGAGCAACCACGCCGTGAGCAGCGTCGGAACATTCTGCGCGAAGGAGGCGCCGATGAGCGTGAGCATGAATGCGAAGGCGCCGCCAACCAACCAGGGCGTCCGCTTGCCGAAGCGCGAACGGGTTCGGTCCGAGAGTGCTCCGGCAACCATGTTGGAGATGGCCGCCACGATCATGGCGAGTGTGGCGAAGAGCGCAACCAACTCGATCTTTCGCTCCGAGTCCAGCTCCTGCAGCATTGCGGGAAGGAAGAGACTGGAGGACGCGATGTAGGGTCCGAGCCACGATGCGGGCCCTATGATGAGCCCGGGGATCAGCCGCCGCAAGGGAATTGTACGGCGTTGCGCTCCCTCCGGTCCGGCCGAATTCGATGGCTGCCCGGGGAGCAGATCCGATTGTTCCGTGGTCATTGTTCGTCTCCATTGACTGAGTTGATGACTGCGTAGTGGGCGAAGTCCGCGAAGGAATCGCGCTGGTGGGAATCGACTGCCGCGATGAAGTTGAACAGGCCGGTGAATCCGCCGATCTCACCGGGTTCGCCGTTGACTCCTTCGTCCGAGAGGTAGGCGACGTCGACGCCCACCAGCAGCGGGCTCCACTCGGAGTCCGGGGGCAACCTGTAGAGGAAGTCCGCAACACCCATGGTGTAGCGGATCCGCAGCTCCACGATTCCTTCGGGAAGCTCGCGTTCGTCGTAGGCGAATTCCTTGCGGCTTCCGAGTTCGGCCTGAAGGATTCCGAGCCTCGTTCCGCCCTGCTCCTCGCTGTGGAACAGTCGGGCATAAATCCAATTGTTGGAGTCGTAGTACAGGCCGAGTCCGGCGGATTCGGAATAGTGGTCCGGATGAAACTCGACGTGGGTACGCACGTCGTAGGCGAACGAGGTGGCGCGAGTGGCCATGATCGCCGGATTGATCTGCGAGAACAGCGAGTCACCGCCGTGGATGCGCAGGTGTCCGGGCCTCTGCGTGGTGCTGACCCACGAAGGGTCCTGCGTGCGATAGGGCGTGAGGAAGTTGGCGTCCCAGTTCGGCCCGTCGAAGGAGTCCGTCACGTCGAAGTCGGAGGCGTGTACGGCCGCGGCGTCCGCGCCGGCGGTCCCCGTTCCATCACGATCGGTTGATTCGCCGATCCCGGGGACCACCATCTTGGCCACGTTGGTGCCGTCGGCCATCTCCAACCAGCCGTCCTCGGTCCACCTCATCTTCTGCAAGGACGTCTCACGCCCCAACGGATTGAGCGTGGTGCCCGGCAGCGGCCTCGACATCAGGTGCGCCAGGTAGCATTCACCCGTCGGCGTCTCGACGAGCGATCCGTGCCCGGACTTCTGCATCACGGACGTCGGGTTGTACATCTGGAACTGCCCAGCGTTGGGATCTCCGAGCGAGAACAGGTGCCGTGGCGAGGAGGTGACGATTGGTTCGCCGGAGGGATGCGGCTCGTAGGGACCGAACACGTTCTTCGAGCGCCCGATCTCCACACCGTGGCCATACCCGGTCCCGCCGGAGGCGAGGATCAGGTAGTAGTAGCCGTTGCGCTTGTAGAGCTGCGGCGCCTCCACGCAGCCTCGCGTTGTGAATCCTTGCGTCACCCGGTGCCATGAGCCGCGAATCCCGCCACCCTCCAGATCCACTTCTGCCACCACGATGTGCCCCGGCGCCTGATGCAGCTCGCGCGATTCCCACTCCAGAATCGAGACGTAGTGCTTGCCGCCGTCGTGGAAAAGGGCCGGATCAAAACCGATGGAGGTCACGTACAGAGGATCCGACCATGGTCCGTCGATGGAGCTGGCCCACATCGTGTAGGTGTCCGCGCAGAACTCGCGCCCGGCCATGTTGACCATGTGCGAATACACAATCCAGTACCGCCCGGTCTGCGGGTCATGTGACAGATGTGGCGCCCAGATCCCCGCGGGTGTGTTGGTTCCGCGCAGATCGACCTCACCATGGGTCAGCACCTGGCCGCGCAGTGTCCACCGCGCCAGATCCGCCGATTCGAAGATCTGAATGCCCGGCGTCCAGTGGAATGTGGAATTCGCGATGAAGTATCGCTCCCCGACTCGCAGGATGGAAGGATCCGGGGCCATGCCCGGTATCACAGGATTGATGATCGTCGCCATCGACGGCCTCCTCACAGTGGGAGTCACGACTTGGTGAATCTCCCGAAACGTTTCGCTCCATTGCGACGCCAACAGCGTAACAAGACCCGAACCATTCGTCTACAGCAAAGGGCACATCACGACTTGAAGCGGCGCGGAACCCATGTTCACCGCCATTCCAATTCTTCGAAACGGTCCGAAACACCCACCGTGGCGCCCTGCTACTCTGGACGTCGTGAGCAAAAAGCCGATGATCAGCCTCGCGGACGTGGCGCGACGCGCAGGTGTGTCTAAGGCCACAGCTTCCAAGGCACTCAACGGTCGCAGTGACGTCTCGGCCGAGACCCGCTCGCGAGTCGCCGAAGCTGCCGCCGATCTCGGGTACTCCCCCACGATCAAGCTTCCCCCGAACCTCGGGCCGCACATCTGGGCTGCGACCTCAACGCTCGCCAATCCCTATTCCGCCGCACTCCTGGACGGCATGCTGGCCGAGGCGCAGTCGCTCGGAGCAATGATCATCATGGGCCTGTGGTCGCAGGACAAACCCACCGATACCCCTCCCGCTGGCTCACCCGGCTGGATGCGCATGGGGCTGGATCGCGGCGCGGAGGGCTTCATCCTTGCAACCACCGCAGTCTCCAGGGAACACCATCGCGTGGCGGACAAGGGCGGCGTCCCACTTGTCCTGATCGACCCGGTGGGGCCCGCGCCCCGCACCGCGCTGTGCGTGTCCGCAACGAACTGGCGCGGCGGAGTCCAAGCCACCGAACACCTCATTGAGCTGGGCCATCGCAGGATCGCCTCGGTGGGAATTCCCGAGCACTCCATGCCCGGAACCGAGCGCTTGGCAGGCTACCGTTCGGCGCTGGAGGCGGCGGGAATCGACCTCGATCCCGCCCTGGTGGTACCGGGTCGCTTTCGGTTCGACGACGGCCTCGCGGCAGGTCACCTCTTTGATTCTCCCGCCCCTCCCACAGCCATCGTCGCGGCAAATGACATGGTGGCATGCGGGCTCTTGGAGGCGGCGCGCATGCGCAACATGAGTGTTCCCGGCGATCTGTCCGTGGTGGGCTTCGATGACACGGCCATGGCTTCGGTCACCGCACCGCCCCTGACAACGATTCATCAGCCACTGAACCAGATGGGGCGGCTCGCCGTACGGATGTGCGTCGATCCGGCCCGCGACGGCGCCATGGTTGCCTCGCAGGTTCAGCTGACCACAACGTTGACCGTGCGCGGCTCGACCGGGCCACTGGCGCAGCGCACCTGAGAACGGCGCACAGGTCATGGACACCCAGAATCTCCTGCCGGCCATCATCGGGCTGTGCTTCTTCGTTGCCACCACGATGGGGCTGCAGTATTGGGCGGGAGTGCGCTTGGGATGGCAACCCGTGGTGGCTGCGCTGCGCGCCGTGGTGCAACTCGCCGCAATCGCGCTCGTGCTGCGTGGCGTCTTCTCGGTTCCTTGGACGGCGGTCCTCTTCCTGGTCCTGATGGTGAGCATAGCCAGCGTCACATCGGCGCGGCGAATCGCGGTGCTTCCGCACAGCCGCAAGGCGGCGCCGATCGCCATCGTCACGGCGGCAGTGACTGTCATCTGCCTGGTGTTTGCCGCGCGCATGCTGGCCCTGACCACGGAAAACGTCATTGCGTTGGGAGGCATCGTCACGGGCAACGCCATGGGTGCGGCAACTCTGACGGGCCGTCGTTTCATGGCGGCGTCACGTTCAAGCCGTGACCAGATCGAGGGCTGGCTGGCGCTCGGTGCACGGCCCGCACAGGCGTTCGCGGAGGTGTCGCGAACCTCGATCAAGGAGATGTTGATCCCCAGCATCGACCAGACGAAGAACACCGGACTGGTCACTCTCCCGGGTGCTTTCGTGGGTGCCCTCATGGGCGGGGCGTCCCCCATCGAGGCCGCCCATTTTCAGCTGGTGGTGCTGATCTCCGTGATGTTCGCCCAGACCGTCGTGGGCGTCATCGAAACCAGAATCCTCTCACGGGCCACCACCATCGTTGCCGATTGACCACCCACCGCGCCGGGCGCCCACCCGCGTGGCCCACCCGCTAGATCTTGCGCGGAGCCCCGGCGATCAGCCCGAGCACCAGCGGCAGGCCGGACAGCCCCAACGCCATGGCCAGCACGGCGTCGCAGCCAAGACCATCGCCGAGTATTCCCGCCAGCGGGGGCCCGAAGTAAGCGATGATGTAGCCGAAGGATTGCG